>ERZ1645192.202-NODE-202-length-45425-cov-34.864029_pt1 | contig 45425 bp, 52 predicted proteins | sample MGYA00575354_ERZ1645192 | MGnify/ENA primary metagenome ERZ1645192 (study PRJEB40844, sample SAMN11349763) | freshwater sediment metagenome | isolation source: river sediment | host: Sediment | place: India: Faizupur Khadar , New Delhi | collected 2017-02-21 ...
CAGCGGCCCGGCACGGCCGGATCCGACCCCTTCCTGCCACTGCCGGTCCACAGTCGAAGGATCCCTTCGGCGCAGGAAGCGGTCGCGTCCCGCGCAACGGGACGACGCCGGCGCAACACGCGTCGACCGCTTGCCGCGACGGGGCGCTGCGCTGGCCCGGGCCGTCCGTTCACGCAGTACCGCAAGAAAGTCGGCGGAAAGGAACGGTCTCGTCCTGTTGGTCTGGCTCACGCGAAAGAGGGTCAGGTTTCGGTTTTCTGATTTCGGTGGCGGCCGCATCGTCCGCCCCGTCGGCCCCGGGCAGGCGGACGTCGAACGGGGCGACGCAGGCCTGGCCCGGTCCCGCTCGGATCTGGGCGAAGGTCGGGCTGCTCGGCACAGCCAGGATCGCCGCCACGGGAAAACTGGATCCAACGCCGGGATGACCGTTCCTGATGCGTAAAGTATGATGTCATCGGATATCACGCAGAGGAAGCCCGATGAAAACCATCACAGCGACGGATCTCGCGCGCAATCTGCGTACGGTCCTTGACCGACTGGCCGTCGATCGCGAGGAGATCGTTGTCGAGCGCAACCACCAGCCGGTCGCTCGCCTGGTGCCCGGCCCGGGTCGGCAAACCGCGCTGGAGGCCATGGCGGACCTGTACCGCACGCTTCCTGAGGATGCGGCCCACGGCTGGATGGAGGACGGCCGCGCTGGTCCTGGCGGACGCCTGCTGGATGACGAGGCTCGGGACCCATGGGCTACCTGATCGATACCTGCATCTGGATAGACGTCGAGCAAGGCCGCCTCGCCCCGGGCGACGTGGCCTCCGTGACCGGAGACGAACCCGTCTACCTCTCCCCCGTGACGGTGGCGGAGCTCAAGTACGGCGCCGAGGCAGCCAGCGAGCCTTCCGTGAGGCAGCGGCGCCTCGCGGCCCTGCGCCGACTGCTCGGCAAGCCGGCCCTCCCGATCGACGTCGGAACAGGGGAGGTGTTCGGCAACGTTGCCGGTGCGATCCGTGCCGCGGGGCGCGGGCACCGGTATCGAGTTCAGGACCTGTGGCTGGCCAGTCAGGCCATCCAGCACGGCTTTCGGCTCCTGACCCGCAACGTTCGAGACTTCGAGGACGTTCCCGGACTCGACCTGGTTCGTATGCCGGAGCCGACGCCTCCGCCGTGACCTCCCGCGAAACGGGAGGGACCGACCCCCCCGGTGGGCGAGGAGGTACAGTAGGGAAGGGGAGGTAGGGTCAGGTCTCACGTTCCAACACTCACTGTGAAGCGTCGGTTCGGGGCGCGGCGCCCACAACCGCTTTCCCCGTTGCGGGCGGCACCCCGCGTGACCGGACGCCGCCGGCGCAACACGCCTGGACCGCTTGCCGCGATGCGGCGCTGGGTTGGCCTGGGCCGTCGTTCACGCAATACCGCAAGAACGTCGGCAGAAAGGAGCGGTCTCGTCCCTGCAATCTGGCCCAGGCCCTGACGGCCCATCCTCACCCGCGCCTGGCTTTCAGAGGGCAGGCCCGCAGAGGGGGTCTGTCCACCGCAGCCGGCACCCCACCTCCGGATACGGCCAGCCACCTTGAGTCAAAGCAGTGCCGGCCCTGTAAGAAATTCCGACACCGCCGGCCTTCGGCGTGGTGGCCTCTCGCCGCCCACGGCGTCACAATGCCTCCATCGCGGTTACTGGCCAGCGTACGTCGAGCCGGGCGACGCGGGGGATCTCATCGCCAGCGCGCTGGCAGTGGGCGCTGGGGTGACCAGCATCCAGGGCCGGATTGCCTCGGACCTCAACACGGGCTTCATCGATATCGACCTGAAGGTCGATGGGGTCAGACACCATCGATCTCAGATATGAAGGCGCGGGTGCTATCATCAGCCCGTGGTAGCACTCGTCATAGACACCAATGTACTGGTCGGCGCATGTCTGCGGGCGGAAGGACCCAGCCGGGCAGTGATCAAGCGGTGCCTCGCGGGCGCCTATCAGCCGCTCATCGGCACTGCCTTGTTCCTGGAGTACGAAGACGTGATGAGTCGCGAGACGCTCTTCGCGGGCAGCCCCCTCAGCAAGACGGACCGGAACGAGGTCTTCGCCGGCTTCCTGGCGGTGTGCCGCTGGACCGAGGTGTACTTCGCCTGGCGGCCGAACCTGCCGGACGAGGCCGACAATCATCTGTTCGAGCTCGCCGTGGCCGGGGGAGCCGATGCGGTGATCACCCGCAACGTCAGAGATCTAGCCGGAGGCGAGCTCCGCTTCCCACGCATCCGCGTTCTGACCCCCGAGCAGTGTCTGGAGAGGTTCCCATGACCACGCTGACCATTCGCTTACCCGAAGATAAGCACGAGCGTCTGAAGGCCCTAGCGCAGGCGCGGAAGATCAGCGTCAACAAGCTGGTCGACGAGCTCGCCACCGTCGCGCTGGCTAACCACGACGCCTTTCTCCGCTACCAGGGGTACGCCCGGCAGGGCGACCCGCAGCGTGCCCTGGCGCTCTTGGAGGGGCTCGATCGGGCGGACCAAGTATCCGATGAAGGGGAGGACACGTCCGCCCGGGAGCGTCGCGGGTCAGGCTTGGATAATTGAATTCCTGCCTTCGAGCATACAAAAGTACAAAAGGGGTCAGGTCTCACAATCCAACATTGGCAGATTGTTGGATTGTGAGACCTGACCCTGGTGCCCTGTGAGAGGCGGTCACAAGGCGATCGACGGGCACGCCATCGATCGCAGATGTGAAAGCGCGAGCCGAACCTACCGGTCCAACCTGCCGGGCGAGGCCGAACACCATCTGGGCGAAGGTCAGGATGCTCCTGGGTGGTTATCTTAGCCAGCGTCTCGCGGCTGCACGTCGCGGGCGATCCGATCACCGGCGGCGAGCTCCGCTGCGCGGAGGTCGTACGCGGCCTGCAGGTTGAGCCAGGACTGCGCGTCGGTCCCGAAGTAGCGCGCGAGCCGCAGGGCCGTGTCGCCGGTAATGCCGCGGCGCCCGCGCACGATGTCGTTGATCCGGGCCGGGGTGACTCCCAACGCGCGCGCCAGCGCCGTGGCCGAGAGACCGAGCGGAGCCATGTAGTCCTCGCGCAGGATCTCTCCTGGGTGGATCGGCCGCATGCCATTCGTCGCCATCTCGCTCGCCGTCTCAGTGGTAATCGACCAGCTCCACGTCGAAGACCTCGCCGTCCGCCCAGCGGAAGCAGAGCCGCCACTGATCGTTGACCCGGATACTCCACAGCCCCTCCCGGTTGCCCGAGAGCTTTTCCAGCCGGTTTCCGGGCGGCGCGCGCAAGAATTCCAGCGAAGCGGCTGCGTGAAGCTGCGCGAGCTTGCGCTCCGCCATGGGCCGGAGGGAGAGCCAGCGGCGCGGGCAACGGCCTTCGAAGAGCGACTGCGTATCCCTGTCGCGGAAGCTCCTGATCACGGCTATATCGTATATCGATACGACCTGGCACGGAACTCCCGCCCTAAGAAGCGGGTAGAGTGGAGGACACGATGCCTGCGGTACCGTGTACGGCGAGGCCGAGCTGACGCTCGGCCTACGTCATGAGATTTCCGAGTCCGAAGGCCGCCTGCGGCTGGCGCTGGCGGAGGTCCGGGGCGAGACGCTGAAGTGGATGGTCGGGCTGCTGCTGGCCCAGGCGAGCCTGATCGTCGCCGCCGTAAGACTCTTCTGAGGGGGCGCCGGGCGCGAGGGGGGAGACGGAAACCCCGAAGGGCAGATGGGGTGTCGTGAAGTGGGATTGACCAGCCCTCGAGATGGATATATCTTTTTCGTATCTATCACCCTGCCGCATCACCTCCACCGGATACCTTGATGGAAACTGCCAAGCTCTTCTGGTCCGGCCGATCGCAAGCCGTGCGGCTGCCCAAGGAATTCCGCATCGAGGGTAGTGAAGTCCGTATCCGCCGCCACGGCGCAGCCGTGATCCTCGAACCCATTGCCACCGACTGGGCGTGGCTGGACGCACTGGTTGGCCCGGTGGACGCCGACTTTCAGGCGGCGGTGGCCGAACAGCCCGCTCCCGAGGAGTCTGCCGAACTGGCGCGCCTGTTCGACTGATGCGCTACCTGCTCGATACCAATGCCGTCATCGCCGTGCTGAACGACGCGACCGGTCCCGTTTCCCGCCGCCTGCACACCCAGGCTCCGGCGGACGTGGGCGTGAGCGCCATCGTCATGTACGAGCTGTATGTCGGTGCCTTCAAGAGCCAGCGTCGCGAGCGTAGCCTGGCCCTGGTGGACGCCCTGCGTTTCGATGTGTTGCCGCTGGATCTGGAAGACGCGCGCCACGCGGGCGAAATCCGGGCGCTCCTGAGCGCCCAGGGGACGCCGATTGGTGCCTACGACATCCTCATCGCCGGCCAGGCCCGCGCGCGCGGCCTGACGCTGGTCACCCGCAACCTGCGCGAACTCGCCCGCGTCCCAGGGCTGGCTGCCGAAGACTGGCAATAGGAAAGTCTCGGTTCGGGGCGCGCCTCCACAACCGCTTTCCCCGTCGCAGGCAGCGTCCCGGCACCCCGTGTGACGGGACGCCGTCGGCGCAACACGCCTCGACCGCTTGCCGCGACGGGGCGCCTGTCGCGGCGTCGACCTATGTGGAATCGGTTGATGCGGGGGAGCTCATCGGCACCGCCCTGGCCGTGGGGGCCGGGGTCAGCAGCATTCAGGGGCAGGTCGACTCCAACCGCATCACGGGCGTCGTCGACATCGACGTGTACCGCCTGGATCTGCCAGCGGGGGACTTCTCGGCAGCGGTCACGGTCAGCAGCGACCTCCTGGACACCGCTCTGGTCCTCTTTGACGGTACGGGGAGGGGCCTGCGCGCCGACGATGACAGCGGCGCCGATGTGGGCGCCTGCGTGGACTGCGCGCGGGTGGGTGAGACGCTCGCTACCGCCGGCACCTAGTATCTGGCGGTGTTCGACGTGGGCGACGTGGACGGGCCGTTCTCCACGGCTGGCCTGATCTGGGATGAGTTTGTCGTCCTACGCGAAAATGCGCCCGCGGACGATCCGAACACCTAACGCACAGTGATCTCAACCTGACGGCCCGCGCGGGCAGCCAGCGTTATCAGCATGTCCAGGCTGAACTTCTCCCGTTTGCCACGCATCAAGTCAGAAACCCGGGATTGGCCAATGCCTAAATGCCTGGCAGCCTCCGTCTGAGTCCAGCTCCGCTCGGCGACGGTCTCCCGCAGCCGCGCCATCAGCTCGGCGCGCAGGGCCAACATCACTGCCTCCTCAGGTGGGAAGCCGAGGTCGACAAAGACGTTGCCGCTGGATTCGGTGATGGTTTCTGGAGTCATGCTTACCCTCGCACCTGTTGGTATCGTCGTGCTGCGAGATCGAGGTCCTCCTTGCGGGTTCTTGACGTCTTTTTCTGGAAGGCGTGCAAAACGTAGATCGCCTCATCGAACTTGGCGACGTAAATCATCCGCCACTCACCCAAAGCGTGGATCCGGATTTCGTACGCTCCCTGACCGACGTGGGGTAGAGGCTTGAAGTCTGATGGCATCAGGCCGCGCTGGACCGTGTACAGCTCGAACCCGGCGTCCCGTCGAGCCTCGGCCGGAAAGCCCCTGAGATCGTCAAGGCTCGATCCGACAGAGCGAAGTGGCTTTACGCGGCAAACATACAACTACTTTGATAGTGCGCCAAGGGGGGGCCTCTGATCCCGCGGTTCCCGCTGGGCGGTGTCGGGAAACCTGACAGCCCGAAAGCGCTGGGTGACAGGCAGCACTCGCCCGCCGCGCTGGCCGGCAGCTATGCGCCTGACTGCCGACCTCCGGGGCCCGGCGGTTACCGGGTAGTCCCGATACGAAGCTACCGGCAGACCTGAGCCCGGGCGAGGACGGGCCGTTTTGCGAACTCGCTCACGGGTGAAGCCAAGAAAGCTGACACCTCGTGAGGTTGTCGCTGTCCTTCGTTAAACAGGAAATGTCCGGAGCGATCGTGGCGCAAAGAAAACGGACGCCCGCACAAATGGTTGCGCGAAGCGGCATTCTTATTGCATTCGACCGTATCGAGATTTCCCGATGGCACTGAAGCCGCGGGAGCACAACTTGCGAGGTCGTGATGCGAAACACATTCGGGGCGTTGTTGCTTGGAGAATCCCTTCGCTTTCGGCGATGAGTCGCTGTCGCTCCCGCAGTACTTCGTGCTGAAATTCGGAATTGGCGGAACAGCTGTCGCAACGGACGCGTTCTTCTTCCGAAACGTCGGCGACCTCTACACGCTGGAGTGGTCTAACGCGGATGTCGCGGGCCTCATGGACACGAGCACCTGCCGCAACTGCGGCATGGGTCGTCTGAGCTACTTCGCGCTGCTGTATGACCCGCCCGACACGCCCGTAACAGGGGCAAGCGCTGTCCCAGAGCCCGGTTCGCTGGCGCTGCTGGGCCTCGGCCTCGCAGGTCTCGGCTTCAGCCGGCGCCGGACTTCCTGACACCTGACGCCCCCGTCGGTCCGACACCGGATCGCGTCCCGAGACCCGGCCCTCGTGGCCGGGTTTCTACATCTGGGAGCCCGCGCCTGAACGCCAGCTTACGCAGTACCCAGCGGGATCTGCTTCTGCGCCAGCCACAGCAGCGCACCGCTTCGGGGCCCCGGATGGAAAACCCCGCCCCTGCGCGGAAGGCGGGGTTTTGACGTCCTTGCTTCGGCGACCGGATCAAGCGACCTGGGTGGTGAGGAATAGCTGCAGCGTCATCTGTTGGATCTGATCCTGGAGCTCCTCGAGCTGATCGATGTGCCTGTCCTCTTCGGAGAGGATCTTCTCGAGGATCTGCCGGGTGGTGAAGTCCCTGACCTCGCCTGCCAGGACAATGGCGTCGTTGTAGGACTTGATGGCGGCCAGCTCGGAGCTGTGATCGCTTGCCAGCTGCGTGGGCACGTCGGTGCCGATCGCCATCGGGTTCAGCTTGCTCACCGTGGGGTTGCCCTCGAGGAAGAGGATGCGGCCGATGAGCGTTTCGGCGTGCCGCATCTCGTCCATCGCGCGCTTCTCGAATGACTCATGGAGCTTCGCGTAGCCCCAGGCCTCGGCCATCTCGGCATGGACCATGTACTGGCTGATGGCGGTGAGTTCGTCTGCCAGGAGGGCGTTCAACGTCTCGAGCAGCTTGGGGTCCCCTTTCATATTTCTCCTCCTTCACGAAGATGGTCAGTGGATTTGACGGCTCGTTCAGTATACGTCGCGTGCACGCTCATCATGAACGCGGGCGTCGTGCCAGGCACCGCACCCGACTCCGGACGCGGTGGCCAGGCGTCGGGCCCCCTTGCTTGACGCCCCCGCGCCGTCCGTGGTCCGATGCGGTGCAAATGGGAATTCCGGGTGTCGGCGGGTCGCCCTCCGCTCGACGCGGTGAGCGTGGTCATCGTGGGCAGCGCTGGACCGGGCTTCGCGCGCCGCATGGGCGCACGCGGGATCACGGTGGCCCAGACCAGCGAGCAGGACCCGGGCAAAGCGGTCCGCGATTACCTTGCCGGGACGCTCGCCCCCCCGGCGCCGCACGAGCACCACCATGGTCACGGGGACCACGACGACGCCTGCAACTGCGGCGGCTAGAGTGGTCCCGGCGCACTCCTGCTGGTCCCGCGCTGGCACGTAGTGGCGGCAGAGCCGCCCGTTGCGCCCGCGCTTGGGAGGCGTGACCGCAAGGGGGTCAGGGGGCGTTCACGGTCCACCGGCCCTTGATCGGCACCACGTAGGGCTCGGACGGCTTCGCGTCGGGGCCAAGGCCGGAGCTGGTCGCCACGTGGGTGTAGGTGCCGTCCAGGTGACCCTCCGCCGAGCTGTCGGAGGTGGCCGCCCCCGGCAGGGAGCCCGTCACCTTGCCCGTCCAGCGGAAGATCAGCGTCTCCTGGGTCTTGACGACCTTCACACCGCTCTTGCTCTCGATGGCCTTGGGGACCGTGATCACATCCTTCTGCTCGCGGGTGGAGGCGCCCGCGAAGCTCAGGCTGAGCGAGCCGGTGCCCGGGTTGTAGCTTCCGGAGACCTTGACCTCGGCGTAGCCCGTCGCGTTTGCGTCCCCGTCGAAGAAGACCGGGAACCGGAAGCTGCCCTCGACCGAGTTGCCCCCGCTCACGGTCAGGGTGATGGGCGTGCTCACCGGTGCCAGCCCCTCGGCGGTGAGCGTCCCGCTCAGGGTCTTGCCGGCGATCTTGGCGAAGGCCGAGCCCTGGATCGGGGGTAGGGCCGGCTCCGGTGGCCGGTCCCCCGGCTCGTCCTCGTCTTCGCCCTCGGGTTCCGGCCCTTCCGCCCCGAGGTCCGGGGTGCTCCCGGCGACCCCGAGGTCGGGGGTGCCCCCGGCGACCCCGGGGTCCGGCGGGTCGAAGGGCAGGCCGGACTGGGCGATCCGCGTCAGGTTCTTGGCGATGACCTTCTGCTGCCCCGCGAGGGCCTTCGGCCCGAACTGCTGGTAGGCGTCCAGCCCGGCCGTGTCGTAGCCCATGACCCGACTGATGAAGGCGGTGCTGGCGCTGCGCACGAGGCCGATCTGGTTCAGGCCGGTGCCGATCAGCAAGCCGCCCGCCCCCGCGATGGCAACCGCCCCGCCGACGATGAGGCCGCCGCCGGGGAGGGCGGCGATGAAGCCGACCGGCTGCTGCAGCGCCCCCCAGAAGCCGCCGACCAGGGTCAGGGTGCCGGTGACCTCCTTGCCGTAGAGCTGCGCCCCCTGCCTCACGTCCTGCAGGGCGTTCCGGGCCTGCTGGAAGAAGCCCGCCTGGTTCGGGAAACCGGCCTCCTGCAGGCGCTTCACCGCCGCCTGCGACTCGCTCATCCCGGTCGGCACCCGGGGCGCCAGGGCGTAGCCCGGCGGGGCCCGGTACGGGAAGCCCTTGGAGAGCAGGTTCTGGTAGACGGCCCTCTGACCCGGATCGAGCCCGGTCCCCGGTTGCCAGACGCTCGGGGCACCGGACGGGGCCAGGTTCCTGGCGGCGAACTGGGCCAGCTCGCGACCCGCGGAGCTGGCAGGGTCCACCCCGGGGATGGCGGCCGGGGGGATCGAGGTGCGCACGAAGTTCCGCACCGCCGGTAACCCCTGGACGAACTCACCGAAGGTGCTGCCGCTCTGGGTCCCCAGGGGGTCGGCGCGGTTGACCGGGTCGTTGTCGAGGAACGCGTAGCGCTCCAGGGTGACCGGATTCGCCGCGTCGCCCGGCAACGGGTCCGGCGAGACGAAGCGGGCGAGCTGCGGGGCGTACCAGCGTGCCCGGTAGTGGTAGAGGCGGGTCGCCGGGTCGTAGAGACGGCCCTGGAACCGGAAGGGATTGGGGACCTCCTCCCGGGCCTCCAGCGGCTCGCCGAAGGGGCCGTAGAGGTAGCGGTTCAGGACCCGGCCGCGGGCGTCCAGGACCGCCAGCACGCTCAGGTTCGGATCGGTGACGTAGTACTGGGGCTGGCCCTCGTGCAGGCGCGCCAGGTGCTCGTCGAGGCGGTCGCCGTCCAGGTAGATGCTGCGAGCCCGCCCGTCGGGGCCCATCTCGGCCGCCAGCGAGCGGCCGTCGATGAGGTAGCGGACGCTGTCCCGCCCTTCGCTGCGGCCGACGAGGTTGCCTTCGCCGTCGTAGTGGTACTCGACGCCCGCCTGGCCCGGAAGCTCGACCCGCGTCAGGTCTTCACCGGCAAAGACATATCGCGTGACAGCCGCGCCGGCGCGGGTCTCGGCCAGCCTCCCGGCCGGACCCCAGGCGATGGCCGTCTCGGCGCCGGCCTCGCGCAGGCGCGTCGGGCGCCCGGCGGCGTCCAGGTCGAAACGGGCCGGCCCGGCCTGGATCAGGCTCGCGCCCCGGTCGTAGGCATACTCGCGCCGGGACCCGTCGGGGAGCTTCGCGGCGGCCAGCCGGCCGGCGGCGTCGTAGGCGTACTCGATGCGCCTGCCGTCGACCTCCGTCGAGGCGAGGCGTCCTGCGGTGTCCCAGCCGTAGCGCGCCGACACCAGCGGCTGACCGGCGGCGTTGCGCACGGTCACGGCCTGCACCCGACCCTCGCCGTCGTAGGCGTACTCGGCGCTCGCGGCCTGGCCGTAGCGGACCCGCTGGCGGCGGCGCAGGGCGTCGTACTCGACCGTCACCTCGGCCTCGCCGAGTCGCGCGCGGGTCAGGTTGCCCTCCCGGTCGCGCTCGTACTCGGCCCGCGGGCCGCCGGACAGGGCGCGGGAGAGCACCAGGCCATCGGCGTCGTAGGCGTACTCGACCGCCTGGCCGCCCTTCTCCTCCTGCACGCGGCTCAGGTTGCCGGCCGGGTCGTAGGCGTAGGCGAGGGCGCCCCCGGGCCAGGTGTTGCGGACCAGGCGGCCGGCCGGGTCGTAGGCGAAGCGTTGCTCCCAGGCCTCGCCCCGGCGCAGGCCGGTGAGCCGGCCCGACGCGTCCCAGGTGTAGCGCTCGGTGGCGCCATCGGCGGCCACCCGCTCGGTCAACCGTCCCGCGCCGTCGTAGGCCAGGCGCTCGACGCCACCGTCCGGAGCGGTGCGACCCGCAAGCCGGCCGGCCCGGTCCCAGGCGAAGGTCCAGGCCCGCCCCGCGCCGTCGGCGAGGCGGGAGAGCCGGGCGGCACCGTCGTACTCCACGCTCGCGGCAGGCTGGCCGGCCTCCTCGACCCGGGTCAGGCGCCCCGCCGGGTCGTAGGCGAAACGGCGGCGGGCCGCGGCGGCGGTCTCGGTCTCGGCGAGCTGCCCCGCGGCGTCGTAGCGGTAGCGAATCGTCCCCGAGCGCCGCCCGCTCGCCTCCCGCAGCCGCCCCGCGGGGTCGTAGGCGTAACGCACCCAGGCGCCGTCCGGGAACCCGACCTCGGCCAACCGACCGAGGACGTCGCGGACATAGGTGGTGCGCCGGCCGTTCACCTCGACCGCGGCCGGCTCACCCTGCGCGTCCAGGGTGGCCACGACCTGGTTGCCCCGGCCGTCCACCTGACGCACCTGGCGCCCGTCGGGGGCGACCTGCAGCAGGTGGGTGCGCCCGTCGGGATCGCGGTGTCCGCGCGGCCGCCCCGTCCGGTCATAGAAGAACTCGGTGCGTCGCCCCAGCGCGTCCACGGCGGTCAGGGGGTTGCCCAGGGCGTCGTAGGTGTACCGCTCGCGGGTGCCGTCAGGCCCGGCCGCCTCGGTGACGCGGCCGAGCGCGTCCCGGACCAGGGTCACGGCGCCACCGTCGCCGGCGCGCACGGCGCGGAGCCGGCCCTGGTCGTCGTAGTCGTAGGCGGTCCGGGTGCTGCCGTCGTCCACGCCGACGAGACGCCCTTGCGGGTCACGAGCGAGGGCGACCCGCCCGGTGGGCGAGCGGACCTCGCTCAGGGCCCCCCCGGGTCCCTCGTAGGCGAAGGACTCCCGGGTGCCGTCCGGGGCGGTCCGGCTCACCAGCCGGCCGCGCGCGTCGTAGGCGAAGGCGAGGGTGTGGCCCCCGGGGCCCGTCATCTGCACCAGCCGCCCCTGCCCGTCGAAGGTCTTGGTGGTGACCCCACCCCCGGCGTCGGTGACGCGGACTTCGCGGCCGTCCTTGCGAAAGCGCCAGGCGAGGGTGCGTCCCGCAGGGTCGGTCAGGGTGGTGGACAGGCTCTCCCCGTCCTCACCGTAGTGCAGGGCCGTGACGGCGGTACCCGGGCCCTGGAGACGGGTGACGCGCCCGCGGGCGTCGTACTCGACGGCGACTTCGCCGCCCTGCGGCGCGCTCAGTCGGGCCAGACGGCCCTCACCGTCCCAGGCGAAGGTGCTGGCGAGGTCCGTGAAGTCTGTCACCCGCACGAGCCGGCCGGCGCTGTCGTAGTCCAGCCGGGCGGTCCGGCCCAGGGCGTCGCGGGCCTGGATGAGACGGCCGTTGTCGGCGAAGCGCAGCTCGAGCAGCGTCACGTCGGCCGACCGCAGGGCGGTGGGGCGGTCCGCCGGACCCTCGACCGTGACCTCGTTGCCGCCGACGGACAGGGCGCGAAGCCACCCCTCGGCGTCGAAGCGCCGGGCCCCCGCCGGCTCCTCGACCACGTAGCCCCCCGCAGCGGCGCGCAGGGTCGCGTTGCCCCGCTCGGCGACGAGCCGGCCCTGCTGGCCCAGGAAGCGCCGGGCGGTGCCGGGGGGCTCCACTGCGTAGACGTCGGGACCGCTCGGGAGCAGGCGAGTCTCCAGAGACGAGCCCCATCCCGGCCCGAGCCAGGACCCGCCGGGTGATCCGGAGATACCGGTCAGCTGGAACCGAAGACTGCCGTCCCCCAGCGGGAGCTCCAGGAGCGGCAGAGTGACGACCAGCACGCCCTGGCGGAGAAGGACCGCCGTGCGGCCGCCGTGAAGGTACGCATCGGACGCGAGCGACTCGGCCTCGGCCAGGGGGGCACTGTCGACCTGGGCCGTCGGGCCGAGGGCGAGCACCGGCGGAGGAGCGCCCGGCAGGACCGCCGCGAGAAGCGCCCACAGCAGTGGGCGGAACCGCGCGAGGCGGCGCCGGGGACCGTTCGCTTCTCGGGCTTGCGCGGACACGGGAGTCGGGGGCTCCAGGGGGTGGTGGGCCGTTGGCCCGGTAGCCGGTGGCCGGTGGGCTCAGGGTACAGCGAACCGGGGGTAGCAAACGACAGCCCGGTCGTTCCCAGGCCGGATGGTGGTCGGTCACCCGACGGTCCGCGGGATCGGGCGCAGCCTACGAGAGGTCCTCCAGCAGTTCCGGGAAGTCGTTCCGGGGGTCGTTCACCCGCGTGCTGACGGGGTAGCCCTGGAAGTCCTCCCGGGCCCCCGCGAGGAGACGGGTCAGGACCTCGGGGCGCTGCTCCGCGGCGAGCCACGCCTCGTAGTCCGCCGGCGAGAGGACCAGCGGCATGCGGTCGTGGATGTCGGCGATGGCGGGCGCCGCCGCCCGGGTCAGCAGCGCACAGGAGAGCACGGCCGCCCCGTCCGGCGCCTGCCAGTGCGCCAGCAGCCCCGCGAAGGCGATGACCGGCGACCCGGTGGCGTGGATGAAGTAGGGCTGCTTCCCCGGGCGCCCTCCGCTGCTCTCGCCCCCGGGGCGCACCCGCCACTCGTACCAGCCCCGCGCCGGCATCAGGCAGCGCGAGCGCCGGTAGCTCTGGCGCCACATGGGCTTCACCGCCACCTCTTCGCTGCGGGCGTTGATGGTGGCGCTCGGGAGCTTCGCCTGGGTCCACCAGGCCGGGATGAGCCCCCAGCGGGCCGCGCTCAGCTCCAGCGCCCCGTCCTCGGCCCGGAACAGCACCGGGACGAGGGTGCTCGGGGCCACGTTGAAGCGCTCGGGCAGGGGGTTGCCGCTGCGCCGGTCGATGGTCCAGTACCGCTCCAGGGCGGCCTCGTCGGGCGTGGCGTATCGACCGCACATCGGGGGTCAACTCCTGGGGAACCGCGCGGATGAGGCCCCGGGACCGATCGCAGCCCGGTGACGCGCAGCACCCAGATTGAGATTAGCCGATGAGGGCCACCGCCTTCACCTGCACCCACACCCGTTTGCCCGGGACCAGCCCCAGCTGGGCGGTCGAGCGCCGGGTGATGCGGGCGATCACGGGGGAGTCCCCCACCTGGACCCTGACCAGGGTCAGGGCCGGTTGGGTCTCTCCGCGCACCTCCGCCACCTGGCCCGGCAGCAGGTTCTGGATGCTGGTGTGCTCGGGGCGCTCCAGGGCGAGGCTCACGTCCCGGGCGAGGATGCGCACCCGCACCCGCCTTCCGACGGGCAGGCCGGTGTCCTCCACCCAGAGGCCGCCGCCGGGGAAGTCGGCGCGCGCCAGACTCCAGTCGGAGTCACGCTTGCCGATCACCGCCTCCAGCACCACGCCGGCGTCCTCGCCGAGCCGGACCGGCAGGTCGAGCCGCGCCAGGGTCTCCGTGAGGGGTCCGCTCGCCACCGCCCGGCCCCCGTCCATCACCACCACGTGGTCGGCCAGGCGCGCCACTTCGTCCGGGGCGTGGCTCACGTAGAGCACGGGCACCGTGAGCTCCTCGTGCAGGCGCTCCAGGTAGGGCAAGAGCTCCCGCCGCCGGGCGTGGTCCAGGGCCGCGAGCGGCTCGTCCATCAGCAGCAGGCGGGGGCTCACGGCGAGCGCCCGGGCGAGCCCCGCCCGCTGGCGCTCGCCCCCGGAGAGGTGGTCCGGCCGGCGGTCCAGCAGATGGCCGATGCCGAGGAGCTCGATGGCGCGCTCCAGGGAGACCCGCCGCTGCGCCGCGGGCACCCGCTTCAGGCCGAACTCCAGGTTGCGGCGCACGCTCAGGTGCGGGAACAGGCTCGCCTCCTGGAACACATAGCCGAGGGGCCGGCGGTGGGTCGGCACGAAACGCTCCCCGTCCTGCCAGACCTCGCCGGCGACCGTGAGCAGGCCCCCGGGCGCCCGCTCGAGGCCCGCCACGCAGCGCAGGACGGTGGTCTTGCCGGAGCCGGACGGACCGAAGAGGCCCGTCACGCCCCGGCCCGGCAGGGTCAGGTCGACGTCCAGGGTGAAGCCGGGCCAGCCGAGCCGGAAGACGGCCCGGATCGCGTCCGCGCCTAGCGCTGCCATCGGCCCGGCCGGAAGCCGTAGAGAGCGAGCAGGACCACGAAGGAGAACGCCATCAGCATCCCGGCCAGCCAGTGGGCCTCGCCGTATTCCAGTGCCTCCACGTGGTCGTAGATCTGCACCGACACCACGCGGGTGACCCCGGGGATGTTGCCTCCGATCATCAGCACCACCCCGAACTCGCCCACGGTGTGGGCAAAACCCAGGATGGAGGCGGTGATGAAGCCCGGGCGGGCGAGCGGCAGGGCCACGGTGAAGAAGCGGTCGAGCGGCGATGCGCGCAGCGTGGCGGCCACCTCGAGCGGGCGGTCGCCGACCGCCTCGAAGGCGTTCTGGACCGGCTGGACCACGAAGGGCATGGAGTAGACCACCGAGGCCACCACCAACCCGGGGAACGTGAAGGGCAGGGTCCCGAGGCCGAGCCACTGGGTCAGCTGGCCAACCGGACCGTGGGGACCCATCGCCACCAGCAGGTAGAAGCCGAGCACTGTCGGCGGGAGCACGAGCGGCAGGGCCACCACCGCGCCGACCGGCCCCTTCCAGCGGGAACGGGTGCGTGCGAGCCACCACGCGACCGGCGTGCCCACCAGCAGCAGGAGCACGGTGGTGACCGTCGCCAGCCTCAGCGTCAGCCACACCGCCCCCAGGTCCGCGTCACTGAAATCCATCGCGCGATCAGTCCTCAACGGCCAGGATGACGTGCGAGGCCTTGACGAGCGCGCAGGCCGACACGCCGACCGCGAGCCCCAGCTCGCGCACACTCTCGTTGGTGACGATGGCGGTGACCGTCTTGCCGCCGGGGAGCTCGAGCACGACCTCGGAGTTCACCGCCCCCTCCACGCAGCGGCTCACCTTGCCGCAGAGCCGGTTGCGGGCGCTGGTGCGCGGAGCGCCCTCGGCGCTCGTCAGGATCACCCAGGAGGCGCGGAGCTCCTCCAGGAACCGCCCGTACTCCGTCTCCATCGCCCGGAAGGCGTCGACGACCCGCCGGCCCTCCTCGGTCAGCACCGTCCCGCCGCCGTGGTGCCCCCCCGTGGTCCGCACCACCAGGGGGGTGGCGCTCAGGTTGTTGACGGCGTCCACCGCGTCCCAGGCGGCCTTGTAGCTCATGCCCATGGCGCGGGCGGCGGCGGAGATCGAGCCGGTCTCGGCGATGCGCTCCAGGAGCTCGATCCGGCCCCGGCCGAGGTAGGGCCGCTCCCCGACCTCGAGCCACACCCGCCCGGCCACCCGTAGCTCGTCGCGCTGCGCCTGCCCCATACCGGTGCCGCCTCCGTGCCTCCGTTATATAGAGGCCTATATAACCAGAAAACGTTGCCCTGTCATCCCCGGTCGCCCGGGGAGAGGCGTCGGCACGACGGACCGCTTCCCCGTTCAGGTCTCGTTCAGCGCCGTATCCCTAGTCTCACTGCGCAGGCGAAGCCAAACGCCTTCGCCAGGACAGAGGAGAGCAGACAATGAACCGCATCCAGTACACGGTCGTCGCCCTCGCCGTTGCGACTCTGGGACTGTCCCACTTCGCGGAGGCCCGGGACCACACACGCGGAGACGCTGGCCCGCAGCGCGGGTTCACGGAAACCCGTGCCCAGCCGCGCGGGCTCGGGGATCGCATGGACCTGCGTCAGCACGACCGGCGTCCGGAGGCCCGCGGGGGCAGTGCCGGTCACCGGATGGACCGCGCGAGCCACCATCGCTACGACGGCGACCGCGGTCACCCCTCGCTCCGGCACAGCGCGAGGAACGACCATCGCGACGGCGGGCACCGCGACTTCCACCCCCGCAGGGACCACAAGCGCGACCCCAGAGGCGGCCGTTTCTCTGGCGGGTGGTGGTAGTCCACGGTCCGCGGGACGGGGCGCAGCCGCCGGAGGGCTGCGCCCTCTCCGGCTACAGGTCGTAGCCGAAGGCCCGGATCACGGCCCGTGCCGCGTCGCCCTGCAGATACTTCAGCAGCGCCCGGGCAGCGGCGCTGTCCGCACCGGGCGCCAGCAGGAGCGCGTCCTGGCGAATGGGCGAGTGCAGGTCGGCGGGAACGACCCAGGCCGACCCCTTGGTGAGCTTGCCCTCCTTCCAGACCTGGGCGAGGGCGACGAGGCCGAGGTCGGCGTTGCCGGTCGCGGCGAACTGGTAGGTCTGGGCGATGTTCTCGCCCTGCACGAACTTCGGCTCGAGGGCGGAGAGCAAGCCCAGCCGCTGGAGCGTCTCGACCGCCGCGGCGCCGTACGGGGCGAGCTTCGGGTTGGCGATGGCGATCTTGTTGAAGCGGTCACTCTCGAGCACCTTGCCGCCCTGGTCCACCAGGTCTTCTTTCGCCGACCAGAGCACGAGCCGGCCGGTGGCGTAGGTGAAGCGGCTGCCCTTGACCCCCAGCCCCTCGGCCTCGAGCTTTGCCGGGGTCTCGTCGTCGGCCGCGAGCAGCACCTGGAACGGCGCGCCGTTCTTGATCTGGGCGTAGAACTTGCCCGTGGCGCCGGTGGAAACCAGTGCCTTGTGCCCCGTCCCCTTCTCGAAGCCGGCGGCGATCTGCTGCATCGGGCCGGCGAAGTTGGCGGCCACCGCCACCTGGACCTCGTCCGCCTGTACGCTCGCAGCCGCGAGACCGAGAACCAGCAGATGCCATGTGCGAAGCGTCTTCATCGGATGCTCTCCCGTGGGTCGATCGTCGCGCCACGCCTGCCCCAGGTTGGGGTGGGCTGCGTTATATAAATCTATATATAACCGAACACGAGGACCCGCGGCAAGGTCCGAGGTGGCGTGAGTCTCAGAAGCGCGCGAGCAGCGGGTCGGGCACCCCGGCCTCGGCGAAGCCCTTGGCGCGCAGCCGGCAGGAGTCGCAGGCCCCGCAGGGACGCCCGTCGGGACCCGGGTCGTAGCAGCTCGAGGTGAGCCCGTAGTCGACCCCCAGCGCCAGGCCCCGGCGGATGATGTCCGCTTTCGTGAGCGCAAGCAGCGGGGCGTGCACGGTGAGCCGCTGGCGCCCCTCCACCCCCGCCTTCGTCGCCAGGCTCGCCATCGCCTCGAAGGCGGCGACGTACTCCGGGCGGCAGTCCGGGTAGCCCGAGTAGTCCAGCGCGTTGACCCCGATGAAGAGGTCGGAGGCGCCCAGCACCTCGGCCCAGGCCAGCGCGAAGGAGAGGAAGATGGTGTTGCGGGCCGGGACGTAGGTGACCGGGATCCCCTCCCCCATCTCGGCGGGGCTGCGCCCCTTCGGCACCGGCAGGTCGGCGGTCAAGGCCGAGCCGCCGATGGCCCGCAGGTCGATGTCCACCACCACGTGCCCGGCCACCCCCAGCGCCTGCGCCACCCGCCGGGCGGAGTCCAGCTCCACCGCGTGGCGCTGGCCGTAGCGGAAGCTCATGGCGTAGGGGGCGAAGCCCTCGGCCTTCGCCACCGCCAGCGCGGTCGCCGAATCGAGGCCGCCGGAGAGCAGCACGACCGCCCGCGGGAGCCCGCTCATGGGCCCTCCCGTTTCGTCCCGGTCACCTTCTCCTCCGACCCGCCGGCGTCAGGCGACCCTGCCCGCCCTTCGCCGCGGTTCCCGGCGGGGGCGCAGGTGCTCTCGAGCCATTCTCTCGATGCGGCTCGCCGCCTTCGCGACGAGGTCCAGCGACACGTGCTCGGGCACGGGGCCCTCCCCCAGGTGCCGCGACACGTACTCCGCTCCCGTCCCCTTCAACCCGATTCGGGCCGAGACGATGTACACGGTCGCCTCGGTCTCCACTTCGACCGTCCGATGGTCCAGCTCGCGCCGCCACGGCCACCAGTGGTCGGGGTCACTGCCGAAGTGCCCCAGGTAGACGTGCGCCAGCTCGTGGCAGAGCACTGCGAAACGGCCCGGCTCGTCGAGGCCGTCGTGAATGCGAATCCTCATCTTGTGGCCGCGATCTCCTGCCGCGATGGTGGAGTGCCCGGCGAGCGTGGAGGAGAGGGCCTTGAAGTCGACCTTGATCCTGTCGTGCGTCTCCGCGTTCTCACCCAGGCGCGACAGCCATTGCGGGTGCCATTCGCCCTCGAGCTCCTCGAGCTCCAGGGACTCCTTCGGGAAATGGCGCCCGCTGGTCTCTTCCAGATCGTAGACGAGCAGCACGGGGTGCCGCGGGGCCAGGATGAGCATCGGTCTGGCGTCTTCCCGGGGAGTGCGCCCGAACCGTTCCCGCCAGTCCCGCTCGGTGGCGTAGTAGCGGCACTCGGGGCTCTGGAGGCGCACCAGCATGTTGTTGAACGGCGCGTACTCCTTGAACCGGGCCATGAAAGTCACCGTCTCCTCGAACTCCGCGCGGCCTCGATAGGCGCGGGTCCGCCTCAGGCGGGGGTCGATGGTGGAGACGATTTCCTTCTCGGGCGCACCGCTGCCGGCAAGCGCCTCCTTCAGGTCGGGCGACTGGCCGACCAAGCGGCAGTACTCGCGGCACCCCGTCGTGAGGGCGCGGTCTTCGGCGAGCTCTCCGAGCGCGTCCCGCAGGTCCCAGCGGGCCAGCCACTCGACCTCTCTCTCCACCGACTCCAGCAACTGCCGGGGCGATGGCTGGAAGCCCGCGCGCAACAGGGCGAGCACCACGCCCTTCACGCGCCCGATGCGGTGCGGGTGCAGCAGCACTTCACCAGCGGGCTCGGGTCTGTCCGGGGTGTTTTCCACGCGGGCCTCCTCGTGCGGGCCTTCCCCGTAAGGATAACGTACCCGCGCGGCCCCGGGCGGGCCAGGCGGACCGGGCAGGCCGGGCAGGCCGGGCAGGCCGGGCGGCACGATACAATCCGCGCCATGTCCCCCAACCCGCCCGCCCCGCACGAGCGCCTGAGCGGCAGCATCGAGCGCGTCACCTTTCACAGCGAGCAGTCGGGGTTCTGCGTGCTGCGGGTGCAGGTCAGAGGCCAGCGGGACGTGGTCACGGTCATCGGCAACGCCGCGGCCGTCTCGGCCGGCGAGTACATCGAGGCCCACGGCGAGTGGGTCAACGACCGGCAGCACGGACTGCAGTTTCGGGCCGATCGGCTGACGGTGGTGCCGCCGACCACCCTGGAGGGGATCGAGAAGTACCTGGGCTCCGGGATGGTCAAGGGGATCGGCCCCCATTTCGCGCGCCAGATGGTGCGGGCGTTCGGCGAGGCGGTGTTCGACGTCATCGACCGGACCCCGGAGCGGCTCGAGGAGCTCGAGGGGATCGGCCCCAAGCGTCGGCAGCAGGTGGTCGCGGCCTGGGCCGAGCAGAAGGTCATCCGCGAGATCATGGTGTTCCTGCAGTCCCACGGGGTGGGCACGGGCCGCGCCGTCCGGATCTACAAGGCCTACGGCGACGAGGCCATCGTCAAGGTCACCGAGAATCCCTACCGCCTGGCCCTCGACGTCTGGGGGATCGGGTTCAAGACCGCCGACCTCATCGCCCAGAGCCTGGGGGTTCCCCGTGACTCCCTGATCCGCGCCCAGGCGGGCGTGCGGCACGTCCTGCAGCTCTGGTCGGAGCAGGGCCACTGTGCGGCGACGCCGCAGAAGCTGAGGGAAATGGCAGTCGAGCTCCTCGAGATCCCGGCGGAGATCGTCGAGCAGGCGCTCGCGAGCGAGCAGGCCGCCGAGAACCTGATCCTCGACGGGGACCTGCTCTATCTCGCACCCCTGTACCGGGCGGAGCTCGGCTGCGCGGCCCACGTGCAGCGCCTGCTCCGGGGGCCGCCCCCCTGGGGCGCCATCGACCCGGACCGGGCGCTGCCCTGGGTGGAGGCCCAGACCCACCTCACGCTCTCCCCGTCCCAGCGGGAGGCGGTCACCGTGATGGTGCGGAGCAAGGTCTGCATCATCACGGGTGGGCCCGGGGTGGGGAAGACGACGCTCGTCAACAGCCTGCTGCGGATCCTGCGGGCGAAGCGGGTCTCCGTCCTGCTGGCCGCGCCCACCGGGCGCGCCGCCAAGCGCCTGAGCGAAACGACCGGGGTCGAGGCGAAGACGGTGCACCGGCTGCTGGAGCTCGACCCCACGAGCTTCCAGTTCAAGCGCGACGCCGAGCATCCCCTCGACACCGATCTGCTGGTGCTCGACGAGGCGTCGATGATGGACACGGTGTTGATGAACCAGCTGCTGCGCGCAGTGCCGGACCGCGCCGCGCTCCTCGTCGTCGGCGACGTGGACCAGCTGCCGTCGGTCGGCCCCGGCGCGGTGCTCGCCGACCTCATCGATTCGGGGGCAGTGCCCACGGTGCGCCTGACCGAGATCTTCCGCCAGGCGCTCAGCTCCCGGATCATCACCAACGCGCACCGCATCAACCGCGGGGAGATGCCCCAGGCACCGGAGAAGGGCGAGGCGAGCGATTTCTATCTGATCGAGGCGGCCGACGCCGAGGACGTCGCGGCCAAGCTCTACGCCACCGTCACCACCCGCATCCCCCGGCGATTCGGCCTCCACCCCATCGAGGACGTCCAGGTCCTGGTGCCCATGAACCGGGGCGGCCTCGGCGTGCAGGCCATCAACCTGGAGCTGCAGCAGCGGCTCAACCCGGCCGGCGAGCCGCGGGTGCAGAGGTTCGGGACGACCTATGCGGTCGGCGACAAGGTGGTGCAGCGGGTGAACAGCTACGAGAAGGAGGTGTTCAACGGCGACATCGGCCGGATCTCGGCGATCGACCTGGAGAAGCACACGGTCACCGTGGACTTCGACGGCCGCGCGGTGCCCTACGAGGTCGCGGAGCTCGACGAGCTGGCCCTCGCCTACGCGACCAGCATCCACAAGTCCCAGGGCTCGGAGTACCCCGCGGTGGTGATCCCCCTGGCGATGCAGCACTATCGGCTACTGGAGCGCAACCTGCTCTACACGGCGGTCACGCGCGGGAAGAAGCTGGTCGTCGTCATCGCCGAGCCGAAGGCCCTGCGGACGGCGGTGCGCCGCCACGAGTCCCGGCGGCGGATCACCCGCCTGCGCGAGCGCTTGGCAGGGGAGGCGCGACCTTGACGACGGAATTCCTGGTCCAGCTCCTGCTGCAGGTCTGGCTGCCCATCGCCCTGCTGGTGGCCGCGGGCGGCCTGTGGACCCGTTACCGGGCCGACGCCTTTCCCGCCGCCAGGCTGCGGGTCGACCTGAACCGCCTGGTGGTGGACGTGTTCGCCCCGCCCCTGCTGTTCGCCCTCGCCGCCCAGGCCCAGGTCGACCGGCAGATGCTGACCGTGCCGGTGATCATGGCGGCCGGCATCCTCGTCGGCCTGGCCCTGCTCCACACCCTGCTCTACCGCACCCGCCTGGGTGCGGGCCTGGGCCCCGAGTCCCGCGCCGCCATCCTTCTGGCCGGGAGCTTCAGCAACGTGCTCTTCATGGGGTACCCCACCCTCACCTTCCTGTACGGCGACGCCGGCGGCACCTACGCCGCCTTCGCCGACGTGCTGGCCTCCACCCCCCTGCTCTGGACCCTCGGGGTCTGGATCGCCACCGGCCTGGGCCACCCCGGCGGACGGGCCCACAGCCTCTTCCGCACCGTGCTGACCCTGCCGCCGGTGTGGGGCTACGTGCTGGGCTTCGTGGTGAACTTCGCCGGCCTGGGGCTGGATCCCCTGGTGAAGGCCGCCCGGTTCATGGGCCAGGCCACCATCCCCGTCATGCTCTTCACCCTGGGGCTGTCGATTCCCTGGGGCGACCTGAGACCCACCCGCCCGGTGCTGGCCGCGGTCGCCGTCAAGCTCGCCGTCGCGCCCCTCGTCGTCTGGGGCCTGACGCGGCTCGCGCTGGGAGACCTGCACCCCGCACAGAACGCCGCCATCCTCGAGGTGGCCATGCCCACCATGGTCATGGCCGCCGGCTTCGCGGACCGCTTCAACCTGGACGTGCGCGCCGCGGCGCTGACCGCCAGCTGGAGCAGCCTCGCCTTCCTGGTCACCCTGCCGGTGTGGATCGCGCTGCTGAGCTAGCCGGAACCCGGGGGCGCACGGGCTTGGCCACCCCGTGGATGCCGGACACGCTCAGTCCGCCGCGCGCCTTTCCGCCGCTCGCTGCGGGCCCCGGAGTTCGGGACCGGCGGCAGCCCGATCACCAGGTTTCACGATGAGCTTTTCGATCTGGCCGGTGAACCGGAACGGCACGTCGTAGGAGTCGGTCACCGGAGTGCCGGTGTCCCGCCCCACGTCGAACGTCTCGTCGAGCGAGATCCGGAACGGTACCGTTTTTTCGATCCGGCCCCGCGCCACCGGCTCCCCGTCCACGCTGAGCGTGCCGGTGCCGCCCTTGCCGAGGCCACCCCCGTCGTGCGCGAAGTCGAAGACGATGCTGTGCCGGCCGGGCTGCAGGGCCTTTTCGGCGGCGATCCGGTAGTGCGCGACGCTCGCAAAGTTGTAGTGGAACACGGGCCTCCCGGCCTCCAGCATCAGCGCGTACCCCGCGCTGATCCCACCCTGCGTGACCAGGACCCCCTCTTCGCCCCCCCTGGGCAGCACCACGTCCGCCTCGATGCGGAAGGACCTGTTCTTGAGGTCGGGGGCCGCGGCTTCCGGTATGCGCGCGATGCCTCCGTGGTAGACGTACTCGCTGCGTCCTGCCTTCAGGCTCGGCCGGATGGAGACGTCCATCCGGTACATCCGGTCGTGGTCCAGCGGCAGCACGTCGTACCGGGCGGCCTCGGCGTAGAAGAGGAGCTGCAGGTCGCGCAGCCTGTCGGGATACCTGTCCGCGAGGTCGACGGCCTGGCTGAAGTCGTTTGCGACGTCGTAGAGCTCCCACCGGTAGCCGTCGATGACGTCGACGGTGGGGTCCCTCGGATCCCCCACCGGCGCGAGGGGCCGCGTGCAGGCGACCCAGCCGTCATGGTAGATCGCGCGCATCCCGAACATCTCGAAGTACTGGGTCCTGCGTGCCGACGGCGCGCCGGCGTCGGCGAAACTGTAGGCGATGCTCACGCCCTCGATGGGCTTCTGGGCCACCCCGTTGACGACGGATGGCTGCTGAAGCCCCAGCGCTTCCAGGATGGTCGGGGCGACGTCGATCGTGTGGTGCCACTGGGGGCGGATTCCGCCCCGGTCCGTGATGCGGGCGGGCCACGAGACGACCATCCCGTTGCGGGTCCCGCCATAGTGCGAGGCGTACTGCTTGAGGTACTGGAAGGGCGCGCACATCGCGTGGGCCCAGCCGACGGGGTAGTGGTTGTGGGTCTTCCACGTGCCCAGCTCGTCCCTGCGCCGGAGCATCTCCTGGACGTCCTCCGGGATTCCGTTGAGGGAGGCGATCTCGTTGAGTGAGCCGGCGATGTTGCCCTCACCGCTCGCCCCGTTGTCGCCGACGATGTAGATGACCAGGGTGTTCTCGCCCAGGCCCAGCTCGTCGATGGCATCCAGGACCCGGCCGGCGTTGTAGTCCGTCTGGGAGAGGAAGCCGGCGTACACCTCCATCATGTAGGCGGAGAGCTCTTTCTGATCGGCGCCGAGGGTGTCCCACGCGGGGACCTCCGGGTGGCGCAGGGTCAGCCGGGTGTTGGCCGGGACGATGCCGAGTTTCTTCTGGCGCTCGAGGGTCTCCTCGCGCACCCGGTCCCAGCCCTGGTCGAACTTGCCCTTGTATCGGGCGACCCATTCCTTCTTCGCGTGATGGGGGGAATGGGTGGCGCCGGGCGCGTAGTAGAGGAAGAACGGCTTGTCGGGGGCCACCGCCTTCTGGTGGCGCACCCACTCGATGGCGTGGTCCGCGATGTCGTAGTCGAAGTGGTAATCGGGGTTTCCGAGGTAGGGCTCCACGGGAACGGTCCCGTCGAAGACCGCGGGCCGCCACTGGTCCGTCTCGGCCCCGATGAACCCGTAGAACTTCTCGAAGCCGAGGCCCGTGGGCCAGAGGTCGAAGGGCCCGGCCTGGCTGGTCTGCCAGTCGGGCACGTTGTGGTTCTTGCCGAACCAGGCGGTGTTCCAGCCCTTCTGTCTCAGGACTTCCGCGACCGTGGCCGTGTCCTTCCCCATCAGGCTGTCGTAACCGGGGAAGCCCGTGGCCGTCTCCATGATCGTGCCGGTGTGGGCCGAGTGGTGGTTGCGGCCCGTGAGCAGCGCCGCGCGCGTGGGAGAGCTGAGCGCGGTGGTGTGGAATTGCGTGTAGCGAAGACCGTTCCGGGCGAGGCGCTCGAGCGTCGGGGTCGCGATGGGCCCGCCGAAGGTGCTCGAGGCACCGAATCCCACGTCGTCGAGAAGGATCAGGACGACGTTGGGGGCCCCCGGGGGGGCCTGCACCGGTCGGGGGAAATCGGATTTCGAGTCCTTCACGCCCAGCCCGATGTGCCCCTGGAACGGGGCGGGCGGCGCGGGCAGGACCTCCTGGGCGGCGGCGTCGCCGCCGAGGGGGGCCGCGGCCACCGCCGCGCAGGCCGCGCCGAACGCGAGGCTGATGGGGTTCTGTGAGGCGTTCCTCGTCATGGTCGACCTCCCTGGCCGTCCGTGACCGGCTCCGTAACCTCGTGGAGAGGCTCAGAATGCCGCGACGGCCCGCATCCCGATGACCCAGCCCTTCACCGCGGCGCCGTCCTCGTAGTCGTCCCGCAGGTATTGCACGTCCGCCGTGAGCACCAGGTGTTCGCTCAACCCGAGGCGGTAATAGGCCTCGACCACGTGAGTGCGGTCCAGGTCCAGGTTGCCGCCCCTCAGGTAAGCGTAGCCGAGGCCGAGCCGGTCGTTCTCCCGCCCCCAGGCGGCGCCCTCGAGGCTCAGCCCTCCCGAGTACATCGCCCGGTGGTCGACGGCCGCGTCGTCCCGCTGCCAGGCCAGGCGCAGAAAACCGCCCACGAACTCGCCGAAGGCCTGGTCGAAGGAGAGCCCTCAGCCCAGGCGGGGCTCCTGGTCGACCCCCTCGGGGTCGAGGAAGTCCCGGCTTGCGCCGGTCACGATGAACCGGTAGTGGCCGGTCCCGAAACCCGTCTCGGCCTGGTAGCCCGCCTGCAGGCCCCAGAAGTCGTAGTGGCTGCCGTCATCGTTCTCGCCCACGTTCATGGCAAGCGCGCTGGCGGACCAGGCGCCGCCCTGCCACTCGACCGCGGCGCCGGTGTCGTAGGACGGCAGGCCGTAGGTCCCGGCGTTCACGAACGCCTCGTTCATGAACTGGCCGTACTCGTCGTTCGCGTACTCGTTGCCGTCCAGGTAATCGGTCGCGTCGAGGATGCCGAAGCTCGTGGCAAGACTGCCCTCGCCGGCCCATGCGAAGGTGTGCCGGTACCAGGCGGCGAGCAGGTGGTCCCGGTTGCGACCGTTGATGTCCTCGACGTCGTCCTCCAGGTCCGCCGCCCAGGGAGCAAGCACGAAGGGCGAGGCAGAATTCAGGGCTTTGCCCGCCGCAAAGCCGAGCTTCACGAAGAGCTCATCCGCCCCGGTCGGCCGCAGGCTGAGCTCGAGTTGCAGCGGCACCGCCCCGCGACACCCGTCCGTGGCATCGCCGCCTTCGGCCACTTCCTGGCACTGGACGGCACCGGCCAGTGTCGCCCCGATCGAGAAATTCTCGTTCACATCGTAGGCCCGCGCCGAGACCCCGAGGCCGAGCGCGAACGCCGTCACCAGCACGTGTCTTGCATACATCTGCCGTCCCCCATCAGCTTGTGGGGGGACTGGTCGGGTCGTCATGGGGGGCACCGGGTTCTGGTCGAGAGAAACGATAATCAGTCGCATTTGCATTTGCAACAAGGGAATTGATACTCATCCACCCCCCCCGGGGGGGAGCGGGGGGTGTGACCGGGACGGTGAGCGAGCCCGGCGCGCGGGCGGGGGGCGGGGGGCGGGGGGCGGGGGGCGGGAAGGGTCTTACGTCAGGAAATGATGCGTGGGTAGACCCAGCCGGCTATGAAGACCAACACCAGGAGGACAGCGCCCAGGACCGCGTAGTCGACGGCGAGACCCATCGCGCTGTGGGCGCCGACCACGGTCAGCGCCCGCAGACCGTCGACCTCGTAGGTCAGCGGGTTGAGGTGCGCGATCGTCCTGAGCCACTCCGGCATGATCTCGGTGGGATAGATCGCGTTGCTGCCGAAGAAGAGCGGCATGGTGATGACCTGGCCGATGCCCATGAAGCGCTCCCGCGTCTTCACCAGGCAGGCGATGATCAGCGAGAAGGTCGAGAAGAGGGTCGCCCCCAACAACACGAACGACAGCACACCGAGGAGCGCCACCGGACTCCAGTTGATGTGCACACCCAGGGCAAAGGCCAGCAGGTAGATGAGCGCCGCCTGGGCAATCGCCCGCACGCCGGCGGAGACGGACTTGCCCAGAACCAGCGCGGTGCGCGGCGTCGGGCTCACCAGGAACTTGTGGACGATTCCGAGATCCCGCTCCCAGATGATCGAGATGCCGTTGAAGATGGCGACGAACAACACGCTCTGCGCCAGGATCCCCGGCATCAGGAAATCCATGTAGCTCAACGTGCCGCTCGGGATGAGATGCGTACGGCTGAAGACCTGCCCGAACATGAGCAGCCACAGGGCCGGTTGCACAGCGCGAGTGAGCAATTCCGTCGGGTCATGGCGCAGTTTGCGCACCTCCATCTCGGCGACAGCAAGCGTCTTCGCGAGGAAACCTGCGGGCGTGGTCCTCATGGCAGCGATCAGCGGCCGAGTTTCCGGGTGGCCCGGCGCATGGCCGCGGTCTCCAGATAGGCGCTGTTCTCCTCCACCGTATCCACCGTGTCCCCCGTGTAATAGGTAAAGACTTGATCCATGCTGGCGCCCGGATTGCCGGTCGCCGCCTTGAGCGCGCCCAGGGTGCCGATGGCCGTCAGTCGACCCTGGCGCAGGATCGCCGCCTGCGTGCAGGAGTGCTCGGCCTCTTCCATGTAGTGCGTGGTGAAGAAGATCGTGGTGCCGTAGTCCGCGCGTAATTGAGCCACGTGCTCCCAGACCGATTCGCGCGCCACCGGGTCCAGCCCGACGGTCGGCTCGTCCAGGAACATCAGCCGGGGATGGTGCAGCATGGCCTGCGCGATCTCCAACCGCCGGATCATGCCCCCCGAGTAGGACTTCACCATCTTGTCCTTGTGCTCGATCAGGTTCATGAAGCCCAGGCTCTCCCGGATGCGCGCCTCCCGTTGCGCGCGCGGGATGTCGTAGAGCGCGGCGAATACGCGCAGGTTCTCGTAACCGGTCAATTCCCCGTCCGCCGACAGGGCCTGCGGCACGTAGCCGATGAGGCGGCGGACCTCGGCGGCTTCGCGGACGACGTCGAAGCCCCCGACCCGCGCGGCACCGGCGCTCGGCAACAACAGGGTCGTGAGCATCTTGATCAGCGTGGTCTTGCCCGAGCCGTTGCGCCCGAGCAGACCGAAGACCTCGCCCGCCTCGACGCTGAGGGTCAGGTCATCGACGGCCACGACGCTGTTGAACCGGCGGGTGAGGTGTTCCGTGGCGAGGATGGTTGACATCGTCGGTCTCGTGCGGTGCGCGCCCGGGTGAGGGGTGGTGGTGAGGAGCGGTCTCGGAGTCTACACGGCGCACTGATGATACGATCTCGCCCAATGGCGCCTCTCGTTCACTTCCTGGACCTCACCGGCACCTTCGTCTTCGCGCTGTCCGGCGGACTCGCCGCGGCAAGGATCCGCCTCGACCCGTTCGGCTTCGCGGTGGTCGCCATCGTGACCGGGCTCGGCGGGGGAACGCTGCGCAACCTGCTGCTCGACCTGCACCCGGTGGCCTGGATCGCGGACCCGTCCTACCTGGTCGTCTGCCTCTCGGCCGCAGCCTTCACCTTCCTGGGGGCGCACCTCCTGGAGTCGCGGCTCCTCTGGCTGACGGTCGCCGATGCCCTCGGACTGGGCCTCTTTGCCGTCTCCGGAACGCAGGTCGGACTCGCGGCCGGCGCCCAGGGGGAGATCGCCGTCATGATGGGAGTCACAACCGCGATCGCGGGCGGGATGATCCGGGACGTTCTCTGCAACGAAGTCCCTCTGGTATTGCAGAAGGAAGTCTACGCGCTGGCGGCACTGTTGGGCAGCGGCCTGTACGTGGGGCTCGACGCCATCGGGGTCGGCCCGTGGCTCGCTGCCGGGGTCGCGTTCATCGCGAGCACGGGGCTGCGCCTCGCCGCCATCCGCTGGAACCTTTCGCTCCCGCCGTACCGTCGCTGACCACCCCGGAGAAGACATGACAGACGTCTGGCTGCTCGCGGCCCTGTGGCTGGGGCTCGCCCTGACCGCGGCGCTCGTTTCCATCCACCTGCGCATCGCCACCGCACTCTCCGAGATCGCGGTCGGGGTCGTGGCCCAGCTCGCCATCGGACCGACTACGGCAAGACCGTCCTCGCGGCCTGTTTCATCACCGACCTGGGGACGGTGGTGGCGCTCGGTCTGCTGTTCGCGCCCTTCAGCTACCGCACGCTCGTGTTCCTCGCCGTGAGCGCCGTCGCCTTCGCGGTCCTGCCCTCGGTGACGCCGCGCTTCTTCCGCCGCTTCGGCGACCGGCCTGCGGAGCTCGAGACCAAGTTCCTGCTGCTGGTCCTGTTCGGGCTGGGTGGGCTTGCGGCCTGGGCGGACAGCGAGGCGGTGTTGCCCGCCTACCTGGCCGGGATGGTGCTGGCGGGCACCGTGGGCAGGGAGCACGCCCTCATCCGCCGCCTGCGCACACTCACCCTCGGCCTGCTCACCCCCTTCTATTTCATCCGCGCCGGCTCGTTCGTGTCCCTGCCGGCGCTGGCGGCAGCTCCCGTCGCCTTTCTCGTGCTGCTCGGCTCGAAGATGGCCACCAAGCTCTTGGGGGTCTATCCGGTGGCGCGCCGCTACGGCTCGCCCCACCGCCAGGCGACCTACACCACCCTGTTGATGTCGACCGGGCTCACCTTCGGCAGCATCTCGGCGCTCTTCGGGCTCTCCCACGGCATCATCGACCAGGACCAGTACTCGCTACTCATCCTGGCGGTCATCGGCAGCGCCGTGATCCCGACGCTCATCGCCAACGCCTTCTTCCTACCCCATCACCTGGTCCCGTCGTCTTCCGGCTCCCCGGGAACCTCCGCGTGAAACCGGGCGTCCGCGTGGCGCCGGTCCATGCCGGGGGCATCCAGCCAGCCGGCGCGGGAGCCGGGGTGGGCGTCGAATTCGGGGACGTAGGGCTTGATGTCGAGCAGGGGGGTGCCGTCCAGGGTGTCGATGTCGGCCACGTGCAGGACGTTGCCCTCGCGGCGCAGCAGGCGGACCACGGACATGCCGATGGGGTTCGGGCGCGTCGGTGACCGGGTGGCGAAGAGCCCGCGCTCCCGAATGTCCCGGTAGGGAATGACCTTCGGCCGGAACGCCTCCACGCGGTCCATCCAGTAGATGAGCCAGATGCGATCGAAGCCGTCGATGTCGTCCAGGGCCGGGGAATACTCCTCGTCCACCACGACCCGGGCCTCGATGCCCTCACCGTAGACGGCCTGTATCGGGGTGCCGGACGCCTGGGGGAAAGGCGTCCGGATGGTTCCGACCACCCGGATGCTCACCGGTCTCGAATTCTCGCGTCTCGCGGACATCAGCGTGGGGGAGTCTTTCCGGGACGGAGCGGACGGTGCGGACAGTCCGAGCGCTCGCAGTCCCCGTAGAGGATGAGGGAGTGGCCGCGCACGGTGAAGCCGGAGCGCCGTGCCACCTCCTGCTGGGCGCGCTCGATGCCCTCGTCCACGAACTCCTCGATGCGCCCGCATTGGTTGCACACGATGTGGTCGTGATGGGCTCCGGCGCTCGTCTCGAAGGTCGCCTGCCCCCCTTCGAAATGGTGCCGAATCACGATCCCGGCGGCCTCGAACTGGGTGAGGACACGGTAGACGGTCGCCAGACCCACGTCCTCACCGGACTCCAGCAGCATGCGGTAGACCTCCTCCGCCGTCAGGTGCCGATCCGGGCTCGTGGCCAACAGATGGAGGATGCGCAGCCGGGGCTGGGTGACCTTCAGCCCGGCACGGTGCAGGTCTTCCGATTCCACCATCACCCGTCCACTCCGCCCGACTGCCAACGCGCGAGGCCCCAAGTCTACGCCCTGGCGCCGCGAGAAGGTGCGCGGGGGTGCCGGCCCCCGCGGGCCGCTGGTTTCTCCCGCCGCATCCGTCTAGAGTGCTCCCGCGATCGGGCTGAGGGGGACGCAGGAAATGGCAAATCTCCGGGAAGTGAAGCGCCATGACCAGAGCATCTGGCTGGACAATCTGACCCGCACCCACCTGCGGGAGGGCACGCTCGGCAGGCTCGTCGAACTGGGCGTTTCCGGCATCACCTCCAACCCCACCATCTTCCACAAGGCGTTGACGGAGAGCCCGTACTATCGCGACGCCCTGGCGCGACGGAAGGGCTCGGAGCCCGACCCCGAGCGCCGCTACGAGGCGCTGGCGGCGGAAGACGTGCGCGCGGCCTGCGACATGCTGCGCCCCGTCTACGACGCAAGCCTCGGGGACGACGGATACGTGAGTCTCGAGGTCGCGCCGCGCTTCGCCCACGACGCGCCGAGAACGGTCGCCGAGGCGAAGCGCTTGGCGGCGCTGGTCCATCGCGACAACCTCCTGATCAAGCTGCCCGGCACGCCGGCGGGGCTGACGGCCTTCGAGCAACTGACGGCCGAGGGTCTGCGGGTCAACGTGACGCTGCTCTTCTCACTGCGCCAGACGGTGCAGACCTTCGAGGCCTACCTGCGCGGCGCACGCCGCTGGGTCGAGGGGGGCGGCGAGCCCCGGAGGCTGAAGGCGGTGGCCAGCCTGTTCCTGTCGCGCGTCGACACCCTGGCCGACCAGGCCCTGGGGGCCCTCGACAATGCGCAGGCGCAGGGTCTGCAGGGGAAGACGGCCGTGGCACTGGCCAAGGTCGCCTACCAGCGCTACCAGGAACTGTTCGGGGGTCCAGCCTTCGCGTCGCTGCGCGCCGCCGGCGTCAGGCCGCAATACCTGCTGTGGGCGAGCACCGGCACCAAGAACCCGGCCTACCCCGACCTGCTCTACGTGGAGCCACTGATCGGCCCGCAGACCATCAACACGCTGCCGGACAAGACCCTGGACGCGCTGCTCGACCACGGACGGGTTGCGCCCACCCTGGAGCTCGGCGTACCGGAGGCCCAGGCGCACATGGCGGCGATGGACTCACTGGGGCTCGACGTCGCCAACCTGGGCGACACCCTGCAGACCGATGGACTGCGGCTCTTCTCCGAATCCTACGACAAGCTGGTCGAGGCCGTCGCTTGATTCGCTCGGGTGGGTGCGCGCTGTCGGGCGCACCAAAAAAACGGGGGCACCCGAAGGTGCCCCCTTATGCACACCGGGAATGGGTCCCGTTACTTCGTCGTCTCGGCCGGGGCCACCGGGGCTACCGGCGCGTAGGGCAGGCCATAGCCGTAGGGATTCCCGTAGTAGTACGGATATCCGTAGCCGTTCCCACGGCCCCAGCCGCGCATCGAGAAGCTGAAGCTCATGTCGCCGAACGCGTCACCGAAGCCGTTCCAGGGCCCGCCACCGTAGCCGGTGTTGCCCCACGGGCCCCACCACGCCTGGGCCGGAGCGGCGGATGCAGCGGCAATCGCGACAGCAGCCAGTGTTTTCGCAAGGGTCTTCATTTTCAGTATCTCCTGGATGTGAAGGTTGGTTAAGGTTGGTTGGGGTTTCTGGGAGCCCGTGGGCCCTCTGTGAGTATTAGTATATTAGTAACTTCTAATACTTCAAATAAAAGATTCCTATCGACAGGCCATTACCCATAAACCCCTTCTATCAGGCCCTTTCCATCACCCCTTCTCCCACGCCTCCGCGCCAGCGCCTACACTCCGTCTGTCAGTCCGAACACAACCCGCCCGCGAGGACCCCGCAATGGACACGCTCCTGATCTTTCTCCTCGGCGCACTCATTGGCTGGAACCTTCCCCGCCCGCCCTGGGCGGTGTCCCTCCAGGACCGGGCTCTGCAGATCTTTGCGTCGCTCGCCACCCGGGCCTACCAGTGGCTCCGGCGGACCCTGCTGCCCCCCGACAACTCGGACCGTCCCCCGGGCCCCTGACCCGCCCCGGGCCTAGGTAATTTGACCTAGATCAAAAAACCAGAGGCTCCGGATTGTCGTGTCCCCGGGAGCACCCTAGAGTGATCCCGCTTCGTCATCCGGCGAGCCCTCGTCGGGGGCGGCCATGTCCTGCCCGCAGGCATGTCACTTGCGCGCGGCAAGCCCCAACGGCGCCCCCGCAGTCTTCTGGCATTTCCACCCGCGAGGCGGAGCCTCTCCTACGAACGTGGACGATTTCACCGGCGCCAGGGACTTTTCCGACGCAACACCGGAAGGGTTGCCGGGGGTGCTGCGCTCCACACCACTCTTCTCGGCCTTTAGCGAGGCAGACCTCGATACGGTCTGCGCGTTCTCCAGAAGGACCGAGCTCGCGGCGAAGGAGGTCCTCTTCCACGAGGGCGAGTCCTGCCACGCCGTGTACTGCGTGGTGAGCGGTCTGTTGAAGCTCTACGTCTGCGGGCCCGAGAAGCGGGAGAAGGCCCTGGCGTTCATTCCACCGGGCCGCACCCTGGGGGAAACGGCGCTGTTCTCCGGCCAGGGCTACGTGGCGAGCGCCATGGCGCTGCAGGACACGAGCGTGGTGGCCATCAACGCCTTCTCCCTGCTGCGCTTCCTGCGCCAGCACACGGAGCTCAGCTGGCAGATCCTGGCGGTGATGAGTCGCCGGCTGCACTACGCAGTCGACCAGGTCCGCAGCGTCACGCTGCACAGCGCCGAACAGCGCCTTGCGGCCTTCCTTCTGGACAACCACGACCCCGACGAGCCGGGGAAGGCCGTGACCCGGCTACCGGTCCGGCGCTCGGACCTGGCATCCATCCTGGGGGTCACGACCGAGACCCTGTGTCGTGTGGTGGCCAGGTTCCGGCGCGAGGGGTGGATCCTGACGGCCGACCACGACATCCTGGTTCGCGAGCCCGAGGCCCTGCAGGGACTGCTCACCCAACCCCGCCGCCAGGTCGACGGGTAGGGCGCAACGCCCCGCCCTCCTCGGGAGGCCGCGCGCGGGGCGCTCCGCAGGGGGTGTTGCCGACGCTGGTCCTGCGCGTCACACTCTGGCGCGCGTCCCGCCGAGCGACAGGAGTGGCCATGATGAGGATACGCAAACCCCGGGGGCTGGCCCTGGCTTTGGCCCTGGCCCTGGCACCGCTCGGCGTGCTGGCCCAACCCGGGGGTCCGGTCCCCGCGCCCGAAACGTCGGTGCCCTCCCCCGCCCGCGACCTCAACATGGGCGCCTCGGTGCAGCAGCTGCTCCGCCAGGACCCGGACCCCGAGTGCTCGGCGATGCGGCGGGAGCTGGACCAGCTGCACTTCCAGCCCCAACGCAAGGCGGCGCTCTGGGAACGCTATCAGAAGGAGTGCCGGCAACAGCCCGACCCGGGGCCTCCTTCCACTCCCCCATAACCCTCCCCCCCACCCGCCGCGAGTAGCGGCGCCGAGCGGCAGGCGGCCGCCCCCCTCACCACGAACGTCGGGAGCCCAGATGGCGAGCGTGCTGTTCCAATCCCACCTGCACAGCCTGCCGCTGGTGGCCCGCGGCAAGGTGCGGGACATCTATTCGGTCGGCGAGGACCTGCTCCTCATCGTCACCACCGACCGCCTGTCGGCCTTCGACGTCGTGCTCCCCACCCCGATTCCCGGGAAGGGCGAGGTGCTGACGCGGATCTCGGATTTCTGGTTCTCGCGGCTGGGCCACCTCATCCCCAATCAACTGACCGGCATCGCGCCGGAGTCGGTGGTCCCGGCGGAGGAACGCCCTCAGGTCTCGGGGCGCTCCGTCGTGGTGAAGAAGCTGAGGCCCCTGCCCATCGAGGCGATCGTGCGCGGGTATCTGGTGGGGTCCGGGTGGAAGGAGTACCAGCGCCACGGGAGCGTGAGCGGCATTCCCCTGCCTCCCGGCCTGCGCGAGGCCGAGAAGCTGCCCCAGCCGCTGTTCACTCCGTCCACCAAGGCCGAAGCGGGCACCCACGACGAAAACATCAGTTTCGAGCGGGCGGAGGAGATCGTGGGCAGAGCCATCGCCCGTCAGGTCCGCGACGCGGCGGTCGCCCTGTACCGCGAGGCGGCCGAGTACGCCGCCGGCCGGGGCATCCTCATCGCGGACACGAAGTTCGAGTTCGGGCTCGACGAGTCAGGCGTGCTCTACCTCATCGACGAGGCCCTGACGCCCGACTCTTCCCGCTTCTGGCCGGCCGAGAGCTATGCACCGGGGGCGACCCCCCCCAGCTTCGACAAGCAGTACGTGCGGGACTGGCTCGAGAGCATCGGCTGGAACAAGCAGGCCCCGGGGCCGCAACTGCCCCCCGAGGTGGTCGCGAAGACCAGCGAGAAGTATCGGGAGGCGCTCCATCGCCTGACCGGTACCGCCTGACCGGCGTCACCTGACCGGCAGCGCCTGACGAGCAGGGTACACGGCGCTTCAGGGAATGGTGGGGCGCAGGGACTCGCCGATGTTCTGCAGCGGACCGAGGGGCTGGCGCCTCACCTCGTAGGAGTGGAGGCGCGGCTGACCACCCGTGATCCGGTACACGACCAGGTCGTCGACGAACACGACCAGCGCGTTGAAATTCCAGCCTGAGGATTCCGTTTCCCGCTTGAAATTCAGCAGGTCCAACCAGAAGTTGCCCACCCGCTTGCTGCGGACCTTCTCGGCCTTGACCGCGTAGGCCGCGCAGCGCTGCCCGGCCCGCAGGCAGTCCTGGATCCCGCGCTCGAAGCCGTTGGGATCGGCCAGCGCGCTGACGGAGAAGCGCTGCAGGATGTCGGCAAAATTGAGGATGGAGACGGTCGAGTCGGTCTTCGGGTCCAAACCGGCGGCGTGCACTTCGTCCCGGGTGGTCCGGTACGGCTCCACGGTGGCGAGGACCGCCTCCGCCTCCTCGAAGCTCGCCCAGCCTGACACGACCTCGGTCTTTCCCGAGGGCATCAGGAACTGACAGCCGCCGAGGACCGTGCCGGCCACCGCTACGACCGCCAGCACCGCACACTGGAATCGATTCATGCCCGGACCCGAGGACGCCGCGCGCTCCTCTCCGCCCGTCACCCTACCATAACGGGCCGCCCCCGGGGCCGGTCTCCCTTCTCAGCCCTCCCGCTGCCGGCAGGAACACCGGTTCAGGGCCCGCACGGCAGCGCCCAGCATCACGAAGGTGGCAAAGAACCCGAGCAGCAGGACCAGCGTGGTCGTCATGGCACCTCCTGGAGGGCAACCGGCGGGGTTCGGGTCCCGCCAGCACCCCTCGCGGTGGAACCGGGACCAGCGGACTCGCTTAACCTACCGCAAGGAGGCTAGCCCACCCGGGGGCACCTGCGCCATAAGGATATCCTTATCCCTTGGGCCTGCCTCAGCCGCCGAGGCGGTCGATGACCCATCCGGGGAAGAGCGCGATCAGGATGGCAGGAAGCAGGCACAGAACCGTGGCGGCCAGCGCCAGGCGGCTGGGGGCGCCCTCCCCCTCCGCCGCCGACGCCTCCTCGGCCGGGGGCGGGGGGGCCATGAACAGATACTGGATCACCCGCAGGTAGAAGTAGAGGCCGAGGTAGCTGCCGACGAGGCCCAGGACCGCGTAGACCGGATAACCCGCCGCGACCACGTTCTTGAAGACGAGGAACTTCGCGACGAAACCGGGGAACGGGGGGATCCCGGCCAGGGAGAGCATCGCCACCGCGATCATCCACGCGGCGTACGGCTGGCGCTGGAACAGTCCCTTCAGGCGCTCGAGACGATCCCGCGCGACGTCGTCCCCGGCCGGCGGCAGCGCGGCGAGCACCAGCACGTTCATCAGGCCGTAGGCGAGGAGGTAGAACGTGACGGCCTGGAAGCGGCCGGGACCGTCCCCGAGGAACGCGTAGAACAGATAGCCGGCGTGGGCGATCGAGGAGTACGCGATCAGGCGCCGGAGGCCGTCCTGGCGCATCGCCGCCAGATTGCCCCAGACCATCGAGGCGAGTGGCAGCAGGGCGAGGAGGTCGACGAGGGGCCGCTCGGCCGGCGCCAGGGCGAACAGGCGCAACACCGCGAAGAGGACCCCGGCCTTGACCACCGCCGCCATGTAGGCCGTCACCGGGACGCTGGCGGCCTCGTACGCGTCGGGGGCCCAGGTGTGGAACGGCACCACGGCCGCCTTCAGAAAGAAGGCGGAGAGCACGAGCACGACGCCGGCGGTGGCCAGCACGTCCCGGGAGCCCAGCGCCGTACTGAACGCGGAGAGCGCGAGCGACCCGCTTCCCCCGTAGAGCAGCGAGACCCCGAGCAGGAACGTGGCGCTCGCGGTGCCACTCAGCACCAGGTACTTCAACGCGGCCTCGGCGCTCTCCTCACGCTGGAAGGCGAGCACGACGAGGACGTACACGGGGATCGACATGAGCTCGACCCCGAGGAAGAGGGTGAGGAAGCTGTCGGCCGACACCACCAGACAGACACCGAGGAGCGAGGAGACCAGAAGGGGGTAGAACGGCCCGCCGGGGAATTCGCCGCGCGCGAGCAGCAGGACGGGAACCGCCAGCGCGAGCACGACCGCCTTGGCCGCGAAGGTGTCGGGGCCGACCGAGTAATGACCGGGGAACGGGGCCGCGGAAGATCCCCCCGCCGAGAGCCACGCCGCAGCGGCGGCGGCCGCCGCCACGGCCAGCAGGGAGACGGCGAAGGCACCCCGGTGGCGGGGGACTGCGATCTCCAGACCGATCAGCAGGAGGAGCCCGGCCAGGAGGAGAACCTCGGGCAGCAACGCGGTCAACACCGTCTCCGCGCTCACGGGGTCTTCCCCGCGGTCTGGCCGGCGGGCCGGGGCGGTCTGGCCTCCGGCGCCCGCGCCGGGCCTCCCGCGCCCACCCCCCTGGCGAGCAGTTCCTGGTACTGGCGGGCCGCGAGCTCGCTCTTGCGCAGGGGCTCCTGGGGGTAGAGGCCGAGCGCGAACACCCCGGCCACGATCGCCCCCAGCACGAGCTTCTCGCGCAGGGCCAGGTCGACCACGGGCTGGTGGGGAACCCTGGCCTCCCCGAAGAGGAGGCGCCCCGCGAGCCGAAGCATGTAGAGCGCCCCCAGCACCACGCCCAGGACCGCCGCGCCGCTCAGGGCGAGGGGCTGGACCGCGCCCAGCTCGTATTGCTGCCAGGCCGCGCTGAAGGCGCCGAGGAGCACCAGGAACTCACCCGTGAAACCGCTGGTGGTGGGAAGGCCGATGGCGGCGAGGGTGAGGATCATGAAGAACACCGAGTAGACTGGGAGGATCCGGGCCAGACCACCGTACGCAGCCAGCTCCCGGGTGTGGCAGCGCTCGTAGATCATCCCCACCAGGAGGAAGAGCCCACCGGCGGTGAGCCCGTGACTCACCATCTGGAGGATCGCGCCCTGGATGCCCAACAGGTCCGCGCTGACGAGCCCGAGCATCACGTACCCGAGGTGGCTGATGGAGGAATAGGCGATGACCCTCTTGATGTCCGTCTGCACCAGGGCAAGGCCGGCCCCGTAGAGGATGCTCACCACCGAGAGCGTCATGATCGCCGGCGTGAACAGCCGGGTCGCGTCGGGGAAAAGCGGGAAACCGAGCTTCAGGAAACCGTACGTCCCCATCTTCAGCAGGACGCCGGCGAGGATCACGGAGCCCGCGGTCGGCGCCTCCACGTGCGCGTCCGGCAGCCACGTGTGGAAGGGCACCATCGGGACCTTGATGGCGAACGAGAGGGCGAAAGCGGCGAGCAACACGGTCTGCGCCGGCACCGGGAGCGTCGTGCGGTACAGGTCGGCGAAGGCGAAGGAGCTCACCCCGCTCCCGGCGTGCGCCGCGTAGGCGAGGTAGATGACCGCGCCGAGCATGAGGATGCTGCCGAAGGCGGTGTAGAGCACGAACTTCACGGTGGCGTAGACGCGGCGCTCCCCGCCCCAGACCCCGATGATGAGGAACATGGGGATGAGCATCGCCTCCCAGAACAGGTAGAACAGGAACAGGTCCTGGGCGAGGAACGTCCCCAGCATGGTGAACTGGAGGAGGAGCACCATCGCGTGGAAGAGCTTCACGTCCTTGCGGATGGCCGTGAACGCGCCCGCCACCACGAGCGGCCCGAGGAAGGCGGTGAGGAGCACGAGCAGGACGTTGAAGCCGTCCAGCCCGATCTGGTAGGAGACGCCCCAGGAGGGGATCCAGGGCAGCCGGGTCTCGAACTGCAGGCCTGCGACCGCGGGGTCGAAGCGGGCGTAGAGGTAGGCCGTCAGCAGGAACTGGAGCCCCATCACGGCGAGCGCCAGCGCCCGCGTCAGGTCCTCGCGCCGCACCGGGATCGCCGGCAGCGCCAGGGCGCCGAGCACGGGCAGGTAGAGCACCAGGTTCAGGACCGTCGCGTCAGACATGGCGCAGGCTCCACAAGAGCCCGGCCGCGATCCCCGCCAGCACGAGGAAGGCGTAGAGCTGGAGGTTCCCGGTCTGCGCCCGGCTCAAGCGGGCCGCGCTGCGCTCCGCGAGCGCCGCCAGGGCGTGCAGGGAGCCGTCGAGGACCCTGCGGTCGGAGAATCGCAGGAACACGCGGTCCGAAACCCAGTACAGCGGGCGCGTGACCCAGCGCTCGTAGGCCTCGTCCACGAAGTACTTGCCGGCCACCAGCCGGTGCAGGCCGGGGAAACGCCGGCGAAACACCTCGGCCGGGTCCTCCCCGGCCGCGAGCACGTACGCGGCCGCGCCCACCCCCCCCACGGCCAGGAGGACCGAGAGCAGGACGAGCGGGGTCTCCAGGGCGTCGAGCCCGGGGCGCACCTCGGGGAGCGGCAGCAGGGGCTCCAGCAGGTGGGGCACGCCCACGAAGCCTCCGACCGCCGAGAGCGCCGCCAGCGCGATCAGGACTCCGGTCATGGAGCGCGGCGATTCGTGCACGTGGCGGGCGGTCTCGGCGTCCACGCGCGAGGGGGCCAGGAACGTCAACCACAGGAGCCGGGCCATGTAGAAGGCGGTGAGGAACGCCGTCAGCGCGGCGAGCGCCCAGAGCCAGAGCGCCCCTCCCGACCGGCTCGCCAGCGCGAACCACAGGATCTCGTCCTTGGAGAAGAAACCCGCGAGCGGCGGGATCCCGGCGATGGCCGCCGCGGCCACCGCGAACGTCGCGAAGGTGGTCGGGACCCGGCGCGCGAGCCCCCCCATGCGGCGGATGTCCTGCTCGCCCCCGAGGGCGTGGATCACGCTCCCGGCCCCGAGGAACAGGCAGGCCTTGAAGAAGGCGTGGGTGTAGAGGTGGAAGACGGCCACGCCGTAGGCCCCGACCCCCAGGGCGAGGAACATGAGCCCGAGCTGGGAGATGGTCGAGTAGGCGAGCACCTTCTTGATGTCGTTCTGGGTGAGTGCGACCGTCGCGGCGAACAGGGCCGTCAGCACCCCCACCGCGGCGATCACCGCGGAGGCCTCGGGCGCCTGCCCGTAGATCCCCGAGAGCCGGGCGACCATGTACACGCCCGCGGTGACCATGGTGGCGGCGTGGATCAGCGCGGATACCGGCGTCGGGCCCGCCATGGCGTCCGGCAGCCACACGTGCAGCGGGATCTGCGCCGACTTTCCGGTCGCACCGACGAACAGGAGGACGCCGATCAGGCTCGCGGAGAAACCGGCCGGGGCGCCGGTCGAGAAGACCGCGTTCACCCGGTCCATCTCCAGGGTGCCGGCGGCCTGGAACAGCACGAACATCCCGAGGAGAAACCCCGCGTCCCCGACCCGGTTGGTGATGAAGGCCTTCTTCCCGGCGCGGGCCTTCTCCGGGTCCTGGAACCAGAAGCCGATCAGCAGGTACGAGGCGAGCCCCACTCCCTCCCAGCCCACGAACAGGACCAGCAGCGAGCGTCCCAGCACCAGCACCAGCATGAAGAACAGGAAGAGGTTCAGGTACGCGAAGTACCGGGCGTACCCCGGGTCGTCCCGCATGTACCCGGTCGAATAGACGTGGATGAGCGACCCGACGCCGGTGACGACGAGCGCCATGACCACGCTCAGCCGGTCCAGGTAGAAGGCGACCTCGAAGGAGTGGTCGCCGACGGTGGCCCAGGTGAAGGCCGTCTCGACCCGCGGCTCCCCACCCGCCGCCGCGAGCGCGATGGCCCCCGCGACGGTCAGCGTGAACGACCCGATGGGCAGCCCGCAGCCGACCAGGGAGACGGCCCGGGCCCCGAGGCGGTCGCCGGCAAGCCCATTGAACAGGAAGCCGGCGAGGGGCAGAAGGACGATCCAGACGAGCAGGTGAGACACCGTCTAACCCTTCAGGTCGGTGTAGGCGTAGAGGTCCACGGTGCGCTTGCGCCGCACCAGGAGCAGGGCGATCGGGATCGCGATGGCGATCTCGGCGGCGGCCACCACGAAGATCAGGAACACCAGGACCGCGCCCAGGGGCGACCCCTGTTCGTGGGCGAACGTCACCAGGCTCAGGTTGACGCCGTTCAGCATGAGCTCCATGCACATCAGCATGATGAGGATGTGCCGGCGCACGACGACGCCGAGGAACCCGATGGCGAACAGCGCCACGGCCAACGTGAGCAGGACCTGCGCGTCAGTCATGTCTCCCCCGGTGCACCTGGATGACCGCGACGGCGGCGACCACCGCCACGACGAGCAGCACCGAGGTGAGCTCGAAGTGCAGCCAGTACTCCTTCAGGAACGAGGCGGCGAACTGGCGCAATTCGTACACCGACCCGTACGCGCCACCGGCGAGGGCGGGCGCCCCCGCCCACACCACGTAGCCGAGCACGCCCACGAGCAGCACGAAGGCCACGACCGCGGGGAGGACGAGGACCGAGAAGCGCTCCGCGCACGAGGGGTCGCGCGGGTCGAGCATCATGATCACGTAGACCATGAAGACCATGATCGCCCCGACGTAGATGAGCACCTGGAACGCGGCGATGAAGTGGACCCCGAGCAGCCCGTAGATCCCCCCCAGGAACACCATGGCCGAGATGAGGGCCAGGGCGACCCGCATCGGTTGGCGCAGGACCAGCATCAGGAGCGCGCTGACGAGCGCGCCGGCCCCGAAGACGTAGAGGAGCAGACGGTCCAGGTGCTCCAGCAGCCATTCCATCAGTGCGCCCCTCCGGGCCTGACCTGCTCCCCACCCGGGGGGTAGGGCTTCGCGACGTCGCCGCGCGGGCTCCAGTCGAGCAGCTCCTCCCGGCCGATCCACATCCGGTCGCGATCGTGTCCGGGCAGGTCGGGGACCTCCGGGAGCATCCGCAGGGCGTCCTCCGGGCAGGCCTCCACGCAGAGCCCGCAGAAGACGCAGCGGGAGTAGTCGATCTCGAAACGCAACGGGTACTTGGGGTGTGCCCGATCGTCGGGGTCGAAACCCGCCTCGATCTCGATGACCCGGGCCGGACAGACGGTCGCGCACAGGTTGCAGGCGACGCACTGCGGCCTGCCGTCGGGGCGCCGGGTCAGGATGTGCTTGCCGCGATTGGCGGGGGCGTAGTCGGCGCGGGTCTCTTCGGGGTAGAACGTGGTGACCGCGCCCTTGCGTCCGGTCGCCCAGCGCCACAGGTTGGACAGGAACACCCCTCCGGTGATGGAGAGGCCGCGCACGATCTCCGGCAGGTACATGCGCTCCCACCAGGACATGGTGGGCTCGTTCCAGTAGACCTTCCGGCGGTGGCGTCGGGTGCTCACGCGGCCCCCCCACGGATCGCCCACACCGCGAAGGTCGTCACCACCAGGTTGGCCAGGGTCAGGGGGAGGAGGAACTTCCAGGCGAAGTGCAGGACCTGGTCGTAGCGGAAGCGCGGCAGGGACCAGCGCACCAGGATCTGGAAGCTGCACATCAACAGAACCTTCGCCAGGAACACCAGCAGCTGCGTCGCCACCACGGCGCCGTGGCTCATGGGCAGGGCGTGCCCGCCGGGGAGCACGAAGCCCGAGTCGGTCATGAACGGCAGGTTGTAGCCGCCGAGGAAGAGCGTCGTGAAGAGGGCGCCGATGATGGCGATCTCGATGAACTCGGCGAACATGAAGAGGCCCATCTTCATCGCGCTGTATTCGGTGAAATACCCCGCGATGAGCTCCGACTCCGCCTCCGGCAGGTCGAAGGGAATGCGCTTGTTCTCCGCGATGGCCGCGGTGAGGAAGAGGATGGCGGCGAAGGGCTGGTACACGATGCCCCAGGCCGGGAGGAAGCCGAGCGCCACCCCCGACTGCTGGCGCACCGCGTCCCCGAGGTCGAGCGTGCCGTAGACGAGGACGAGCCCGAGGAGCGTGAGGGCGAGCACCAGCTCGTAGGAGATCATCTGGGAGCCGGCGCGCAGCGCCCCGAGCAGCGAGAACTTGTTGGAGGACGACCAGCCCGCGAGCATCGCCCCGATGGTGGTCATCCCGCCGAACGCGAAGACGATCAGCAGGCCCGCGTCCACCCGCGCGATCTGCATCGGGTAGCTCCTGTCCCCGAACCACTCGGCCAGGCTCGCGCCGAGCTCGCCCGGGACCAGCGTCCCGCCGAAGGGGATCACCGCGAACACGAGCAGAACCGGCGTGAACACGACCCACGGCGCCACGGCGTAGGCGTACCAGTCGTGCGACCTGGCCTTGAAGTCCTCCTTCAACAGCATCTTCAGCCCGTCGGCGAGACCGTGGAAAAGGCCCCACCAGACGAGCTTCACCTGCGTGAACGGGATGCGCAGGTAGGCCCGGTTGGCCCCGAGCCGGTCCGACATGATCGCCGCCTGCTTGCGCTCCACCCAGGTGAGCAGGAGGCCGAACAGCACGAGCACCGCCATCGCGTAGGCGATGAAGACGACGTGGATCACCAGGTCCTGGATCATGGGGACGGCCCCGGGGGCGACGCGAGCGCGGCGAAGAGCGACTCGGCGTGCGCCACCGAATCCCTCTTCGCGAAGCAGGGCTCGAAGGCGCTCACCACGCCCTGGAAGTTCGTGTAGTGACCCGCCCGCTCCGTCTGGACGCTCACGGGCAGGAACACGTCGGCGTGGCCGTTCTCGGGCTGCAGGTAGGCGTTCAGGCAGATGATGGGCACCCGGGTCGGCAGGCGGGAGAAGTCGAGCCCCTCGCCCCAGACGAGCAGCAGGTCGGTCCCGTCTTCGAAGGCGGGTGGCGCGTCCCCGAAGAGCGCCCGCGCCGCGGCCGTATTCGGGTTCTTGTCGGCGCGGATCAGGAGGTCGTCCTCGACCGGCTCCCCGGGGGCCGGCGAGAAGTCCTCCTTGACGAAGGCCCTCACGCGCCCGCCGAGCGCGCGCTGGAAGGCCTCGAGCTCCTCGTTCGAGCCCCAGTTGGACACCAGCGCCACCGGCCGGCGCGCGCCCTCGAGCAGCCGGCGCGCCGCGTCGACGGCGGTGCCGAGCGCGACCGGCTCACCCTTCAGCATCGCCTGCGTGGCCCGGGGGCGCTCGAAGATCCGGGCGAGGTCCCGGCCCTTGTTGCAGATCCACGGACCGTTGACGGCGGGGTTCTCGCGGGGGGTGACCCGCGCGATTGCCTCGTTCTGGCGCCCGTCGAGCGCGTGGAGCGCCCAGTCGGGGCGGCGGTGCCAGATCCGCACCGTGCACCCGCGCGCGCACCCCGGACACACCGAGGGCGTGGCCTGGAGGTACCAGACCCGGTGCCGGTAGAGCAGCGAGGGCGAGAACAGCGCGCCCACCGGACAGAGGTCGATCACGTTGTCCGAGTAGGGGTCATCCTCGAAGCGGCCGTCCTCCGATGCCCGCACGAGGGAGGAGTCGGCCCGGTTCTGGATGCCGAGCGCCCGGGAGCGCGAGACCTCGTGGGTGAAGCGCACGCAGCGCGAGCACAGGATGCAGCGCTCGTTGTCGATCAGGACCCGCGCGGAGAGCCGGAAGAACTTCGTGGCGTGGACCTTCGGCTCCCGGGACACCGAGGGCTCGCCGTTGTACTCGTAGTGGTAGTCCTGCAGCGTGCACTCGCCCGCCTTGTCGCAGATGCCGCAGTCCACCGGGTGGTTCAGCGTGATGAACTGCATCATGCGCTTGCGCCACGCCTGGACCGCTTCGGAGTCCGTCAGCACCCGCATCCCTTCGCGCACCGGCATGTTGCAGGCGATGTCCAGGTCCTCGCCCTCCACCTCCACGGCGCAGATCCGGCAGTTGCCCGAGACGGAGAGCGCGGGGTGCCAGCAGAAGTACGGGATGAAGAACCCGTGGGCCAGCGCGGCCTGCAGCACGGTCTGGCCCTTCTCGGCCTCGACCGGGTGCCCGTTTATGAAGATCCGAGGCATTCGAGGCAACCGTCGTAGCGTGAGCGCCCGTGCGCGATGAAGTACTCGAACTCGCAGCGGAACTTGTCGAGGATACCGACCGTCGCGTAGCCGGCGGCGTCGCCGAGGCCGCAGATCGTGGTGCCGTCGTTGGCCCGGGAGATCTCGTAGAGCCGGTCGACGTCCTCGGGCCGGCCCCGACCGGACACGATCCGATCGACGATGCGGTGCAGCCAGCCCATGCCCTCGCGGCAGGGCGTGCACTGACCGCAGGACTCGTGGTGGTAGAACCGCAGCATCACCTGCAGCACGCGGACCATGCAGGTGCCTTCCGCGATCACGATCATCCCGCCCGACCCCAGCGAGGAGCCGGCCGCCTGCAAGGACTCGCCCTCGAAGACGAGGGGCTCCAGGTGGGGTATCCCCGCGGACTGGGGAAGCACGCGGCGGTCCTCGCAGTCGCCGAAGTGGCCGAGACGGTGCGGCTCGATCTCCGACGCGGTCAGGACCTTGGTGGAAATCCCGCCGGGGATGACGGCCTTCAGCGCCCTCCCCCCGAGCACCCCGCCGCAGTCCTCGTGGATGAAGCGGCCCACGGGGTAGCCGTGCTCGACCTCGTAGACGCCCGGGCGGGTCACGTGCCCCGAGACGGAAACGAGCCGCGTCCCGGGGCTCTTCGTCGTCCCGAAGGTCCGGTAGGCCTGCGCGCCGTGGGCGATGATCCAGGGGATGTTGGCGAGCGTCTCGACGTTGTTGATGACGGTCGGCTTCTGGTAGAGCCCGCGCACCGTGAGCCGCGGGGGCCGGTTGCGCGGGTAGCCCTTCTTGCCCTCGATGGACGTGATGAGCGCCGAGGCCTCGCCGCAGACGTAGGAGCCCGCGCCGCG
>ERZ1645192.204-NODE-204-length-45286-cov-44.540846_pt1 | contig 45286 bp, 45 predicted proteins | sample MGYA00575354_ERZ1645192 | MGnify/ENA primary metagenome ERZ1645192 (study PRJEB40844, sample SAMN11349763) | freshwater sediment metagenome | isolation source: river sediment | host: Sediment | place: India: Faizupur Khadar , New Delhi | collected 2017-02-21 ...
CCCGGTCTGTTTTTTTGCGGGAGCAAGAGGCACGGGTTTTCTGGATGGTGTCCCTTTGGCCGGGAGGGCTGCTTTTTTCTTGTGCACCACCCCTGTTTTTCCCGGGAGCTCATTCTTCCTGAGCGTCTTTCCCTCTGCCTTTGAAACGGCTCTTTTCCGAGATCCCTTTTGCGTGGCCGCGGCGGGTTTCTTCTTCACAGGCTTGTCATTGATCTTGCTCACCGATCGCATCCCCCATATCCTTCCAGGCTGAGCGTTGCCGAGATTCAGCGCTTCAGCAGCAGGCATCTCCCTTTCTGTAACGGGAGAGATCCCTGTTCCCATGGTGATTGCCAAAACCCATGGGAACAGGAAAAGCGGGCAAAATATTTTTCCCGGAAGATATTACTTTGCCGCCTTCTTTGCGGTCTTCACCGCTGCCTTGGGCTTCGCTGCCTTTGCAGCCGCCTTCGGCTTTGCGGTCTTCGCCGCGGCCTTGGGCTTCGCCGCCTTTGCGGCCGCCTTCGGTTTTGCGGTCTTTGCCGCAACCTTGGGCTTCGCCGCCTTTGCGGCCGCCTTCGGTTTTGCGGTCTTTGCCGCGGCCTTGGGCTTCGCCGCCTTTACAGCCGTTTTCGGTTTTGCGGTCTTTGCCGCTGCCTTCGGCTTTGCCTCCTTCGCCGAGGCCTTCAGGGGTTTCTTTTTAACATCCTTCTTGATAGCTGCCGTTTTTGCCATAAACCCTCCTCTCTTCATGGAATCATAATACAGTCTTTTATCATTTGATAATATTGATAACAACACTGATAATTGAAATAAACGCGCGGTCATGAACACTGCCCGTATTTTTTGCCGAATGGAAAGGGGCCGCGGACCGCATCATGCTCCCTTTGGGACTGCGGGCAGGGCGAGGACACCGGGATTTTCTTTTCCTGTAGACATCGCCCGTGGGAACCGGCAGCGGGCCTTTTCAGGGGGCTCCCTGCCCGATGCGCTCCGAGAGCCGGCGATCATGTTTGTAAACAACCCGCAGTTCCCAACCGTCTGGAGGAACAAGAACGAGGGGTCCGCAGCAGAGCCCACAAACGAAGGGAGAGAAAAATGAAAAAACTTATTTTCATACTGGTTGTTCTTATGCTCATGGCACCCATGACGGCCGTCATGGCAAGGAACTCGGGACATTGGGGATACGGTTCGGGCAGAGACCGTGCGGGCGACAACTACCTGGCCCTCAAGTTCGGAGCCTTCATGCCCGACGACGAAGCCGACTACCTCGACAACGGCTACTACCTCGGGGGCGCCATCGGCCACAACGTCAACAGGAACTTCGCTCTCGAGTTCGGACTCGATTACACCTACGCCGACTTCGACGACTATTTCGATGATTCGTACATGACGACGCTGGGCATACCCGTAACCGCCAAGATCGTCCTCCCCCTCTCGGACCAGCTGGATGTTTACGCGGGCGCGGGGCTTGGCCTGTATTTTACCAATTACGAGTTTGACGTCGACGGGTACTCCTATGACGACCATGACACCTCTCCGGGCGTCCATGCCCTCATGGGGGCCGATATCAGGATGAGCCCGAACGCGGCCCTCAACCTGGAAGTCAAGTACACGGATATCAACGAAGACTTCGATGAGGACTATTACGACGACCTGGAGCTGGGCGGAACGACGGCATCCATCGGGCTCAAGTTCATGTTCTGATCCCTCAGGCAAGGCGGCCATGAACGGGCATGGACCGCCTTGTGCGGAGTGCAGCGAATGCCCTCGAGCCATGCCCTTCGGAAAGGCCTGCCGGCTCATTGCCCGTCCCGGGCGTTCTCCCCGGGACGGGTGATCGGGAGCTTCAGGGTGCCCCGCAGCATGAGGTTGCGCGCGCCCCGGTTGTAGGAAAAGTACTGGAAGGCCCACCGGATGAGCACGATGAGGCGGTTCTGGAACTGGATGAGCAGGAGGAGGTGGATGAAGAGCCAGAGGAACCAGGCAAACCTCCCGCCGAAGTGCCACCTGCCGATGTCCGCCACGGCCGCCCCTCGGCCGATGACCGCCATGGTCCCCTTGTCGAAATAGTGGAAGCGTGACGGGGCGGGCCGGCCTTCGAGCCGGGAGCGGATGCTCTTCGCCGCGAAACGCCCCTGCTGGGTGGCCACGGGGGCAAGGCCCGGAAGGGGACTGCCGTCCTTTCCGGGGCAACTCGCAAGGTCGCCGATGACGAAGATCTCCGGGTGGCCGGGGATGGTGAGGTCGGGCGCGACGGCAACCCTGCCTGCCCTGTCCAGGACGGTCCCGGTTTTTCCGGCGATGATGCCGCCCAGGGGGGAACCCGCGACGCCCGAGGCCCACACGACGGTCCGTGCCCGTATGACCGATCTCCCCTCGGGCTTTTCCAGAACGACCCCCCGCTCGTTCACCTCCACCACCCGGGCAGAGGTGGCCGTTTCGACGCCCAGGGCGGTGAGCGACTTCTCCGCCAGCATCGACAGCCCGGACGGGTAGGAGGGGAGGATGCGCTCCGCGGCGTCGACGAGCAGGACCCGCGATTCTTCCGGAAAGATCGAGCGGAACTCGCCCCTGAGGGTGTTTTTCGCGATCTCGCCGATCATGCCCGAGAGCTCTATCCCCGTGGCCCCGCTTCCGATCACCACGAAGGTGAGCCACTCCCTGCGCAGCGCCGGGTCGGGCTCCCGCTCGGCGATCTCGAAGGCGGAGAAGATCCGCTGGCGGATCCGCCCGGTGTCCTCGATGGTCTTGAGCCCCGGCGCCCACTGTTCCCATTCTTCGTGGCCGTGGTAGTGGTTCACCATGCCGGCGGCCATGACGAGGGTGTCGTAGCCCAGTTCGCCGTCGGCGAGGATGACCTTCTTTTCCTCCACGTCGATGTCCGTCGCCTCGCCCAGGAGCACGGCGGCGTTCTCCTGGTTCTTGAGCACGTGGCGCAGGGGGGAGGTGACCTCCGAGGGGCACAGGAGACCCGTGGCCACCTGGTAGAGCAGGGGCTGGAAGAGGTGGAAGTTGCGCTTGTCCACGAGGGTGACCCGGACCGGGGCGTCCCGGAGCGCCCGCGCGGCGGTGAGCCCGCCGAATCCCCCGCCGATGATCACGACATGATGAAGCGGTTGAGGCATCGTTCCTCCCGGTGCATGGCTGGTCTTTCCTGAATAATAATGCATGGCCCCGGTCATGAAAAGGGGACAGGCCCGCATGCGGCAAATGCCCCCGGGCGGCGTGGCCGGGGATGTGCCCGGTTGCTTTTGTGCGGACGTGGGATATTCTTAAGGGAATGAGAGCGGTATGAAGGGGGACGAACAGGCCCGGCTCTCAACGATCGGAGGGTTGTCGTGGAGGGGGGAAAACAGGGGAGGGTCTTACCGACCATACGGCTCAAGAGGGTGTACGAAGTGCCCGGGGAGGAGGACGGGTTCAGGATCCTGGTGGACCGGCTCTGGCCGCGGGGCGTCAGCAGGGAGAAGGCCCGGATAAGCCTCTGGGTCAAGGACCTCGCCCCGAGCACCGGGCTGCGCACCTGGTACCACCGGGAACCCGGGAAGTGGGACGAGTTCGAGGGAAAGTACTTCCGGGAGCTCGACGGCTGCGCCGAGGCCGTCGAACTTCTCTTGAAAGAGATCGGGGAGCGCGGGCAGGTCACCTTCGTGTACTCCTCGAAAAACGAAGAGCGCAACAACGCCCTCGCCCTGAAGAACTACCTTCTGAAGAAGTTCTGACGGGGAGGGTGCAGAAGGAGCGCGGGCTTCAGCGCGTCAGCGCACAGGCGACGATGACCAGCCCCAGGGCGAACCGGTAGATCACGAAGGGGAGGAAGGTCCTGGTCTGCACGTAGCGGAGCAGGAACCCGATGGCCAGAATCCCGGTTATGCAGGAGACGATCATGCCCACGATGAAGCTGGTCGTGATCATTTCCGGGTTGGACGCCACGAAGGGGAGCTTTACCAGGGCCGCGCCGAAGATGATCGGCGTCGACAGCAGGAAGGAGAACCGTGCGGCCCCCTCCCGGGTGAGCCCCAGGACAAGCCCTGCCGATATGGTGATCCCGGACCGGGAAACGCCCGGAATGATCGCCAGGGCCTGGGAAAGGCCGATGAGGAAGCTCGTGGCGAAGGTGATGTCCCGGACGTGCGTCTTGTGGGAAACCTTCCGGTCGGCCAGGAGCAGCACGACCCCCATGAGGATGAGCATGGCGGCGATGAGGAGGGGGCTCCTGAACACGGTCTCGGCCATGTCTTCGAGCAGGTAGCCCACGGCCGCCCCGGGCACGCTGGCCGCGGCGAGGAACCAGAACAGGCGTCCGTCGGTGCTGCGGGGGTTTGTGAGGCCCTTTGTGACCAGCGTCACCCAATCCCTCCAGAAGTACATGAGCACGCCGATGAGCGTTCCGATGTGCAGGGCGATGTCGAAGGTGAGTCCCGGGTCGGGCCAGTTGAACAGCCATGGGGCGAGCACCAGGTGCGCCGAGCTCGATATGGGGAGGAACTCCCCGAGCCCCTGGACGAGTCCCAACACGACAGCCTGAAAAAGCGTCACCCCTCACCTCTTCCGAAAGATCCCGTTTCAGGTTCCTATACACGATTCGCCAGGGGAAGTGTCAGGAAAAAGCGCCGGGGGAAAGACCCGGGACCTGTCCCGCAGAAAGTGCCGGCCTCCCTCCCCCCATGGCGCACAGCAATTATCCTGTTGCCCAGCGGGTGAGATTATACTAGAGAAAAAGGCGGGGCGGGCCTCCCTGAAAAGGGCGTGCGGGAGGTTGTCCCGCGGGGTCGCGAACCACATTTGACGGTCAAGGAGGATGTGCATGTCAGCAGGGAACATCGAGAGGTCGCTGGTGCTCATAAAGCCCGATGCCCTCAAGAACTCACTCACCGGATACATACTCTCCCAGTTCTCGGAGTTCCACACGGGGCTGAGGTTCGCCGGGCTCAAGGTCGTGTCCGTGAACCTGGAGCTCGCCGAGGAGCACTACGCCGAGCATTTCGGCAAATTCTTCTACCCCTCGCTGCTCGACTACATCCGCGGCTACCTCCACTACCCCGACAACCCCGAGAAGCGCAGGGTCATCGCCATCGTATACCAGGGCGTGAACGCCATCAAAACCATCCGGGACATCTGCGGTCCCACCAACCCCCACGATGCCCGGGTCCAGAGGCCTGGTTGCATCCGTGCCCTGGGGACGGTCGTGCCCCTGAAGGACGAAACCGGGCAGTACATAGGCGACAGGGTGGACAACATGATCCACGCCTCTGCAAACCCCGCCGACGCGGAGCGCGAGGTCAAGCTGTGGTTCAGCCCCACGGACCTCCCCCCGGTCATGCGGGGATTCACCACTGGCGTGTCCGGCACCTACTATTATTATGACCCGGCCAGCCAGAAGCTCAGCGGCGAACTCGAGCCCGGGGCCCTCTGCATCGCGGGACCGGGAACCATGCTGTGGGAGTCGGACCTGGCCGTGCTCGAGCAGTCCCTGCAGGGCAGGGCCCCGGACTACCCGGTGAAGGCGGTGGTGGCGAAGTACCTCATCAACCGGGAGGGCGAAGGCTCCTGAGCGGGGCCCCGGCGGGCGGCCGCCGACCCTGTCCGGAGCGCACGCGCAGGTGAACCCATGGAGATCTGCTACACGCCCATCGGCGTGATGCACTGCGAGCTCAAGAAGCCCGCGGACGCGCCGCGCTTCTACTCCATATCCGACGTCAGGGGAACCATCGAGATCTTCCCTCCCTATCTCGAGGGCCTCGACTGCATCTCCGAGTACGAGCGCATCGTGGTCCTCTTCCACTTCCACCTGTCTCAGGGGTACACCCTCACTCAGAAAGGCGCCTCCGGCCGGGTCAAGGGGGTGTTCAGCCTCTGCTCGCCCATGAGGCCCAACCCCATCGGCCTGTCCATCCTCAAGCTCGAGCGCGTGGAGCTCCCCTTCCTCCACGTGGGTGCCATCGATCTGCTGGACGGCACCCCGATCCTGGACATCAAGCCCTACAAACCCCTGGAAGGGTGAGTCCCGCCCCATCCGATAGGGATTGAATTTTTCCGCCCGATATGGTTTAGAGGAGGGAGCGCTCTCGTGCAGCGCGTAAGGGACGTGCCCGATAATCACCATGCTTCCTGCACCTTATTCAAGGGGGCTTCCACAAGCCCTTTCCTGTCGGCAGGGATCGCCGTGCGTCGGTACAAAAACCGAAACCCCGAAGCTGCAGGGAAACGGGTGCAGGTCTTCCTCGCCAGGAAGATGAAGCCCTGCGCCGGGAAATCAGGTATCATAGAAAACAGGAGGGGTGTATGGATTACGATATGCCGCTGTACCGACCGCCTTCCGAGGGAAGGTCGCTCATATTTCAGGTGACGCTCGGGTGCTCGTGGAACAAGTGCCTGTTCTGCGGCATGTACAAGGGGAAGCGTTTCAAGGCCCGGCCGTGGGAAGACCTCGAGCGTGACATCAACGAGATGTCCCGGTACGTGCCGGACACCCGCAAGGTGTTCCTGGCCGACGGCGATCCTCTGTGCCTGGACACGGACTACCTGGTCAAGGTGCTCAAGCTCATCACCGAGAGGTTCCCCAACCTGGAGCGGGTGAGCACCTACGCCGGGCCCACGAACCTCATGGAGAAGAGCGTCGACGAACTCAGGGAGCTCAAGGCCCACAAGCTCGACATCCTGTACCTGGGCATCGAGACGGGCAACGAAGAGCTCCTGAAAAAGATCCACAAGGGCGCTTCTTCGGCGGAGATCATCGAGGGCAGCAGAAAGGCCATCGAAGCGGGTCTGCGCATGTCCACCTTCATTATCCTGGGCCTGGGCGGCGTCGAGGGAAGCTACGCCCACGCCAAGGACTCGGCGAAGGTGTCCAACGCCATCGACCCGCAGTTCCTCGCCACGCTCACCCTCATGCTGGGCCCCTACGAGGAGGTCTACGAGAAGAAGCTCATGGGCGGGAACTTCAAGCTCCTGAACAAGATGGAGTCGCTCCAGGAGCTCAGGTGGTTCATCGAGGACCTCGAGGTGACGAACGCCAAGTTCGGCTCCGAGCACGCCTCGAACTACCTGCCGCTGAGGGGCACGCTCCCCGGGGACAAGGAGAAGATCCTTTCGCTCATCGACAAGGCCCTCAAGGACGACAGGTCGGGGTTGCTCCGGCCCGAGTGGCAGCGGGGGCTGTAGGGCATGCCCGGCAGGCGTTGACAGCCCCGGGCAGAGTACGATAAAAGTCCGTTTTTCCGGAGGCAGCGAGGTGGAGATAAAAGCGATACGCGGCATGAACGACATCCTCCCGAAGGAGGTTCGCACGTGGAGGTTCGTCGAAGAGACCGCGCGGAAAATATTCGGCCTGTACGGTTTCGAGGAGCTGAGGTCACCGGTCATGGAAAAGACCGAGCTCTTCCTCCGCGGCATCGGCGACGAGACCGACGTGGTGGAGAAGCAGATGTACACCTTCACCGACAAGGGCGGCGAGTCCCTCACCCTCAGGCCCGAGGCGACGGCCTCCGTGCTCCGGGCGGTCATCGAGCACGGGCTCCTGGGCGAGGACCCGGTCCGGAAGGTCTACAGCATCGGGCCCATGTTCCGCTACGAGCGGCCTCAAAAGGGCAGGTACCGCCAGTTCCACCAGATCAACGCCGAGCGCCTGGGGGAGGACTCCCCCTTCTCCGACGCCGAAACCCTGAAGCTCGCCTACGATCTCGCCGCTTCCCTGGGGCTCGAGGGCGTGGCCATGGAGGTGAACTCCCTGGGGTGCGAGGACTGCCGGGCAGCCTTCAAGAAGACCCTCGAGGGGTTCCTTGAAGGCAGGGCGGGCAGCCTCTGCGAGGACTGCTCCCGCAGGATGCGCAAGAATCCCCTGCGGGTCCTCGACTGCAAGGTGCCCTCCTGCAAAGAGGCCGTGGCAGGCGCCCCCGTCCTCGAGGAGTTTCTCTGCGACGACTGCCGCGAGCACTACCGGCAGGTCCTGTCCGGGCTCGACGCCTTCGGCGTGCCCTACGGGAAAAACCCCCTCCTGGTGAGGGGGCTCGACTACTACACCAGGACCACCTTCGAGATCACGGCGCAGGGGCTGGGCTCCCAGAACGCCATTGCCGGCGGCGGCAGGTACGACAACCTCATCGGCACGCTGGGGGGCCCCGAGACCCCGGGCATCGGGTTCGCCTTCGGCATGGAGCGGCTGGTCATGCTCATCGGGGCGGTCCCGGCCCAGGAACGGGGCTGCTTCGTGGTGGCCCAGGGGGACGAGGACGTCCGGCGGTACGCCATGGGGCTCCTGGCGGAGTTGCGGGCGGGCGGGGTCCCGGCGGAAGGGGCCTTCGACAAGAGCTTCAAGGCGCAGATGCGCCGGGCGGGCAGATCGGGCTATCCCGCATGCGCCATCATCGGCGGTGACGAGGTGAAGGAGGGGGCGGTCACGGTCAAGGACATGCGAACCTCCTCCCAGGACAGGGTCCCCCGGGCCGATGCCCTGGCCAGGGTGCAGTCAGTGCTGTCAGCACAAGGAGAACAAGCGTGAAAGAGACCATGCAGACGATGAAGAGGACGCATTACGCAGGCGAGGTCCACCACGCCCCCGAAGGGAGCAGGGTGCGGCTCACGGGCTGGGTCCAGAGGAGAAGGGACCTGGGCGGGCTGATCTTCATGGACGTGCGCGACCGCACCGGCATAGCCCAGGCCGTGGTCAACCCCGAGGAGCACCCCCAGGCCCACGCCGTGGCCCACACCGTCAGGCCCGAGTATGTGGTCATGGTCGAGGGCACCCTCCAGATGCGGCCGGGCGAGATGCGCAACCCGGCCATGGCCACGGGCGACGTGGAGGTCCACGTGGACAGGGTCGTGGTCCTCAACGAGGCCAAGGTCCCGCCCTTCATCGTGGAAGACGGCGTGGACGTGAACGACACCCTCAGGCTCAAGTACCGCTTCCTCGACCTGAGGCGGCCCTCGCTGCAGTACAACATCATGCTCAGGCACAAGGCTTCCCGGAGCGTCCGGTCCTACCTCGACGGCCACGGCTTCGTGGACGTGGAGACGCCCGTCCTCACCAAGAGCACGCCGGAAGGCGCCCGCGACTACCTCGTGCCCAGCAGGGTTTTCCCGGGCAGGTGCTTCGCGCTGCCCCAGTCGCCCCAGATCTTCAAGCAGCTCCTCATGGTGGCGGGGTTCGACCGCTACTACCAGATCGTGAAATGCTTCCGGGACGAGGATTTGAGGGCCGACCGCCAGCCCGAGTTCACCCAGATCGACATCGAGATGTCCTTCATCACCCTGGACGACATCATCCAGACCACCGAGGGCATGATCAGGAAGCTTTTCGAGGACACCATCGGGGTCGAGCTGCCGAACCCGCTGCCCCGGATGAGCTACGGGCAGGCCATGGAGGAGTACGGCAACGACCGGCCGGACACCCGTTTCGAAATGAAGCTCAAGGACATCACCGACATCGTGGCCGGGAGCTCTTTCAGGGTCTTTTCCGACACCGTGGCAGACGGGGGCGTGGTGAAGGCCTTTGCGGTGAAGGGCCCCCAGAGCATCAGCCGCAAGGACCTCGACTCCTTCAACGGCGTGGTGGCCGATTTCGGCGCCAAGGGCGTGCTTTCGGCGAAGCTCGAGCCCGACGGCTGGAAGTCGTCGCTGGCGAAGTTCCTCCTGCCCGAGCAGTTCGACGCCCTGGGCTACCGGCTTCACATGGAGCCCGGCGACCTGGCGCTCATCATCGCCGCCCCGAAGGACGTGGCCAACGCCTCGCTGGGGGCGCTGAGGCTCCACGTGGGGAACATGCTCGGCCTCATCGACCCCCATGCCTTCTCCGGCCTGTGGGTCACGGATTTCCCGCTTTTCGAGTGGAGCAGGGAAGACCAGCGGCTCGTCTCCGTGCACCACCCGTTTACCGCGCCCCTTCCCGATGACCTTCACCTCCTGGAGACCGACCCCCGCGGGGTCAAGTCCCAGGCGTACGACCTGGTCATCAACGGCTCGGAGGTGGGGGGCGGCTCCATCCGCATCCACGACCGCGAGGTGCAGAACAGGGTTTTCAAGGCCATCGGCCTGGGTCAGGAAGAGGTCGACATGAAGTTCGGGTTCCTCCTGGACGCCCTCTCCTACGGCGCGCCGCCCCACGGCGGCATCGCCTTCGGCCTGGACCGGCTCATCATGATCCTCACCGGCGCCGGGAGCATCCGGGACGTCATCGCGTTCCCCAAGACCCAGAAAGCCTTCTGCGTCATGACCGAGGCCCCGTCTGAGGTGAGCGCGGACCAGCTTGCCGAGCTCGGTTTGACCTGGAAGAAGGAGGGCTGATGAAAAAGCTATCCCTGCTGTGCATGCTGCTCCTGCTCCTGGCTTCGGGCTGCGCCGGGAAGCACCCCGGACCGGATGCCGCTTCCGACACGAAGACCCCCCCCACCCGGCAGGAACTGCTCAAGGCGGGGGTCGACAGCCTCCAGAAGGGTCTCGAGGCCCAGGAGAAGGGCGACGCGGAAGCCGCCCGCATGGCGTTTGCCCAGGCGGGCAGGCACCTGGCCGGGATGGACGGTCAGAGCCGGGAGATCATGCAGCGCTCCCTCGCCGAGCTCAAGAAGATCGTCGACATCTCCGCCTTCGAGTTCGACTCCCGGGGGTCTCTCAATGCCATGCTGGTCTACCTGAAGATGCAGAACGCCTACATGGCAGGCGACCTGCAGGCGCTCTCGGTGCTGGAAAAGCAGTTCGTGGAGGACATCGCCAAGGCCCAGGAGGCGACCGTCCAGGCCAAGCAGAAAAGGATCGAGGAGCTCAGCCGCGACGTGACCCGCTCCCGGGAGGAGATCAAGAAGCAGGTCCAGGCGGACCCGCTGGAGGTCTACCCCGCCATCTACGTGGTGAAGAGGAACGAGACCCTGCCCAGCATCGCCGCCCGGCACGACATCTACAACGACTCGTTCATGTGGCCGCTCATCTACAAGGCCAACCGCGACCAGATCAAGGACCCCAAGGTGGTCTACGTGGGCCAGGACCTCAAGATCCCCCGCGACATCGGCACCGACGAGATCATAGCGGCCAGGAGGGAGGCCGGGGCGCCCGACCCGGAGAAGATCCCCAAGGACGCCTACACCCCCCGGAGAAAGTAGCGATGGCGCGAGGGGACGAAGGCGGGCCGGTTTGCCCGTCATCACCGTGAGCCCCCCCATGGCGGACGCCCGCGACGAGACGATCGGGGTCCTGGGGCCGGACATCCGCTTCGAGGATGCGGTCAGGGCCATCCAGCTCGTGTACGGGGCCCGGGGCATGCAGATGGGCACGAAGGACCTGCAGAAGCACCGGCACCTCCCCGGGGAGGTGCCCCACCGGTCCCCCCGGACCGCGGGGTAATTCAAGCGATATTTCGAGGAGAAAAGGATGGGACAGGGAACGGCAATCACGTTTGCAAACGGCAGGATGAACGTACCGGATGACGCGGTCATCCCCTACATAGAAGGCGACGGCGTGGGGCCGGACATCTGGAGGGCCTCCCGGCTCGTCTTCGATGCGGCGGTGGAAAAGGCCTACGGCGGCAAGAGAAAGATCGTCTGGAAGGAGGTCCTGGCCGGGCAGAAGGCCTTCGACCTCACCGGGACCTACCTGCCCGAAGACACGCTCCAGGCGTTCAGGGACTACATCGTGGGCATCAAGGGCCCGCTCACCACGCCCGTGGGGGGCGGCATCAGGTCCCTGAACGTGGCGCTGCGGCAGATCCTCGACCTGTTCGCCTGCGTGCGGCCCGTGAAGTACTATGCCGGCACGCCCGCCCCGGTGAAGCGCCCCGAGCTCGTGGACATCACCGTGTTCCGGGAAAACACCGAGGACGTGTACGCGGGCATCGAGTGGCCCGAGGGCAGCCCCGAGGTGCGCAAGGTCATCAGCTTTCTCAACACGGACCTCCGGACGAACATCCGCGAGGACTCTGGCATCGGCATCAAGCCCATCTCCATCACCGGCACCAGGAGGCTCGTGAAGATGGCCTTCGAGTACGCCCTCGAGAACGACCGGAAGGTCGTCACCCTCGTGCACAAGGGCAACATCATGAAGTACACCGAGGGCGCCTTCCGGGACTGGGGCTACGCCCTCATCAGGGACGAGTTCGGGGACAGGGCCGTCACCGAGGACGACCTCGCCAAAAAGCACGGCGGCACGCTTCCCCGGGGAAAGATCCTCGTGAACGACCGCATCGCGGACTCGATGTTCCAGCAGGTGCTCCTGCGGCCGGAGGAGTACAGCGTGCTCGCGGTGCCCAACCTCATCGGCGACTTCATCTCGGACGCCCTGGCCGCCCAGGTGGGCGGGCTCGGGATGGCCCCGGGGGCCAACATCGGCATCCCCTACGCCGTGTTCGAGGCCACCCACGGCACGGCACCCAAGTACGCAGGCCAGGACAAGATCAACCCCGGCTCGCTCATCCTCTCGGGCGGCATGATGTTCGACTACCTGGGATGGAAGGAGGCCTCCGCCCTCATCCGGAAGGGCATAGCGCAGGCCATCTCCGATGGTCAGGTGACCTACGACCTGGAGCGCCAGATGCAGGGCGCCACCCTGCTCAGGTGCTCTCAGTTCGCGCAGGCGATCGTGGACAGGATGTGATGAACCCCGGCCGGGGGCGCCTTTTTGGACCCCCGTGCTTCAAAAGGCGACTCCCGGGGCTTTCTTCAGACGAGGGGCTCGTCCCTCTTCACGTCGGCCCAGGTCTTCTTCTTGGCGAAGATGTACCCGAACACGAAACCCAGGAGGAAGGTGATCGTCAGGACGATCCACTTGGGGGCAACCAGGATGTGGAAGAAGAGAAACTGGAACGAGATCATCTCGAAGTTCTGGAAAAAGAAGATGACGAGGCACAGTGCCCCCACCGCGATCAGGATCACCTTGAAATTCGATTTGATGCCGTCCATTCCCATTTCATGCCCCCAGCGGGTAGTAGGCGGGAATATCGCACGCCGGGGGTAGGCCTGTCAATGGCAGAAGAGTCGCACCCGGGCTCCTTCGTCCTCGCTCCTTGCGGTGCCGGGCGGGCCTAGGGGCACATTTGTCTTGACAGGGGGTCTGTTCTGGATTAGTTCTGCGGTTCATCTGAAACACGAAAATATCTCTGATTTGAATCCTGCTGCACACGGTTCAAGGAAGATACGAGTTTCTCCAGGCAACAATTCAAGAAGATATCTTCACGTTCAGAAATACCGCAAAACGGGGCCCCGTGCATGCCCGCGGGGTTCTGGAAGAAGAGGACTGCCAATGGCAAACGGAACAGTGAAGTGGTTCAACAGGGAAAAGGGGTACGGGTTCATCACTTCTGAAACCGGCGAGGATGTCTTCGTGCATCACACCGCGATCAATCAGGCAGGATTCCGCGCGCTGGAAGAGGGCGACCGGGTCACCTTCGACGTTGTCAAGGGAAACAAGGGCCCCCAGGCCTCGAATGTAACCAAGTCCTGAAGCTTGCTGCGGGAGGCGGGCGGCCCCGCCTCCCTGTCCACAGGGTCTTTCCAGAATTCACCCAAACAGCGGCGCCGGCGCCAGGGATGGGGCAGGGCCCGGGAATCGGGTGGCGAATCTGCCGGGAGGCACGTATGGCTACAAAGTCCGCCAACACGTTCAAGAAAAGAGAGCGCGAGGAGGCCAAGCGGCGCAAGAAGATCGCCAAAGAGGCAAAAAAGACCGAGCGCAAGGAAATCAGGTCCGACAGGAAGAACGAACCGGGCGACCTCGTCGACCCCGACATCGCCGACATCGTCCCCGGTCCCCAGCCCAGGGAGCACGCGGAATAACCCCCGGCCCTACTCGCAGGCCTCCGTCAGGCAGGTCTCTCGGACCGGCTCCTTCAGGTACCCTTCCGCGACGGCCCCGGCTACGGCGTCGAAGAAAAGGCTGACGCTCCAGTAGAGCCTGGCAGCCTGGCCGTCGCTTATGCCCTCGTCGAGGAGCATCCTCTCGCCCACGCACCTCATGATCTTTTTCCTGATGAACGACAGCGCCACCACCACCTCCCCCAGGGGGACGCCCTGACGGCTCCTCTCCTGGCCGAGCCTCGAGTACCAGGCTCCCAGGGAGTTTTTCGGCCCGTCTTCGTACAGGCGAGGGTCCGGGCGCGTGTAGAGGTGAGAGACGACCCGGTGCACCCTGGTGAAGAGCTCCTGGTCCGGGAGGTCACGGTAATGGGTGGTTTCGGGGGCCCGCCTGATGTGCCCGGCCACGTCACGGGCGACGGAATTCTCGTTCATCCTGAGCGTTTCCATGAAATTACAGAGCGTCACGGCAGCTGTCCCCTCCTCCTGGTCTCCGGGCTGCGGCCCCGGGGCGCACGAGTGCGCATGGAACCAAGGGAAGCATAAGGCATGCCACGCCAGACGACGGGGGGCAATCGAGCATCTGTGCGGCATGGCTCGGCGGAAAGGCAGATCGCTTTCGCGCCGGGAATTGAAAAATTATGAAAAGCATGGATAATTTTCTCCCTCTCGATAGAGCCGAGAGCGGATTCTCTTCGATGCCCCACCGGGACGATGAGGGTGGCGCCCTCTTTGTCCTTGACACGGGCGCCCGGGAAAGGGAAGCTTGCTCCACGACGCGAAAAGCGCTCGGGCAGCGGGGGAAGCCTGTCCGGACAAGGACTGAAGGAGGAGACGCCATGCCGAAACTGGTCGCACGGGCACGGGTGAGCACGGGGCTCGAAAGCCTCGACACGGCAATCGACGCACTGAGGACCGGGGACAACGTCGTTTTGCAGGTGGACAGCATCGACGACTACCTCTCCTTCGTCACCCCCTTCGTGAACCGGGCCTTGTCCGAGTCGAGGAGGGTCGTGTACATCCGCTTCGCCGGCCACAAGCCGCTCGTCGAGGACAACCCGGCGGTGGTCACCTACCGCCTCGACGCCTTCGGCGGGTTCGAGGCCTTCTCCTCCCAGGTGTACACCATCGCCACCCAGGAGGGCGAGGACGTGTTCTACGTCTTCGACTGCCTCTCCGACCTGCTGTCAGCCTGGGCCACGGACCTCATGATCGGCAACTTCTTCCGGATCACCTGCCCCTACCTCTACCAGCTCAACACCATCGCCTACTTCGCGCTCATGCACAACTGGCACTCCTTCAAGACCATCGCCCGGATCAGGGAGACCACCCAGCTCCTCATCGACGTCTACAACGTCTCGGGCAGCGTCTACGTCCACCCCCTCAAGGTCATGGGCCGCCACAAGCCCACCATGTTCCTCCCCCACAAGGCGGAGGGGACGTCCTTCCTGCCCATCACGAGCTCGGTGGACATGGGGCGCCTGTTCACCTACATCTCCCAGCGCGACACCGAGGAGAGCCGGCGGAACCTCGACTACTGGGACAGGCTTTTCCTGTCCGTGGTGAACATCGCCGGCCCCGACGGGGAGAAGGGGGAGCAGGAGCGCATGCTCAGGCACCTCTGCGAGATCATGATAGGCAGGGAGGACAGGATCCTGGACCTCGCCTGCAAGGCCTTCACCCTGGACGACACCCTCGCCGTCAAGTCCCGGCTCATCGGCACGGGCTACATCGGCGGCAAGGCCGTGGGCATGCTCCTTTCGCGGAAGATCCTCGAAACGGAGAACTCCTTCGACTGGCCCTCGCTCCTCGAGCCCCACGACTCCTTCTACATCGGCTCCGACGTCTTCTACACCTACATCGTGGAGAACGGCTGGTGGAAGCTCCGCATGGAGCAGAAGACGAAGGAGGGCTACTTCGAGGTGGCGAAAGTCCTCCACGACGCCATGCTCGAGGGCGACTTCCCCGAGGAGATCGAGGAGCAGTTCTGGCGGCTCATGGAGTACTTCGGCCAGTCCCCCATCATCGTGCGGTCGAGCTCGCTGCTGGAGGACGCCTTCGGGAACGCCTTCGCGGGCAAGTACGAGAGCATCTTCCTCGTGAACCAGGGCAGCCCCGAGGAGCGCTTCAAGGCCTTCCGCGAGGCCGTGAAGCGGGTGTACTCGAGCATGATGAACGAAGACGCCCTGGCCTACCGCCTCCAGCGGGGCCTCGACCAGATGGACGAGCAGATGGCGCTTTTGGTCCAGAGGGTCTCGGGCTCGTACCGGGGGGACTACTTCTTCCCCGACATGGCCGGGGTGGGCATCTCCTACAACACCTTCCCGTGGCTCAAGGACATGGACCCCAAGGCGGGCATGATCCGTCTGGTGCTGGGTCTGGGCACGAGGGCAGTGAACCGGGTGGACAACGACTACCCCCGGACCGTTGCCCTGGACGCCCCTCAGGTGAAGACCTACAGCGAGATGGGGGACGTGCGGAAGTACTCCCAGCACGAGGTGGACGTGCTCGACATCGCCCGCAACTCCTTCGAGACGGTCCCGGCATCGAAGGTGCTCGACGGCGAGCTCGGGGTCGACCTCGACCTCGTGGCCACCTTCGACCGTGAAGCGGACGAGCGCGGGGGGACGGCCGGGTCTTCAAACCGGTGGATCATCACCTTCGAGAAGCTCCTTGCCGAAAGCACCCTGCCCCGGACCATGCGCTCCCTGCTCAAGACCCTCGAGAAGGCCTACGATTATCCCGTGGACATCGAGTTCACCGTGAACTACACCGGGGAAAGCGCCTACGCCATCAACCTCGTCCAGTGCCGCCCGCTCCAGACCAAGGGAAAGGGCAAACGGGTGAGGATACCCAAAGACGTGCCCGGGGAAAAGGTGCTCTTCCGCTCGAAGGGGAACTTCATGGGGGGCAGCACGAACCTCGCCGTCGAGCGCGTCATCATGGTGGACCCGGACGGGTACCACGCCCTGAAGCTCTCCGAGAAGTACGACATCGCCCGCCTCATCGGCAAGATCAACCGGCAGATCGGCAGCAGGGAAGCCCTCTCGACGGTCCTCGTGGGCCCGGGCAGGTGGGGGACCACCACGCCTTCGCTGGGCGTTCCCGTGCGGTTCTCGGAGATCAACAACATCAGCGTCATCGTGGAGCTCGCCCACATCGGGGGCCAGCTCATGCCCGAGCTCTCCTACGGCACGCATTTCTTCCAGGACCTCGTGGAGACGGACATCTTCTACGTGGCCATCTTCCCCGACGCGTCCCGGTCCTTCTTCAGCGCGGCCCCCCTGGCGGAGTCGGGCAACAGGCTCTCTGAGCTCTTCCCGGACATGGAAAAGTACGCGCACGTGGTGGACGTGCGGGACGTGAAAGGCGCGCCCTGCTCCCTGTACGCGGACATCGTGACCCAGGAGGTGCTCTGTTTCAGGCCCTGAAAAGTATCTCCGCCCCCCTAGCGTAAAAACACGGCGGGGCCTTGTGATTTTGTTTCTCGGGCTGACCGGTAAAAAGAAGAGGGCGGCGTGCGCTGCGGGCCGTGGCCCGCGGCTCTCACGCCGCCCCCGGTGAAGGCTGATCAGACGACGCCGTAGGCGAGCATGGCGTTGGCGACCTTGAGGAAGCCGGCAATGTTGGCGCCCGTGACGTAGTCGCCCTTCTTGCCGTAGGTTTCTGACGCCTGGATGCACGTCTTGTGGATGTTTTTCATGATCTCGCGCAGCCGCGCGTCGACCTCGGTCCGCGACCAGGACAGCCGCATGCTGTTCTGGCTCATCTCGAGGCCCGAGGTGGCGACGCCGCCGGCATTGGCGGCCTTGCCCGGCCCGTATAGCGCGTAGTATTCCTGGTAGATCTTGATGGCCTCGGGCGTCGAGGGCATGTTGGCGCCTTCTGAGATGCACACGCAGCCGTTCTTCATGAGCGCCTCGGCGTGGTGCCCCTCGATCTCGTTCTGGGTGGCGCAGGGCAGGGCCACGTCGACCTTCACGCCCTGGTTCTTGATGACGTCCCAGATGCTCTCGCCCACGTAGCAGCAGGCGGAGGAGTACTTGTCCGCATACTCGCTGATCCTGCCCCGCTTCACGTTTTTGAGGTCCATGACGTAGGAGCACTTGTCGCTGTCGATGCCCTTCTCGTCGATAATGGTCGAGCTGGAGTCGCACAGGGAGATGACCTTGCCGCCGAGCTCGTTGACCTTTTCCACCGCGTACTGGGCCACGTTGCCCGAGCCGCTCACCGCGACGGTCTTGCCCTTGAAGTCGAGCCCGCGGGTGGCGAGCATCTCGGCCGCGAAATACACGCAGCCGTAGCCGGTGGCTTCGGGGCGGATGAGGCTGCCGCCGTAGGGCAGGCCCTTGCCCGTGAGCACGCCGGTGTGGTCGTTGCGGATCTTCTTGTAGTAGCCGAACAGGTAGCCGATCTCGCGGCCGCCCACCCCGATGTCCCCCGCGGGGACGTCAACGTCGGCGCCGATGTGCCGGAAGAGCTCACGCATGAACGACTGGCAGAAGCGCATGACCTCGTTGTCGGACTTTCCCTTGGGGTCGAAGTCCGAACCGCCCTTGGCCCCGCCCATGGGCAGCGTGGTCAGCGAGTTCTTGAAGATCTGCTCGAAGCCCAGGAACTTCAGGATGCCCAGGTTGACCGAGGGGTGGAAGCGGAGCCCGCCCTTGTAGGGGCCGATGGCGTTGTTGAACTGCACGCGGAACCCGCGGTTGACCTGCACCTCGCCTTTGTCGTCGAGCCACGGCACCCGGAAGATGAGCATCCTGTCGGGCTGCACGATGCGCTCGTAGATCTTCGCCTTCACGAACTCGGGATGCTTTTTCGTGGTGGGTTTGAGGCTCTCGAGAACCTCCTCCACTGCCTGATGAAATTCGAACTCGTTGGGATCGAGCTGCTTGACCTTTTCGATGACCCCGTCAATAACCGACATACGCTTTTTTCCCTCCTATGAAGTAAGTTGTCTTTCGAACCCTGATGCCCAGCATTTTTTCCATGTAATCCCAGGCAAAATGCACAGGAGCTGCACGGACCTTCCAGGCGCATGCCGCAGACCCTCACACCCCACCGTTGTCTGGCATGGGAAAAATCACCTATATAAAGCCCGATAAAATCAGGTTTGGCAATCAGGGAGAAGCTGAATTTAAACTAGGGGGAAACCCTATTCTAACATAGGGGCAAACCCTTGTTTCGAAAAGGGCGAGAGGGCCAACACCGCCTGGAAGGCCTGCCGCCCTGGGTCGGGCCTGCTCCCTGCGGTGGGGGCTGCCGGTTCTACACCGCGTTCTGCATCCACTGGATGGCGTATTTCATGAGGTCCGTGCCGGTGTCGAGCTTGAGCTTGTCTTTTATGTGGGACCGGTAGGATTCCACGGTCTTGACGGACAGGTGGAGCTCGGAAGCGATCTGGCTGGTCTTGAAGCCCTGCCCGATGAGGCGGAAGACCGTCAGCTCGCGGTTGCTCAAAAGGTCCACCGGTGAGCTCACCTTCTTGTCATCGCTCAGGATGAGGGTTTCGAGCATCTTCGTGGTGATCTTGTCGCTCACGAAGATCTCGCCCTTGACGACCCTGCGGATGGCCACGAGCACCTTCTCGACGGCCTCCTGCTTCATGATGTAGCCCCTGGCACCCGCCCGGAGTGCCCGCTCGGCATAGATGGACTCGTCGTGCATGGACACCACGAGAGACGGCAGGTCCTTGTGCTTGAGCTTCATGGTCTTGATGAGCTCGATGCCGTCGATGCCCGGCAGGGACAGGTCCACGATGGCGAGGTCCGGTTTGACGGAGTCGATCATCTTCAGCGCCGTCTGCGCGTCTTCGGCCTCGCCCGCCACCACGAGGTCCTGCTCCTGGTTGATGACCATGGCGAGGCCCTTGCGGAGAATCGGGTGGTCGTCCACGATCAGGATCTTAATGCGAGACATCTCTTCGTTCCCTCCCCATGCTGGTCATTCTTTCTTTCCCGTTCATGTCGCGTCCCTGTCAGAGCCCGAAGGAGCAGATGACCTCGGTGCCGGCGCTTTCGCGGCTCCTCATGTCCAGGGACGCGCCGAACATGGAGGCGCGGTAGCGCATGATGCTCAGGCCCATGCCCTTGCCGCTGCCCGGGCTCTTGCCCACGCCGAGGCCGTTGTCGCTCACGGTGAGGAGGCCGGTGGGCCCCTTCTTTTCCAGGGTGATGGTGATGATGCTGGCCTTGCCGTGCTTGATGGCGTTGTTGATGGATTCCTGCACGATCCGGTAGAGGTGCGTGGCCATCTCGTTGTCGTGGATGAAGATGGGCGGCTCGCAGGAAAAGGTGCACGTGACGCCGAAGAGCCTGCGCACGTTTTCGGCGAGCTTGGTGAGCGCCACCATGAGCCCCTCGGCCTCGAGCTCCACCGGGTTGAGGCCCCGGGCATAGCCCTTGGTGAGGGTGATGGCCTGGTCGATGAGGTCCACGACCTCCCGGACGTCGGCCACCTCCACGGGGATGCGCGAGGAGGCCTTCTTTTCCATCACCTTGCCCATGAACCCGATGCCGGCCAGGTGCTGGCAGAGGCTGTCGTGGAGGTCCTGGCCGATCCTGCGCTGCTCCCGGTTGCTGATCTCCAGGATCTCGCGCTCGAGGCGCTTCTTGCTCGTGATGTCCCGCACGATGCCCAGCACCTCGTCCTGCCCCAGGACCACCATGCGCACCTCGTAGTCCCTGGCCCTGCCCTTGATGGAAGTGTGCTCCTCGAACATCTGGGGGTTCCCGGACTCCAGGGTGCGTTTCATCGAGCTCAAGGTGTGGTCGATGAAGCGCCGCGGGAGGAGGCCCTCCTCGTCCGCCAGGGCATAGATGGTTTTGCCCACGAGCCTCTGCTCGAGGCCCTTGAGCCCGGAGAAAGACCCCGTGTGGAGCCCGGTGAGGGTGCCCCGGCTGTCCACCTGGAACATGAGGTCCGGGATGGCGTTCAGGAGGGCGGTGTTTTTCGACTCGCTCCTGCGCAGGGCCACCTCGGCCTCCTTGCGCTCTGCGATCTTGCCGATGCGCTCGGCGATGACGTTGATGAGGCTGCGCTCCTCGGGGAGGAACGGGCCTTCGCCCATGAAGGGGGCGGGCCGAAGGTAGAAGACCTCGACGAGGCCCTCTTCCCGGGCGTTGACCACGACGGGCTGGGCCATCCGCCACGGGGTTTCCCGGAAATCGGGGCTCTTGACGAGCTTGTCCCACAGGCGGATGCGGCAGCAGGCGATCTCGGGGTGCTGCCAGGCCCCGGGGATGATCTCCGCGGTGCGCTCGAGGATGATGTCCAGGTCGAACCCGTGCTTTTCCGCGATGCCCGAGATGCTGTAGAGGCAGTTGAGCTCCTTGACGCGCTCCTTGAGGGCGTGGGTGATGGCGCCGAGGGTCTGCTCGTCGCTGGTCCCGCTGATTTCGGCCTCGTGGAGCAGCTCGATGGTCTTCTCGGCATGGGCGAGGGGCTCGAGCATCCCCTCGCGATTCCTCCGGGGGGCGTTCTTCGCACCCGGTGCCGCGCCTTCCTGGTCCGTCGTGGAAACTGGCGTCTTCATGTCCTAACCTGTCGTGCGTGCCGCACCCCGGTCCTGCCTGCGTCCGGAAAGCGGTGTACAAATATGTGCCCCGCGGACATCGTCACCGTGCTCATATCCCCGATGCCCGCAGGAAAGTTTGTACAGCATTGTAAACCACTTTCCTCCCCCATGCAAACCCTTCGGGGTTTTGGGGTGATGTAACAGGACTTGTGTCAGGGGACGAAGAAGGGGTCCCAGGGTTTTTCAGGCGGGGAGCCATGAACGCGGGAGAGGGATTATTCAGGAAGAGGGGTGCCCGGCACGGTCCTTAAAATCCGGTTTTTCCCCTTCCATTTTTCTCTCAAATCGAGTAAAAAAACCACTTCTTCAATAATGCTGGAATTATTCCGGAGCGGGTGTTAAGGAAGGGGAAGAGAAGGAACCGTCATGGAACAAGCGATTACCAGGGCAAAGGTGCTCGTCGAGGCGCTCCCCTATCTCCGGGACTTCAGAGGAAAGCGGATCGTCGTCAAATACGGCGGCCACGCCATGGTAAAACCCGAGCTCAAACGGATCTTCGCCCAGCAGATAGTGCTGTTCCACTATGTGGGCATCCAGGTGGTGGTGGTGCACGGGGGCGGCCCCCAGATCAACACCGTGCTCGACCAGATGGGCATCGAGTCGAGCTTCGTGGACGGCAAGAGGGTCACGGACGCGAAGACCATGGACGTGGTGGAGATGGTGCTCGCCGGCGGCATCAACAAGGAGATCGTCCAGCTCATCAACACCGACGGCGGCAAGGCCGTGGGGCTTTCGGGCAAGGACGGCGGCCTCATCCGGGCACGCAAGCTCCTCCACTCGAAAAGGGACAGGGACGGCCGCCTCACCTCCGTGGACATGGGGCACGTGGGCGAGGTCACCGGCGTGAACACCGAGATCATCGACGCGGTGGAAAAGTCCGGGTTCACGGCCGTCATCGCGCCGTCGGGCGTGGGCGACGACGGGCTCACCTACAACATCAACGCGGACACCGTGGCCGCGGAGATCGCCCGGCACATGAAGGTGGAGAAGCTCATCATCCTCACCGACGAGCAGGGCGTGCTCGACAAGGACGGCAACCTTCTCTCGAGCCTCAAGTACTCCCAGGTCCAGAAGCTCATCTCGGGCGGCGTGGTCACGGGGGGCATGATCCCCAAGGTGGAGTGCTGCATGAGGGCCCTGGAGGGCGGCGTCAAGAAGGCCCACATCATCGACGGCCGCATCCCCTATTCCATTCTTCTGGAGCTGTTCACGGATTCCGGCATCGGCACCCAGATCGTCAAGGAATAATCGTTAGGAGCTTGAACGTGGGATATGTGATGGATACCTATTCCCGGCTCCCGGTCGTCATCGAGCGGGGTCACGGGTGCAGGGTGTGGGACGATTCCGGCAGGGACTACCTTGACATGGTGGCCGGGATCGCGGTGTGCAACCTCGGGCACACGCACGAGCACGTGGTGGAGGCACTGAGGCTCCAGGCGGGGGAGCTTTTCCACTGCTCGAACCTCTACCGCATCAGGAAGCAGGAGACCCTCGCCGGGCTCATCGCGGACGTGAGCTTCGAGTCGCGGGTGTTCTTCTGCAACTCGGGCGCCGAGGCCAACGAGGGGGCCATCAAGCTGGCCAGGCGCTACGGCAGCACCCTGTCCAAGCGCGGGCCGAAGATCGTCACCCTCGAGGGGTCCTTCCACGGCAGGACCCTGGCCACGCTCACCGCGACGGGCCAGGACAAGGTCAAGAAGGGCTTCGAACCCCTGCCCGAGGGGTTCCTCACCGTGCCCTTCGGCGATCTCGGGGCCCTGGAAAAGGCCCTGGACGACACCGTGGGCGCAGTCCTCATGGAGCCCATCCAGGGCGAAGGAGGGGTGAGGATACCCCCGGCCGGCTACCTCCAAGGGGCGAGGAAGCTCTGCGACGAAAGGGGGATCCTGCTCATGTTCGACGAGGTCCAGACCGGCATGGGCAGGACGGGCGAGCTCTTCGCCTACCAGCACGAAAAGGTGACGCCCGATGTCATGACGCTGGCGAAGGCCCTGGGCAACGGGTTCCCCGTGGGTGCGGTGGTGGCGCGCCCCGGCGTGGCCGAAGCGTTTTCGCCCGGGTCCCACGCCTCGACCTTCGGGGGCAATCCGCTGGCCATGGCCGCCTGCCTCGCCACGCTTTCGGTCATGATCGATGAAGGCATCCCGCAGAAAGGCCGCGAAGCCGGGCAATACCTCATGCGAAGCCTGAACGAGATGAAGTCCCATCACCCGGCCATCCGGGAGGTCAGGGGCAGGGGCCTCATGATCGGCGTGGAGCTCGACGGCGACATAGCCTCGCTGCCCCTCGACGGCCTGAAGAAGGGGATCCTGCTCAACGTCATTCAAGGAAGGATATTGAGGCTCGTGCCGCCGCTGGTCATCTCCCGCGACGAGTGCGACGAAGCCCTTGCCATCATTCATGAACTGTTGAAGGAGAAAGGCTTATAATGGATCACCGGGACTTCCTGTCGATACTGGACCTGACCAGGGCGGAGGCGGACGCGATCTTTCAGAACGCCCTCCTGTACAGCCGGAGCACCCCGCCTCCCAGCCTGAAGTCCAAGGCCGTGGTGCTGCTCTTCGAGAAGGCGTCCACGCGGACGAGGGTTTCCTTCGAGGTGGGGGTGGCGCGCCTGGGCGGGCACCCCATCGTGCTCACTGCCGCGGGCTCGCAGATGGCCCGGGGCGAGCCCTTGAGGGACACGGCCCGGATCCTCTCGGGCTACTGCGACTGCATCGTCATGCGGACCTTCGGCCACGACCGGGTCGAGGAGATGGCGCACTGGGCCGACATCCCGGTGATCAACGCGCTCACCGACCTGGGGCACCCCTGCCAGGTGCTCGCGGACTGCTACTCGGTGTTCAGGCGCTTCGGCAGCCTGGAAGGCAAAAAGATCGCCTGGATAGGCGACGGCAACAACATGGCCAACTCCTGGATCGAGGCGGCCCAGCTTTTGGGCTTCGAGCTGTCGCTGGCGTGCCCGGAAGGGTACGACCCCGACACGGTCATCCTGGGCATCGCCCGGAACCTGGGGGCGAAGGTCCGGGTCCTGCGGGACCCCGCCGAGGCTGCCGAAGGGGCCGTGGCGGTGAACACCGACGTGTGGGCGAGCATGGGCCAGGAGGACGAGGCCGAGTTCCGGCAGCGGGCCTTCGCGGGCTTCATGGTCGACGCCGCCCTCATGGCGCGCGCGGACAAAGACGCGGTGTTCATGCACTGCCTGCCCGCCCACCGGGGCGAAGAGGTGAGCGAGGAGGTCCTCGAGGGGCCGCAGTCCATCGTGTGGGACCAGGCGAAAAACAGGCTCTTCATCCAGGAAGCGATCATGGATTTTCTGCAACGTCACACTCGGAAGGGGTGAAATGATTATGGCAGCGAAAAAAGTGGTTTTGGCATATTCGGGCGGGCTCGACACCTCGGTCATCCTCAAGTGGCTCCAGGACGAGTTCGGGTACGAGGTGATCTGCTACGCGGCCGACCTCGGCCAGGCCGAGGAGCTCGACGGGCTCGAGGAGAAGGCGAAGAAGACCGGGGCCTCGAAGATCTACATCGACGACCTCCGGGAGGAGTTCGTCAGGGACTACGTGTTCCCCGCCTACCGCGCGGACGTGGCCTACGAGGGGCTCTACCTCCTGGGCACCACGCTGGGCAGGCCGCTCATCGCCAAGAAGCTCGTGGAGATCGCGGCGAAGGAGAAGGCCGACACCGTGGTCCACGGCGCCACGGGCAAGGGCAACGACCAGGTGCGCTTCGAGCTCACCTGCTGGGCCTTGAACCCCAGGATCAAGATCGTCGCCCCCTGGAAGATGGACGAGTGGACGCTGCGCTCCCGGGACAAGATGATCGACTACGCCAGAAAACATGGGATACCGGTGCCGGTGACGAAGAAAAAGCCCTACAGCATGGACCGCAACCTCCTGCACATCTCCTTCGAAGGCGGCATCCTCGAGGACCTCTGGAACGAGCCCACGGAAGACATGTTCGTCCTGTCCGTGTCCCCGGAGAAGGCGCCCAACAAGCCCACCGAAGCGGTCATCTCCTTCAGGGACGGCGACCCGGTGGCCGTGGACGGCGTGAAGCTTTCCCCCGCGAAGCTCCTGGCGAAGCTCAACGAGCTGGGCGGCAAGAACGGCGTGGGCCGGATCGACATCGTGGAGAACCGCTTCGTGGGCATGAAGTCCCGCGGCGTGTACGAGACGCCGGGCGGCACCATCATGAAGATCGCCCACCGGGCCATCGAGCAGATCACCATGGACCGGGAGGTCATGCACATCCGGGACGAGCTCATGCCCCGCTACGCCACCATGGTGTACAACGGGTTCTGGTTCGCCCCCGAGCGCGAGGCGCTCCAGGCCCTCATCGATCACTCCCAGAAGGGGGTCACCGGCGACGTGAGGGTGAAGCTGTACAAGGGCAACTGCATCGTCACCGGCCGCAGGGCGAAGAAGTCGCTCTACGACCCCGAGCTCTCCACCTTCGGGGAAGACGAGGTGTACAACCAGAAGGACGCCGGGGGCTTCATCAAGCTCAACGCGCTGAGGCTCAAGATGCAGGGGCGGATGAAAAAATGAAGGAAAAACCGTGGTCGGGCAGGTTCAGCCAGGAGACGGACGCCCTCGTTGAGGAGTTCACCCAGTCCGTCAGCGTGGACGCGAACCTCTACGCCCAGGACATCGAGGGGAGCATTGCGCACGCGTGCATGCTCCACAGCGTCGGGTTTCTCACCGACGCCGAGAGGGACGCCATCGTCGACGGTCTCGGGGCCATCCTGAACGACATCGAGGAGGGGGTCTTCGAGTTCGACCCCGCCCTCGAGGACGTCCACATGAACATCGAGGCCGAGCTCACCAGGAGGATCGGCGAGGCGGGGGGCAAGCTCCACACGGCCAGGAGCCGCAACGACCAGGTGGCCACGGACTTCAGGCTCTACGTCAGGGACTCCCTCGAGGAGATCCTGCGCCTGCTCAGGGACTTCCTGACAGGCCTCGTGGACAAGGCCGAAGCGCACGTGGACACCATCATCCCCGGCATGACCCACCTCCAGCATGCGCAGCCCGTTTCCTTCGCCCACCACCTCCTGGCGTACGTGGAGATGTTCCTCCGGGACCACGACAGGTTCGAGGACTGCATGAGGCGCCTCAACCTTTGCCCCCTGGGCAGCGCGGCCCTGGCGGGCACCCCGCACCCCGTCGACCGGTTCCTGACCTCCGACGCCCTGGGGTTCGACGGGCCGTGCAACAACTCCATCGACGCCGTGTCCGACCGGGACTTCGCGTGCGAGGCCCTGTTCTGCGCGTCGCTGGCCATGATGCACCTCTCGCGGCTCGCCGAGGAGATCATCGTCTGGAACTCGAAGCCCTACTCCTTCGTGGAGCTCCCGGATGCCTACTGCACCGGCTCGTCCATCATGCCCCAGAAGAAGAACCCCGACGTGGCCGAGCTCGTGCGGGGCAAGGTGGGAGGGGTGTACGGCGGCCTGGTTGCGCTGCTCACCACCATGAAGGCTCTGCCTCTGGCCTACAACCGGGACATGCAGGAAGACAAGAAGCCCGTGATGGAGGGCCTCGACACCCTCATGATGTGCATCGAAGCCATGACCGGCCTTGTGGGCGGGATGGAGATGAACAGGGAAGCCCTCGAGAAGTCCCTGGGTGAAGGCTTCATCACGGCCACGGACGTGGCGGACTACCTCGCGGCCCAGGGTGTGCCCTTCCGCGAGGCCCACCGGATCACGGGCGTCATGGTGTCCGATCTCATCGCCCGGGGCAGGACGCTGGCCGACCTGAGCGCGGACGATTTCAGGAAATATTCGGATGCCTTCGAGGACGACATCGTCGAGGCGGTCACCCCCGAAAACTCCGTGGACAGGCGCACGAGCTTCGGGGGAACGGCCCGGGAGAACGTGAGCCGCATGATCCTGGGAGCCCGGGCAAGGATAGAAGACCTTGGGGACTGACGCCCGGATCATAACGGTCTGCGCCCTGGTCGTCCTGCTGGGAGCGGGGTTCGGGTGCGGGAGAAAGCTCCCCCCGCTGCCGCCCGGGCCGGGGGACCCGGTGGAGATCTCCTCCATCGAGTTCCAGAGGGACGGGACCGTGGAGGCCAGGGCGAACGTCTCCCTGGAGGGCGCGAAGGTGACCCTCCTGGGCAAGCCCAAGGGGCTGTGCCCCATCTGCACCGAGGACCTCACGAAGCGTGATGAGAAGATTCTCCCGAAGTCCGGGACGATCACCCTCAGGGACCCTGCCCCCGAGTCCGACTACATGGTCTACCGCATCGCCTTCGAGAAAGGCACGACCTCCTTCCTCACCAACCCGCGGGTGGTCCGGAAGTGAGCGGTGGACAAGGCCAGGGGCAAGAGGCTGGACGGTGACGGCAGGTCGCTCTGCGATTCCGGTCCCGATGCCGGGCCTGTGCTCCACGGGCAGCAGGGCAGGCCGAACGTGATGGCACGCCGCCCGGTCATTTTCGCTTTCGGGGGAAGGGCAGGGGATGCCTGCACAGGTATGCACCGAAGGGAATCCACGCCTTTCGTTTTCAGACAGGCGCAGGGCTCATGACAGGGGGGTGATCTGATGCACGATTTCGATTACCGGGACGGGAAGCTCTACTGCGGGGACGTGGCGCTCGAGGACATCGCGCGCGACGTGGGCACCCCGTTTTACTGCTACAGCCTCCCCACCCTTCACCGGCACATCCGGGCGTTCGAGGAGCCCCTCGCGGGGGTAAACCACCAGACCTGCTTTGCCATGAAGGCCAATTCGAGCCTCGCCATCCTGAGCTACATGGCGGGCCAGGGCCTGGGGGCGGACGTGGTTTCCGGCGGCGAGCTCTACCGGGCCCTGAAGGCGGGCATCCCCGCCTCCAGGGTGGTCTATTCGGGCGTGGGCAAGACCACGGACGAGATCGACATGGCCATCCAGGCGGGCATCATGATGTTCAACATCGAGAGCGAGCAGGAGCTGGGCGTGATCAACGAGCGCGCCGGGGAGCTCGGCGAGCGGGCCCCCGTATCCATCCGGGTGAACCCGGACGTGGACCCCATGACCCACCCCTACATCTCCACGGGGATGAAGAAAAACAAGTTCGGCATCGACGTGGAGGCCTCCATGGCCCAGTACCTGAGGGCCAGGGACATGGAAAACATCGAGATCGTGGGCATCGACTGCCACATCGGCAGCCAGCTCACCGACCTGAGCCCCTTTCTCGACGCGGTGGACCGGCTCAAGACCCTCGTGGAAAAGCTTGCCAGTCACGGCATCACCCTGAAATATCTCGACCTGGGGGGCGGCCTGGGCATCACCTACTCCGACGAGGAGCCCCCCCACCCCCGGGACTACTGCCGGGCCATCACCGACGCGGTGGGGCCCCTGGGCCTCAAGCTCATCTTCGAACCGGGCCGGGTCATCGTGGGCAACACCGGGGTCATGGTGGCCACCGTGCTGTTCCGCAAGGAGACGAAGGACAAGACCTTCATCGTGGTGGACGCGGGCATGAACGACCTCATCCGCCCGGCGCTCTACGGCGCCTACCACGACATCAGGCCCCTCGAAGCCGTCAACGGCGCCCGGGAAACCGTGGACGTCGTGGGACCCATCTGCGAGTCCGGGGATTTCCTGGCCAGGGACCGGGAGCTGCCGGAGCTTTCCCGGGGCGACCTCATCGCGGTGATGAGCGCCGGCGCCTACGGGTTCACCATGTCCTCGAACTACAACTCCCGCACCAGGCCGCCGGAGGTTTTGGTGGATGGCGCAAAGTATTATGTGGTATTGAAGAGGCAATCATATGAGGACCTCGTGACCGGGGAAAAGGTCCCGGCTGCGGTCAGGAACAAACGGGGGTAAGCATGTTCTCAGGCGCAATCGTTGCGATAATAACTCCTTTCAAGGACGGAAAGATCGATGAGCAGTCCTTCCGGGACCTCATCAACTTCCAGATAAAAGGCGGCGTCTCGGGCATCGTGCCCTGCGGCACCACCGGCGAGTCGGCCACGCTCACCCACGAGGAGCACGAGCGGGTCATCGACATCTGCGTGGAAGAGGTGGGGAAAAGGGTACCGGTCATCGCGGGCACGGGCTCGAACTCCACGGCGGAGGCCATCAGGCTCACGAAGCACGCCAGGGATGCCGGGGCGGACGCCGCCCTGCTCATCACCCCCTACTACAACAAGCCCACCCAGAAAGGACTCTACAGCCATTACTCCGCGGTGGCGGCTGCCTGCGACATCCCGCAGGTCCTCTACAACGTGCCCGGCAGGACCGGGGTGAACATGGCGGTGGAGACCGTGGTGGAGCTCTCGAAGATCGACGTCATCGTGGGCGTCAAGGAAGCCAGCGGCGACCTCGTGAAGTGCTCCTACATCGCCCGGGACACGAGGGACGACTTCTGCGTGCTGTCCGGCGACGACGCGCTCAACCTGCCCATTCTCTGCGTGGGCGGTTCCGGCGCCGTCTCCGTGACGGCGAACATCCTGCCCGAAAAGCTCTCGGGGCTCATGAACGCCTGGTTTGCCGGCGACATTTCCGGGGCCCGCGCGCTCCACTCCGAGCTCCTGGAGATCAACAACATCCTCTTCATCGAAACCAACCCCATCCCCGTGAAGACCGCGCTGGCGCTCATGGGCATGGTCAGGGAGGAGTTCAAGCTGCCCCTGTGCCCCATGTCCGAAGGCCCCCGGAAAAAGCTCGAGGACACCCTGAAAAAGTACGGGTGCGTGTGAGGGGAGGGTCCGCATGAAAGTCGGCATCACCGGCATTGCCGGCAGGATGGGCTCCTTCGTCGGGCTCCTGGTCGCCGAAGCCCCGGACCTGGAGCTTGCGGGAGCCCTCGAGGCCTCCGGTCACCGGGCCGTCGGCGCGGACGCGGGCACGCTCATCGGGGCCGGCCACCTGGGGGTCGCGGTGAGCGACGACCTCGAGAAGGCATTCGCCCGGGCCGATGTCATCATCGACTTCACCGTCCCCGAGGTCGCCATGCAGGCCGCGTCTTATGCGGCGAAGGCGAAGAAGGCCCTCGTCATCGGCACCACGGGGCTCTCCGATGAAAACACGGGTGAGCTTGAAGCCTTGAGCGCCGAGGTCCCCATGGTCGTGTCGCCGAACATGAGCATCGGGGTGAACGTGATGTTCAAGGTGGTGGCGCAGCTCGCCCGTCTCCTGGGCGAGGACTACGACGTGGAGATCGTGGAGACCCACCACCGGCTCAAGAAGGACGCACCCTCGGGCACGGCCCTGGGACTTGCGCGGGCGGTCGCTTTTGCGAAAGGGGTTGACCTGAACGAGCACGCCTGTTACGCCCGCCACGGCATCATCGGCGCGAGGCCCGCGGGCCAGATCGGTATCCAGACGCTCCGGGCGGGCGACATCGTCGGCGACCACACGGTGCTGTTCGCGGGCAACAGCGAGCGCATCGAGCTCAGCCACCGGGCGCACACCAGGCAGAATTTCGCCCAGGGGGCGGTGAGGGCGGCGCGCTGGGTCATGGGCAGGGAGCCGAAGCTCTACACCATGATGGACGTGCTGGGGTTGTAAGCCATGAAGATGGGGAAGGCCATAGGCAAAGGGGGCAAGGTCGTGACGTTTGCCTCCCTGGAGGGCGGGGGCTTCAGGGCCTGCGACCCGGACACCTGCACGATGGGCGAAGAGATCGAGATCGAGAGGTTCCTGGCCCCGGTGCAGCCTTCGAAGATCATCGCGGTGGGTCTGAACTACCGCGACCACGCCAGGGAGATGGGCCTCGAGCTGCCCGGGGAGCCCATCCTGTTCATGAAGCCCGCCACCGCGGTCATCGGGCCCTTCGAGGAGATCCGGTACCCTTCCCAGTCGTCCCGGGTGGACTACGAGGCGGAGCTCGCCGTGGTAATCGGCACGACCTGCCGGAACGTCAGGGCCTCCCGGGCGAAGGACTGCATCCTCGGCTACACCTGCCTCAACGACGTGACCGCCCGCGACCTCCAGGCAAAGGACGGGCAATGGACCAGGGCGAAGTCCTTCGACACCTTCGCACCCATCGGGCCCTGGATAGCAACGGACATCGAAGACCCCCACGCGCTCTCGATCACCGCGAGGCTCAACGGCGAGGTCAAGCAGTCGTCGAACACCTCCAACCTGATCTTCTCCGTGTTCGAGCTCGTGGAGTTCATCTCGTCGGTCATGACGCTCAAGCCGGGCGACGTCATTGCCACGGGCACCCCGTCGGGCGTGGGGCCCATGCTGCCGGGCGATGAGATCGCCATTGAAATCGAAGGAATAGGAGTTCTGAACAACAGGGTTTCTTCATGAGAGGATATCTCTGTCTCGGGTCGAATCTCGGGGACAGGCTTGGCTTCATCAGACAGGCGATCGAGGGCCTTCGGGGGCACGGCGCAGGCATACTCGCCCTGTCGGGCATCTATGAGACGCTTCCCGTGGGGACCGCCCTGCCCCAGGAGAACTACTACAACCTGGTCGCCCTGGTGGAGTGGGGTGGAACGCCCCTCGAGCTGCTCCGGGCCGCGGCCGCCGTGGAAGATTCGCTGGGCAGGCGGAGGCCGTACCCGAACGCGCCGCGGACCATCGACATCGACATTCTCCTGCTCGAGGGGGTGGCCCTGAGGACTCCCGAGCTGAGCGTGCCCCACCCGAGGATGGAGGAGCGGGCGTTCGTGATCTTCCCCCTTGCGGAGATCGCGCCCGATATTGCCTTGCCTTCAGGCAGGCATATATTAGAGGTAATGAAGGGTTTTTCGGGTGACGAAATAGTCGGGGCGCGGACGTTCGAGTGATGGAAAACGGGAAGAGAAAGCTCTGGAAGATCATGATCGCGGACGACAACCGCACCGTGAACGACGTCATGAGCGACACCCTGGCGGAGTACGGCTTCGAGACCGTTCAGGCCTTTGACGGCCATGAGACGCTGGAGCTCTTCGACCGGGAGAACCCCGACCTCGTCTTCCTCGACTACCTCATGCCCAGGGGCGACGGGCTCGACGTCCTCAAGAAGATCCGGAAGAAGCAGCCCGACGCGCTGGTGGTGTTCATCACGGGCGAGGGGTCCGAGGACGTGGCGGTCCAGGCCATGAAGTCCGGTGCCAGCGATTACGTCACCAAGCCCATCTCGCTTCCCGACCTCGTGAACATCGCGGGCAAGCTCCTCCGCGAGCACGAGATCCTCCAGGAGAACATCCGGCTCAAGGAGCGGGGAGACTCGTACAAGGACTACCTCGTCACCATCACCGAAACCATGGGCGAGGCCGTGGTCACCATCGACAGGAAGGGCTTGGTCCAGTTCATGAACTCCACCGCCCGGAAGCTCTGGGGGGATCTCGAGGAGATGAAGGGCAAGCCTGTCGACGTGCTCGTTCCCGACCCCGGCGTGGACATCCTGGCGGACATCCGCCAGGCATTCGCCCACGGCCTGGAGTATGCGGAGAAGGAGTATGCCTTCCGCAAGGCCGACGGCAGCATCTTCTCGGGCCTGCTCACCGCCTCCCCCCTGAAGAGCGAAACCTATGCCGGCGGGATCGCCCTGGTGGTCCGGGACCTCACGGACATCGAGATGATGCGCCGCCAGATCATCAACGCGGAAAAGCTCGCGTCCCTGGGCAAGGTGGTGGAAGGCGTCGCCCACGAGATCAGGAACTCGCTCACCTCGCTGGGGGGGTTTTCCCGCCGCCTGAGCAAGTCCGTGGAGCAGGACTCCAGGCAGAAGATCTACGTCGACTACATCATCGAGGACGTCAAGCGCCTCGAGGCCATGATCATGGACATCGAGGAGTACGTGAACTACACCAAGATCCACCGCCCGAACTTCTCGAAGACGAGCATCGGGGAGGTCATCGACGAGGCGCTCGTCAAGACCTTCGGCTCGGGCAAGTTCAGCCTCGTGACCTACGAGGTGAGCATCCCGGAGAACCTGGAGGAGATCGAGGCGGACCACAGCTACCTGGTGGAGGCGTTCTGGCACCTGTTCGTGAACGCCTGCGAGTCCATGCAGGGCAAGGGCAGCATGGAGGTCGACGTGAGCCTGCACCCCCACTACCTCATCGTGGACGTCATCGACTCGGGCAGGGGCATCCCCAGCGACGAGATCAAGGACATCTTCAACCCCTTCTACACCTCCAAGGTCAGGGGGGCGGGGCTGGGTCTTTCCAAGGTGTACATGATCATCGAGGAGCATGAAGGGTTCATCACGGTGAGCTCCTCGGTGGGCAAGGGCACGAGGATGCGCGTTTTCCTGGGCAGGAAGCAGGCTGCCAGGGACGTGCCGCCCAAGAATACCGGGTCTTCCGGCAAGGGCTGACCGGAAGATTGAAGAATTTATTCCGAATGACGATAAGGAAGTCAATGCAGATTCAATATGGTGGAATAAAAATGGGCATGAATGCGGCATGGGCGGGGGGCCTGCTCCTTGCCCTCCTGATCCTGCTGCAGGCCGCCCCGGCCCAGGCTGACATATTCAAGAAGAGGCTTCCGGACGGGACCCTGTGCTTCACGAACACCCCCATGGGCGGGGACTGGGACCTCTACCTGCACGAGACCAAGGGCAACAAGTACCGCTTCCGGCGGCCCTCGTCCTCGGAGATGATCAGGCGGTCGAACTATGACGGCATCATCCGGCGCACTGCCCTGTACCACGGCGTGGACCCTGACCTCGTCAGGGGCATCATCCACGTGGAGTCGGCGTACAATCCCCTGGCCCGTTCGCCCAAGGGGGCCATGGGGCTCATGCAGCTCATGCCAGAGACCGCCTCAGGCCTGGGTGTCGGCGACCCGTGGGACCCCAACGAGAACATAGCCGGCGGCACGAAGTTCATCTCGTACCTCATCAAGCGCTACAACGGCGATCTCACCAAGGCCCTGGCCGCCTACAATGCGGGACCCGGCGCGGTCGATCAGTATAACGGAATTCCACCCTACCAAGAAACGCAGGATTATGTTAGAAGTGTTCTCTCCATTGTGAATGGAGGGAGGAAATGGTAGGGGATGAACCTTGCAAACATACTGACCCTGTCGCGCATCGCAGTGGTGCCCGTAATCGCGTGTCTGCTCCTCAACGACAGCCTGGTCACGTCGCTCATCGCCGCGATCCTGTTCCTCTGCGCCGCCATCACCGACTACCTTGACGGCTACCTCGCCCGGAAGTACCACATGGAGTCCGACCTGGGCAAGCTGCTCGACCCCCTGGCGGACAAGCTGCTCATCTCCACGGTGCTCATCATGCTCATCCCCCTTGAACGGATTCCCGCATGGATGGTGGTCGTCATCATCGGCAGGGAGCTTGTGGTGACGGGCATCCGGGGCATCGCCTCGGAGAAGCGAGTGGTCATCGCCGCCAGCTGGCTGGGCAAGTACAAGACCGCGTTCCAGTGCGTGGCCCTCATCCCGCTCCTGATCCATTACGAGATCACCTGGAAGTTCATCACCCTCCAGTTCCAGCCCGCAGGCGAGTTCTTCCTCTGGATCGCCTTCTTCTTCACCCTCTGGTCCGGCTGGGACTACCTGTACGCCTACGCCGGGACGTTTCTCGGGTCTGACCCGGATAACCTGGCGCAGTCATAGGGAATCATCCTGGAAAAAGAGGGGTGTCCACGCCCGGGGAGGCTGTTTTTACTCCCGGGCACAGCCTTACCGGAAAACGGGAGTGTGCTTGTCCCCGGACACGTACAGGCGGCCCCCGAAAGGGCGGTTCAAGCCCTGGGGAGGGCGGTTTCCCGGGCGCGAGACCTGATTGAAACGGGCTGGCCCGGGCCGACCCTTACAGCTTTTCGCTCGTGGACAGGCCGAGATGTGTGTACAGGGCGCAGGTTCCCGAGGCGGCCGAGGCGAACAGTGCCCCGCTCGCGACGAGGAGCAGCGCGTTCAGAAAACCCGACTTGCCGCTCCTGACCATGAAGAAAAGGATGACAAGGGCGACGGCCACCCTGCCGAGCCTGTCAAACGTACCGACATTCTGATCCATTCCATACCTCCTGGGGGCTGGTGAAGCACATATTCAGACAAAGGGCTTTTCCTGTCAACCATGAATCATTCCGAGGGCGTACCTGTGCATGCCGCGGGCCGGCGGGGCTGACGCTCATGACTGCGATTCCTCCACAAGGCGGAAGGTGATGGTTATGGGCAGGGTGACGGACTCGGCCGGGGGGGGAGGAAAGCTGCAGCCCCGGATGGTCTGGACCGACGCCCGGTCGAGGATTCCCGCCCCCGAGGTCTTCACCACCCGGACGTCGCTGGCCCGGCCGGTCCCGTCGATGGTGAGCCGCACGTCCACCGAGCCCTCGATGCCCCTGCGCCGGGCGCTGACCGGGTAGAACCGGTTCTTCGAGATGATGTCCACGACGAGCCTGTTGTAGCTCTGCAGGGATGCGCCCATCGCCCCACTGCCCGGCTGATCCGGGTCCGGCCGGTACCCCGGGTCGTTTCCCCCTGCCGGGGCGCCCGTCATCTGCGTATCCGCAGTCGAGGGGGGGGTTCGTTCCGCTGCGCCCGGTGCCATGGGGACAGGCGCCGCGCTGCCTTTCCCATCGGGAGCCGGGCGTGGCCCGGCGGGCGGCGCAGTCATGTCTTGCCCGGGGGATCTTGCCGCACGAGGCTGCTGTTTCTCCCCTCCTTTTCCCAGGGCTTCGGGGGAAACGAGGGTGACCGCCATAACCCCTTCGCCCCGGGGTGAAGCGTGGGGAGAGAGGAATGCAAGCCAGGCCAGGAAGGCTGCATGCACGAGAAAGGACGTGCCCAGGAATCCCAGGAAAGTGTTCTTCTTCATCGTCATCATCGCCTATCAGCACACAGGTTCGAAAAGACACACCATACAATGTAATGGACAACGCCCTCCCCTGCAAGAGATTGTGTGGCAAAAGAGTTGATTAATCGCCCGTGCGCCATTATTGTAGGGGGAGGAGGAGTTATGGGAAAAAAAATCATGATTTATACCCTCAGCACGTGCAGCCACTGCAAGGAATGCAAGAATTTCCTGAACAGCCACAAGGTGGAGTATGATTTCGTGGACGTGGACCAGCTCCAGGGCGAGCAGCGGGCCGAGGTGCTTGACGAGGTGCGTGATTACAACCCGAACCTGAGCTTCCCCACGATCCTCGTCGACGGCGAGGTCATCATCGGGTTCAGGGAGAAGGAGCTCAAGGAGCTGCTGGGCCTGTGATGGACGCGGAAAGCCTCTATCAGGCGCTCAAAAAGGTTCAGGAGCCCAAAGGATATTTTTTCAATCCCGACAGGGAGCTCGTGTTCGACCTGCTCCGGTCACTCATCCTCAACAGGGAGCGCTACGGCTACATGTGCTGCCCGTGCAGGCTCGCCTCCGGCGACAAGGCGCACGACGGCGACATCATCTGCCCCTGCGTGTACCGAACGCCCGATGTGGCCCAGTACGGGAGCTGCTACTGCGCGCTCTACGTGTCACGGGAGTGGATCGACGGAACGACAGCCCATGCCTATGTTCCGGAGAGAAGGCCGGCCGACAGGGTGCGGTGAGGGCGGACGGCCCGCCCGGTCATTCGGCGCGAAGGGCAGGGCCGGCAAGCGAAGAAACGGGGAGAGGCGTGTTCTCTTTGAAAGGGGCGGTCTTCAAGACCCTCTTCTCGACCTCTTTGACGGCGACGCCGAGCCCGATGAATCCCGCCCCGAGAAAAAACAGCAGTTTCGGGTCCGACGGTGAGGTCGAGCCTGTCTCGCTCTCCTCACCCGCAGGTCCGAGGTCCTGATACGAGGCGAAGTACCCGTCGAAGGCACCGGCCTTTGCCCGGTGGGCCTGAAGTGCGGGGCTCGAGCCAGGGGCACCGTTCGTCAGATCGCCGGGCAGACCCATCTTCATTGTCGGCACCAGGCCGTCCTTCACGCCGGCTTTCCCCGGGTGACCGGCCCGGTCGGAGGAGACTTTCATCCACGCGGCACCTTCCCTCGGCTCCTCGATGACGCAGGCCCGGGAAAGGCACGGGAAAAGCATCAGGATCAGAAGCCCTGCGAGCAGGCTCCTCTCAATCAATACCATTTTCACCTCTCAGCATGCATATCATGACGTAAGAACGCAAAATTATAGTACCTCAACGGCCCTTGTCAAGCTCCTTCTGCTTCAAAATCATTGGCTTCCAAACCGCCAAGAGGACCTGTCCGTCCCCCCGGTCTTAAGAAATCTGGCGCCGACGGACAGCGGGCAGGTGTCCGGCTGAGAGGAGGAAGAACCTGAGCGGCCGGGTTCAAGGGATGATCTTCTCAATATCTTCCTCGACATAGGAGAGCTCGATGCCCACCCCGTTCTCGTCTGTCCTCACCACCACCCCCTGGGCGCACAGAGGCTTGCCGATGATGTCCTCGGTGCCCAGCTTCATGTTCACGTACGCGTCCTTGCTCAGGCGCTTGTCGGTTTCTAGGTATATGCCTTTCCTGCTCAGGTCCGAAACCCTGCCGCCATGTGCCTGCGTGGAGGCGTCGGAATAGGTGATGGTGGCGTCCATCTTCCTGGAGATCTTTTTCCTGGGAGCCGTTCTTCTGTTCGTCATAGCCCTTCCTGCCCGACCATGTTTACCCGGAAAGGGGAGCACTCCATGGTCGCGTGGGGTTGAGATTGCATGGCGCTCTTTCGGTGAACGCAGCGTATCCGGAGTACAAATCGCTCACCCCAATTATAATCCGGGGAGATTTGAAATCAAGGTCGAGAGCTTCGATCGAGAGGCGAAAGGCGGAAGCCCTGCCCTCCCGGGGCTGCGGCTCCCCTTCTTTTACAGCCGCACGACCAGGCAGGTGATGAACCGGGGGTCGAGCTCCTCGAGGCTCCTGATGCCCGTTGTCTCCTCCTCGAGGCGCCCGAGCAGGAGGGCCGTGATGTCTTCCGTAAGTGCGCTGTCCGCCGGGGGCTCGATGCCTGCGAGGAAGGCCGCGAGGCCGGACCGGAGCCCCGGAGCCACGACCCGCATCCCTGCCGGGTCGAGCACGGTGGCAAGGGAGATGAAGGACCCCAGCTCCTGGCGGCTCAAGGGCCGGAAGGCGCTCTGGCCGGTGAGGGAGTTCACGGCCAGCGAAGTGAGGATGATCCCTTCCATGTCGATGTCGCCGCCCGTGTTCGTGCCTTCGAGGTTTTCCGGCACGGCCTCCCACCCGAGACGGTCCATGACCCCGGCCATCCGGGCTATCCGGTCGATGTCTTTAGCCACCTCGTCGAGCTGCTCGAGGGACGAGAACTCCTCGCCCCTGTACTGGGGCCGCTTTTTCATGAGCCCTTCCACGAACCCGGTGAGCTTCTCGGGGATCATGGAGGCGGGTATGCCCTGAAGGACCCCCTTGAGCCTGCTCTTCTGGTCCATGACCAGGTTGAACCCCAGGGAAAAGAGGGTCTCGGCGTTCATGGTCTCGATCACTTCCCGGGCGGTGCGCCCCCCCTCCCTCATGGCAGCGGCGAGGCCCAGGGAGGTGACGGCGCTGGCCTTCTCGATGCTCGCCTTCAGGGTGTCCACCTCGTTCAAAGGCCGGTAGTCCGCCATGACCACCTTGTTGGCGAGATAGATCATCTCGTAGGTAAAGCGCTCGCGCTCCCCCGGGGATGCCTCGCCCAGGGAGGAGGAAAGGAGACTCGTGCCCTGGGCGAGGTGGTCCAGGTAGAGCGCGGGCAGGAGGTCCCGGTTCCTGTCGACGACGGGGACCTTGCTTGCGATGATGCCCGAGCCCAGCAGCTTCTCAGGCCGAACCCGCCGGTAGATGCTCGTGGCCTCGTCCGGGGGCGGGAACCCCATCTCCATGAGCCGCAGCGACCGGCGCTCGTAGAGGCTTTCCTCCACCGAGGAGCGCATCTCCCAGATGACGCCTTCCATGATGGAGTAGTAGACGCTCTGGAAGTGAGTGAAGAGGAGGCTCAGCATATCCTTGAGGAGCGACGTCTTTTCGCCCTCCTCCCGGAACATGAAGTAGTAGATGTCGTCGAAGCTCTCGTAGCCGGCGTCCAGGAGGTCCGAAATGCCCTCGTCCGTGGGCACCACCTGGACCACGTCGATGCAGGTCTGGTAAAGCAGGATGATGAGGTCGAGATCAATGGTCTGCAGGGCGTCCTGCAGGGTTTCCACCGAGGCGTTGTAGATCTCCCAGAGCCAGTCGAGGATTCCTTCCACCGACAGGGTGTCCCCCTGCCAGCAGTCCATGTCGATGCAGTGGCAGACGGTCTCGGGAGGGACGTACTGGAGCAGGATCTGGCTGTCCGTGCCCCAGGCCTCCTTGATGATCATGTAGGTTTCCTGGGCGGAAAGGCCCTCCAGGATCTCCCGGGTGTGTTCCGAGTCGATGATGGCGCGCGCCCGGCCGGCGGGCGTGGACTGGAGGATCTTCCCCAGCTCGTTTTTCAGGGTGATCTTGGTGTCCATCGTCTCTGGTTAACATACTCGAGACGGCCATATCAAGAGAGTGCTGCGGCGCAGTCCGCCGAAAAGAACCCCCCCCCGCGGGGAGGGTGCGCAACCCGGGGGGCGGGCTCTGCTACAGCTCGCCCATGGCGGCGCGCAGGGCGGCCCTGGACCTTGCGTAGTCGGACCGGGCCAGGATGTAGTTCATCTGGGCCCGGGTGAGCATGGCCTGGGCGTCGAGGATGTCCGTGGTGGTGGCCACCTGGAGATTGAAGCGGTCTTTCTGGATGCGCAGGTTTTCCTCGGCCTGGGCGATGGCCTTGCCCGCGACGACGACCCTGGCGCTCGCCTCCTGGGCGTTGAGGTAAAAGTTCTTCACCTCGAGCCCCACCCGGTTTTTCTGGGACTGGAGGAAAAAGGTGAGCCGGTCGCGGTCGGCGATGGCCCGGGACACCCCGTAGAAGGTTGCCCCGCCCTGGAAGATGTTCCAGGAGAGGCCCAGGCCCGCTGTCCAGCTTTCGTCGAAGTCGATGTCCGGCTCCTCGCCGAATTTCGTGTAGGTGTATGAGGCGGCCAGGGTGGGCACGTATCCCGCTCTGGCGATGGAGACAAGCTTTTTCGCGCTGTCGATCTGGAGCTCGGTCACCCGGATCTCCTGGCGGTTTTTGAGGGCGGTGCCTATGGCGTCGTCGAGGGTGGTTTCGAGCCCGGGCATGGGGATTTCCCGGTCCGTCTGGACGGGGATGGAGAGGTCCCTGCCCAGAAGCTGGTTCAGGTTCGATTCGGAGATCCTCGTGGCGTTCTCCGCCTGGATGACGTTCTGCTGGCTCTGGGCATAGCTCACCTCCGCCTCCAGCAGGTCGTTCTTGGGGATCATGCCCTGGCCGTAGAAGGCGCTGGCAACATCGAGGTGCGACTTGATGGAGGCCTGCGAGCTTTTTGCCACGTCGAGGGTCTGGCGGGACTGGATGAGGCCGTAGTAGCCGTCGATGACCCCGAGCTTGAGGTCGCGCACCGTCTGGTCCCGGTTCAGGGACGAGGCGCCGTACGTGTTGTCCGAGATCCGGTAGGCGTTGTACAGGGCGCCGCCGGCGAAGAGGGGCTGGGTGGCGGACAGGGAGAAGCTGTAGGTGTCCTTGAAGCCCGTGGGCACGTCCACCGTGGTGAGCACGGGCTGGCCCCCCACGAAGGAGGTGAGGGGAACGGGCATGGTGGGGGTCCTGTTCTGGCGCTGGTACCCGTAGCTCAAGTCCACCGAGGGGAGCATGTTCGCGAAGCTGATGTTCCTCTCGTAGCCCCTTCCCCGGACGTTTTCATCCTCGGCCTTAAGGAGCGGGTTGTTTTTGAGGGCGATGCCGATGGCCTCGTCCAGGGTCAGGTAGTCGGCGGCATGGCACAGCGCCGCGCAGCTCAGAAAAAGGCCGATAAAGGAAACGAGGACCCTGCGCATCACCGTAAAACCTCCCTGCACGCACAACATGGCTCAAGATAGAAGAACTCTTGAGAAAAATCAAGCGAGTTCAGCTCCATGACTCCCGGGCCCGCTGCCCCGTGCCCTATTCCAGCGAGTGGAAGACGAGCCCGGTGGGGACCTTCGGGTGGAAGGAGGTCGATTCCTGGGGCATCTTGAGGCCGGCCTCGGCGATCTGCATGATGTCGTCGATGGGGCTGGGGTTGAGGAGGAAGGCGATGTCCGCCTTATCCCGGGTGACCAGGTTGAGCGCGGTCTCCGCGGAGCTCGTGTAGACCAGCCGGCTGCCCGAGACGGCGTGGGAGATGCCGAGGATGGGCTCGAGGATGCACTCGTGCAGCAATGTCACGTCGAGCGCCTTGAGCAGCGGGTGGAGCGCCACGGGAAGGAAGGCGTCCGGGGCGGCGTCCTCGCTGAGCTCCAGGAGGTAGTACCGGGGGATGCCCTTCACGAACAGACCGAGCGTCCCCCGCCCCCCCCTGTTCAGGGCGGAGAGGAAGGACTTGCGGTTGTCGTAGGGGATCATGTTGAAGATCTCCTTGATGCGGTACTCCAGGTCCACGAGGCCCACGCCCATGCTGTCCGGGACCACCCGGTGGGTGGGCAGGATGGAGAGCCTCTCGTCCCTGTTCGCCAGGTACATCTGGATGTAGTCGAAGCTCTGGCTGCCGTCGCTCCTGCCCGTGGCGGCCCTCATGCGGTCACGGTAGGTCCTGGCGGTCTCGTAGCGGTGATGGCCGTCGGCGATGAGGATCTTCCTGCCGGCCATGAGCTTCACGAAGGCGTCTATGACGGACTTCTCCTTCACGATCCAGAGCCGGTGGCTCTCCCTGTGGTGGTCGAACTCCATGTCCGGGTTCCCGAGGGAATGCCGGATCTTGTTCTCCACGGTCTTCTTCGGGTCTGAGTAGATGCCGAACACCGAGCTGAAGTTCATCCGCACCTCGTTCATGAGGCGGAGCCGGTCGAGCTTGGGGCCTTTCTGGGTGTACTCGTGGGGGCGGATGGTCTTCTTCTCTTCGTCCTCCAGGTGGACCGAGGCGATGACCCCCCTGCGGGTGTGGGTGTGGTCGCCCAGGGAGTAGGTGTGCTCGTGGTAATAGAGGGCCGGCTCCCTGTCCTGGACGAGCACCCCGTCCTTGAGCCACTGTGCGAAGAATTCACGGGCCCTGGTGTAGCGGTTGTCGGTCTTGGTGTCCTTGGGGAGCTGTCTGCCGAGCACGAGCCGGACGGCGTTGTAGGGGGAGGCGCCGTAGAGATCCTCGGCCTCCTGGGGGGACATGGCGTCGAAAGGCGGGCAAAGGACCGAGCCCGGATCCACCTTTTCAGGATTGTAGCGGATTCCTTTAAAGGGTCGTACCTTGGGCATTCACCTTCTCCTTTCGGCGGCTTGAGCCAGGATGCAGAGCCAGAGAATGCTGTATATATGCGCTTATGGAAAATATCAACTCTATTTTCGCCCGCCGTTTCCGGGGCGGGGGCGCCCCCGGAAAGGCCGTGCCCTAAGCCTTTTTCCCAGCGATCGAAGGGCTCGTAAGGCCTTCGTGGGGAGCCACAGCCCGCTCAGCACGTTGCCCCTCCCGAGGAGCTTCCTCTCGCCCTCGTCGAGGGTGCCCGGCGAGACCTTCTCCCTGACCTTCGCATAGCCCATCCAGTCAATCTCCTCGAGGAGCCTCCTCACCGGTCCCCCCCAGGGGAGATAGAGGCTCGAGGCGAAGTCCACGAGGTACGGCCTTCCCTCCTCGTCGATCCCGTAGTTCCTCCGGTTCCTGAGGTCGAGGTGGATCACCCCCCGGGCGTGCATCCGGGAGATGAGGGACCGCAGGGCTTCATAGTAGGGCCTGCCGGGGGACACCGGGGCGTCCCGGAGGTTCACGCCCCCCATGTAGGCCGTGAGCAGGGTGGAGCGGTCGCCCCCGGGAACCACCGCGGGGATGCCCTCGACCCCCTCGAGCCTGCGGTAGATGAAGCGTTCCCACGCAACCAGGGCGACCCCCGCGAGGCGGACGGCCGGGCCCTTGTCCCGGTAGGTCTTTTCCACCACGAGGCCCCCTTCCCGCTTCACGAGCCTGACGTCCGGGCCGTAGGTCCTGGCCTTCTTGAGCTTCGGGTGATTCATGAAGCCCTCGACCCCGCCCTTTCAATCCCGCCCGGATATCCTTTATCGCCTGCTGCCGCAGTCATGGTGCGCCCTCGTTCCTGCCGTGGAATCGGTTATTTATTTCTATCATTGCCTCCGTGTTTATGCAATGATGCACCCGCCTGCCGGGGGAGAGCACGATGAAAATACAGGGAAAGGTCCACTGGAACGCCAAGGGGTTCGCCTTCGTGGTCCCGGGTGAGGGCAGGGACGACGTGTTCGTGCCGCCCGAAGGCCTCATGGGGGCCATGAACGGCGACCTGGTGGAGGTCTGGGCCTACCGGGAAAAGAAGGGGCTCAGGGGCGAGGTCCTCTCGGTCCTTACGCGCAATCCCACTACTGTGAGTGGCACCTACCGCGAAAAGAAGAAGCAGGGGATCGTCATCCCCTTCGACCCGTTCCCCTACGCCATCGTCATTCCCCCTGCCTGCCGGGGCGCGGCCCGGGACGGCGACCTCGTGACCGCCGCGGTCGACCCCCCCCGCGCCGTGGAGCGCACCCGGACCGTCACCGCACGGATAGAGCGTCTCCTCAACCTCCCGGAGAACACCGCGGACGACCTGAAGTTCGTCGCCATCAAGTACGGCCTTTCGTGGCTCTTCCCGGAAGAGGTCGAGCGCGAGGCCCTGAAGGCCTCTCGGGTCCACATGAAGGAAGAGCTCAGGAGGCGCAGGGATCTCAGGGGCCGGGTCCTCTTCACCATCGACGGCGTCACGGCAAAAGACTTCGACGACGCCGTGGGCATCGAGCGGCAGGACGACGGCACCTCCCTCCTCACCGTGGCCATCGCGGACGTGTCCCACCTGGTGAAGAAGGGCACGCTCCTGGACAGGGAGGCCTGGAACCGGGGCTTCAGCGTGTACTTCCCCGAGGCGGCCATCCCCATGCTCCCCGAGGTGCTTTCCAACGGGGTCCTGAGCCTGAAGCCGGACGAGGACCGCCTCGTGGTCGCCGTGGAGATCCGCCTGGGCCCGCGGGGGAAGATCCTGGGCGCGGACTGCTTCGACGCGGTGATCCACTCCCGGGCGCGGCTCACCTACGAGGGGCTGAACCCCTTCCTGGAGGCTGGGGAAAAGCCCGACGGCCTGGACCCCGAGGTGGCCTGGCGGGTGCTCGAGCTCAACAGGATTGCCGGGCTCCTCTTCCGCAACCGCGTCAGAAAGGGAGCCCTCGACTTCGACATCTCCGAGGTGGGCATCACCTTAGGCTCCGACGGCGACGTCGACCGGGTGTACCGCTACCGGAGGGGGCCGGCGGAAAAGCTCATCGAGGAGGCCATGCTCTGCGCAAACCACGCCGTGTGCGGCTTCCTCGAGAAGCACGGCATGCCCGTCCTCTACCGGGTTCACGAGAAGCCCAGCCCGGACGACCTTCTCGCCCTCTACGAGACCCTCAAGGAGATCGGGCTCGGGAAGGGCGAGCTCGCGGCCTTCCACCAGGCGGTCCGCACCAGGAAGAACCTTTCTCCCGCGCTCCAGCGCATATCGGGCCTCTACGCGGACACGCCCCTGCACTCCTTCGTGAACCAGCACATCCTCCGGGCCCTCAAGCGGGCGAAGTACTGGTTCGAGGACCTGGGCCACTTCGGCCTGGGGAGCGAGAGCTACACGCACTTCACCTCCCCCATCAGGCGCTACCCCGACTTGATCATCCACCGGATCCTCAAGCAGGTGTTCAGCGAGCGGGCCGCGAAGGAGGGGGAGCGTGACCGGCTCCTGAACTACGTGGCGCTCGCGAGCCCCGAGGTTTCGGAAAAGGAAAAGAAGACCGACGACGCCATGTTCGAGGTCATCAGGCTCAAGACGGCGGCCTACATGCAGAGGCACATCGGCAGCGAGTTCACCGGCGTGGTCACGAGCATCCTGCCCTACGGCATGTTCGTGGAGATCTTCGACCCGCCCTTCGACGGGCTCGTCTCGCTCTCCGACATGAAGGGCGTGCGCATCGAGGAGGGCAGGTCGGTCAAGTTCCGCAGGCGCTCCATCTCCATCGGGGACATCATCGCCGTCCGGGTGAGCAGGGTCGACCCCGTCAAGGGCCACGTCGA
>ERZ1645192.205-NODE-205-length-45281-cov-8.123491_pt1 | contig 45281 bp, 44 predicted proteins | sample MGYA00575354_ERZ1645192 | MGnify/ENA primary metagenome ERZ1645192 (study PRJEB40844, sample SAMN11349763) | freshwater sediment metagenome | isolation source: river sediment | host: Sediment | place: India: Faizupur Khadar , New Delhi | collected 2017-02-21 ...
TCGTCGCCTCCTCCTAGCCGCCGCGATATCATCATTGATTTAGAAATGGAATTACAGCTTTTCCAGCTGCTGAATTATTTCATTAATATCCGGCAGCTCGACAATAGGGTATATTTTTTTGAAGACAAGGCGACCGTTTTTATCGACTATAATATTGGCCCGTTGCGAGAAGCCTTCTTCTCTCAATATGCCCAGGTCCTTGGCAATTTTTCCGTGCGGCCAGAAATCGGCCAGCAATCTTGTCTCCGAAATGTTCAGGGCTTTAGCCCAGGCTCTTTTGCTGGGAACACTGTCCACACTGATGCCGACGGCAACAGTGTTCAGCTTTTTAAAGATTTCCTTGTGCTTCTCCAGCGACTGCATTTGCATTGCACAGACGGGAGTCCAGGCGAGAGGATGAAACGATAAGAGGACGTTTTGCCCCTTGCAAGTGTCCAGTTCAAAAATGTTTTCATTTTGGTCTTTTAAACTGAAATTCCGCACTTTTTCGCCGACATCCGGGACTTTTTTTACTGTCATAATCTTACTCCTTTCCTGGTCTATTAATGTTTACGGAACGATTCTATTTGTCAACTCTATCCTGCTTTTCCGGTTAATATCTTTTTTACATGCCGGGCGATGGCGGGCGACGATGTCAGCCCCGGCGATTCTATTCCCACCAGATTAATGAAACCGGGTAGGTCCTCCTTAATTACAAAATCACGAAAGCTGTCGCCGGGCCCCTGCAGTTTGGGACGGATGCCGGATATGTCCGGGCTGACGTTTTCTGCTTTCAGAAAAGGCAGAAATCGGCCGGCGCTTTGATAAAAAAGGGAGGCTTTGGCGGCGGCGACTGCGTAGTTTCCCGTGCGGGGAATATATGTGGCGTCCGGCCCCAGCTTCAGCCGCCCGCTCAAATCAATGGTTAAGTGAACACCGAGCCCCACGTGATTTTTTGCCGGCACCGGATAAATCAGTCTTTGCACCGTTCCCCGTTTTACATGGGATATGCTGCAATAATCGCCCTTGCAGTAATGCAGTTGATAGCTGCCGCCGGCCATGTTGGCGATGGTGTCGGATTCCAGTCCTGCGGCGTTGATGACGCATCCGGTAGTAAAGTCAAATATGCCGCCTTCTGGATTTTCGGTAAAAATCCTGTAGTTGCGGGCTTCCTGTTCTATCCGGGCGACTTTTGTGCGAACAATGAGCTCGGCTTTTTTGTTGCGGGCCTGGATCAGAAAATAATTCATTAAATCGTGAGCGCTGATAATGCCGGTTTCCGGGGAATAAAGGGCGGCGCAGGCCTGTATATTCGGTTCCAGTTGATCAATCTTCCGGGTGCTGATCAGCTCTGTGGAATTCACGCCATTATTTCGGGCGTTTTCATGCAAGCGTTCGATTTCATCAGTTTCTTCCGGCTTTACCGCCACAATCAGCTTGCCGGTTTTTTTATGCGGAATATTATTTTTAACGGCAATTTCATAGAGGAGGGCGCGTCCGGCGACACACAGTGTGGCTTTGAGGGAATCTGCGGGATAATACATACCGCCGTGGATTACTTCACTGTTGCGGGAGCTGATTTCACTGCCGTGAGCGGGATTTTTTTCCAGAATGAAAACAGTTAAACCTGGTCGAGCGATTTCGGCTGCAATGGCCAGACCGATTACTCCCGCGCCTATGATGGTAATGTCTGCATTTTCCATTGCTTATTTATACACGATTTTGTAAATGAGCGCAAAAAATCTTGAGCGGGAATTGAGTCCGTGGTATTTGAAAGATTATTATAAAGGGCAAAGGATAGCTTTGAAGATAGCTACTTACAATGTAAATTCCATCCGTTCACGAATGCATATTGTTTTGCCCTGGCTGCAGCAAAACAAGCCGGATTACTTGTGCCTGCAGGAGACAAAAGTTGCCGATGATAAATTCCCGGCGGCGGAATTTGCCGATGCAGGGTATCAGGTTGTTTTTAAAGGGAATAAACAATATGCCGGTGTGGCGATAGCTTCCCGGTTGAAGCCGGAGAAAGTTGTCTTCGGCCTGGACGATGAGCCGAAAGACGCCGAACGCATAATTGCCGCGACCTACGGTGATCTTACCATTATTAATACTTATGTGCCGCAGGGGCAGGATAAGGAAAGCCCGCAGTATGCATATAAACTGGCCTGGTTGGAACGTTTGAAAAAATATCTGAACAGGCATTTCCGGCCGCAAAACCGGATTCTCTGGTGCGGTGATTTGAATGTGGCGCCGGAAAATATTGATGTACATGATCCCAAAAGGATTTTGGGGCACGTTTGCTTCAATCCGGAAGTCTGGAAAGCTTACGAAGATGTCAAGGCATGGGGTTTTGTTGATGTGTTCCGCCGGCATCACCCCGGTGAAGCGGGTCAGTACACTTTTTTTGATTACCGTGTGCGCGGTGCGGTGGAGAGGAGTCTGGGGTGGCGTGTTGACCATATTCTGGCCACGGAGTCTTTAGCTTCAAGTTCGCAGGTTTGTAATATTGACCTGCCGACGAGGATTAAGGAAAAACCATCTGATCATGTTGTTCTGTATGCTGAATTTAATTAAAAAAATAAATCATTCCGTCTCTTGCGAGGTGATAGAGTATGTACGAAATGGATGAAATTAAACGTATCAACCAGGAAATATCTGTAAAGTTCGGTATCATAGAGGTGCATATCGCCCACGCCAAAAGCATAACGGGACTTTTCGAAACGTTGTTTGCCGATATAGAGAAGGAATTTGCCGTGCCTTTTGTCTGGTTGACGCTGGTGGATAAGGAAATTACCGCCCCGATTATTGAGGCTGTACAATCTTCCGCCGTGCTGCAAAACAGACTGGGCGTAATTCCCGAGGATCTGTTTGCCCGTGTTCTTACCGATGGATTGCAGCCGGTTTTAGCCAACAAAGATTTGCAGCCTTTTTATAAATTACTGCCTTCCACCAACAAGTTTTTTGTCAAATCTCTGGCCGTTATACCGCTTTATATTAATGATGAAATAGTAGGAAGCTGGAATAATGGAGATGTTTTGAGTGATCGCTACCTGCCGGATATGGACACCAGATTATTGCAGCAACTGGGGCAGAAGATTTCCGCCCGCCTGACTGAACTTGTCCCGAAAGCAAAATAACTTTTCATTGCTTGACAAAGACTTCAAGCTGGGATAAGCATGTTTGCACTGGGTTACCCGCGAGGGCTGTGACCGGTTCCAAATCAAGTTATTGAAATCATTTCTGATTTTGAATGGGAGCAGGGGAAGACGGTGAAAATCCGTCGTGGATCCGCCGCTGTAACCGGGGACAAAAGTCGCAGAAAGCCACTGTTTGTTAAAAATGGGAAGGCGCGACAATTTGGTTGATCCGGAAGCCAGAAAACCTGCCTGGAACAATGGTGCTGTTTAAACTATTAAGGACATAGCAGGCATCGTTAAGAGTGGATGGAAAACGGCATCCCCGGCCTTATTCAGGTTCGGGGATTTTTTATTTTAAGGAACAAGCAGATGGCGAAGAAGCTGGTCATGATCAGGCATGGTGTGCTGGAAAGGAAATATCATGGCCGTTTTATGGGTAAGACGGATGTCGGCTTGTCCGCAATAGGGCAAAAACAGGCGGAGGCTCTGGCCTTACCGGTGGGCAGTCTGAAAGAAGCTCATTTTATTGTCAGCCCCCTGCGCCGCACGCAGGAGACCGCCCGGCTGGCGCTGGCGGCATCGGGACAAACGTTTGATATAGATGATGATTTGCGCGAAATTGATTTCGGTTTGTGGGAAAAGAAGACCTTTGCTGAAATCAGCACGACGGATCCGGCCGGCGTCGAGCAGTGGAGCAATTTTGACCATGATTTTGTCTTTCCCGGCGGCGAAGCTATTAAATCCTTTATTGAACGTGTGCGCACGGCGGCGCAGCGCATTGCCCGTGATCCGGCCCCTACGGTGACAGTCATTACCCACGGCGGCATTATCCGTTTTTTTATCTGCCACTATCTCGGTCTGGATATGCGCAATTACCTGCTCTTCGACGTTCAACCGGCGTCCCTTTCCATCATGACTCTCTATGATGAACAAGGGATACTTAACAGTCTCAATGACTTATGTCATCTGGAGGGTGGCGATCGTGGCTAAAATTGTTTTCGTTACCGGCGGCAGCCGCAGCGGGAAAAGCGATTATGCGCAAAAACTGGCCGAATCTCTGGAAGGACCGCGGGCTTATCTGGCGACGTGTCCGGTTATTGATGCGGAGATGGCCGAACGGTGCCGCAAACACCAGGAAGCCAGGGCCCGTGCAGACTGGGATACTGTTGAAGAAGAGAGAGATCTTGCCGGAGTTTTGAATAACGACCGGGTGCATAAAGTGATGCTGGTGGATTGTCTGACGCTTTGGGTCAACAATCTTATCTATGAAGCTGAGCTCAACGGGCATGTATTGAGGGAAGAAGAAATTGCGGAAAAATGCCGGATTTTGCTTGCCGCCTGTAAAACGTTTACCGGTACGATTATCTTTGTAACAAATGAAGTGGGAATGGGCGTCGTGCCGGATAGTCCCCTGGGCCGGAGTTTTCGCGATATGGCCGGAAGATGCAATCAACTGATTGCCGCTGCGGCGGACGAGGCTGTTTTCGTAGTCAGCGGCATTCCCTTGTATTTGAAAAAAGAGGGAAAATGATCAAGCGTTTTCTGGCGGCGATTCAATTTCTAACCGTATGTCCTTTGCCTGCATCAATCAACATCGATGAGCGGGCTCTCGGCGGTTCCGTGCCGTTTTTCCCAGTGGTGGGCATTATTATCGGCGCGGCCGCAGCGGGTCTGGATTACGGTCTGGGGCATGTTTTGCCGCTGTCCGTCGCCAGCATGCTGCTGGTAATTTTTCTGCTGGCCGTTTCCTGCGCCTTGCATATGGACGGCCTGGCCGATACCGCCGACGGTTTTTTCAGCTCGCGGCCCCGCGAAAGGATTCTCGAAATTATGCGCGACAGCCGCGTGGGTCCGATGGGGGTCATCGTTATAGTTTGTGTATTGCTCTTTAAATTAACTTTGCTTACGGCTGTTCCGCCGGCATCGCGCTGGTGGGTACTGCTGATGACTCCGTTTGCCGGCCGCTGCGCCCTGCTGATCAATATGGCCGTTATTCCCTATGCCCGTCCGGAAGGCGGCTTGGGGACGATATTTTATTCCAGCCGTTCCCGATTGCAGCTGGCTTGGGCGTTTGTGCTGCTTATGGCCATCGGTTGGCTGGCGGCGGGCCCGACTGGCCTGGCCGTTGGTCTTGCGGCTTTTGCCTTCAGTATAATTTTTGCTTTCTATGTGAAATACAAGATTGGCGGATCGACGGGCGATACGCTCGGAGCAGCCTGTGAGTTGACGGAGTTAATTCCGGCAATGGTTTATTTAGTATCGGTGTCTGGAGGGTTGACGAGAATATGACGGATAAACATGGTGGAAATATAATGAAGCTGGCATTGGCGGCGGGAAAGCCGATGCAGGATATTCTTGATTTTTCAGCAAACATCAATCCCCTTGGTGCGCCGGACTGGCTGCGGCCCCTGATCAGCAGCTGCATCAGTTCACTAGTCCATTATCCTGATCCCCATTGCACCGAACTTAGAAACGCTATCGCCGGGAAATTCGGAATAACGACCGGCGAAGTGATCGCCGGCAACGGTTCGACGGAAATTCTTTATCTTCTTCCCCGGATTCTTTCCGCCTCTCGCGCCATAATTCCGGTTCCTTCTTATCTTGATTACGCCTCGGCGGTGGAATTGAGCGGCATAAAGGTAGAGAAGATGCCGCTCGCGGAAGAAGAGGGATTTGCCCTCAATATTCCGCATTTGGCGAAGGAACTGCGGGGCGGTGAGATCGTCATCGTCGGGCAGCCTAACAATCCCACCGGTTTTTTCTGCAAAGAAGATGACTTGAGAAAGCTGGCCCTGAATCATCCGGACACAACTTTTATTGTGGACGAATCCTTTATCAATTTTATTGAAGAGGCCCAAAGCCTGATAAAAGACAGACCGTCCAATGTGGTTGTTCTCTTTTCTCTGACCAAATTCTACGCCATTCCGGGATTGCGGCTGGGATTTGCCGTGGCCGACAGCCGCATCATCGAACAGCTCAATAAGATCATGCCCCCCTGGACGGTAAATACGATTGCCCAGGCAGTCGGCGCTGCGGCGGTGAAAGATGCCGATTATGCGCTTCGCAGTCAAAAATTAGTTTCGGAAGAGCGGCAATGGCTGCAAAATGAACTGAGTAATATGTCCGGGTTGACGGTTTATCCCGGCAGCGTGAATTTTCTGCTGGTCAAAATTAACCGTAAAGACAAGAACGCCCCGCAATTGGCTGAAAAACTGCTTAAAGACGGTATCGCCATCCGGGTGTGCGATAATTTCGCCGGTCTTGACGAACGGTTTTTCCGCGTTGCCGTCAGGACGCGCGACGAAAATATCCGCCTTTGCGCCGCCCTTGCCGGCTCTCTGGGCGAAGCGCCAAGAGTGATCGCCCGCAGGAAAGCAAAATGTCTGATGGTTCAGGGGACCGGTTCCAACGCCGGCAAGAGCATCATTGTCGCCGCTCTGTGCCGCATAATGCTGCAGGACGGTTTGCGGATTGCGCCGTTTAAGGCCCAGAACATGTCGCTTAATTCTTACGTGACCCGCGACGGCGGCGAGATGGGCCGTGCTCAGGTGGTTCAGGCCCAGGCGGCCAAACTTGATCCGGATGTACGCATGAATCCGGTGCTGCTCAAACCGAACAGTGAACTGGGTTCGCAAATCATCGTCCGCGGCAAACCCGTCGGCAATATGGATTTTCAGGAATATATCGACTTCAAGGCCATGCCCTTCACCGCGGCCAAAGAGGATTTTGAATCGCTTGGCGCCGAGTATGACGCCGTAATTATGGAAGGTGCGGGCAGTCCTGCGGAAATCAATCTTAAAAGCAATGATATCGTCAACATGAATATGGCCCTTTATGCACAGGCTCCTGTTCTGCTGGTGGGCGACATCGACCGGGGGGGGATTTATGCATCCTTTATCGGCACCCTGGAGGTTTTAACGGAAGCGGAACGGAAGCTGCTGGCCGGTTTCATTGTTAATCGTTTCCGCGGCCAGAAAAAATTCCTGGATTCCGCCCACAGGTACATTCTGCAGTACACCGGTCGGCCGGTTTTGGGGGTGGTGCCGTATCTGAATAATCTGGGGCTGCCGGAGGAAGATTCCGTAAGCTTTAAAGAAGGGTTGATTAAAGACGTCGTTCCGGACAGAGACCATGTCGTCGTCGCGGTCATTGACCTGCCGCATATCTCCAACTTCACCGATTTCGACGCTCTGCATATTGAACCGGATGTCCGCCTGCGGGTCGTCAAGAATCCGGCTGATCTGGGTGAACCGGATGCCGTTATTCTGCCGGGCAGCAAAAACGTCATGGGTGATCTGGCCTTCCTGAAAAAGACGGGGATGGGGCAGCGGATTTTAGAACTGGCGGCGAAAAAGAAAACAGAGATTGTCGGCGTCTGCGGCGGCTTCCAGATTCTGGGCAGTAAGATCGACGATCCTCACGGCATCGAGTCTCCGGAAAAAGAATCTCTCGGTGCGCTGGGGCTGCTGTCCGTTTCTACATATCTGTCACCGGACAAAACACTCAAGCGTATAGAGGCAAAACACCTGCTTTCCGGGTTGCCGCTTACGGGCTATGAAATCCACCATGGTCTTACCGCGGGGGATAATTTGATACCCGTGGTCGAAGGAGAAGACGGGAAAATAATCGGCCTGGGCACAGCGGACGGAAATGTCTGGGGTACTTATCTGCACGGCGTCTTCGACGCCGATGAATTCCGCCGCTGGTTTATCGACCGTCTGCGGGTAAAGCGCGGTCTTCCCGCGTACGGTGAAGTTTGCACTGCTTACGATCTGGAACCGGCGTTTGAACGCCTGGCTGCCGTTGTCCGCGAGAGTCTTGATATGGCGGCGATATACAGAATCATGGGGCTGTAATGACACTGGAAATGCAAATAATTCTGGCCGTCATTCTCGATCTGCTGTTTGGCGATCCGCGTTGGCTGCCTCATCCGGTTAAGCTGATCGGCCGGCTTATCACCGTCCTGGAAGGATTGCTGCGGAAAATAATCGCAAATCAACGTGCGGCCGGAACATTGATGACTATTATCGTGATTGCCGTTACGGGAGGCGTTACTTTTTCCGCTCTCAGAATTGCGGCCTGGATCCATCCCTGGGTGGCGGATGTGCTTTCGGCATTGATCATTTACACGACCTTATCCATTCGAGACCTGGGCAAGCACAGTATGGATGTCTACAGGGCTTTGCAGGCGGGGGATTTGCCGCAGGCGCGTGCTAATGTCGCTTTTATTGTCGGGCGCGATACGGACAAGCTGGATGAAAAGGGAATTATTCGCGGAACGGTGGAAAGCGTGGCGGAAAATACGGTTGACGGAATTATCGCCCCTCTTTTCTTTGCCGTGCTTTTTGGACCGGTGGGCGCGATGATGTACAAGGCTGCCAGCACCCTGGATTCCATGGTGGGCTACAAGAATGAAAAATATTTTTATTTCGGCTGGGCTGGAGCCAGAATAGATGATGCGGCGAACTTTTTGCCGGCAAGACTGACCGCTCCCCTGATGTTTATCGGGGCTGTTCTGACCGGTTACCGGCCTGTTCAGGCCTGGAATATCTGCCGGCGCGATAGAGGCCATCATGCCAGTCCGAACTCGGGAATTTCAGAAGCGGCGATGGCCGGGGCGCTGGGAATTCAACTGGGCGGGCCGCTGTTTCGCCACGGAAAACTGGTGGAGTTGCCTTTTATCGGTGATCCCGTCGAATCCATGGAGCGGCGGCATATACTGAAAGCCAATTATTTGATGCTGGCCACCTCATTGGTGGCGGTTGTTATTTTTGTGGGTATCAGGTTTATAATTAAAGGGATAGTCGGTGCCTGACGTGGGAAGAGTCTTGTTATTTACGGGCGATGGTAAAGGAAAAACGACGGCGGCTCTGGGCATGGCCCTGCGGGCCAGCGGTCACGGGATGCGGGTGAAGATCGTGCAGTTTATTAAAGCCGCCGCGCTGACCGGGGAAATTGCCGCCGTGAAGAATCTTGCCGGTGTTGAATTTGTCCAGACGGGGCTGGGCTTTGTTCCGTCTGCTGGTCACCCGGATTTCTATTCACACCAGGATGCCGCCGCCCACGCTTTGAAAATAGCTGCAGAGGCTGTTCAATCCGGGGCTTATGACATGATTATCCTCGATGAAATATGCAATGCCGTTGCTAAGAAGCTGATCCGGGAAGATGACGTACTGGCGATGATTCACAGCGCCGGCAGTTCGCTCTGCCTGGTTCTCACCGGCCGGAGAGCCTCTGAAGGATTAATTGCTGCGGCTGATACGGTTACGATTATGCAGTGCCGGAAACACGGATTTCAGGAAAATATCCTTGCGCAAAAAGGGGTGGAGTACTAATGGGGAAATGTCCGCGAATAGTCATTGCCGCCGCTCACAGCGGATCGGGGAAAACAAGCCTGGCGATTTCGCTGACGGGTGCGCTTTGCCGCCGCGGATATAAAGTGCAGACATTCAAAGTCGGCCCGGATTTTTTAGACCCGACCTATCTTGCCGTTGTCTCTGGAAGACCCTGCTATAATCTGGACGGCTGGATGATGAACAAAGAGCACATCCAGAATCTCTTCGACCGCGTTACCAGAGATGCGGATATTGCTGTTGTAGAAGGAGTAATGGGACTTTTCGACGGCTCGGATGTGTCGACAATCCAGGGGAGTACGGCGCAAATCGCCGAGTGGCTCGACGCCCCGGTGCTGCTGATTGTCAATTCCCGGGGGATGAGCCGCAGCTTCGCTGCGCTGGTTAAAGGATTTACGTCCTTTGAGCCTCAACTGAAGTTTATCGGCGTTATTGCCAATCATTGCGGATCACAAAACCATGAAAACTGGCTTTCCGCCTCTCTGGCGGCGGCAGGTGAACCTCCGCTGGTGGGAGCGATACCCAGCGGTGCGTTTGTGAAGCTTCCCGGCAGACACCTGGGATTGGTGACGGCCAGTGAACAAAATCTGACCAAATCTATAATTGATGATTTGAGCGCTGCGGTCGAACGCCATGTTTCCATCGATACTCTGCTGCAGAGTCTGGATGTGAAAAAATCGTTTGATTCTGATGAAAACCAGTTCTTGCGGACTGATCCCGCTGTTTCTTCCCCGAGAATCCGCATCGGGGTCGCCTATGACGACGCTTTTCACTTTTACTATCAAGATTTCTTTGATGCGCTGGTTGCCCGCGGCTGTGAACTTGTCCATTTTTCGCCTCTGGCGGATAAGCTGCTCCCCGACAATCTTAACGGCATATACATCGGCGGCGGTTATCCGGAAGTCCACGCAGAGGCTTTAGCGGCCAATGGAGAAATGTTGGCCTCCATCCGCGCTTTCGCCGCTGCCGGCCGGCCGGTTTACGCCGAGTGCGGGGGATTGATGTATCTGTCCAAGGGGATAGAAACAAACGAGGGGCAATTCTTCGCCATGCTGGACATCCTGCCTGCCCGGACGAAAATGAGCAAGCGTATGATTGCTCTGGGCTATGTGGAGGCCAGACTTTCCGGCGATTCACTTTGGGGGAAAAAAGGCGACGTGGGAAGAGGGCATGAATTTCACTACTCCGAATTGCTGGATGATCCCTGTTCTAACAGCGAGTGGAAACCGGTGTATGAGCTTCAAAAGCCCCGCTCCAGCGACATCAGAGCGGAAGGCTTCCAAAAAGGAAATATACTGGCCAGCTATGTCCACCTCTACCATTCGGCAAGGCCTGCCGCGGTAGATTGCTTTATCGCCAGCTGCGCAGGTAATATAAGTTTATAAGTTAAGGAGAAAGTAGTTTTGAAAATTGTTAAATCTTGTCTAATTATAATGCTTATCTGGATTATTTCGGCAAGTGTCGCCTTCGCCGCGCCGCCGATGAGAATCGTTTCTTTGTCGCCGGCTACCACCGAGATTCTCTATGACCTCGGTCTTGAAAATCGCATCGCCGCCGTTACCAGTTTTTGCGACTATCCCCAGCGGGCTAAGAACAAACCGAAAGTGGGCGGCTTTGCCAATCCGTCACTGGAGGCCATTATCGCCGCCAAACCTGATCTGGTCATCATGATGGAAGGCGATAATCCCTTGGAGGCGTTTAATAAAATAAAAAGAATGGGAATTAAAACCCATGTCTTTCACGCCAAACGTCTCAAAGAATTACCGCAGGGGATCAGAGAGTTGGGCGGTGTGCTGGGAATACAGGACAGGGCCAACCGGCGGGCGGCTGAAATTGAGGCTCTGTTCAGCAGTTATGCCAAAAAAGCCCAACAGGCCGCAGCCCGTCGCGGGTACAGAAAAGTTGTCTTTGTTATTCAAGCGGTTCCATTGGTTGTCGCCGGGCCGGGCACCATTATTGATGATGCTCTGCAGATTCTGGGATTGCAGAATATCGCCGCCGACTCCCATGTCCAGTATCCGAAATATTCCATCGAGGAAGTAGTGAGGCGTTCCCCCGACGTGATTTTCTTCGGGCAGGGGTCCATGTCGAAAAAAGTTCCGAAAACACTTATAAGGCGCCTGGACAGCCTGGAGGCGGTTAAAAAGGGCCATGTATATTACACAAGCGAGATGTTGTACCGGTTGACCCCCAAAACTATTTTGGGGATGGAAGAGATAGTTACGCATCTGAACAAGATTTAAATATTGTCCGCATAATCCTCGAAGGAGGAAAGATGTTAAAATATTTTTTACTGTTTTTTGTTCTGCTTTTGCCGGTTCTCATCTTGTCCGGTAAAAAGAGTAAGATTAATCGGGTTGTAACTGCGGGTCGTGTGGCCGGCGTTGGTTCCCTGTTGCTGGCGGTCGTTTTTATTGTTGCGCTCACTTCACTTTTTTTCGGATCGAGTGATATTGACGCCTCTTCTATTTTCCAATGGCTGATCTCCGGGGGTAACGGGGCCGGCACAGGCCTTTCCGATACGGACGAGACTATTTTATTTTCCATTCGTCTGCCCCGGATTATTTTTGCCGGCATCGTCGGCGGTGCTCTGGCGGCAGCCGGTGTTGTCTTTCAGGGGCTCCTGCGCAACCCCCTGGCCGATCCTTATATTCTGGGAATTTCCGGCGGCGCCGCCGTTGGCGCACTTACCGCATTGATGCTGGGGATTCTTCCGCTGGGTGTTTCCGGGTCGGCCTTCCTGGGCGCGATCGTTACAATCGTTTTAGTTTACGGAATTGCCAAAACAAAGAACGAGCTGCAATCCACCACTCTGCTTTTGGCCGGTGTTATTGTGAATGCGTTCTTTTCCGCCGTCATTATGTTTCTGATCAGCACGGCCAGTGATAAAAGCCTTCACAACGCCATGTTCTGGCTGATGGGGGACCTGAGTCTGGCGGAATGGCGCGAAATCGCCCTGGCCGGTCTTTTTCTGATTTTGGGATTTCTGATTATCTTTACTTACGCCAGGCATCTGAATCTGATGGCGATCAGTGAAGAAACAGCCAAACAGCTGGGGGTCAATGTTGAGCAGACCAAAATAATCCTGCTGCTTGCCGCTTCCCTCATTACGGGAGTTGCCGTGTCGGTCAGCGGCATTATCGGTTTCGTCGGACTGATTGTTCCCCATATGATGAGGATACTATTGGGCTCCGACCACAGGATGCTTTTACCCGCTTCCATTCTTTTCGGGAGTTCATTTCTTATTGTCGCCGATACTTTTGCCCGGAATTTGATAGCCCCCGCTGAATTGCCGGTGGGCGTAATTACCGCTCTGTGCGGGGCTCCTTATTTTATTTATCTTTTGCGCAGGAAGGCCTGATTTATGTCCGTGGTAACCGTTGAACAGATTGGATTTCGCTACAATTCCCACTGGGTTTTAAAAGATATTTCTTTCGATATCCGGAAAGGGGAATTTTTGGGAATAATCGGGCCCAATGGTTCGGGAAAGACAACTCTGCTGAAAGTGATCAACGGCATTCTGAAGCCCGAAGAAGGTGAAATCCGAATAAACGGCATTTCCAGTAAAAAGATGAAAAGGGCTGCCATGGCGAAATTAATTGCCGTGGTTGCCCAGGATTTCCACATGACCTTTCCTTTCTCTGTTCATGAAGTTGTTTTAATGGGCAGAGCGCCGCATCTCAACAAATGGAGATTCGAAGGGGAAACGGACTTCCATATTGCCCACGAGGCATTGGAAATGACCGATACCCTTCATTTGATCAACCGAAGTGTATCCGCTTTGAGCGGCGGCGAATATCAGAGAGTCATGATTGCACGGGCTTTGGCCCAGCAGCCGCAAATAATGCTGCTCGATGAGCCGACGGCCTTTCTCGATATAAAACATCAGGTTGATTTTTTTGATCTTATTAAAAAGCTGAACATGAATCAGGAACTTACTGTTGTCACCATAACGCACGACATCAACCTGGCCGCTTTGTATTGTGACAGAATTATTATGCTGCGCGACGGCCGGATGCAATGTGAAGGAAATCCTGATGATGTCGTCACAAAAGAGAACATCATGAAGGTTTACGAAACAGCTGTTGCAGTTGACAAGAGTTTGGAAACCGGGAGACCCCGGATAACACTGTTGAGCTCACATCCGTCGAAGGAAGCCGGTGCGTCTCCGGCGCTGCCCCGTTAACTGTTAGCGGAACGAATTTGCAAAGGCATGGGAAAAAGACTAAAAAATCTTGACTTCAACTGGACGCCTGTGTTAAGCACGAAACAGCAAGGGGCCATATAGGCCATAATAAGGAAGACGGTGAGAATCCGTCGCGGACCCGCCGCCGTAACCAGGGATGAAAACCGCATTAGTGTCACTGTTTCGCTTCAGCGGAATGGGAAGACGCGGTAAGTAAAATGATCTGGAAGCCGGAAGACCTTCTTGTGAATTTTGCACAGACTTGTCACCGTGGTAAGGAGACAGTCACAGTTGCACCGAAGATGAAAAACGGCATCCCCGGACCTCAGTTTAGGCCCGGGGATTTTTTTTATTCTGATGTAGAGAAGTTTGACGTTTTTAAGCTTATAAGACCGTCAGTATGAGGAAGCCGGTTTAAGTCCGGTGCTGCCCCGCAACTGTAAGCGGAACGAAATCCATGCCAATCCAATGATTTCCTGATAGCAAGGTGTGGATGCAGGAAAAACCGCAAGCCAGAACACTCACCTGATGGATTAAATAACTTTTATTCCCGAGGGGGAAAGGAGAAGTAACATGAGGCACAAGGTAAGAAAAAAGTTGTTGTCGCTGCTGTTGGGAACCTCATTGCTCTTGCCCGGATTTGTTTTAGCTGCGGACAAGAACGAAGCAACGGCAAAAACCGGCGGTGAGCCTGTTCGCATGGAAGAGACAATAGTTACGGCCAGCCGGGTGGAAGAGTCGCTGCGCATGGTGGCGGATTCCGTGACCGTAGCTACGGAGAAGGAAATTCAGCGCAAAGGGCGGCAGACAGTGGTAGAGGTACTGAACGACGTGCCCGGCGTTAACATCAATCAGAACGGTTCCTATGGAGGATCAACTTCTGTTTATCTGCGGGGAACGAGCAATGCCCACACGATTGTGCTGATTGACGGTGTGCGGGTGGCCGACCCCATCAGCTCCGACGGCAAAGTCAATCTCGCCGACCTGCCGACTAATAATATCGAGCGCATTGAAGTTGTCCGGGGCAATCAGAGCGTCCTTTACGGGTCTGATGCCATCGGCGGCGTCATCAATATTATCACCAAAAAAGGAAAGGGAAAACCTACCATTTCGGCCGGTTTCGAAGGCGGCTCCTTTCAGACGTTTAAAGAAAATCTTTCTTTCCGGGGCGGAACGGAAAAGATCGATTTCAGTGCCTCTGTTTCCCGGTTGGACAGCCAGGGTGTTTCCAAGGCCGACGTAGAGCCGAACCCGGAAATGGACTACTACAATAATACTAATTTTTCGGTGAATCTCAATGGCCGCATTACTGACAAAACGCGGGCTGGCGTTTCCTTCTATCATAATAAATCCCAGTCTGATCTGGACACAACCGGCGGTATAGATGCTTATGAAACTCAATATTCAGCTATAACAACAACTTCCGCAAATATTGAGCAGGACTTTACCAAATGGTGGACGTCCATTTTAAAAGTGAGCAACACCGACTCAAAGCGGAAATATTTTAAAGACGGTCCGGGTAGTTACGCCGGAATCGTGCAGTTTTTTGAGTCCAGCTACAAAGGAAATATTAAAACCGCATCCTGGCAGAACAATTTCTTCCTGGGAGATAAAGACACTTTGACCGTGGGGTTGGACTACACTCATGAAACAGGGTCTCAACAATACGAACAGACCTTCCTTAATGATGTGATGGCCCGGACAAAAAGCGCCTTTATCCAAAACAAGTGGACGCCTGTTGAAAACGCCAATATCACCGTCGGCGTTCGCTCCGATCATCACCAGCAGTTCGGACAGGAGACTACTTATAAGGTAGCGGGCGCTTACCTGTTCGAGAAGTTGGGGACCAAGGTTCGGGCAAGCTACGGCACGGGCTTCCATGCTCCTTCGCTCTATCAGCTCTATGAACCGAATTACGGCAACACGAACCTCGCTCCCGAAAAGAGCAAAGGTTTTGACGCCGGTATCGACCAGTCCCTCTTCGGGGATAAAGTGAACTTGTCGGCCACCTATTTCCGGAACGATCTGGATAATCTCATTGTTTGGGATTGGGGGACTTCGAGATACGCCAATGTTCAGCAGGCCCGCACGGAAGGCATTGAAACAAGTGCAACTTGGCGGCCTTTGACCTGGCTGTCGTTGAATGCCAATTATACCTATCTGGATGCGAAAAACGATACCACTCAAAAACAATTAACTTACAGGCCTCATCATACCGCCGGCGGTTCCGTAAACATCCGCCCCATAGATAAATTGAACTGGAACGTTTCCATGCAGTATGTGGGGAAAAGGTATCGGGATACCAGCAATAACTACACAATGCCTGCGTATACGATATACAGCACCGCCGTTTCCTATGACGTAACAAAGTGGATGCAGTTGACGGGACGGATCAGTAATTTCACAAATGAACATTATCAATCCATTTATCAGTACGGGGAGCCGGGCATCGGCTTCTTCGGCGGGATAAAACTGACATATTAGGTGCAGCGATGAAAGAACAACTATTCGAGAGAGTTGATGCAAGTGGCATGGAGTCGGTTTCAACTACGGCAGTTCTTTCAGTAACGGGCCATGCCCTGGTACTGTTTCTGGTCTGCATGGCCTCCTCTTTACCCATTTCGGTCAGGAACAATCTGGAGAGGCTACCCATTATTCAAGCAACTCTGGTGACGGAGAAAGGAATGCCTTCTCCGCCGCAGACCGTTGTTGCCGTGCAGCGTAAGGCAGAGGTCGAAAAGAAAGAAGTTGTAAAACCTCGGGTAATACCGAAAATGGAGGAGCAGAAAACTGCTCCCGCACCCCTCCCTCTGGCTGCTCCCCAGGTGGCACAGAAAACAAGCGGTTCTTCATCGGCGATGAGCATTGATGCAAAATCACTCGGTGCGTCAGCAAATCCGGATACCGCCCGCGCCTCCGGTGCGGGCGGCGCCGGAGGAACCTCAGCAGTGCCGCGGTACCGGTCAAATCCCCGTCCACCGTATCCCTATCAGGCACGTAGCAGGGGGCACGAAGGTCTGGTGATTCTGACGGCGGAAGTTCGGGAGGACGGCCGGGTGAACAGTATCCGCCTCAAACGGTCTTCGGGATATTCTTCACTGGATCAATCGGCCCTGTCTACCGTGCGCTCCTGGCTTTTTGAGCCGGCGAAGCGCCTGGGCATGGCAGTGGCCTCGGTGGTGGAAATTCCGGTCCGGTTTTCGCTCCAGGATGAACGTGATGATTAAATCCGGTCGAGCGTTGATTTTCCGCGCTCTGCTGTGTTTTGTGCTCTTCATGCTTGTTTTGCTGATGTTGATGATGCCGCAATCCGGTCAGGCGGGTGATGCCGCTTTGCAGCTGCCGCATTTGCGGATTGTCTACGGCGCAGAACAGGCTTTGCCGGACGGTACGGTTTTACTCCCCCTGGAAATTCATTGCGAAAATGTTCGGGGCGACTATCGCCGGGAGAATCTGTCCGCTGTTACGGCTGGAGTGGCTTCCCTGCCCGCGTTTGGGCCATCAGTGCAGCAGACGAAACCACTGGTCTATCGGGCAACCCCTGTGACCAGGGCAGGCCGCAGGTGGATGCTGCAGCTTTCCACCGGGTCGCCCCGAAGTTTTGCCGTCCGCGTCCAGGCGCAAAGCGCAGCAAACGGGAAAACAATATATTTAACCGCTGAAACCAACTGTTTTATCTTTGGCCGCAAAAGGGGAGCGAAAGCTGAATTCAAGGCGGAAGCGCTTCCGCCTGCCTGGTTTTCCGGCCTGGACATGAGTATCGATCCATCTTTCTACTACTGGCCGCAGACGGAAACTTCCTTTCAGGTTACCGTGTGCCTGGGTGGACGAGTCCTGCCGAAAACAGCACTCACCGTATTTGACGAATCTTTTCCGCCGGCGAGGTATTTAACGGATTCCGCTGGTCGGGTCGTCTATGTGCCGCCAAATGATCCCGCCCTGAACCGGTTAAGTGAAAAAGCGGCTAAACAGGTTTTCCTCGTTTCCGTCCATAACGAGGGGAATGATTTTTTTGTGGCTACGCGAACCCTGCGGCTCCACAGGAATCGTTTGTCCCACTTCCAGTCGGATCTGGGGATGGCGCTCTTTGGCGCAACGGCAACGATTACGGGTGGAACGGTAATCTGGGCGCGGCACAGGAGGCGGCGGCCGTGAACATAACGAATCTGCGGGCGGCTTTCCAGCTTCTCTTCTTTGTGGTTCTGATCTATGGCGGTCGTGTCGGATTGCGCCTTGGCCATTTCCTGCCCTGTTTTTCCTGCCCCTACGTCAGCGGATGTGCGGGACAATGTTATCTAATGGCCCTGCAAAACTCTTTCTGGGGAATGGAAATGCCGCTGGCGGCCATATTTACATCACGGGGATTGGAAGCTCTGTTGGTCTTCACCGGTTTTCTGCTGTTGACTCTGTTGCTGGGTAAAATATGGTGCGGCTGGATTTGTCCTTTTGGTACTCTGCAGGACTGGATCGCCGCCGTGCGCAGGAAGCTGGGGATACGGGAGTCGCAATGGTCATGGGTGCAGACCGACAGGCTCAAACCGGTTAAATATGCCTTTTTGATCTTGTTGCTGGTGATTCCCCTCTTTATTGCCCACATGGGGTTGCATGATGATTTCACTCTTCCTTTTTGCCAGATATGTCCGGCCAAACCCGTTTTGCCCCTGTTCGCCGGAAATGCCGGCTACTTTTCCGTGGATACAACAAACACGATTACCGCTTTCATGACCGGTCTATCCATGGTATTGACGGCGCTATTTCTCGTCGGAATGTTTTTCAAGGACCGGTTTTTTTGCATTTTCTGCCCACTGCTGGCGCTGATTTCCATTTTTGATCGCATTGGTTTTGTCCGCTTCAGCAAAAATGTCAAGACCTGCATCGGCTGCGCCAATTGCCAGAGGATCTGCCCGGTGGACATTAGGTCGGTGCACAAGGAGACCTCAAAGCAAAATGTGATGTCTCCGGAGTGCCTGGCCTGTATGAAGTGCGCCGAGTCCTGTCCAACGGACGGCACCCTCTCCTTCCAGTGGCTCAGATGGACGTTGTTTACTTCGTCTTTTGCCGGGGCGATAAGAAAACTGGCGCGGGGCGGTCACGATGAATAATCCTTTATCAAAAGTGCCCGAAACAAAGCAAGAGGTTGTAAGGCGGAAGACCCGGCAGGAGTATGCCGCGCAGACGGCGCTTTTAAAGCGGCGCGGCGACTATCTGCCCCAGTATGATTATTTTCTGGACATACTTTCACTGCGCGCCGAACCGGAGAAATTCCGTCAGAAGATAAACAGGCCGGTCGCTGCGTTGAACTGCCTCCAGGCGCCGCTGGAAATATTCCATGCGCTGGGTTTTGTCCCGTACAGATTCTGTTCGAGTACGGTGTCCGGACAGGATGTTGCCGCCTCCCGGCTGCCGGCGCTGGCCTGTCCGGTCATCAAGTCGGCGCTGAGTTCTTTCTTGCTGGAGGATTCCATCGAGTCCCTGGCGGATCTGACCGTAATTGCCGGGACATGCGATTGGATGGTCAGATTTCCGGAATTGCTGGAGGCGCATGGAGGGAAGATCCACTTCATGGAACTGCCGCATATGAAAGAGAGCGAGCGAGGGCGCAAGCGCTGGATCGAAGAGATATTTCTCCTTAAAGAATTTCTGGAGAAAGAATCGGGTAAAATGATGTCACGAAGCAAACTGCGTCTCTCCCTGGAGAAATATGCCGCTGCCCGGCTGTCGTTGAGAAAATTGCTGGAGGCGCGCGAGAGAAAAGAGATCCCGGCTCTCTGGTGCATGATTATGACCAATGCTTTAATGATGGGAGATGTGGAAGGATGGACACACAGCGTCAATGAAGTTGTCCAGGTACAGTCCGGTAAATTGTGCTGTCCGGAGGCCAGTGTTTTTCTTGCCGGCTCCCCGGTGATGTTTCCCAATCTGAAGATTCCGCAGCTGCTGGAGGATGCAGGCATTCATGTGGCGGCCGACGAGCTTTGCACCTCGGAGCGCATCCTGGCCGGCGTTCCTTTGGCTGAAGATAATTCGGAGTTTGCCTTGTTAAAGGCTCTGGCGGAGCAGTCCCATCTGGGCTGCAGCTGCCCGACTTATGCGGATAATGAAAGACGGCTGGATAATATCATGGCTACAATGCGGGACAGGAATATTTCCGGCCTTGTCCTGCATATCCTCAAGGGATGTCATCCCTATGACCTGTGCAGTTTCCAGATGGAGCAGGTGCTCCGGGAGAACGGTTTTCATTTTCTGCGCATTGAAACCGACCAGTCGCGTGAGGACAGTAAAAGTCTGCTTTTACGATTGGAAGCGTTCAGCGCAGTAATTCAATAAAAAAGGTGACGTGATGATAACGGTAGGAATAGATATCGGTTCTGCGGCAATTAAACTGGTCTTTGTCGAAAACGGTGCAATGGTCTGGTCGCAGACCCAACCTTCTACGGCTTTCAGCGCCGGAGTAGGTGAAAAATTATTCAAGGAAGGACTGGCCGCTCTTTCCTTGCCGGAGCAGAATATTGCCGGAATAGCAACCACGGGATACGGGAAGTCTCTGTTTGGCCTGTCCGGGAAAAAGGTAAACGAAATAACCGCCAATGCTCTGGGCGCACATATAGCCGGCGGGGGCAAAGCCAGAACGATTATAAATATCGGCGGTCAGGACATCAAGATAATCAAAATTGACGGCAGTGGCAAGGTAATTGATTTTAAGATGAACGACAAGTGCGCCGCGGGTACCGGCCGTTTTTTTGAAATGTCCGAAAGAATTCTGGACATACCCTTAAATGAATTCAGTTCCAGAAGTATGCGGAGCGCTGCGCCCGCCGTGATTAACAGTACGTGCGCTGTTTTTGCCGAAACCGAACTGGTTTCCCTCTTGAGTTCCGGAACGGATATCAACGATGTCATTGCCGGAATCCATTTGTCCATAGCCAACCGTATTGGAACCATGTCGGCCGCGCTCAATATGGAAGACGAAATTTACTTCGACGGTGGGCCGGCTTTAAACGAAGGTTTGCATCAGTTCTTGATGGATGAGTTGGAGCGCGAGATAAAAGTTTTCCCCAAACCCCAGTTCACAGTCGCCTATGGTGCGGCCCTCCAGATTGCTTTGGAGAAGGGATTTAAAATAACTGAATTTTCAGCAAACTGATCACAGGAGGATTTGATGCGTAAATTAATAGCTGTTGTTGTAACTTTAGTTATGCTGCCGGCGCTGCTGCTGGCCGCGGATATTCAAATTCCGGAAAATCTGCGGGCCAGGGCTTATGTGTTAAAAGCCGAGCGCGACGGACTCTGGGAAAAATCCCTGGTTGTGCAGTTCACCGAAAAGCGGCGAACTCTGGGAACGCTCGACGGTTTTGTGGATGCTTATGCCGTTCTGAACCATTCCGCGCACCCCTTGCTCTGGCAGAAGGTCAGTGAGAATTTCATGTCACAGGACGGGCGCGGCGGTAAACTTTATACCGAATTCATGCAGCAGAAAGTTGCCGATGATCTGAAGTTGAAAAAAAGCGACATCAACAAGATGGCGACGGCTGCCAATATGGATAACCTGGCGGTTGTCACCAAAGAATTCAAGCCGTTCACCGTTGCAGTGCTGGCGACAGGCGGGGCCAGGACCAACGCCATCAGAACCGGTGTTGATGAAAGCTCACATATAGAAGGCGAGGAGCCTAAGGGGACGATTAATATTGTACTTTTAACCAATGCCTTGTTGACCGACGGGGCCATGGCGCGCGCCATAATTACGATGACGGAAGCCAAGACCGCAGCGCTGGAAGACCTGAAGGTGCCCAGCAGCTACACCAAAAGTGTGCAGGCAACCGGAACAGGCACAGACAGCATAATAGTTGTTTCGGGCGTTACCGGGCCGAAGGCTACCTACACAGGCGGGCATAGCAAAATTGGTGAAATGATCGGCAAGGCAACATATGAGGCTGTTGTGGAGGCATTGGGCAAACAGAACGGTTTCCTGCTGCCCGGCGCAAAACCTTACGTAACCGAAAACAGCAGGAGAGAAAAGCTGGCGAAGGACTCGGCAATAAAATGGCTCAAAATGGTTGATGACAGCAGATTTGCAGATAGCTGGAAATATGCTTCCAAAATATTCAGACAGTCGGTACAGCAGGAACAGTGGATAACAATGATTAATTCGGCACGTAATCCGCTTGGCAAACAGGTTTCCAGACAATTTTACAGAAGCCTTTATACAAAAAAACTACCGGGCGTGCCTGATGGCGAGTATGTGATCATTGAATTCAATACGGTATTTGAGAACAAAACAGGGGCCATAGAGACGGTCACTTCCAAACTGGAGGACGATGGTATATGGAAAATTTCGGGGTACTTTATAAAATGAACTGCAACGGACCGCTAATTTCTTATGCTCGCAGGAAACTGATGCGTATTCAAGTAATTTTAGTATTGTCAGTGATTTTGTTACTGGGACTGAGGGTGGTCGACAATGGTTGGTGTGCTGACCCTGCTGATAACGTCAGGAACAAGACACCTGACGCTATCCGCATCGCCCTGGTACATTTTAATGCACGGCCGGGTGAAATAGAACATAACCGCAAACGGATCGAGGCCGCGATCAGTGAAGCGGCGGCACGAAAAGCCGACTGGATAATAACTCCGGAACTGGCCGAGACCGGTTATGGATTTGTGAAGAAGATCGGGATAGATTGGATTGAAAACTTCCCCAATGAGTGGGTACGCAAACTTGCCAGCATAGCACGTAACAATCGGGTTACCCTGTTCATTGGAATTGCCGAAAGGGACAGCACCACCGGGAAGCTGCACAACAGTGTCGCCGTGATCGGACAAGACGGTGTGATTCAGGGCACGTATCGTAAACACCGGGTCGTTAACGGACCTGCGGAAAACTGGGCGACGCCGGGGCAGGAAAACAACCTCTTTATTGTTGACGGAATTCCTGTCGGGTTGCTCATCTGTGCCGATTCCTACAAGGCTGATGTTTCCTCGCGCCATAAAATGCAGGGCGCCCGGATTCTACTGTCACCGGCAAACTGGCCGCAGGTTGGACACATGGGACCAAACGGTTACTGGGAAGCCCGTACGCAGGAGACGGGATTGCCGCTAATCGTCAATAACCGTACGGGCAAGGAACCGGACCTCGATTTCAACAGCGGGGAGAGCGTTCTGGTGATGTCGGGTCGCCGGGTCGCCGTGTTCAAATCCGGAGATACCAAGATTTTTTATCTGGACTGGAACGTTACGGATAACAGCTTCTCGGTTGTTCCATAACTTAAAAATTTTTCATATACTTCTTGACAAATCATTTTAGCTTGTATATTGGTGTGTACAATAAGACAACTTGTAACTAAGAAACCACTGTAAAGAAAAGAATAATTGATGTGGTTTCCGAACCAAACAGATGTGATAGCCTTATCAGGCGCCGGTTATTCGGGGGGCACTTCTTACTCGCGCATCAGATAATAAGGCATCTGTTTACAAAATCGGCAGCATGTTCGTTTCAGCGACGCTACCTGCCTTGCCGAGCATATTACAAGTTCAAAGCAGTCCTCGAGAAGTAACAATCACGAATACGAACCTTGGAATCCAGGGTTATAATTTGTTCCTTAATGTTTATTAGGGATTAGACCTGATAAATTACATAAAATTCTTGACAATTATTTTTTAAGGAATATAAAGAATAACTTATTCGGAGAGCCCATGAAAAATGTAACGAAAATCTTAGAAGGTGATGTTTTAGCTGCTGCAACGCTCATGCGGGGTGTCGAAGATGAAAAGCCTGAAGCACTCAGAGAGTTGGGCTTGCTTTTTCCCAGTACCGGCAGGGCGCACGTGATCGGCCTTACCGGACCTCCAGGTGTTGGTAAGAGTACCTTGATTGACAGTTTGATTTATGCTTTCAGAAAAAAAGATTTGACTGTTGGTGTAGTTGCTGTTGACCCCACAAGTCCGTTTACAGGCGGCGCAGTTCTGGGTGACCGGGTGAGAATGCAGGATCATATCACAGATAATGGCGTCTTTGTTCGCAGCATGGCTTCGCGGGGTTGGAGAGGCGGATTGTCGAAATCGACTATCAGCATGGTCCACATTATGGATGCCATGGGTAAGGACGTCGTTATTGTGGAAACAGTTGGTGTAGGACAATCGGAAGTAGAGGTTACCAAGATTGTTGATTCATCTGCTTTGGTTTTGTCGGCGGATTCGGGTGACCAGGTGCAGATCATCAAGGCCGGTATTCTGGAAGCTGCAGATATTTTTGTTGTCAATAAGGCAGATAAAGAAGGTGCAGGGAATGTAGTTGGCAGAGTGGAATTTATGCTGGGAATGCGTGAGCGTTTACCAAACTCCTGGAAGCCGAGTATTGTTCTTACCCAGGCGGTTCAGAAGATAGGTGCGGATGAACTGGCCGACGAATTTATCAAGCATAAAGAATATCTGCTGGCCAGCGGTGAAATGGAAAAACGCAAGAAAATAAGTGCAAGAGAAGAACTGCTGAAAAATGTGGAATGCTATGTAAGTGATTTTTGTAACCAGGAGTTTGCCTCAGAGGGTAAACTCGATGATATGGTCAACAAGATTGCGTCAAGAAAGGTAGACCCGCATACTTCAGCCCTGCAAATAATCGACTGGTTAGGTACGCATTTTAAGCATCTTTCCGGAAAGCGATAAAGGGCGGAAAATAATGAGGTCACTTCAGGTGACCCGGGATCGATGATAACATAAAATACTGTGCGAAAAACAAATATGCCGTCAATGGCGGTAATTTGGCGGCTAAAAGGTGGTTATAAAAAAGAAGCGGTAAGCAGAGGTTATAAACAAAAGAGAAAAGGAGGTTTTATCGTAGGAAGCAAAAAACGGTAAGGGGAATTTGACATTAACGGAAGTATCTTAAAGGAGGACGGAAATGAGTGGAAAAACCACAAAAGAAATTCTGAATGATGTTATTAAATCACAGAACAGAACGCCGCTGTACAGCAAAGAAGCCCTGGCGAAAATTCAGGCGAGCTTCGAGTCATGGAAAAACACAGTTGTCGCAGAGAAAGATAGAAAAACTTATACAGTAATCCCCAAGACAATCATGGGATCGGACATTCCGAGAGATCTGACCTACACCCCGCTGGATGTAGCAGATTTAGATTATGAAAACGATCTGGGATACGCCGGTCAGGCACCGTTTACACGTGGCTTGCATGCCAATATGTACCGCGGCAAAGCATGGACATTGAGACAGCTGTCAGCCGCCGGTTCTCCTCAGGAAGTTAACGCGAGAATAAAGTGGCTCTTGTCGCGCGGTTCAACAGGATCCAATCTGGCATTGGATCTTGCCACCGTTCAGATGTTCGACTCGGATGAGCCGGAAGCATTGGGACAGGTCGGAACAGTTGGTGTTCCCGTTGACTGCACCGAAGACATGATGGAAATCTACAAAGACATCCCCGTCGATAAAATCAGCGCTTCCATCGTTACCCATTTTCCGCGCAACACCTCGATCATTCTGCCGTTCTACCTGGTAGCAGCAGAACGCCGTGGTATCAGCTGGGATACTCTGATGGGCAGCTCACAGAACGACTTCATTATGGAGAGCGTTGTGCGCAGTGCTATCGAATACATTCCGCCGCGTGATGACTTCCGCATAATGAACGACAATATCGAATTCATCAGAAAGAATGTACCCAAGTGGAATTTCGTTACTCTGAACGGTTACAACCTCAGAGAATGGGGCGCCAGCGGTGTTACCGAAATGGCCGTAGCCATCGCCAATGGTATCGATATTCTCAAAGAGCAGATGAAACGTGGTAATGATGCCGACTTCATCGGCCAGAGACTTGCCTTCTTCTGGGCTCCCGCCAATGACTTCTTCGAAGAAGTAGCCAGAATGAGAGCAGTTCGCCGTCTGTGGCACAGAATTTTGAAATATCAATTCGGCTGCAAGACAGACCGTGCAACCTGGTTGAAGTGCCATGTCCAGACTTCCGGTGTTTCTTTGATGCGTGAAGAACCTCTGACCAACGTTGTCCGTTCAGCTTATCATGCACTGGCGGCGGCATTGGGTGGAGCACAGTCCCTGCATGTTGATGGTTATGACGAAGCCTTCTCCGTTCCGTCGGAAGAAGCCAACCTTCTGGCTCTGAGAACTCAGCAGGTATTGGAAGCTGAAACTCAGATCTGTCAGGTAGTCGACCCGATGGCCGGTTCCTTCTATGTAGAAGCTCTTTCCAACAAGTGTGAACAGATGATCATTAATGAAATCGATGAGATCGAAAAGTTGGGCGGCTTGGTAGAAGCAGTAGACAAAGGCTGGCTGCATGAAAAAGTTATGAAATACATCCAGGCCGAGCAGGCAATGATTGAAGACGGAACAATTAAAGTCGTCGCACGTAATTACTTCCGTGATCCGAACCTCAAGATGCCCGAGATCTGGGTTAAAGAATACGATCAGAAACTTGCCGATGCAATGTCCGCTAAACTGGCACGCATTAGATCGAGCAGAGACAACGAAAAAGCTCAGGCAGCTCTCAAAGCATTGGAAGATGCCAAGAATTCAGGCGCCAATGTCATGGGCCTGTGCGTCGAATGCGCTAGAGCGGATGTAACAAAGGGTGAAATGCGCAGAGCCTTTATAAAAGCTTTCGGCAGCTGGAAATCACCGATCTATTCATAACATATTCTTAAAGGAGGTTTATATATTATGGCAAAGACAAAAGTGCTGATGGCCCAGTTTCCGTTAGAGACACATAACCGCGGCCTTATTACCGTCGCTGGTATGCTGAGGGATGCGGGTATGGAAGTAATCATGATGGGCAATGCTCTTCCTGATAATATAGTAAAAGCCGCGATGCAGGAATCCTGTGATGTCGTCGGGATTAGCACCTACTGTGGTGGTGAACTGGCGCTGGGTAAAGACTTGATGGATGCAGCTAAGAAAGCCGGCATCGAAAAGAAGACGGTATTCCTTATTGGTGGTATTTTCCCGCCCAAAGATATTCCTGAATTGGAAAAAATTGGGTTCTCCGGTGCATTCCTGTCAGCAACAAAGGCTGAAATCGTAGATTGCATCAACAAGAATGTTAAATAAAAGGCTATAAAAAAAGGTAGCTGCGGTAATATCCTTTACCGCAGCTACCTTAGCTGTTATCAAAAATTATAAAATTCTGGCTTCTCGAAAATCCGGAAAGATTTCTCACCTTTGAAGCCGCTTTACCGTTCAAAATGACGAAGGATTTATTAGTGACTAAAATTCCTTCATGTGTGCGAATAAAAATGACTTGATCTCTGACGCTGGATGAAATGATAGGGTCTGGTCTATATCAATCTAAAAGGGTTTGTGAGCTTGAAGGGCCGCGAGAATGCACCGTTCATTAAAATATTCCTGAATTACATGATCTAAGGAGGTTTATATAATATGGAAAATGATGGAAAAACGAAAGTTCTGATGGCCCAGTTTCCATTAGAGACGCATTCGCGCGAGATAATAGAAATTTCAGGCATGCTGACATCGGAGGGAATGGAAGCAATTATCATGGGAAACGCTCTTCCCCAGAATATTATCGAAAGGGCAATTCAGGAATCCGCCAATGTTGTTGGCATCTGTACTTTTAGCGGCGGTGAAATAGCGCTGGGAAATGTTATGATGAAGGCAGCGAAGGATAAAGGAATAAAGAAAAAAACGGCTTTCATAATCGGAGGAATTATTGCACCGGACAATGTTCCGAAATTAAAGAAAATGGGGTTTGATGCCGTATTCCTGACGGCGATGAAAGATTCAGGATCGAAAGAAGAGATCATATCAAGTATCCAAAACGCCATTGAAGAAAAGAAGAATCCTAAACCAAAACAAGTAGCAACAAAGAAAGCAGCTACAAAAAAGGCCGGCACAAAGAAAGCTGCTGTAAAAAAAGTCGCCGCAAAAAAAGCAGCTGTGAAAAAGGTTGCAGCAAAAAAAATTGCGGTCAAAAAGATTGCCGCTAAAAAAGTGGCAGCAAAGAAAGCAGCAGCGAAAAAAACAGCAAAGAAAAGCTCGAAATAAATAAGAAGATAAACAGGTTGTTAATGTTACGATAAACGAAATTATCGTGAATATGTCGACTTGAAGAATAAAAAAAGGTGGCTGAGGTATTATAATTTACCGCAGCCACCTTTTTCGGTTTTATTAAAGTGTATCACCAGGTTTTAAGAAAATCATAACAGATGCTTCGCCTTCGACAACGATATCACCTTTCTGATTAACGCAGGAATTTTTCATTGTTACAATACCCTTGTCTTTTTTTACAGAAATGACTTCAGCGATAGCCGTTATTTTGTCGCCGATTCTTACCGGATTTTTAAAACGAAGTGTCTGGTTCATGAAAATAACCAGTCCCGGGAGTTTTGCCATTGTCGCTGAAAGAAGTCCCTGAGAATATGCTCCGTGCGCAATGCGTCCCTTGAAGAGGGTCGTCTTGGCGAATTCTTCATTCATGTGAACAGGGTTGTAATCTCCGGATACTTTCGCAAAAAGGTCAATGTCCTCTGCCGTGATGACTCTTTCATAGGTCAATTTAAAGCCTACATCAACACCATACTTATCAAGAATTGTCTGTTCCGCCATTATACAAGTACCTCCTCTTTTTAATTTATTCCCCTCACGTTAAAAGTAGTTTACGCAGAGGATTAAGAATTACCGTTTCTTTCGCCGCTTGCAGCAAGAATTGCCGCACCTAAAGCATTAACAAACTGCGGTTTTTCCGGCAAAAGTAGTTTGAACCCCATTTTTTCCTCAATAGCTTTGATCAAGCCAACATTAAGCGCTCCTCCACCGCAAATAGCACAATCCATAATCAGGCCAAGCCGGTCAACCAGCGACGAAATTTTGTTGGCCAGAGAAAGATGAACACCTGCTAAAATATCATTTACGGGTGTACCCTCCGAAACCCTGGAAATGGCCTCTGATTCGCCAAATACGGCGCATCCTGTAGTAAAAGACACAGGATTTCTAGCTTCCAGCGATAGAGGCCCAACATCCTTAAGGTCAATTCTGAGTACATGGCAAACAATGTCAAGAAAGCAGCCGCTCCCCGTGGCACATTTTTCGTTAATTAAAAAATTTTCAACCATTCCCTGGGCATTGAGACGGATGACCTGTGTATACGTTCGCTGGATATCGATAACTGTTCTTGCTGACGGGAACAAGTTGAAAATTCCCCGGGTACAGCAGATAATATCTGATTCCCTGCGCTGGCAGAAATCGGCGCTTGTTGCACCGTGGCCGGTAGCGACTGTATCGTTAATGTCCGCCACAGTGACGGAACCGCCAACCATTGCCAGAATTTCATCCCTGAGCTGCAAAGAGACAGCCCTGTAATCTACGCCGGATGGCAGGATGTGGTAAGCGATAGGGACACCATCCTTAATAATAACACCTTTACTGGTTCCTGAACCAATGTCTAAACCCAGATACATTGCCATACTTAACTATTTTCCGACTGGAAGAATGTTGCGGCTTCATCCAATCGAAGCTCCTTTTTGTGGATTGGTTCTCCCTTGGCAATAGCCTTGAGAGCAAATTCTTTGCCGATCAGGGCGGCTCCGAGCGCACCCGTCAGAAGAGGTTCTTCAGGAACATATATTTTAAATCCGATATGCGCCTCAAGAGCTTTTACAACACCAATATTTTTTGCAACCCCCCCAGTAAAGACAACATCGGGCTCTATTTTCAGCTTTTTCGCCATTTTGAACACCCGGTCGGCGATGGAGTCATGGAGCCCGGCCACGATATCGGGAAGCGGTGTTCCCTGAGAAAGACGGGTTCGAATTTCCATCTGCGCAAAAATTGTGCACAGGCTGCTAATTACAACCTTTTGAGTTGATTTTAGGGAAAGCGGACCTAAATCCTCAACTCGAACACCCAGTGTATCAACGAGAACGTCCAAAAATCTTCCCGTTCCCGCCGCGCACCGGTCATTCATGATGAAGTCAGTGAGCTTACCGTCTTTGATCTTAAGCCCCTTGGCGTCCTGTCCCCCGATATCAATAACGGTGCGTACATTCGGGAACATACTGGATATGCCCCTTGCGTGGCAGGTTAATTCCGTAATCTGACGATCAGCAAAAGGGACGTTGATTCTTCCGTAACCCGTGGCAACCACATAGGAGATGTCACTGAAAGAAAGGCCGGCTTTGGCCAGCGCATCTCTCATTACTCTATTGGACAGATGACGGTGCTCAGCGCCGGTGGGACCAATGATCGCCGCGCAGGTCTTCTCGTCTGAGTCCACAATAACTACTTTAGTCATTGTGGAGCCTATATCAATGCCTGAAAAATAAATGTTACTGTCCTCCCGAAAAAAAATGATTTTGAAAAAACCTCATGCGCTGAGGTTTAGCCACAACGCATGAGGGATTGGTTGTTATCTTATATCATGATAAAATCCGTCCAAGATAGACGGTACTTCTTCTACATTAAAGCAATTCAAGGAATCCCTGAACACGTGTCCGCAGTGGTGCCAAAGCGCCTTCACTGTAGTCATGTTCAATGTAAATGCTCGGCAGGCCAACACTCTTCAAATAGTCCTGAAGAGGAGGCGTGTCGTAGCCATGGATGTCGCAGTACTTGACCGACTGCAGAATAACGCCGTCGACGTTCCAGTCTTTGGCATAGTCCCTGATATAACCGAACTGATACTCCAGATCTTTCGCATAATTTTTTACGGTTGCGCCGTATTCCGCCTCGCGGAAAGTACGCGGACACTTAATGCCGACAAGGTAACGTACCGCAATTCCGTCCAGCGGATCAGCAGTCTTTTCGACCATCGGGAAATAAGCACGGGTACCAATACAGGTGTCATCCATAACTACATTTGCTCCGAGGTCTTCGATCATGTCGACTAAGGCCGTTTTGTCGATAACAGGACCCCAGATCAATACACGGTGCTCTGTCTTCGCCGGCACATCTTTGCGTTCCTTAACTTCGCTGATAACCTCTTTTAGTAATTCGTTTCCTTCGGCAATAGGAATGCTCTGCAGAGCTACCATAACCTCAATGTTTTCGGATCCTTTAATAAGCGGGGGATTTGATTTCCTGAGATCATAGAGATCACGAACGAGCTGACGCTGTTCGTTGCATACGTCCACTGCATCTTTGAGCATCTGGTCGGTAATCTTTTTACCGGTAGATTTTTCCAGCGATTTTATAAAGTCTTCCAATTCTGACTTGAACAGTTCAATAGCCGGTGCATGGTCAGTATGTGGCGTATCCAGAAAATGATAATAGTCCGGGTTCATGTAGATGCGCCAAATATGGGCTGCCTTTTCGCCTACTTCACAGCCATGACACATTACGACGCCGTCGAAAAAGTCATATCTACCTTTCAGGGCTATATCGAGCGAGCTGCGAATAAACGGACAAACGATGGTCGGCAGACAGGAATCAGCCTTCGTAATCGGTTCGTTCATATCTCCAGTTATCCGGAAAGGTACGATGTCAAAAGCGGTGAATACTTCCTGAACGGGGTACAGGCAGAAATATCCCATGACTTTTTTTCCTTCTGCCTTGAGTTCTTTCGCCCGTTTAGACCTGTCGTTGTATATTTCCTTGGCCCGGGCGAGACCTTTTTTTTCATTTGCTGTCATCAGTTAATTCTCCTTATCGCTAATGTTGACTGCCTATTACCATTCAAGCCCTCTTTCCTTCCTGATCTTCTTGTTCTGGTCCATCATCTCCTCAAGAACGATACATTTACGCATCGTGTCGGCATAATCGAACATCTTGAGATCGACGATGTCACCTTCGGCAATCACGGAAGGAACATTCCACTTTTTCAAGAGCTGGTCCTGGGCAAGTATAAGGTGATTGGTAGCTGTACGGCAGGTCATAAGCGGATGGAACAATCCGCCATCACATTGAAACGTTCTCGCCCACTGGCTGTAAGGATAGGCAAAATATCCCATGTATTCCTTAGCTTCAAGGGCATCGGCAAAATAACCCGTCATCCACTGGTAAGTCTGTGCGGCTATGCGCTCCAGCGGATCTTTGAATACGGTGTAATCGATTGGCGCGGGTGGATGATAGGCCCAGCTTTCGACGACGAAGTTCCAGCCTCTATCAGCCAATTCATCAAAGATATTCAGTGCATGCCATGGTGGCAGTTCACCAAAGACCATTCTGTATTTTTCATTTTCCACAGCGCCGATCCCCTTGTCGACTCTGTCTTTCACTTCGTCGTACATATCCTGATACAGTTTGATCGATACCTTGGGATCTCCCGCCGGATAAAGGGACGCGTTCATGCAGCTCCAGAAATCTTTGGAGTGCATGGGGCTCGGTCTTGCTTTACGGAATTCATTGATCTCATACCAGATCCTGTTGATTTCAATCAGGTCGTTGGTGATTTCTTCGAGTTTGGCCCAGTCCATCTTCTTTCCGGTCAGGCGCTCTATAAAGGCGACCATCTCTTTTAATTCTTTGGCCATAAATTTGATGCACTTCTCACGAACGCCCGGCTGCTGGCTTTCTTCGACACCGGGATGGGGGATTTCCACGGGCCATACCGGGGCATCCAGATAACGTCCCATTGATTGGAACCATTTGATTCGGGCATCGCACAGAGCACCGGAAGCCACAAGCAAGAGGGGCTTAGGCATGCCGCCCATCGGCGCATCGGGGGGAATTTTACCCAGTTCAGTCATTTCTGCGATGTAGCCGATGCAATTGCGGGCGTAACCGCACATGTGGGTGGGAAAACCTTCCGCATCGCAACGGTCCAGATATTTCTGAGCCCTTCCCATGGCGGCGCTGACGGCGCCATAGTTTTCCGGATAAACAATTTCAATATCCATGGCCTTCAGGATGGGATCAGATTCCCACCAGTTGACCATACTCCAGGCCGTCGGCTTTCCTGCCTTGACCGCTTCCACACTTCTTGCGTAGTTTGCGTCTATGTTCGCTCGCAATGCGTACATAGTTTTGAGCCTGTTCATGGACTTCTTTTTTTTCTTTTCTTCGCTCATACCATTTGTCTCCTCTGTATAGAAAGCAAGCAAATCGTCAGCTTTTTCTCTTTTCTTCCGATAGCATTTGCATTAACGGGCGGTGCTGCCTTATACCACAGCAATGCACCGCCCGTTTTTCATCGAAAGACTGTTATTTATCAATCTACGAAACTAAATAGCGGCCGGACAGCATCGCCGTTAGAGTATGTATCACCGGCGAATGTTTTAAAGCCGGCATCGACTTTCCGTCCAATAATATCTATGGTAACTTTACGCGGATCGATGTCAACGAGATTTCCCATGATCCAGGGACCTTCGTCCAGTTCAACCAGTACGATGGTATAGGGTGCTTCGTTCTCCCTACCCAGGGAGGTTACGTAAGCCGCCGTGAAGGTCTTAATTACTCCAGTGCCTTTCAGTTCAACGATTTCCAGATTGGTGCCGGTGCATTCCTGGCACGTCATTTTGGGCGGGCAGGTAACTGTGCCACAGTCACTGCATTTTAATCCCAACAGTTTGCCCTTTTTGAGCGAGGCAAAGTAAGCCCTGTGCGTGAGTTTATATTCCATAATAATATTTTACCTCCTTATGATCAATCAGCGAAGTTTTTAAGAACCAGACTAACAATGACACCATCTCCACCCAGCGTATCGATGAGACCTACTTTAGCTCCATCGACCTGTCTTCCCTGTTCGACGAGTTCTCCTCTCAACTGCTTGCAAACGTCGTGGACCTGAGAAGCACCGGTGGCGCCGATGGGATGGCCTTTGGATTTCAATCCGCCGGACATATTGATGGGGCGTTTTCCAGTGTGTTTTGTTTCGCCTTTGTCCCACAGCTCGCTGGCCTTGCCGAATTCCGCAAAGCCGAGACTTTCCGCCGCGATCAAGCTGGCGGTGCTGAAACAGTCATGAAGTTCGCAAATATCAACATCTTTCGGTTCGATTTTGGCCATGGAGTAAGCCTGTTTGACCGAGTATTCCCGTGCGTACAATCTCGGCAGATACTTAGACTGTGCGCTCATTTTTCCTGATGACGCCTGACCAAAGCCGGCAATGTAAATCGGTTTCGGAGTCAGTTTTTTCGCCACTTCTTCCGAGCAGATAACAACCGCCGCCGCGCCGTCGGTGAACGGACAGCAATCGAGCAACTGCAACGGTGTGGAAACGAAGGCGCCGCCCAAGACCTGTTCCTTGGTTATTTCCTTCTGGAACTGGGCTAAGGGATTCCTCGCACCATAGAAATGGGACTGCACTGATACGCCGGCCAGTGTTTCCTTTAATTTGGGCAGCGGAATATTGTATGTTTTGGAATACAGATGTGTCAGCATGGCAAAAACCGAGGGGAAGGTGATGCCTGACGGGAATTCATAACGGCCGTCGCTGCATGCGGCGAAGAAACGTGTCGCCAGGGGGGTTCCCATGGCGGTGCATCTTTCCGTACCACCGGCCAGTACGATATCAAAATAACCACCGCCGACCCATGCGGCAGCGTCCCTGATAGCAATTGTCGCCGAGGCGCAGGCGCCTTCAAACCGGCTGGCAGGAATGTTAAAACATCCGATGTCGTTGGCGGCATAAATCTGAATGGTGCTCTGACCTTCTTCAATATCACCAAAAACATTTCCCATATAAAGCGCCTGGATATCTTTGGGCTTTAAATTTGAGAGGTTTATAGCTTCCGTGGCTGCTTCTGAAAACAATTCTATTCCCGACTTTGGAGTGTTAAAACAAAACTTTGTGTGGCCTCCGCCAACTACACAAACTCTCCTCATGTGTGCCTCCTTAATTTTTTTGATATTTGATAAAAATAATACGGCTGACCGTAGCCTGCACCTGTTATTGATTTACCACATCATGTGCAGGCAGGCCTCAGGTTCCGTCAGAAATTATTTTGCCGCTAGACGAACGCTGGCGTCCAGTCTAATGCACTCCCCATTCATATAGGGATTTTCATAAATTTCCTGAGCAAGGCTGGCAAATTCTTCCGCCTTCCCCAAGCGCTTCGGGAACGGCATCATCTGGCCTAAAGAGATCTTGGCCGCTTCGGGCAATGCGCCCACCATCGGTGTGTCGAAAACGCCCGGAGCAATGGTCATAACACGGATGCCGTAATCAGCGCACTCTCTGGCGATTGGTAAGCACATGCCCCAGACACCCGCCTTGGATGCGGAATAAGCCGCCTGGCCGATCTGACCATCGAATGTAGCAACCGAGGCCACGTTGATGATGACGCCTCTTTCACCTTCTGCGTTCGGGGTGTTGTCCTTCATCTTCTCCACGCCCAGCCGGAGAACGTTAAAGGTGCCGTTTAAGTTGATGTCGATGACTTTCTTGAAGAAATCAAGAGTGATAACGCCTTTTTTGCTGATCAGTTTTCCCGGATTGGCAACGCCGGCGCAGTTGACTACGAAATTGAAGCTGCCGAACGCCGCGATGGTTTTGGCAACAACGTTCTCAGCGTCTGCTTCCTTTGTCACGTCTCCCGCGACAAAGATCACATTACTTCCCAATTCTTTTGCCAAGTTCTCTCCACGCTCCACCTGGATATCCATGATAGCCGCTTTGCCGCCAAGTTTAACAACGTTGCGTACCGTGGCTTCTCCTAACCCAGATGCCCCCCCTGTAACAATTGCTACACAATCTTTTACGTTCATAGGCCTCCTTAATTTTTTCGTGAATTTGATAAGAGACTACTTTTGGACGTCCAAAATATAGGAAAGTTCAATTAATATGTCAATCACTTATTTTTTTATTTTTTAATGAGAGAAAATCCGGCGGGGCTCCTTCAATCCGAAAAGAATATGTTTATTCGTCGGTTTTTGTGCAGGAGTGAAATTCAATAATCGAAATGGATATTTGGCTATAACACAATTATGCGGTTGTGCTTGAAACTGAACCGGTTCTGTGGTAGTGCACAGCGACGTAATTTAATCGTTTTCATACGGGTGTCTTCATTACATAACGCTTAGGCGTCATGTCGCTAATTTTTTAAAGATAGGAGCAACAGATGGACTACAAAAAAAGTTTAAATCTTCCCCAGACTGATTTTCCGATGAAGGCTAATCTGGCCCAAAGGGAGCCGGCAATGCTGAACAAGTGGGAAGACGAGAATATCTACGATAAAATCAGACAGTCCGCCAAAGGGAAAAAAACTTATATCCTGCATGACGGCCCCCCTTATGCCAACGGCAATATTCATTTGGGGACGGCGCTCAACAAAATACTCAAGGATCTGGTTATTAAAGCCAAAAACATGACCGGTTTTGACGGAGTCTATGTGCCGGGCTGGGATTGCCACGGTCTGCCCATTGAACATCAGGTCGATAAAGAACTGGGAGAGAATAAGGGTAAAATATCGCAGGTCGAAAAGCGCCGCACCTGCCGGATTTATGCCGAAAAGTACGTCGGGATCCAGCGCGACCAGTTTAAGAGACTCGGCGTCTTTGGGAAGTGGGCCGATCCTTATCTAACGATGGCTTATCCTTACGAGGCGGCGACGGTCGCGGAATTCGGCAAACTTTACCTTAACGGCAGTGTTTACAAGGGCAAAAAACCGGTTTACTGGTGTGCGACCTGTAAGACGGCGCTGGCGGAGGCGGAAGTGGAATATGCCGACCATCACACTCCTTCTATATATGTTAAATTTGCCGTCACCTCGGATATCGCGGCCGTTTTACCCAAACTGGCCTCGCAAAAAGTAAACATGGTGATCTGGACGACGACTCCCTGGACGATTCCCGCCAACCTGGCTATCGCCCTGAAGGATGATTTTGTCTATGTGGCTGTGAAGATTGATGAAGAAGTGTTTATCGTAGCCAAAGACCTGCTTGATTATTGCCTGGACGCTTTCGGCTATAGAAATAAAGGTTATGAAATTCTGGATGAGTTTGAAGGCCGGGTTCTCGAAGGACAGAAATGCGTCCATCCTTTAATTAATAGAGAGAGCGTGCTGATTCTGGCGCCGTTTGTCACTCTCGACGCCGGCACGGGCGCCGTGCACATAGCTCCGGGCCACGGCCAGGAAGACTATGAAATCGGCCTGGAATACGGGCTGGATAATTATGCTCCGGTTGATGAAAACGGGAGATTTACCGAAGATGTTGAGTTTTTTGCCGGTCAGTTTGTTTTTGACGCCAACGATAATGTGATGAAAAAACTGGATGAAGCGGGCGCGCTGCTGGGGCATGTTCCCATGCAGCATTCCTACCCGCACTGTTGGCGCTGCAAAAATCCCATTATTTTCCGTTCGACCGAACAGTGGTTCATCTCGATGGAGAGAAACGACCTGCGCAAAAAAGCGCTGGCCGCCATTGATGAAGTTCAATGGATTCCCTCCTGGGGGCATGACCGTATTTACGGAATGGTGGAAAACCGTCCGGACTGGTGCATTTCGCGTCAGCGGCTCTGGGGTGTTCCCATTACTGTTTTTTACTGTGCTAAATGTAAAAATGAATTGCTGACCAAAGAAATTCTGGATCATCTGGTCGCCCTGGTGGAAAAAGGCGGCGCTGATGTCTGGTTTGAAAAAGAGCCGAAAGACCTGATGCCCGAAAACACAACCTGTCCGCACTGTCAGGGAACGGAGTTCACCAAAGAATTGAATATTCTGGATGTCTGGTTTGATTCCGGCGTCAGCCATGCCGCCGTTCTGGAAAAAAGAGCGGAACTGCGATCACCCGCCGATATGTATCTGGAAGGAAATGATCAGCACCGTGGCTGGTTCCATTCTTCCCTGCTGGAATCGGTGGGCACTCGGGAGCGCGCGCCTTACCTGAGTGTGCTCACCCACGGCTTTGTCGTGGACGGTGAAGGCAAAAAAATGTCCAAATCCGTCGGCAACACAATTGAAACCTCGGAAGTCATTGATAAATACGGTGCGGAGATACTAAGGCTCTGGGTTGCCGCGGCAGATTACACCGACGACATCAGAATATCCGATGAAATCCTCAAGCGCCTGGTGGAGGCATACCGCCGGATTCGCAACACGAGCCGTTTTATCCTCGGCAATCTCTATGATTTCAATGTTGATGCCGACTGTGTCGAATATGCGCAAATGACGGAGATGGACAAATGGGCGCTGCATCGTCTGCAGGAAATAATCAGGCGTGTTACGGAAGCATACGAAAAGCATCAATTCCATGTGGTTTATTATACCCTTTACAACTATTGCACGGTGGATTTAAGTGCGATGTATCTGGATATTTCCAAAGACAGGCTCTATACCAACAAACCCGCCTCCGTGGCGCGCCGGTCGGGGCAAACAGCCATGTTCATAATTTTAAAAGCGATGACTCAACTGCTGGCACCGGTTCTTACTTTTACGGCGGAAGAAGTCTGGGCGGCAATGCCCCGGTGGGAGGGCAAAGAGGACAGCGTGCATATGACGCAGTTCCCGCAGGGTAATGATCAATATTTTAATGCTGAACTGGGTGAGCGCTGGAAGGCGATGATTGACGCCAAAACGGAAATTTCCAGGGCCATCGAACAGGCCAGAAAGGAAAAAGTGATCGGTCATTCCCTTGACGCCCGCGTAAGCCTGGTTCCGCCGGAAAAGGAAAAGGCTTTTTTTGAAAGCCGCCTGGAGGATTTGCGGGCGCTCCTTATTGTTTCGCAATTGCAGCTGGTGGAGGCAAAGGCGATCAGCAAACCTTACGTCAGCGAAGAAATAAAAGGTTTGATTGTGGGAGTGGAAAAAGCGGCGGGCGTTAAATGCGAGCGCTGCTGGATCTATGCGGAATCAGTGGGAAGTGATAAAGACCATCCGACTATATGCGACCGTTGCTTGGCTAACCTGTGATCCCACTCCATGGAGTTTTTGTGAAAAGAAACATCATTATTTTTATACTGGGTGCGGCTGCGGTTGTAGCGCTTGATCAGATAACCAAGGCCGCCATCACTTCCCGTTTTCTGCTGCATGAATCTTCCACCATCATTGACGGCTTCTTTAACCTCGTTTACGTGATGAACCCGGGAGCTGCTTTTGGATTTCTGGCCGGTGCTTCGGCGACTTTCCGATATGTCTTTTTTACCGGGATTACCACTGTTGCTATTTTGCTGATTATCTACTATCTGGCAAAAAACAAGCACGGAAGCATCATTACAGTTGTCTCGCTTACGCTGATTTTCAGCGGGGCGGTGGGAAATCTGATTGACCGGATTCGCTTCGGAGCGGTAGTGGACTTTCTCGATTTTTACATAGGCGCCTGCCACTGGCCGGCCTTTAATGTGGCCGATTCCGCTATTACCGTCGGGGCGATATTAATGATCTGGGAAATGATCGGCGCCAGGAAGCGGAATCCACCTGTTGAAGAGTCTTGATTTGCCAGGCGAAATTTCATTAACCTGGAATTAATTATTTTTGTCTTTTAATTTTTCCAATTCTTCTTTATAGCGTTCCGCTTCGGCTCTTACCAGTTCTATCTCTTCCTTCGCCTTTTCCAGTTTCTCGTCCTGTCTTTGTCTCTCCTCACGGATTTTGTCCTGCACTTCATCAAGTCCCACGTAAGTGGCCAGAGCGCCGCCCAGCAGCAGGCTGATTGGAAGCGCACCCCGGATAATAGTCATGAAATCAGTCCACCAGAATATCAGGCTGATCAGCCCAAGAACAGCAAAGATAGCTCCACCTATCAGCAAAGGCATTTTCAATCTCCTGTACAAAGGGAAGTTTGACGACCTCGTAAAAAGGCCGGATGCTGCGTTACGCTTCATACCTCGTCACTGCAGCGTACCTTAAGTACGCTTCATTCCTCGGTATTCGCGCGCCTTGCCTGCGACCTTTTTACGAGGTCGCCTGAAAATTGTTGATTTACGGCTTTTTACGAGTAAATCAAGTTTGATTATACAATGATATAACTTCATTAATTTTTTACCACGAAAGAAGGGTTTAGGCAAGTTGGAAATACATCATCATGATGGTATCATAATGAAGATATTACTTGATTTAAAAGAGGTCATCATTTAAAAGTTATGTTTTAAATAAATACATATGGATAAAGGTGGAAATGGTCGAACTTGATTTTACTAAAGGCGACGGGCTTATTCCCGTTATCGCTCAGGATGCGGAAACGAAGGAAGTCCTCATGCTGGCTTACATGAATCAACAGGCGTGGGAAGAAACTTTGAAAACAGGTAAGGCGACTTACTGGAGCAGATCGCGCCGGTCACTGTGGCTGAAAGGAGAAACGTCGGGTCATGTCCAGCTGGTAAAAGATGTTTTTATCGATTGCGACAACGACACTGTTTTATTGCACGTCAAGCAGGTGGGAGAGGCCGCCTGCCATACAGGTTACAGATCCTGCTTTTACCGGAAAGTTAAGGACGGAGATTGTGTTGTCGTCGGAGAAAAGATTTTTGACCCCAAGGAAGTGTATAAATGAGTGTTCTGAAACTGGGGATTCCCAAAGGAAGTCTGGAAAAAAGCACGGTGGATTTGTTTAAAAGGGCCGGCTGGCGCATTACTTATGACAGCCGCAGTTATTTTCCCGATATCGATGATCCGGAGATATCATGCTCTCTGGTGAGGGCGCAGGAGATGTCCCGCTATGTTGATGACGGCCATCTGGATTTGGGGCTTACCGGAATTGACTGGATTCTGGAAAATTCATCGGATGTCGTTGTGGTTCAGGATCTGGTTTATTCCAAGGTTTCGACGCGCCAGGCGCGCTGGGTGCTGGTCGTTCGCGATGATTCGCCCTACAAATCGATCGAAGACATGCAGGGAAAGAGAATATCGACCGAATTGGTGGCTTTTACAAAAAAATATTTCGCCGACAGAAAAATTGATGTCCATGTCGAATTTTCCTGGGGCGCAACAGAAGCCAAAGTGGTGGAAGGGCTTGTTGATGCGGTGGTCGAAGTTACGGAAACCGGCTCCACGATCAGGGCCAATAAATTGAGGATCATCCATGAACTTATGAAAACGAATACGCAGTTGATAGCCAATCGCGCTGCCTGGAATGATCCCTGGAAACGTAAAAAGATCGAACAAATCAAGACATTACTGATAGGGTCATTGCTGGCGATGAATAAAGTCGGCTTGAAGATGAATGTTCCCAAAGAAAATCTGTCCAAAGTAATGTTGCTGCTGCCGTCGCTCAAAGCGCCGACGGTGTCCAGCTTATATTCGGAAGACTGGTTTGCTATAGAGACCATCGCCGATGCTGGAAAAGTCCGGGATTTAATTCCCGAGCTGCTGGATGCGGGCGCGGAAGGCATAATCGAATATCCCCTGAATAAAGTTATTTAATTAAGAGAGACATCTATGGCCAGAAAGGCAAAAATAGTCCGTAAGACGACGGAAACCGACATTGCGCTGGAAATTGATTTAGACAGTACCGCTCCAAGTAACATTGATACCTCGATTCCTTTTCTGGACCACATGCTTACGCTTCTTGCCCGGCACGGTTTTTTAAGACTAGCGGTCCAAGGCAGGGGAGATACGCAAGTTGATGACCATCACCTGGTGGAAGACCTGGGTATCTGTCTAGGCATGGCCATAGGCCAGGCTCTGGCGGAGAAGACGGGCATCAGCCGTTACGGGTCGGCTTCCGTACCCATGGATGAATGTTTATGCCGGGTGGATATGGATATATCAGGCAGACCGTATCTGGTTTATAAAGTCAAGTTCGAACACAGGCCGACCGGCGGCTTTGACCCGGCGCTGGTTAAAGAATTTTTTAAAGCCTTTACCGATCATAGTGGCATAACATTGCATATCAACCTGGCATATGGAAGCAATACCCATCATATTATTGAAGCGGTGTTTAAAGCATTTGCCCGGGCTTTGAGAGATGCCGTAACAGTAGACAAAAAAATCGCAGGAGTCCTCTCTACCAAGGGAACTCTCTAGAAAACGAGGTGAAATTATGGCCCATCTTTCGAAGAAGAAAATTGATTTGGTTGCCGGACTGGTAATGATTCTGCTGCTGATTCCGGTATTTGTTGCTTACGCTGCGGAAGAGGAAAAGGAAGCCGACAAATCAAAGCGTACTGTGCGTGTGGCCATTATTCCTTTTCAGGCGGTTTTACCCGCAACGGCGGCGGGGAATACGGCGGTAAGTCCTCTCAGCAGCGCCGTTTTCTTTGGAGGAAAAATTGCCATGGGCGGAGAAGCGGTTACAGAAGAATTGTTTGTTGAAAAACTGAAGTCATTTAAAGATATAGAAATAATTCCCCAGGAAAAAGTGGAGGGAACTTATAAGCGGATCAGTGCTGAATCACTGAAGACGCCTTTATCAGCGGTCTTCAAAAAGACGGGAGCGGAATTGAATGCGGATATGATAGCTGTGGGGTATGTTTTCCGGTATATAGAAAGAATCGGTTATGATTATTCCGTCGAAAAAGCAGCTTCTGTCGCCTTTGAAATAAGTTTGATCAACTGTAAAGACGGCAGCGTTGCCTGGCGGGGTGTTTTTGATAAGACCCAGGTATCATTAATGGAAGATCTTTTACAGATAGCTTCTTTTTATAAAGGCCGCGGCAAATGGCTTACCGCCCGTGAATTGACAAAGCAGGGGATGAATAAAGTTTTTAAAACATTTACCGGCGTCGTACGCTAAGAACACACCATTTCAAATTATATTTTCTTTGCCCCGCAGTACCGCCGGCGGCTTGGGGATTCCAGACGAATTTCTAACATGGAGAATTATTTTGATCATTATTCCAGCTATTGATATTAAAGACGGTAAATGTGTGCGGCTCGCTCAGGGTGATTTTAACCGGGTGACCGTCTATGCGGATAACCCGGCGGATATGGCGCTGACGTGGGAGCGGAAGGGAGCCCGGTTGATTCATATAGTTGATCTCGATGGTTCCGTTGCCGGATTGCCCCGCAATGCAGGGAGGATTCTGGAAATATGCACAAAAGTGCAAACCCCGATTCAAGTGGGCGGCGGCATCAGAAACATGGAAACCATCGATTATTATCTGACGGGCGGCGTTTCCAGCGTCATTTTGGGCACCGCTGCTCTGCAGGATGAAAAATTTGTCAGAGCCGCAGCAGATAAATATCCCGGGAAAATAATTCTGGGAATTGACGCCCTCGACGGCTTCGTCGCCATTCAGGGCTGGACGGAAAAAACCGGGAGAACGGCTGCCGATCTGGCAAAAAACTACGAAAACTGCGGCTTGAAAGCAATTGTTTATACGGACATCAAACGCGACGGCATGGAAACCGGGGTGAATATTGAAGCAACAAGGGCTCTGGCCAAAGAAGTGAACATACCGGTCATCGCATCCGGCGGGGTGGCGGCAATTACTGATGTAGAAAAACTCCTGGCAGTTAAGGATTGCTCTATTTACGGCGTTATTATCGGTCGTGCTCTCTACACCGGAGCGATTTCTCTGGAAGAAGCGATTGCAAAAAGCAGGAATGATTCTTGATGGTTCGCAATAAGTCGGAACAGCGGCCATTCATAGTTTGCAATATTCGAGGAGGTGAAGATTATGTCGGATTGCCTGTTTTGTAAAATAGTCAAAGGGAAGATTCCCTGCACAAAAGTATACGAAGATGATCAGGTTTTAGCCTTCGACGATATCCAGCCGATGGCGCCGGTGCATGTTATTGTAATTCCTAAAAAACATATATCGACACTTTTGGATATCGATTCCCAGAATATTTCTCTTGCCGGAGATTTAATTTCCGCCGCCCAAAAGGTTGCCAAGATTAAAGGAATTGATCAAAAAGGCTTTCGCATAGCAATAAATTGCAATGACGAAGGCGGACAGGTTGTTTTTCACCTGCACATGCATATTCTCGGCGGCAGGAAGTTGGAGGATCTATTGGGTTAATCGATCTCGGAAGGTGAAGATTATGGATATAAATGCAAAAATAAATGCGGAAATGATAGTCGCCGCCAAAGCCAAAGATAAAATAAGGCTTTCGACGATAAGAATGCTAAAAACAGCTCTGCATAATAAAGAAATCGATTTAATGAGGCCGTTGACGGAGGATGAAATTTTGCAGACACTCTCCGCGATAGTCAAACAAAGAAAAGATTCCATAGAACAATTTGCTCAAGGTGGACGAACCGATCTGGTGGAGAAAGAGACAGCCGAATTAAAAGTTGTTCAGGAATTTATGCCCGCCCAAATGTCGGACGAAGAGGTGGATGCCCTGATCAAAAAAACGATTGCGGAAATTGGAGCCTCATCAATCAAGGATATGGGGAAGGTGATGAAGGCGTTGATGCCTCAATTGACCGGAAAGGCTGACGGCAAGACGGTGGGCGAAAAAGTCAAAGCGCTGTTGTCGTGAAAAGACAAGTTTTGGTGCGGTGCAAAACAGGATTGAATCCAGAGCAGGTAAAAGACATAAGTGCGTTTTGATAACGGTAAGATTGAAGAAATCAAAAGCAGAATAGATATTGTCGAGCTGGTTGCCCAATACGTGACTTTAAAAAAAGCCGGCAGGAATTATCTGGGTCTGTGTCCTTTTCATCAGGAAAAAACGCCTTCTTTTACGGTTAATCGGGAAAAGCAGATATTTTATTGTTTCGGCTGCGGTGAAGGCGGCAATGCCGTTACATTTCTGATGAAGATCGCCAACAAAACATTTCCCGAAGCCATTAAAGAACTGGCGGAAAAAACCGGGGTAGTGCTGCCGTCATGGCAGGACTCTAAAGAGAGCCGTCAAAAAAATTCTCTGCGCGAGAATATCGCTGAACTGAATTTGACGGCGGCGCAGCAGTACGCGCGCAATCTGTATTCTCCGGCAGGCAAAGGGGCGCGGGATTATTTGGAGGCGCGGGGAATTCGGCCGGAAACAGTAAAATACTTTCGGCTTGGCTACGCCGAAGACTCCTGGCGTTCTTTGACGGATTACATGGAAAAAAGCGGCCTGTCTTTAAAAACGGCTGAAAAGGCCGGTCTGGTCATTGCGGGCAAAGAAGGCAAATTCTATGACCGTTTTCGCGGCCGGCTGATCTTCCCCATTGAAAATGTTTTTGGTGATACCATTGCTTTTGGCGGCAGAATCCTGGATAAAGGCGAGCCCAAGTACCTGAATTCTCCGGAGTCACCCCTTTATACTAAGGGCAGGAATTTATATGGCCTGAATAAGACCAGGGAGGAAATTCGCCAAAAAGGTTTCGCCCTGATCGTCGAGGGCTATTTTGACTTGATTTCGCTGTGGAATGCCGGCATCGGCAATGTGGTTGCGTCATTGGGTACCGCGCTGACCCGCGAGCAGCTGGAGTTGCTGCGCCGTTATACGCTGGAAGTCGTGGCGCTTTTTGATCCGGATGAGGCCGGCAGGAAAGCGCTGAACCGCAGCCTGGAATTATTCCTCTCAATGAATATGCGGGCGCGGGCGCTGGTTTTGCCGGAAGGGCTTGATCCCGATGATTATGTAAAGAAATTTGGCAGGGAAAGACTCGAAGAGTTGATCGCCAATGCTCAACCGTTAAGCGACTACTACATTGAAAATGTTTTAGGCGGCGGTAAAACCTTTGAAGACAAGCGGGAGATGGTTAAAGCCGCTATGGAATTCATAAACAAAATCAGCGACAAGAAGGAAAAAGACCTGTTCATCAAACGCATAGCGGAAAAAACAGGTGTTGATCAGGGATTGCTTATTCAAGAGATTTACCGGGATGCATCTGCCGGCAGAGCCGGGGCGGGAAGAGAAAAACCGGCGGTTAACATTAATAATAATCTGGTAGAGCTTCAT
>ERZ1645192.207-NODE-207-length-44945-cov-44.480552_pt1 | contig 44945 bp, 36 predicted proteins | sample MGYA00575354_ERZ1645192 | MGnify/ENA primary metagenome ERZ1645192 (study PRJEB40844, sample SAMN11349763) | freshwater sediment metagenome | isolation source: river sediment | host: Sediment | place: India: Faizupur Khadar , New Delhi | collected 2017-02-21 ...
ATCCCCGGACAACCCGGCCCCTGCCGTGATCGCACCGGGACCGGGCCGCACGACACCCTCGCACCGCCGCTCACGAAAGGACGGCGCCCCCTCCGCGTCCGACTGGCCGGGCGGTGCATTCCCGAATCCCATCGAGCAATTCCGCGCTGAAAGAAAAGACCGGAGGGGACCCTCCGCCGTCGGGGTGCCAGCACCGCGCTTCAGGGGCCGAAGCATTCCACGGTGATCATCCCGTAGGGTTTGCCGTGCCAGCCCCGCGCATCGGGGGCCGCATCCCCCCCACGGGCACGGGCTTCCCGGTCATCGTTCATCACTGCCCCGGTGAGAAAAGGCCGCTCCTTGCGGGCCCCGGCTCGCCACGAGGAGGGAATCGTACCACAAGGGCGGTCTCGGCCGCTCCCCGCGCATGTCCGGGAACGCTTCTGCGCCGGTCTCGTCCGGGGCTTTGGGGGGGCGGGAAATTTTTCTCAGGCAGGGGACAGCACGCTTAAGATAGCGTCGTGCATCTCTGCATAGGGGTGCAGGGACTTTCCCGACTTGATGCCGTGCTCGACCTTCCGGATTTCCCCGAGGAGCTCCACGAGCTGGGAAGCGCTCCACAGGGACCTGCGCCCGGAGATCTTTTTCTCCCCGTAAGCGCTCAGGCCCGGAAGATTTTTTTTGTTCTCCACGAGGACCTGGTAGTGCTGGGTGATGTTCTTCTCGATGCGCGAGATGATCTCCAGCTCGGTCATCCCCGTCCACTCGAGCTCGCAGAGCTTCGTGATCACGTCCTTCCTCCGGTCGAACAGGGAGTCGAGAAAGGAGAAGACCGGCGGCTCCAGGGAGCGCATCACCAGCTCCTCCACGTCCTTGAGGGAGATGGCGGGATTGTCCGACGTGTAAAGGCTCAGCTTGTCGATCTCGGAAGCCATGAACCAGACGTTCCCGGCGGTGGCCTCTGCCAGCCTGTTTGCCGCGACCCGGTCGATGGTTTTCCCGAGCGCCTGTGCCCTGCCCGCGATCCATTCGATGGCATCCCTCCCCTTCAGGGCGTTGAAATGCACCGTTTCATGCGGGGAGGTGAGCCATTTCGTCACTTTCGCCTCATCCTTGTCCTTCACGCTCTCCATGGTGAGGATGAGCGTCGTGGAGGGGCAGGGGTCGCCAAGGTAGCCGTTGATTTTTTCCTGGTCGGCCGCAGGGAGCTTGTGGGCGTTCCGGACGACCACGAGCCTCCGGTCCGACAGGAAGGGCATGGTGTTGCACAGGCCGATGACCTCGTCCATGCGGTAAACCTCCGGGGCCTGCCAGGACGAGCTGTTCATGGATGCCCCATCCCCCAGGAGGTTTCGGGCGTGCGAGAGCTCCTCCTCGATGAGGAAGACCTCTTCGCCGATGAAGAGGTAGGCGTTTTTCAGGGGGGGCCTGAGCCTGGAGCCCGTCATAGGCCCGCCGAGGCGAGCGCCCTCGCCATCTGCAGGGAAACCCGCCTGCTGGCCTCCTCCAGGGCGTCTTCCGTCCGCCCCCCCTCGGAGTAGGTGCCCGTGTCGGTGAAGCTCATGCTCCAGAGCTCCTTGCCCTGGGCGTCGGTCACCCGGGCGGTCACCCGGATGTGGAGGCGGTACCGGTCCGGGGACGTAAGCGACGGGGCGGTCACCGTCTCGGTGGAAAAGGACACCAGCGTGGCCCGCACCGTCTTCGAGCTCTCGCCGGAGGCGAGCATGCCCATGGACGAGAGGGTCCGTTCCAGGCTGGCGTCCAGGATGGTTCCTGCGTCGATGAGGCTCGTCCTGTTGGCGCTGGCCTCCATCACGAACTTTGCGGCGGACGTCCTCCCGTCGAGGACGAAGGAGTATCCGCAGGCGGAGAGGCTAGCGCACAGCAGCAATGATATTAATGATCTTGTTCGGCACATAAATGACCTTTTTGATCTGTGCGCCTTCCATGAACCTCTTCACGTTGGTCTCGGCAAAGGCCAGGGCCTCCACGGAGGCCTGGTCCGCGTCTTTGGGGACGGTGATGGTGGCGCGGAGCTTGCCGTTGACCTGCACGGCGATGGTGGCCTCCTGCTCTTCGGCCCACCGGGCATCGAACCCCGGCCACGCCTTGTTATACAGGGTGTCTTCGTGGCCCAGAGCCTCCCAGAGCTCCTGGGCGATGTGGGGCACGAAGGGCGAGAGCATGACCAGCAGGCTCTCGACGGCCTCCTCCACCACCGCGAACTCCCCGGGGGTGGCGGTTGTCTCCCTGACGCGGTACAGGTCGTTGACGAGCTCCATCATGGCGGCGATGGCCGTGTTGAACCGGAAACGCTTCTCGATGTCGTCGGTGACCTTCCGGATGGTCTGGTGGGTCTTGCGCTTGAGGCCTGCTACGCTCGCGGGGATCTCGCCGGGCTCCGGGGAAGGCCGGGGAAAGCTGTCCTTCGCTTCGAGCACGAGCCGCCAGAGACGCGACAGGAACCGGTGCGAACCCTCGATGCCCTTGTCGCTCCAGTCCATGTCCTTCTCGGGGGGGGCGGCGAAGAGGCAGAAGAGCCTCGTGGCGTCGGCGCCGTAGTTTTTGACGAGCTCCTCGGGGTCCACCACGTTGCCCTTGGATTTGGACATCTTGGCCCCGTCCTTGATCACCATGCCCTGGGTGAGGAGCTTCCTGAAGGGCTCGTCGAAGGTCACGTAGCCGAGGTCCCGCAGGACCTTGGTGAAGAACCGGGCGTACAGGAGGTGCAGGATGGCGTGCTCGATGCCCCCGATGTACTGGTCCACGGGCATCCAGTAGTGGACCTCCTTTTTGTCGAAGGGTGCGTCCTTCGTGTGGGGGCTGGCGAACTTGATGAAGTACCAGGAGGACTCCACGAAGGTGTCCATGGTGTCGGTCTCCCTTTTTGCCGGGCCCGAGCACACGGGGCAGGAGGTGTTCACGAAGGCCTCGTCCAGGGCGATGGGGGAGACGCCGGTGCCGGTGAACTCCACGTTCTCCGGCAGCATCACGGGCAGGTCCTCGATCTTCACCGGGACCGTGCCGCACTTTTCACAGCGGACCATGGGGATGGGTGCTCCCCAGTAGCGCTGGCGGGAGATGCCCCAGTCGCGCAGGCGGAAGTTCACGGTGTCCGAGCCCCGGCCGAGTGACCGGAGCTCGCCGGTGATCGCCCCCATGGCGTCGGTGTTCTTCATGCCGTCGAACTTCCCGGAGTTCACGAGCACGCCCTCGCCCTCGTAGGAGCGTTCCATGGTCGCCCCGTCGAGGGAGGGTTCGCCCTCGGGCTGGATGACCACGATGATGGGGAGATCGTACTTCCTGGCGAACTCGAAGTCACGCTGGTCGTGGGAGGGGACCGCCATGACCGCGCCGGTGCCGTAGTCGTACAGGACGAAGTTGGCCGAGAAGATGGGCATCCTGAAGCCGGTGACCGGGTTGATGCAGTACGCGCCCGTGAAGACGCCTTCCTTTTCATAGAGGTCGGAGACGCGGGTGTAGGTGTCCACGGTGAGGGTCCTGTCCACGAAGGCCTTCACCGCCCCCTCCTGCGCCGTGCCCTTCGAGAGCTTCCCGACAAGGGGGTGCTCCGGGGCGATGCTCATGAAGGTGGCGCCGAAGAGGGTGTCGGGCCGCGTGGTGAAGACCTCGATGTCCTCCTGCGTGCCCTCGATGCGGAAGCGGATCAGGGTGCCCGTGCTCCGGCCGATCCAGTTCTTCTGCATGGAGAGGACCCGCTCGGGCCAGCCTTCCCTCAGGTCTTCGATCTTGTCCAGGAGCTCCTGGGCGTAGGCGGTGATGCGGAAGAACCACTGGTCGTACTCCTTGAGGAAGACCTGGGTCCCGCAGCGCCAGCACTTCCCTTCCTCCACCTGCTCGTTGGCGAGGACGGTCCGGCACGTGTCGCACCAGTTGAGGAACGCCCGCGACTTGTAGACGAGCCCCTTCCGGTACATCTGGATGAAGAAGAGCTGCTCCCACCGGTAGTACTCGGGGGCGCAGGTGGCGACCTCGCGGTCCCAGTCGTAGCTGAAGCCCATGCGTTTGAGCTGGGTCCTCATGTACTCGATGTTTTCATAGGTCCACTTTTTCGGATGGACCTTGCTTGCGATGGCCGCGTTCTCCGCGGGCATGCCGAAGGCGTCCCAGCCCATGGGATGGAGCACGTTGAACCCCTGCATGGTCTTGTACCGGGCGACCACGTCGCCGATGGTGTAGTTCCGCACGTGGCCCATGTGGATCCGCCCGGAAGGGTAGGGAAACATTTCGAGCAGGTAGTACTTGGGCCTGCCGTCGTCTGTCCCGACCTTGAAGAGGCCTGAATCCTGCCATGCTCCCTGCCATTTCAACTCGATGGATTGGGGGTTGTACTCCGTGGTCATCTTTGCCTCCCGCGCGATGTTGGCCCTTCATTAACATATCGAGTATCCTTCGTCCAGAGGGGTGTTCGAGGCCCCTTGAGCTCAAGACCATGGAAAGAAGAGAGATTTCCCGGGAAGGGGGAAAGAGCCCATGCGGGGTGGTGCGGGCCCCCCCGGACAGTCGGCACCGGCGCGCAATTCCCCCTTGCAATTCATCTGCATACTGATATGTAGGGGAAAGTATGAGGTGGGTGAAGATCTTCATCGGGTTTTTCGCAGGGCTCCTGGTGCTTTTCCTCCTGTTCGTCGGGGCATGGATGTACCTGTTCGTCCTCAGGGACCTGCCTTCCATCCAGGAACTCAGGGACCTCCAGCCCACCAGCCTCACCCGGGTCGCGGCCTCCGACGGCAGAATCATCGGCTCCTTCCCGCCCGACGGCATGATCGTCATGGAGGGCAGGGACATCCCGGTGAGGTTCAAGCAGGCCTTCATCTCCGCGGAGGACTCCTCCTTCTACCGGCACGCGGGACTCGACCTCAAGCGCATCGTGAGCGCACTCATCGCGGACATCCGGGCCACCTCCTACGTGCAGGGGGCTTCCACCATCACCCAGCAGGTCATCCGCTCCTACCTCCTCACCCGGGAAAAGAAGCTCAGCAGGAAGCTCAAGGAGATCGTCCTGGCGCTGCGCATCGAGAAGACCCTCACCAAGGACCAGATCCTGGATCTCTACCTCAACCGCGTCTACCTGGGCAGCGGTGCCTACGGGGTGGGTGCGGCGGCCCTGCGGTACTTCGACAAGGAGTGCCGGGAGCTCACGCTGGCCGAGATGGCGATGATCGCCGGCGTGGCGCCCGCGCCGGGGAAGTACTCGCCCTTGAACGACTTTCCCGCCGCCAGGAGGAGGCAGAACTACGTCCTGAGCAGGATGGTCACCGAGGGATACGTCACCGAGGCCGAGGCCATGGACGCCCTCAAGGAGCCCCTGGCCATCAAGGGCGAGGCCATGGCCCAGTTCTCGACCTACCCGTACGTCACCGACTACGTGAAGTCCCTGCTCGTCCAGAAATACGGCGAGAGCATCCTGGGGCAGGGGTTGAAGGTTCAGACCTCCCTGTCGCCCAGGCTGGAGGACGCCGCCATCCAGGCCGTGCGCAAGGGCGTCATCGAGATCGAGATGAGGCTGGGCAAGTACCACGGACCCGTGCAGGGGTTCAGCGAGACGGACAAGACAAGGATGCTCGCGTTCCAGCAGAACCAGCTCGCCTGGCAGGGACCGAAGCTCTACCAGCTCTACTGGGGCAGGGTGCAGTCGGTGTCCCCCCTGCTGGTGGACATCGGCGACAGGAACGTGCCCCTCGGGCCGGAATGCTGGTCCTGGATCAACCCCAAGGGGAAGTGGCGCCCCACCGCGGCGCTGAGCCCCGGGGACATGGTGAGGCTCTGCTCCACCCCCGACGGATTCATCCTGTTCCAGGACCCCAAGGTGCAGGCCCTCCTGGTGGCCTTCGACCTCGAGACAGGCGGGACGCTCGCCCTGGTGGGCGGGGTGGACTACGCCCAGAGCCAGTTCAACCGCGCCGTGTACGCCAAGAGGCAGAGCGGCTCGGCCATCAAGCCCTTCATCTACGCCGCGGCCATAGACAAGGGCTACACCCCGTCGAGCATCGTCTTCGACAGCCCGGTTGCCTACCAGGCCCAGGACGAGGAAGAGGTGTGGCAGCCCAGGAACTACGGGAACAAGTACTACGGGGCGACCACCCTGCGCGCCGGGCTCGTGCTCTCCCGGAACGTGGTGACGGTGAAGATCCTCAAGGACATCGGCATAGACTACGCACTGTCCTACCTGAGGCAGTTCGAGATGGGCACCGCCTTTCCCCGGGACCTCTCCCTGGCGCTGGGCTCCGGGGTGGTGATCCCCTACAGCTTCATCAGGGCGTACGGGACCTTCGCCTCCTACGGGCTGGCGTTTGACCCGTACCTCATCCAGAGCATCACCCAGCCCGGCAGCGGCACCCTGTTCACGGCGCCCGTCCTGAACGGCCCTCCCCCCGCGGCCCCTGTCCTGGCGTCCACCGCCAGCACCACCGGAACCATGGGGCCGCTCCCGGACGAGGTGAAGGAAGAAGGCATGACCGTCGAGCTCCCCCCCGACCTTCCGGCACGGAACCGCATCATCTCGGAGCAGACCGCCTACATCATCACCAACATCCTGTGCGACGCGGTGCAGAGCGGAACCGGCTGGAGGGCCAAGGCCCTGGGCAGGCCGGTGGCCGGCAAGACCGGCACGAGCGACGAGAGCAGGGACGTCTGGTTCGTGGGATACACGCCGGACGTGCTCTGCGGGGTCTGGGTGGGCTACGACGACAACATGGAATCCCTCGGGAAGCACGACACCGGCGGGACGACCGCGTGCCCCATCTTCACCGACTTCATGCAGGTCGCGGTGAGCGGCAGGCCCCACAGGGACTTCCGGGTGCCCGACGGCGTCGTCTTCTCCAAGATCGATGCGGCCACGGGCATGCCGGCCACGGAGGCGTCGGAGAACGTCAGGTTCGAGATCTACAAGGGAGACGCTGCTCCGGCCCAGCAGGAACCGCAGGAAACGCCGCCGCAGGGTCCTTCTGAAGACCAGTTCCTCAAGGAGATCTACTGATGAAGAGAGCGGCATTCCTGCTTCTGCTCGCGGCCCTCACGGTGCCCGTTCCGGGTTTCTCCGAGGACATCACGCTGTTCAAGCATGCGTACCGCAAACAGGCACCCCCCCCGCAGCAGGCGGAATCGGCCTCCACCCGATACCGCGTGAAGCCCGGCGACACCCTGCGAAAAATCTTCCTCAAGGACTTCGGCGCGAAGCCCGAGGACCTGCCCGCCCTGTACCGGAAGTTCAGGCAGTACAACCCCGGGGTCAGGGATCTCAACCGCATCATCGCCGACTACCGGGTCACCATCCCCGGGAGCCCCGCGGTGAAACCCCGGACCGCGGCGTCGGCCGCCGGGACGCAGGTTCCGTCGGGCAACGTCGTCGTCATCAGGAAGGGACAGCACCTGGCAAAGGTTCTCAGGCAGATGTACGGCCTCTCCGACGAAGCCATCTTCCACCAGTACCTCGAGAAGATCAGGAAGCTCAACCCGGACATCGAAGACCTCAACCTCCTCGTGGAAGGGCAGAAGGTGAAACTCCCCGCCATCAGCCCCGCTCCCCGGGGCGACCGGGACCTGGCCCAGACCCCCGCCGGGGCACAGAAGCCCGGGGCTGCCGTGCCCGGGAAGCCCAGGCGCCTGAAGATCGTGGAGCTCGATGTCCCGGGCCCCGAAGCGGACGGGGCAGAGAAGGAGCCCCAGAAGCCCGCCCGGGAGGTGGAGGAGAAGGCCTCGCCCGGCGAGGTCGTACGGGCACCCGCGGGGGCGGCAGCCGCCGGTCAGGTGAAGGCGGGCGGAAACGGCGAGGCTTCCCTGCAGGCCGCGGCAGCGGCCGCGGTCACGGCGAAGGCCCAGGAGGCGAAGGACGCCGCCGCGGCGCAGAAGGCCAGGGCCGACGAGGCAAGGGAGCGGGAGGCCATCGAGATCGTGCAGGGATCCCTGCTGCCGGTGTTCAGGGAGATGGGGTACAGGCAGCGCGACCGCGGGACCTACTTCCTCCCCGTCGTGGGCGACAAGGTCGTCTCCATCGATGCCGCCGAGGTCCCCATCATCGACCTCGACGGGAGCCGGCGCGTCCTTGTCGACGTGAACAACCGGATCCCCCCGGAGACGAAGAAACTCATCGAGGAGACCTATCCCGGCACCAGGGTCCTGTCCGGCCCTGCGGGCGGGAAGGAGGCCCTCCTGGAACGGCTGCTGGACGCCTGCGGCTACTTCTCCGTGAACAGGGACGCGGGCCCGGTCCTCGTGGGGGAGGATGAAAAGATCCGGCTGTTCGGGAAATGGGTGATCTACAAGGACAAGTCCCGCCGCCGCGTCGTCGTGATCAATGTCCTGTCGCCCGGGGAGCTCGCGACCCCCGAAGAGATCAGAAACTATGCGTCTCGCTTCGGCATCCGGCTCGTGGAGATGGGGGGAAAGCCCGCTTTCGGGCCGAAGGCCTCCCAGGGACCGCTCAGGGGGCTCGGGCAGTCCTACGAGAAGCTGTTCGGCATCATGGGCGTCGCCTACGAGAAGGACAGGGAGCTGAGCCTCGTTTCCCTCGACGCCCTGAAGATCTCCTACACCGCCCCGCTGATGATCGGCAAGGTGGTCATCACGCCGGAGCTCCCGGACAGGACCATGCTCGAGATGCTCCAGAAGACCGGCTACCGGGTGGTCGACGCGAAGAGGGAGAGCCTCGGGGACGTCCTCGAAGCCCTGAGCCTCCGGAAGCAGGGGCCCCCCGTCAGGATCGTGGTCGCCAAGGGCCGGGTCGAGCTGGACCTGCCCGCGGTGCAGGTGGGCGACACGACCATCCTCGAGCGCCCGGTGGACAAGGACATCGTCAAATTCCTCACCTCCACGGGGATGAAGGTCATGGTCTGGTAGGACCCCGGTTTCTGCCGATCCGGCGCAGCGGCATTTCGAGGGCCCGGGGCTCGAGAGTTCTGTCTGCCGGCTGAAGGAATGGGGATCACCCGCTGAAAGCACCCGGTCCGGTCAGAGAGGATTCTCCCCGGGATGAAGGATGCCCGGTCCACGCCGCCCGCCTTTTCAGGATTCGATGGGGCTGTTTCCCGGCTGAGAAAAGTGGGGGTTATGCCGCCGGCCCGGCGGGCTCGTCTTCCGTCGCTTCCTTTGCCAGGGCCTTCTTTTTCCCCACGAGCGCGGTCACCCAGATGCTGATCTCGTAGAGGAGGTAGAGGGGGCCGCCCAGCATGCACTGGCTGAACACGTCGGGGCCGGGCGTGAGCACCGCCGCCACGACGGCCACGATGAGGAAGGCGTACTTCCTGTTCTTCCTGAGCGTGGGGGCGCTCACGAGCCCCATCCTGGCCAGGAAGTACATGACCACGGGCAGTTCGAAGGCGCACCCGAAGCCGAGGAGGAACTTCATCGTGAAGTTCAGGTACTCCCTCATGGAGGGCATGGCGACGATGCTGTCCGAGGCGAAGCCCACGAAGAACTGGAAGCCCACGGGCAGCACGACGAAGAACCCGAACGAGGCCCCGGCGAAGAAAAAGAACGTCGCCACGAGCACGAAGGGGATGACGAGCTTGCGCTCGTTCTCGTAGAGCCCGGGCATGATGAATTTCCAGAGCTGGTAGAAGATGACCGGTGCGGAGACGACGATGCCGGCGAAAAAGGCCACCTTCATGTAGGTGAAGAAGGCCTCGGGCGGGGAGGTGAAGATGAGCTTGCTCCCCTTGGGCATGACCCTGATCATGGGGGCTGCCAGGAAGTCGAAGAGCCAGCCGGAGAAGGCATAGGAGGCCGTGAACCCCACCGCCACGGCCAGGGCGCACTTGACGAGCCTCCCGCGCAGCTCTTCGAGGTGGCTGGTGATGGGCAGCTTTTCCTCTTCCACGAAAAGCTACCCCGCGCCTTCTTCGGAGGGGCCGTCCTGGCTGCTTTCGCGTGCCGGTGCCTGCGCGCTTTCCTCCCGCACTTCCTTGAATATGTCCTCGGGCTCGGCCCCGGGCTTTTCTTCAGGAGGGGGGGCGCTCGCAGGCTTTTCGGGTTCCCTGGGCTGCTCTTCGGCGGCGAGGTCGATCTCGCGCTTCAGGTCGCTGGTGGCGCGGTTGAACTCGCCCATGACCTTTCCCAGGGTCTTGGCGATCTCCGGCAGCTTGCTCGGGCCGAGCACGATCAATGCCAGAACGAGTATGAACAGGAGCTCCTGACCACCGATGCCAAACATGGGGGTGATGATATATGACTTTTCATACCGGTGTCAAACGGAAGAGAGCCCGGGGCCGGGGAGCCTTCGGGCCGGCGGTTTTTTAGCATTTGACTAAAAGGGCAGGGTCCCATACTCTAGGGGCCTGGTATGAGGCGAAGGACAATAGCTCATGAGATTCTTCTCCAGGGCGTCGGCCTGCACAGGGGCACGCCCGTGGAGCTCTGCCTGCGGCCCGGGGAGGGCGGGATCGTGTTTTCCAGGGGCGGCGTCAGGATCCCGGCCCGGACGGAACACGTCGTGGACACGAGGCTCAACACCGCCATCGGCGCGGACGGGGCGGTCATATCCACCATCGAGCACCTGATGTCCGCACTGTGGGGCCATTGCCTCACCGACTGCGAGGTGGAGATCCGCGGGGACGAGATCCCGGTGCTCGACGGCTCGGCCAGGCCCTTCTTCCTGGCCATCCGGGAGGCCGGGTTTGCGGAGCTCCCGGGAGAGGTCCACCCCCTGACGGTGCATCAGACCCTGCGCGTCGAGGACGGCCCGTCCTGGATCGAGGCGCGTCCCGGGCGGTTCTCCCTCACGTACGAGATCGATTTCCCGGGCACCGCCATCGGGCTGCAGCGCTTCTCCTTCGACGGCTCCGGCTATGAGGCCGAGATCGCCCCGGCCCGGACCTTCGGCCTGCTGCGCGACGTGGAGGCGATGCACGCCCAGGGGCTCGCCCTGGGGGGCAGCCTCGACAACGCCGTGGTGGTCGACGGCGAGAAGGTGGTCAACCCGGAAGGGCTCAGGTTCCCCGACGAGTGCGTCCGGCACAAGGTGCTCGATCTCCTGGGCGACCTCTGGACGCTGGGCGCGCCGCTGTGTGCGGAGATCTCGGCGGTGAGGGCGAGCCACAAGCTGCACATCGCCCTGGCGAAGAAGATTTGCGGGGCGCAGACCCGCGTCAGGGGCGGCAGGCCGTGATCTCCAAGAGAACCCGGGAGATCATCTACATCTTCCTCATCATCGGGGTCATCGCCCTGCTCAGCGTGGCGCGCACGAACGTCCGGCACCTCCAGGCCGTCTCCCTGTCGAGCAACATCGTGATCTTCGCGGTGATCAGCCTCAACGTGGTCCTGCTCGTGCTCGTGATCTTCCTGGTGACCCGCAACATCGCCAAGCTCCTCATCGAACGGCAGAAGGGCGTGCTGGGCACCAAGCTCAGGTTCAAGCTCGTCTCGGCCTTCGTTTTGCTGACGCTCATCCCCACCGGGGTGCTTTTCCTCACGAGCCTCCTGTTCCTGGACCAGTCCATGGAGGGCTGGCTCTCCTCCGAGGTGGAGACCGCCATCGAGGAGTCCATGAACGTGGCGAGCATCTACTACACCGAGTCCTCAGCCGAGGCCATCCACTATGCGAGCTCCATGGCTTCGGAGATCACCGAGCGCCGCCTCCTCAAGGAGGAGAACCTCGAGATCCTCAAGTCGCTCCTGAAGGACCGCATGGCCCTGTTCCGGTTCTCCTCGGTCGTGGTGTACTCCGCCCAGGGCGAGGAGCTCGTGAAGATCGCCTCCCCCAACGTCGGCGCCACCCTGCCTTCCACCAAGTCCAACGTGGTCCACAGCGCCATGGAGGGCAAGACCCTCTCGATGGTCGTGCGCACGGGCAAGGCGGACGTCATCGAGGGCATCGTGCCCATCAGGTCGTCGTTCAACATGAGGGACGTGGTGGGCGTGCTCGTGGCCGACTACTACATCCCCGAGAGCCTCTCGGGCAGGATGACCATCATCCGCAGCACCTTCGCCGACTACATCCAGAGCCTGAAGATCAAGGGCCCCATCAAGACCAACTGGGTGATCATCCTCAGCTCCATCACCCTGCTCGTGCTCTTCTCCGCCGTGTGGTACGGGATCAACATCTCCAAGGGCCTCATCAACCCCATAGAGAAGCTCGTCGAAGGCACCCAGAAGATCTCCCGGGGCGACCTGGGGTTCTCCATCGACGTCCAGTCCAACGACGAGCTCGGCCTGCTCGTGCAGGACTTCAACAAGATGGTCAGCGACCTGAAGGAGTCCCGCCGGCAGCTCGAGATGGCCTACAACGACATCCAGAACAGGAACCGCTACATCGGGACCGTGCTGCTGAACATCTCCACGGGCGTCATCACCCTCGAGCCGGACGACACGATCATCTTCATCAACCCCGCGGCCGAGGCCATGCTCTCCCTGTCCCAGGAGTTCGCCCGGAAGAAGAGGTACGAAGAGGTGTTCACCGGGGACCTGAGCCCCATCGCCACCGACCTCATCGAGAACTTCAAGCGGTCCAAGGGCATCACCTCCCACAAGCAGATCGCCGTCTCGGTGGGCGACAAGCGGCTCACCCTCATGGGCCACGCCTCGTTTCTCCATGACGACAAGGGCGAGCACATGGGCACGGTGGTGGTCATCGACGATCTCACCCAGCTCCAGAAGATGGAGCGCATGGCGGCCTGGCGGGAGGTGGCCCGCAGGATCGCCCACGAGGTGAAGAACCCGCTCACCCCCATCCAGCTTTCCGCCCAGAGGCTCAGGCGCAGGTACATCGACAAGCTCGGCGAGGACGGCGAGGTCTTCGAGGAGTGCACCCGGGTCATCATCAAAGAGGTGGACGAGATGAAGCGGCTGGTAAACGAATTTTCCGCCTTTGCCAAGATGCCCACGTGCATGCCCGTGCCCGGCGACCTGAACAAGGTGGTCCAGGACGCGGTGACGCTCTACCGGCAGGCGCACCCGCAGATCACCTACGACGTAAGCCTCGACGAGGCCATGCCCAGGATGGAGATCGACAGCCCCCAGATGGGCCGCGCCATCGGCAACCTCCTGGAGAACGCCTCCAACGCAATCATCGAATCGGGCACGGCGGACATGAGGGTGAACATCAGGACCAACTACGACAACGAGGTGCGCATCGCCACCCTCGACATCGCCGACACGGGCGCCGGGATCCCCCCCAAGGTCAAGGAGCGGCTGTTCGAGCCGTACTTTTCAACCAAAAGGGGCGGGACGGGGCTGGGGCTGGTCATCGTCAACAGGATCGTCTCCGACCACAACGGCTTCATCAGGGTCAGGGACAACCTGCCCGCAGGGACGGTATTCAGCATAGAATTGCCGGTAAAGGAGTAGCCCATGAAGCGCACCGTTCTGATCGTCGACGACGAGGAGAGCATCCGGTTTTCCCTCAAGGGGGGGCTGGAGGACGAGGGGTACGCCACCCTGCTGGCCGCCAGCGGGGAGGAGGCCCTTCAGCTGGTGGAAGCGAACGAGGTGGACCTCATCCTCATGGACATATGGATGCCCGGCAAGGACGGGCTCAAGGTCCTCGAGGAGCTCAACGAAAGCGGCTCCCGGATCCCGGTGATCATCATGACGGGCCACGGCTCCATCGACACCGCGGTGCGGGCCACCCGCCTGGGCGCGCTCGACTTCGTGGAGAAGCCGCTGGACCTCAACAAGATCATCATCACCCTGCACAACACCCTGCACCTGAAGGCACTCGAAGAAGAGAACGCCCTGCTCCGCAAGAGGTCCGAGAAGGACGACGAGATGATCGGCAACTCGCCCGCGGTCAGGCACCTCAAGGAGCAGATCGACCGGGCGGCGCCCTCGGACGCCTGGGTGCTCATCCTGGGCGACAACGGCACGGGCAAGGAGCTCGTGGCCCGCAGGCTCCACAAGAAGAGCGCCCGCGCCAGGCAGCCCTTCGTGGAGGTCAACTGCGCGGCCATCCCCCAGGAGCTCATCGAGAGCGAGCTCTTCGGGCACGAAAAGGGGGCCTTCACCGGCGCCACGGAGCGCAGGCGGGGCAAGTTCGACCTGGCCAACGCCGGCACGCTCTTCCTCGACGAGATCGCGGACATGAGCCTGCCCACCCAGGCCAAGATCCTGCGCATCCTCCAGGAGCAGCGCTTCGAGCGCGTGGGTGGAGGCCAGACCATCCAGGTGGATGTGCGGGTCTTCACCGCCACCAACAAGGACCTCGAAAAGGAGATCGCCGAAGGGCGCTTCCGCCAGGACCTCTACTACCGCCTCAACGTCATCCCCATCGTCGTGCCCAGGCTCCTGGAACGCAAGGAGGACATCCCCGAACTCGCGGAGCATTTCCTCAAGATGTACTCGACGCTCAGGAACGGCAGGAAGAAGACCATCACCGAGGGCGCACTCAAGAAGCTCATGCAGCACGACTGGCCGGGCAACGTGCGCGAGCTCAAGAACATCATCGAGCGGCTGGTGATCATGACCCCGGGCGACGCCATCACCGCGGACGACATCCTGCCGCTGGGCTCGAGGACGGCCTCGGAAACGGACAGGCTCACCGCCATCACCCTGCTCAAGGACGCCAGGGCGGAGTTCGAGCGCATATTCATAGAGCACAAGCTGAAGGAGTGCGGGAACAACATCTCCCGGACAGCGGACCTCATCGGGGTCGAACGGAGCAACCTTCACCGGAAAATCAAGGGACTGGGTATAGATGTGGGATGAAACAGGCGTGATCCGCAAGGATCCGGGGGGCAGGGTCAACATCGCCCTCGTGTACCCCAACACCTACTGGGTGGGGATGTCCAACCTCGGGGTGCACACCATGTACAAGGTCTTCAACGACCACCCCGACCTCCTGTGCGAGCGGTTCTTCCTCGACGCGGAGCGCTCGGTGGAGTCCTCCCGGCGGCTCTCGGATTTCCACGTGGTCGCCTTCAGCGTTTCCTACGAGCTCGACTGGGTCAACATGCTCGCCATCCTCATGAAAAACGGCATCCCCGTGAAGGCCCGCGACCGGAAGGGAATGCCCCTTGTCCTCGCGGGGGGAGCCGCCGCCACCATCAACCCCGAGCCCGTGGCCGAGGCGCTCGACCTGTGCTTCCTCGGTGAGGGCGAGCCCCTGGGCGACGCCCTGAGCGAGGCCTTCTCCGGGGGAGGGAGCCGGGAGGAGATCCTTCAAAGGCTCTCGGGCAAAAGGGGGGTGTACCTCCCCGACCGGGTCTTCCCGGAGTACGAGGGGGAAAAGGTGTCGGGCTTCACGGGTGAGCGCCCGGGCGTCTCCGTCGTGGAGCCCTTCGTCCGGCCGGGCACCTCGGTGGTCCTCACCGGCGGGACCGTCTTCCAGGACATGTTCCTGGCCGAGATCGCCCGGGGCTGCCCCTACCGCTGCAACTTCTGCACGGCCCGCCAGATCTACGCGCCCTTCAGGCCGGTGCCCCTGGCGAGCCTGGAGCCCGTCTTCGAGCGGGCCGTCGAATCGGGGAAAAAGCTCGGGCTGGTGAGCACCTCCCTGAACAACCACCCGGAGCTGGGGGGCATCCTGTCCCGCATGAGCGCGCTGGGCCTCCGGATCGCGCCCCCCTCCCTGCGCCTGGGCATGATCTCCGCAGAGCTCCTGGACTACCTCGAGGAGTCGCGGGTCAACAGCGTCACCCTCGCCCCGGAGGTGGGTTCGGACGAGCTCCGGTCGTCCCTGGGGAAAGGCGTGGGCAACGAGGCCATCCTCCGGGACGTCGCCTCCCTGGTGGGGCGGGGGGTGAGGGACATCAAGCTCTACTTCCTGGTGGGCGTGCCCGGCGAGACCCCCGGGGACATCGACGCCGTCATCGACCTGACCAAGCGCATCAGGCAGGTGTTCATCCAGGTCTCCCGGGGCAACAGGAAGCTCGGGAAGATCTCGCTGAGCGTCAACGCCATGGTACCGAAGCCCCACTCCCGCTACGAGCGCTCCCCCATGCTCGAGCCCGCCCAGGCCAAGGCGAGGATCAGGCGGATCGTGAAGGGGCTGGCCTCGCAGAGCAACGTCACCGTGAGCTTCGAAGGACCCAAGTGGGCCTACCTGCAGGCCCTCATCGCCCGGGGCGACCGGCGCGTCCTGGAGGTCCTCGTGGAAATGGCGCTGGCGGACCAGGGAAAGTGGCAGGCCGTCCTTCGGGACTGGCCCCGGAACCCGGACTACTACGCGCTCAGGGCGCGCGGGGAAAACGAGGTTCTGCCGTGGTCGTTCTACTCCCTGTACGGGCGGTCCGCCTGCGTGGCGCAGGGGTGAGCATGGGCAGGGAAGGGCCCCATTACCTCGGCCACAGGAAGCGCCTCAGGGAGCGCTTCAGGCAGGGCGGAAAGTCGTCGCTCCGGGACGACGAGCTCCTCGAGCTGCTCCTGGGGTACGCCCTCCCCCGCGGCGACACGAAGCCCCTCGCCAAGGAGCTCATGGCCCGGTCCGGGTCCCTCAGGGGTGTCTTCGACGAATCCTGCGAAGGGCTCGAGGAGGCGAAGGGCATGGGAGGGTACGCGAGCACGCTCGTCAGGCTCGTGAAGGAGTGCATGAGCAGGTGCCTCGCCCCGGTGGCCGCCGAGGCGGCGGAAGCCCTGGACAACCCCGGGGCGGTCCTGAGACACCTCCAGGCCGAGATCGGCGGGGAAAAGACCGAGCACTTCATGCTCCTGTGCCTGAACCCCGCGGGCAGACTCATCCACACGGAGGTCCTCGCCAGGGGGACGGTGGACATGGCCCACGTCTACCCCCGCGAGGTCTTCAAGACGGCCCTGCTCAAGGGGGCCTCCGCCCTCATCCTCATCCACAACCACCCGTCGGGGAGCATCACCCCTTCCTCCCACGACGAGAAGCTCACCCGGGCCCTCACCCAGCTGGGGGAAGGCCTCGGCGTGACGGTGCACGACCACATCATCATCACCCGGGACCAGGCCTACAGCATCAGGCTCGGCAGGGCGATACCCTGAAGCCCCCGTCGAGGACCAGCCCCTCGGGGTGCGGCTGCTGGCGCCCCTATCCGGTCGCCAGCTTATTCCTGTTGACAACATATGACATAAGATTCTATTAAATGACACGATGTTCACGATTCATGAACGGGAGACATGCGGTTGAACGAAAGACAGATCACGAGACGGGAGCGGGAGCGGGAGAGGCAGCGGCAGGAGATGCTCGACACTGCCATGGATCTGTTCGCCGGGAAGGGCTATCACAACGTCACCATGCGTGAGATCGCCGAGAAGGCGGACTTTGCCATCGGCACCCTGTACAAGTTCTTCAGGAACAAGGAAGACCTGTACAAGGCTCTCATGCTGCAGAGGGCGGATGAGTTCAATGAAGCCATCCGAAAGGCCCTCGACGGACCGGAAGACGTGATGGACAAGCTCAGGGGCTACGTGAAAACCAAGGGGGAGCTCTTCCAGGCCCATCTGCCGGCAATCCGGCTTTATTTCATGGAAGCTCACGGGGAGAGCTTCGATCTCATGGCGGGCCTGGATTCGGAGATCCGGAAACGGCGCCGGAAAACCCAGGCAATCCTCGAATCCGTCTTTGCCTCGGGGACAGGAACAGGCCGTTTCAAAGCCATAGCCGACCCTCACGCCCTGGCCCTGGCCCTGGACGGGATAACCACGGCGTTCCTTTTCGAGTGGCTGGAGGACCCTGAACGGTATCCGTATCCGGAAGACCCGGACGTGATTCTGAACATACTCTGCAAGGGTCTTGTGGATGTGCAATGACCCTTTTTCCGGAAAGGCTTTGTTCATGGAGAAAATGGAGGTATCGATGAATTCCCGTCCTTATTCTATAATAGTTCTTGTTCTTATTTTCCTGCTGCCCTGCGCCTGCAGCCGGCAGAAGGCCCAGCAGACTCCACCGATCCCCGAGGTCGGGTTCATCACGGTGAAAGAGCAGCGCCTCGATCTGTTCACCGAGCTGCCGGGCCGGACCTCCGCGTACCTGGTCGCCGAGGTGCGGCCTCAGGTCAGCGGCATCATCCGGGAGCGTCTCTTCGAAGAGGGGGCCACGGTGAAAAAGGGACAGGTGCTTTACCGGATCGACCCGGCCCCGTTTCAGGCGGCATTTGACAGCGCCCGGGCATCCCTGGCGCGGGCGCAGGCAAATGTCCCGGCCATCAGGGCGCGCTCCGAGCGCTACCGGGAGCTGCTCGCCGACAAGGCCGTGAGCAGGCAGGACTTCGACGACGTGGACTCCGCCTACCGGCAGGCCGAGGCTGAGGTGGCCTACTGGAAGGCGGCAGCCGACGCCGCCGCGATCAACCTGGGGTACACGAAGGTCACGGCGCCCATTACGGGCCGCATCGGCAAATCCAACGTGACCGTGGGGGCCCTGGTCACCGCCGGGCAGCCCCTGGCCATGGCCGTCATCCAGCAGCTCGACCCCATCTACGTCGACGCCCCCCAGTCCACCGCCGAGCTCCTGCGCCTCAAGCGCCGCGTCGAGAGCGGGAGCCTCGATCAGAACGGGGCGGGCCAGAAAAAGGTCAGGCTCATCCTGGAGGACGGCACCGAGTATCCCCTGGAGGGGACGTTCAAGTTCCAGGACGTCACGGTGGACCGGACCACCGGGAGCGTCACCCTGCGGGCGATCTTCCCCAACCCCGACGGCGTCCTTCTGCCGGGCATGTTCGTCCGGGGGATAGCGCGGGAAGGGGTCAGCAGAAAGGCCATGCTCATTCCGCAGCATGCCGTGTCGCGCGACCCCAAGGGCAATCCCCTGACGCTTCTCGTGGGCCCGGATGGGAAGGTGGTGGAGAAGCAGCTGTCCATCGACCGGGCGGTCGGGAACCAGTGGCTCGTGACCTCCGGGCTCGTCCCCGGGGACAAGGTCATCGTCGAGGGCATGCAGAAGGTGCGCCCCGGCGCCCCGGCCAGGGCGGTTCCGGCGGAAGAGGCCGGAACGCCGGGCCCCGCGGTGGAGAATGCCGGCAAGCCGTCCCCGCCGGCGAAGTAAGGGAGGCCGTGCATGCTGTCGAAATTCTTCCTTGAACGGCCGGTCTTCGCGTGGGTCATCGCCATCGTCATCATGGCCGCGGGCCTGCTCGCCATCTCCAACCTGCCCATCTCCCAGTACCCCCCCATCGCCCCGCCGTCCATCGCCATCGACGCTTACTACCCCGGCGCCTCGGCCGAGACCGTGGAAAACTCCGTGACCCAGATCATCGAGTCGAAGATGACCGGGTTCGACAACCTCCTGTACATGTCCGCCACCAGCGATTCGTCCGGCTCGTCCCGCATCGAGCTGACCTTCGAGGCCGGGACCGACCCCGACATGGCCTGGTCCCAGGTGCAGAACAAGCTCCAGCTCGCCACGTCGAGCCTGCCCGAGTCGGTCAAGAGCCAGGGGGTCCAGGTGAGCAAATCCACCCGGAACTACCTGCTGCTCGTGGGCTTCATCTCGGAAGACGGCAGCATGGACAGGAACGACCTGCAGGACTACGCGAAAGCCAATATTGAAAAGATCCTGGCGCGGGTGCCGGGCGTGGGCGAGGTGACGGTCTTCGGCAGCGGGTACGCCATGCGCATCTGGGTCGACCCCGACAGGCTCAACGATTTCGGCCTGACCATGGAAGACGCCATCGCAGCGCTCAAGGCCTACAACGTGGAGGTTTCCGCCGGCCAGCTCGGCGGTGCGCCCGCGGTGAAAGGCCAGCGCCTGAACTCATCCATCGTGGTCCAGAACATGCTCAAGACGCCCGACGAGTTCGGTTCGGTGCCCATCCGCACGAACCCGGACGGCTCGGTGGTGCGGGTGCGCGACATCGGCCGGATCGAGCTGGGCACCGAGGCCTACGACATCGAGGCCGCCTTCAACGGCAAGCCTGCGTCGGCCCTGGCAATCCGCCAGGCCGCGGGGGCCAACGCACTGGACACGGCCGACGCCGTCAGGGCGAAGATGGAGGAGCTGAGCAGGTTCTTCCCCACGGGGCTCAAGGTGGTGTACCCCTTCGACACCACGCCCTTCATCAGGGTCGCCATCAACGAGGTGGTGAAGACCCTCATCGAGGCCATCGTGCTGGTTTTCCTGGTCATGCTGCTCTTCCTGGGCAACATACGGGCCACCCTCATCCCCACCATCGCCGTGCCCGTCGTCCTCCTGGGGACCTTCGCCATGCTGGGGCTCTTCGGCTTTTCCATCAACATGCTCACCATGTTCGCCATGGTCCTGGCCATCGGCCTGCTCGTGGACGACGCCATCGTGGTGGTGGAGAACGTGGAGCGGATCATGACCGAGGAGGGCCTCCCGCCCAAGGAGGCCACGGCCAAGTCCATGGAGCAGATCACCAGCGCGCTCATCGGCATCGGCCTCGTGCTCTCGGCCGTGTTCGGGCCCATGGCCTTTTTCCCCGGGTCGACGGGCGTCATCTACCGCCAGTTCTCCGTGACCATCATCGCCTCCATGCTGCTCTCCGTGGTGGTGGCCCTGATCCTGACCCCGGTGCTCTGCGCGTCGCTCCTGAAGCCGGTGAAGGCGGGCCACCAGCCCTCGGAGAATGCCATGCCCTTCGCACGGCCGTTTCTGCGGTGGTTCGACCGGATGTTCTTCAGCCTCAGGGATCGCTACATGAAGCTCGTGGGGCATTCCCTCCACCGGAAGAAGCGCTACCTCGCCGTGTTCCTGGTGATCGTCGTCTCCATGGGATTTTTGTACCTCCGCATGCCCACCGCCTACCTGCCCGATGAAGACCAGGGCATCCTGCTCGCCCAGGTGATCATGCCCACGGGCGCCACCATGGAGCAGACCCTGGGTGTTGCACAGAAGATAGAGCGCTATTTCCAGGAAAACGAAAAGGAGGCCGTGGAGTCCTGCACCGTCGTGTCCGGCATCGGCTTCTCCGGGAGGGCCCAGAACAACGGCATGGTCTTCATCAAGCTCAAGGACTGGGACCTGCGCGACCGGCCCGAGCTGAAGGCCAAGGCCATTGCCGAGAGGTCCATGAGAACCCTTTCGGGCATCAGGAGCGCCATGGTGTTCGTCTTCCCGCCCCCGGCTGTCCCGGAGCTCGGCATGGCCCAGGGCTTCGACTTCCAGCTTCTGGACCGGGGCGGGATCGGGCACAGGGCCCTGATGGACGCCCGCAACCAGCTCCTGGGGCTGACCGCGCGGGACCCGCGGGTGACCTCCATCCGGCCCAACGGCATGGAAGACGTCCCGGAGTACCGTGTCGACGTGGACTGGGACAAGGCAGGGGCCCTGGGGCTTCCAATCTCCTCCATCCACAGGACCATCGCCGCGTCCTTCGGCAGCTCCTATGTCAACGATTTCGTCAAGGGCGGCGACGTGAAAAGGGTGTACATCCAGGCTGACGCCCCCTACCGGATGCTGCCCAAGGATCTTGAAAGGCTCTATGTCCGGAGCTCGTCGGGGACCATGGTGCCCTTAAGCTCCTTCGCCACGGGCCGCTGGACCTACGGGTCGCCCCGGCTCGAGCGCTTCAACGGGTTCCCGTCCATGAACCTGTGGGGCGAGCCGGCGGCGGGGAGGAGTTCGGGAGAAGCCATGCAGGCCATGGTGGAAGCGGTGGAGAAGCTGCCCAGGGGTCTCGGCTTCGACTGGTCAGGGCTCTCCTACCAGGAGCGCATGGCGAGCTCTCAGGCCCCGCTCCTGTACGCATTCTCGGTCTTCGTCATCTTCCTGTGCCTGGCGGCGCTCTACGAGAGCTGGACCATCCCCATCTCCATCCTGCTGATCCTGCCGCTGGGGGTCATCGGCGGCATCATCGCCACGAGCCTGCGCGGGATGGCCAACGACGTCTACTTCCAGATCGGCCTGCTCACCACGCTCGGCCTGGCCACCAAGAACGCCATCCTCATCGTCCAGTTCGCCAAGGGCGGCATGGAAAAGGGCATGGGGCTCATGGAGGCGACCGTCGAAGGCGCCAAGCTCAGGTTCCGCCCCATCCTCATGACGTCGCTGGCGTTCGGCTTCGGCGTGCTTCCCCTGGCGCTCACCGCCGGCGCCGGCGCGGGCGCCCAGAACGCCATCGGCACCGGCGTGCTCGGCGGCATGGTGACCGCGACGCTCCTGGTGGTCATCTTCTCGCCGCTCTTCTACGTGATCATCGAGCAGGTCTTCGGCAGGAAGAAGAGGGGCGGACCCGTGCAGACCTTGCCTGATGCGGAGGGCCAGTGAGATGAAAACAAGACTGCTGATCGTCCTGTGCGCCGCAGCCCTCCTCGCAGCGGGCTGCACCCTGGCCCCTGGGTACACCAGGCCCGCCTCCCCGGTCCCGGAGAGCTGGCCCGAGGGCGAGGCGTACCTGGGATCCAGTGCCCCGGCCGGCACCGCGGCCGACCTTTCCTGGAGGGAGTTCTTCACTGACGCGAAGCTCCGCAAGCTCATCGAGACCGCCCTGGCGGGCAACCGCGACCTGAAGGTCGCCGCTTTGAACGTCGAGCGGGCGCGGGCCATGTACGGCATCCAGCGCGCCGAGGTCCTCCCCACGGTCTACGGGTCTGCAAGCGGCAGCAAGGAGCGCGTCCCGGGGGACCTCTCGAGGTCCGGGCAGGCCACGACCTCGGAGACGTACCGCGCCAGCCTCGGGGTGATCTCCTGGGAGATCGACCTGTTCGGCCGCATCCGCAGCCTGAAGGACCAGGCGCTGGAGGAGTACCTGGCGACGGAAGAGGCGCGCCGCGGCGCGCAGGTCTCGCTCGTCTCGGCGGTGGCGCAGGCGTATCTCGCCCTGGCCGCTGACCGGGAAGCCCTCGACCTGGCCAGGGCGACGCTCGCGGCCCAGCAGGAGGCGTACACCCTCGTCAGGAAGCGCGCGGACGTCGGGGTCGCCACCGAGCTCGACCTCAGGCGGGCCCAGACCCTCGTGGACACCGCCCGGGGCGACATCGCCGTCTACAAGAGGCAGACAGCCCTGGACGAGAACGCCCTCGACCTCCTGCTCGGCTCACCGGCCCCGCGCGACCTTCTGCCCGCCAACCTCGGAAGCGTCGCTCCCCCCCGGGGGATCGAGGCCGGGGCAAGCTCGGACGTCCTCCTGGGCCGGCCGGACATCCTCTCCGCGGAGCACCGGCTCAAAGGGACCTACGCAAACATCGGGGCCGCCCGGGCCGCGTTCTTCCCGAGCATCTCGCTCACCTCCACCCTCGGGACTGCCAGCGCAGAGCTCTCCGGCCTGTTCGACGCCGGCTCCCGCACCTGGCTCTTCTCCCCCAGCGCCGCCCTGCCCATCCTCGACGCCCGGATATGGCCCGCGTACCGGGTGAGCACGGTGGACAGGGAGATCGCCCTGGCCCAGTACGAGCGCTCGATCCAGACCGCGTTTCGGGAGACGGCGGACTCCCTGGCCCTGCTGGGCACGGTGGACGAGCAGCTCTCCGCCTGGCAGTCCCTGCACGAGGCCTCCTCGGAAACCTACCGGCTGGCGAACGCCCGGTATGACAAGGGCATTGACAGCTTCCTGAGCGTCCTCGACGCCCAGCGGACCCTGTACGGGGTCCGGCAGGGGCTCGTGGCGGTCCGCCTGGCGAAGGCCGCCGGACAGGTGCGGCTGTACGCCGTGCTGGGCGGAGGGGCGAAGTAGGCGAGCGCCCGGGGAGCCGCGCCGCGGATGAAGCGCGGAGCGGGGGACTCCGGGGGAGGGGACGGTTTCACCTGGGAACTCCTGCAGCCGGGGGTGATCTCCCGTGCGGGAATGTCCGGCCAGGCCCTCCACGGTTTCACCGGGAACGAAAAAGAAAACCGAATCACATATTTTAGATCGCCGGGGGCAGGTCCATCTTTTCGCCCCAGGGGAAATAAACGCCGCGTTCCGGTCGCATGACGAAGGCAACTATATGAATTGTCATGCGAAAACGACGAGGTGTCCGGGAGCGCCGACCGCAGCCGCAACCCTGCGGGCAGGTGCCCGGCCTTCCGCTTTCCCGCGGCAGCGATCTTGCAGCAAAAGTTTCATGAAAACTTTAGAGCTCGACCTTTCAGGCTATTCGGCCGCCGGGCCCGGGAGCCCCGTGCACCTGCTCTTCATCCGCCAGGCCTCGGGGGGGCAGCTCATGGCGGCCAGGGGGCCGGACAAGGGCGAGTCCGGGATCTTCAAGACCCACCCCAACGGGGGAGGTCTCAGGGCCCTGCTCATGCAGAACGGCTACGTGGTCCACGAGGCGGGAGAGGGCTCCGAGATCGGGACGGGCACGGACGTCTGCCACTGGGACCGGAAATTCCGGGAGGGCATGGAGAAGGTCCTCATGACCAAGCGCCAGGACCTCCTCCACAGCGACGGCACGAGGAACAGGGTGGTGCTGTTCCAGTCAGGCCCCGGGAGCAACTGGATCGACGGCGAAGGAATCGAGCCCGGCAACCCCGATGCCAGGGAAAAGACCCTTGCCAACTACAAGGCCGCCTACCGGGGTCTGCTGAAATGGTTCCGGCGCGAGCCCGACACGCTCTTCATCGCCATGACCCCCGCCCCCCTGACGAAGCCGGAGCCCGCCAAGGGGATCGTCCTGAGGCTCCTGGGGAAGGCGGACCGCAACCCGGGCGACGAGGTGGGAAAGAGGGCCCGCTTCTTCAACAACTGGCTCAGGAACGTCCACACGGGGTGGCTGCAGGGCTACCCCCTGGAAAACGTGGCCGTCTTCGACCTCTACGATATCCTCACCGGCTGCGGGTCTTCCAACTGGCTCTTCTACCCGGCGGGCAGGGACGGGGACAGCCTCCCCTCCGCGGAGGGCAACCTCATCGTCGTACGGGAGTTTCTCCCGTTCCTCAACCGGGCCCGGAACAGGATGGTCCAGCATTCCATATCGGCGAACGGGACGGGCGCGTATTCGAGGCAGGCCCCCGGTTAAAGGGGATGGTCCGGCGGGCTATCCGGATGTATCGTCCGCTTTCAGCAGGCTCTCCACCTTGAACAGGATGATGTGCGCGGGTGACGGCTTCACGAGGTAGAGGTTCGCCCCGGCGTCGAAGGCGAGCTTCCGGTTCTCCGGGGAGGACTCGGTGGTGAGCATGATGATGGGAAGGTCACGGTACTGGGGGTTCTTCCTGATGGTGCCGATGAGCTCGATGCCGTCCATGTTGGGCATGTTGAGGTCGGAGATGACGAGCCTGATGTCGGGGTTGAAGGCCAGCTTCTCGAGGGCGTCGAACCCGTCGCACGCCTCGACGCACGTGTAGTTCCTGGGCTTGAGCGTGTGGATGAGGAGTTTTCTGACGGTCACCGAATCGTCTACAATGAGTATCTTTTCCATCGAGTTTCCACCTACTCCTTTTTGTAGCCCAATGCGCCGGGGAAGTGAACGAGCTTGAACGCGCGCGAGATGTTGTGCAGGGATTCCGAGTGCCCGATGAACAGGTACCCTCCCGGGTTCAAGTTGTCGTAGAGCTGTGCCACGAACCGCTTCTTCGCCTCGTCATCGAAGTAGATGAGGACGTTCCGGCAGAAGATGACGTCGAAGCCCTTCATGAGCCTGACCCGGGCGGCGTCGTTGAAGTTCAGGTACTGCAGGTCCACGAGAGAGCGGATCTCCTCGTTCACCGTGTACTGCGAGCCGCTCTGGGTGAAGTATTTCCGTTTGATCTCCGGCGGCACCGACCTGAGGGTGTACTCGCTGTACTGTGCCGACCGGGCCGACTTGAGCGCCTTCTCGCTGATGTCGCTGGCAAATATCCTGATATCCCAGCCCACGACGGCTTCCTTGAGCACTTCCCTGACCACGATGCCCATGGTGTAGGGCTCGTCGCCGGTGGAGCAGCCGGCGGACCACAGGCGCAGGGTCCTCCCGCCGTCGGCGACGCGGCGCTCGATGATCTCGGGCAGCACCTTCTCCTGGAACGCCTGGATCTGGGGGGGGCTCCGGAAAAAGCTCGTCTCGTTGGTGGTCACGGAGTCGAACAGGGCGCGGAGCTCCCTGGCTGCCTGGGGGTCGTACTTGAGCAGGTAGTAGTACTTGTCGAAGTCCGGGAGGTTGTTGGCCCTGAGCCTCAGGCCGAGGCGGTTCTCCAGCTGGGGCTTCTTGTTGTCGGCGAAGTAGATCCCCGAGTGCTCGTAGACGAAGTCCCTCAGGAGCCAGAAGGTCTCGTCGGTCATCTGCGGGACCGGGGAGGCGAGGTAATCAGCCATGGGCAGCCTCCTGGGCGGCTTCGGACGCGGCGGTGATGTACGCCTCGACCTCCTGGGCGATATCCTCGATCTCGAAGGTGATGCGCTCCACGTCGAGGCCGTCCATGGGATAGCCAAGCTTCACCAGGGTCTCCCAGGCCTCCTGGTCCTTGAGCACGAAGGGCGGGGTGTCGCCGCAGCAGGAAAGGTCCCTGGCCTTTGCGAGGAGGTCAGCCATGGACACCAGTGCGGTGAGGTCCCGGAACTGGGCCTTGTCCGGATGGTGGTGATGGAGGGTGATGTCCACGAGGTAGGGAGGCAGGTTCCATTTCCGGGTGAGGTAATGGCCCACTTCCATGTGCGTGGTGCCGAGGACCTCCTGCTCCGCCAGGTGCAGGGGGCACCGCCGGCGGGAGGAAAGTTCGCAGGCCTGCTCGAACCGGTCGTGGAAGTACCCGTCGAGGATGATCTTCCCGATGTCGTGGAGCAGACCGCCGACGAAATCCCTGCCTTGCGACTTCATGCCGAGCTTCCGGTCGATGCGCCGGGCGATGAGCCCGGTGGCCACGCAGTGGTTCCAGAACGAGGCCCTCATGGACGCCCCCCTGCTGTCCCGGGCGCCCAGGAGCGAAAGGACGGAGACCGACGTGGTGATGCCGATCACCTCGCCCAGGCCCATCATGAGGATGGCCCGGTGGAGGGTTTCGATTTCCTGGGAGCCCCTGCGGTAGAAGGTGGAGTTCGCCACCCTGAGGACCTTGGTCGCCAGGGGCGGGTCCCGGTAGATGCATTCCGAGATCTCCCGGATGGAGACGTCGGGCGCCTTCGCGAGGGTCATGACCTCCATGGCCACCGAAGGCAGCGTGGGGAGGTCCTGGATGTTCCTGATGACGTCGAGGACGGCTTCGTCCATCAGAAGGAGACCCCCTGGAGCTTGTCCATCGCCTCGGCCACCGCCCGGGCGACGTCGAGGTTGCCGTCGTCCAGGTGCACCTCGAGCTCACCCGCCAGCGACTCGTCGCCCCATTCGCCCAGGGCCTTCACCGCGGATATGCGCAGGAAGTCGGGGCTGCCTGCGAGGATGGCCAGGAGCCTTTCCTTCGCCTCGTCGTCCCGGAACTTTCCGAGGGCCTCGATGGCGTGGTGCGAGGTCCACATCCCGCCTGCGGTGACGGCCTCCTCGACGAAGGACCTCAGGGGCGCGATCCTCCTCGCCCCCACGATGTCGATGGCCAGGTGGCGGATCTCCTCGTGCCCGTCGTTCAGGAGCACCAGCAGCACGTCGTTTTCGATGGGCAGCCCCGCGTCCCTGACCACCCTGGCCGCGGCCATCCGCACCTCCCAGTCGAGGTCGCCGAGCAGGGAGGAGGCGACCCCGGCGAGGCTGGAGCTCCCCGTCTTCTGGAGTCCCGCGAGGCCCATGGCCCTGACCCCGGGGTCCCCGGACCGGGTCAGGTCGAGGAAGCAGGCCTCGGCCCCCTCCGTGCCGATCATGGCGATGGCGTCCAGGGCGATGCCGCGCACGTCGGGGTAGGGGTGCTCGAGGAAGCCCGTGATCACGTCGATGTCGGCGGGGTTGCCGATCTCGCCCAGCGCCCTGATCGAAGAGGCTGCCACATGGCCGTCGGGGTCGTGGACAAGCCGGAGAAGGGGTTCCCTGGCGCCCGCCCTCCCGATTCCGGCCAGGGCGTCGACCATGGCCCGCTTCACGTATCCCTGCGCCTGCGGGATCCGGCGTGCGATCTCCCCGGCCTCCCATTCGCCCCCCGTGGCGCGCAGGATTTCCGAAGAAAGCAGCTGGACCTTTTCGTTGCCGTCGAGGAGCTCCACGAGGCGCTGCGTGTCGCACAGCCTGATCAGGGATCCCTTGACGGCCTCCCAGGTGTCAGGCGCGCCGTCGGGGTCGACCTTTTTCGCCAGCTCGATGATGCACTCGACGCTGCCCGCCCCTCCCAGGGTGCTCAGCATCGCGAGCATGGCCTGCAGGTGCTCGTCGTTTGCGTCCTGGATGTGCGTTTCGAGGATGCCTACGATCAGCTCCTTCTCCGGCTGCGAAAGGGAGAGCACGTCGTTCTCCGACATGATCCTCAGCAGGGTCTGGGCGATGGTGGCCTCCACGTACTCCCCCGCACTCCGGAGCATGGCGATAAGGGGCCTGACCGAATCGGGCGAGCCGATCCTTCCCAGGGTTTCGAGGATGGCGCACATGGTGATCTCGTCGTTCGACCGGCGGGAAAGCTCGTCGAGGAGAAAGGGCACCACGTCCTCGTGGGGGATGCGGGCCAGGGTCTCGATGACCGAGAACCTGATCCATTCCTCGTCGTTGATGAGCTTCTTGAGGTGCTTGAAGGATTCCTCGCACCCGAGCTCGCCCAAGGAGATGACCGCCGCGTTGCGCACGTTGGGGTTTTCGTCGTAGAGGCCTTCGATGAGCGTGCCCAGGCTTTCCGGGCTTCCGATGGAGCCCAGGATGTCCAGGGTGAACAGGCGGACGTTGTCGTTGGCGTCCCTGGCGATGTCGTGGAGGATGTCGGTACCGTCCATGCCGATCTTCCTCAGGATGTCGATGGCTGCATTGCGGAGCCCCGCGTCCTCCGCGGTGAGCAGGGGGACCATTCTCCTGATGGCGTCCCTGCCGCCGAGCATGACGATGGAGGTTTGCGCGGCGTCCCGCACGCCGCTGTTGCGGTCCCTCAGGAGCAGCTCGAGGCCGTCCAGGGCGTCGTCCCCGCCGAGGTCGGCGAGTATCGCCGCCGCCTCCCTTCTCAGGGAGGGGTCCTCCGAGCAGATCATCCCGTTCATTCTCTCCGTTTCCATACCGTCCCCCGTCGTCAACCTCGCGCTGACAGTCGCAGAGTGCGCGACCGGTTCATTTCACTCCTGTACCAGGCGATCAGCGGCACCGCCTTAAAGCTCATCGCTTTTCGAACTGGCTGAACACCACGTCCCGGACGTTGAAGCCCTTGAGGTCGTCCCTGAGCATGGACAGGAGCTCGCCCTTCGAGTAGACCTCGACGCCCGCCGCGAGCCGCCCGTAGATGAGCCCCCTGATGGCGGTCATGGAGCTGCCGATGGTGTAGGCGATCTCGGGGCTCACCCGGAGGGTGAGCTGGGCGAGCAGCACGCCCGACTCCTTCGGGCTCGCCGGGGTATAGAGGACCATGAAGGGGTCGAGGGCGATCTCCCCGCCGGGAGAGTCCAGCCCCGGCACGGGAGCGGGTTTTGCCTGCGCCGCCACGGGCGCCTTCGCGGGCTCTTCCCGGGTGGCCAGGTACGCTGCCGCACCCGCCGCGATGATGAAAAGGACGGCTGCGCACGACACGACCGAAGCGATGAGGACCGCCCGGCGCCTGGATGGTTTCGCCCGTTCCCCGACAGCCCCGGCCGACGCCGAGGGATCGGCCTGGTCAGAGGGCTCGGCTTTCATCTCCCCGGAGAGGTCCACGCCCTCCTTGTCGAGCTGGGCTTTGCCGAGGGAAGGGGAGATCCCGTCCTTGTCGAGCTCGGCCTTTTTCCCGGGCTTGCTTTCCACGACCCCCTCCTATTTGCAAAAGATCTGGTTGATCTTCTGGCCGAGGGTCTCGGCGGTGAAGGGCTTCACGATGTAGTTGCTCACGCCCGACTTCACGGCTTCGATGATGTTTTCCTGCTGGGCCTCGGCGGTCACCATGAGGAAGGGGATGTCCTTGAGGGCGTCGTCGGAGCGCACGGCCTTGAGGAGCTCGAGCCCGGTCATCTTGGGCATGTTCCAGTCCGACACGACCATGTCGATCTTTTCCCGCTGGAGCACGTCCAGGGCCGTCGAACCGTCATCCGCCTCGAGGATGTTGCTGAAGTTGAGCTGCCGCAGTATGTTCTTCACAATCCTGCGCATGGTCGAGAAGTCGTCCACCACGAGGATTTTCATGTTCCTGTCCAGAGCCATGCCCCCCTCCGAGGTCTTTCCTGTTCTTCTGTTCCTCATCGAAAGATCCTTTCCGGATCTTTACTGGCCGATCTCCTTGAAGAGCTTCTGCATCTTCGAGCGCAGCCTGAGGATCGCCTTGGTGTGGATCTGCGACACGCGCGACTCGGTGAACTTCAGCACGTGGCCGATCTCCTTCATGGTCAGCTCGTCGTAGTAGTACAGGGAGACGACCATGCGCTCCTTGTCGGGCAGACCCATGATGCCCCTGGCCACGATCTCCCGCACCTCTGCGTAGCGGATCTTGTGGGAGGGCCAGTCCTTCTCGTCCTGGAGGATGTACTCGAGGAGGTTTCTCTTGGAGAGGTCCGCGTCGTTCTCGCCCAGGTCGTCGAGGCTCAGCAGGGACACGGAGGCCGTCTCCGAGAGGAGCTTGTGGAACGAGTCGATGTCGACGTTCATCTCGCGGGCCACTTCCGCGTCGCTCGCGGGCCTGCCCAGCGTGTACTCGAGCCGAGAGTAGGCGTCTTCGACCTTGCGGGCCTTCTGGCGCACCGAGCGCGGCACCCAGTCCATGGAGCGCAGCTCGTCGAGGATGGCGCCCCGGATGCGGAACTCCGCATAGGTCTTGAACTTGATCTGCTTGGTGGCGTCGAACTTCTCGATGGCGTCGATGAGCCCGATGACGCCCGCGTTGATCAGGTCGTTGAGGTCGATGTGAGGGGGCAGCCGGATGGCGATGCGGCTGGCGATGTACTTGATCAGCGGGGAGAACTCGCCTATCACCTTCGCCCTGACCTTCGGATTGAGCTTCTGTTCTTCAGTAAGATCTGGAAATGCTATATCCTGCATGGTTCGACCCCTTCACTTGATTGAGGAGCATCCTCCTGAGGAAGAATTGGAGGTTCCCGCTGCTCGCGTCCCGGGATGTCTGTTCGAGACGGCTCACGATCTTCTCCAGCCTGACGGCCGCTTCCCCTCTGGGATGGACCCCGACGAATGCCTTCTGCCCCTTGATGCACTCGGTGATGTTCCGGTCCGTGGGAATGGACCCGAGCACCTCCAGTGCAACGTCCCCTAAAAACCTCTCGCATACGAGCGTCAGCTGACGCGCAACCTGATCCCCTTCCACCTTGGAAGAGGCATTGTTCACGACAAGATCGAACCTTTTGATTCCGTACTGTTTCCTCAAGACCTTGATGAGGGCGTAGGCATCCGTGATGGAGGTGGGCTCGGGAGTGCAGACCACGAGGATGCGCTGGGCCGCGGTGTTGAAGTACATGACGTTGCGCGAGATGCCCGCGCCGGTGTCGATGAGCATGTAGTCGATTTCTTCGTCGAAGTAGTCCAGCGAGTTCATGAGGCAGAGCTGCTGCTCGCGGGTGAGCTCCGAGAGCTCCTGGATGCCCGAGGAGGCGGGGATGATCCGGATGCCCTCCGGGCCTTCGAGCAGGATTTCTTCGAGCGGGCAGAGCCCGTCGAGGACGTGCTGGATATTGTACCTGGGCGTGAGCCCGAGCATGACGTCGATGTTCGCGAGCCCGAGGTCCGCGTCGAGCACCAGGACCTTCTTGCCTTTTGCGGCGAGGATGATGGCCATGTTGACGACGATGCTCGTTTTCCCGACGCCCCCCTTGCCGGAGGTGACCGAAAGCACCTGGGGCGAAGCGGGGCCGGAGCTTCCCTCGAAGATCTTCCTCAATGTGTGCGCCTGGTCTTTCATGCCATATCTCCGAGACATCTCTCGATGACGCTTTCCGTGGTGACCGCCTCGATGTCCTCGGGAACCCTCTGGCCCGTGGTGAGGTGGGAGATGGGGATCCGGTGGACGAGGTTGTGGGTGATGACGGAGCCCAGCGTGCTGGCCTCGTCGGCCTTGGTGAAGATCATCCGGTCGATGTTCAGGCCGGAAAACGCCTTCGTGGCGACGTCCATCTCCGCGTCCCGGGTGGCCACCGGCATGAGCAGGAAGGTGCATGCCCCGGTGCCGTCGAAGTATTCCTTAAGCCCGGGTACGTACTCCCTGAGCAGCGGCGACCTGCCCACCGTGTCCACGAGGACGAGGTCCATGGAGTCGAGCTTCGCGAGGGCGGACTTGAACTCCGCGGGCGTGGTGACGGAGATGAAGGGGATGTTCAGGATCTTGGCGTAGATCCTGCCCTGGTCCACCGCGCCGATGCGGTACGTGTCGAGGGTCACCAGGCCCACCTTCCGGTGCTCGCTCAGCACGTGCCGGGCGGCGATCTTGGCGATGGTGGTGGTCTTGCCCACGCCGGTGGAGCCAACGAAGGTCCAGATCCTGCTCGTGCCCGGCTGGCCCGTCTTGATTATCCGCGCCAGGAGCCCCTTGACCGCCTGCCAGTCTGCCTGGGGCCCGAGCTTGGTGAGGATGACCTCCACCAGGTTCTGCCTCAGGCCTTTCGCGGCGAGCCTGGCCTTCAGGGGGTTGCCGTCGTTGAGCCCGGACCTGGCGATGAGCGCCCGCATCATCTCCTTGATCTCGATGATGTCGCCCGAAAGGGATTCGGCGGGCAGGGCGGATGTTTCGGCCGCCTGTCCCTCTGCCCGGGCGGAGGCCGCAGGGGCCGGCTGCCCGCCCCGGGCGGCGTCGTAGTCGACGGCGGCCGTGACCTCGATGAGGGGTTTTGCGGCCAGGCCGAAGCTCTTGTCCGCGACTTCGCGCCGCGAGAGGATCACCGCGTCGGAGCCCAGCTCGCTCTTGATCCGGGACAGGATGTCCTTCATGGAGGAGGCGGTGTAGGTCTTAATTTGCATCGACCCTCACCATCCCCAGGTTCCTGATCGTGATCTCCGGCGGAATCTCGTTGTGGGACAGGACGACGAGGTCGGGCATGTAGCGCTCGGTGAGCCTCTTCATGTAGGCCCTGCTCACCGGCGATGTCAGAAGGATGGGAACCAGCCCCTGTTTGCCCACGTTCATTACCTCCCTGTTCAGCGTCATCAGGATCTTTTGTGATTTCTCCGGTTCCAGTGCAAGATATGAGCCATGTTCCGTGTGCTGGATGGAGTGGGAGATCAGCCCGTCTACAGCGGGGTCCAGAGCCAGTACGCGGATGGTGTTGTCCTGGATGTACGGTCTGGATATGATCCGCATGAGGGCTTGTCTGACGTACTCCGTCAAAATATCCGGATCCTTCGTCATGGGCCCGTAGTCCGCAAGGGTTTCGAACACGCTCAGGATGTTCTTGATGGAAACCTTCTCCTTGAGGAGATTCCTGAGCACCCTGAGCACGATGCTCGCCGGCAGGGTCGCCGGGATGAGCTCTTCGACCACCCTGGGGTGGGAGCGGGAGACCGTGTCCAGGATGGCCTGGAGCTCCTGCCTGCCCAGGAGCTCGTGGGCGTTGGACTTGATGGCCTCGGTGAGGTGGGTGGCGACCACCGTGGAGGGGTCGACCACCGTGAGGCCCGCGATCTGGGCCCGCTCGGAGTCGGACTTCTTGATCCACAGGCCCGGCAGCCCGAACGCGGGCTCCTTGACGGGAATCCCCGGGATGTCCATGGGCAGGTCCTCGGGGTTGAGGACCATGAGCCGGTCCACCATGGCCTCGGAGCGGGCGATCTCGGAGCCCTTGAGGCTGAGCCGGTACTCGCTGGGCTTGAGGTCGAGGTTGTCGCGCACGTGGATGGGCGGGACGATGACCCCCAGCTCGGCGGCGATGGTCCTCCGCATTCCCTTGATCCGCGTCAGGAGTTCGCCGCCCTGGGAGGCGTCCACCAGGGGGATGAGCCCGTAGCCGATCTCGAACTCGAGGATGTCGGTGGTGAGGAGCGCGTCGGTGGTGGCGTCGTCGGCCGGCTGCGCTTCGGCCGCCGGGGCTTCCTCCTCTTCCTTCCTGAACCTCGTGCTCACCCACGCCATGGCCCCCATGAGCGCGGCCATGGTCAGAAACGGGAGGTGGGGCATGCCCGGGACGAGCCCGAAGAAGAAGATGATGCCCGCCGCGGAGAAGAGCGCCATGGGCTGGAAGGAGAGCTGCTCCGAGAGGAGCCTGCCGATGGATTTGTCCGCCGTCGACTGGGTCACGATGATGCCCGCCGCCGACGAGATGACCAGCGCCGGGATCTGGGCCACCAGGCCGTCTCCGATGGTCAGCGTCGTGTACACGGTGAGCGCCTCGGAGAAGGGCATGTGGTGCTGGAGCACGCCGATGACGATGCCGCCTATGACGTTGACGAACACGATGATGATGCCCGCGATGGCGTCGCCCCGGACGAACTTGGTGGCGCCGTCCATGGCCCCGTAGAACTCGGCCTCGCGCCTGATGAGGTCGCGGCGCTCCCTGGCCTGGAGCTCGGTGATCATGCCCGCGTTGAGGTCCGCGTCGATGGCCATCTGCTTGCCGGGCATGGCGTCCAGGGTGAAGCGCGCGGTCACCTCGCCGATGCGGGTGGCGCCCTTGGTGATGACCACGAAGTTGATGATGACGAAGATGGAGAAGACCACCAGGCCCACCACGTAGGAGCCGCCCACCACGAACTGGCCGAAGGCGTGGATGACCCTGCCCGCGGCGAGCTCGCCCTCGGAGCCGTTGAGCAGGATGAGCCTCGTGGAGGCGATGTTCAGCGCCAGCCGGTAGAGGGTGATCACCAGGAGCAGCGAGGGGAACACCGAGAAGTTGAGCGGGTTGGTGGTGTACATGCTCACCATGAGGATGATGATCCCGAAGGTGATGCTGAAGGTGAGCAGGATGTCCAGCGCGAAGGTGGGAAGCGGGATGAGGATGATGGTCATGACGACGAGCACACCCACCGCCATGACGATGTCGCTCGTGAACTTCCGGTCCATGTCCGGGGTGAGGGCTTTCGTAGCCATTTATCTGACACCTGCTTTCAGTCTGAATACGTATGCGAGGATCTCGGCCACGGCCTTGTACCACTCCTCCGGGATGACGTCCCCGATTTTCACCGTTTTATACAAGGCTTGTGCCAAGGGCTTGTTTTCGACCACGGGCACGCGGGCGGAGCGGGCGATCTCCCGGATCTTCTCGGCCACGAACCCTGCGCCCTTGGCCACGACCACCGGCGCCGACATCCTGCCCCGCTCGTACTTCAGGGCGATGGCCAGGTGGGTGGGGTTGGTGATGACCACGTCGGCCTTGGGCACCTCCTTCATCATGCGGCGCCGGGCCATGTGGATCTGGATGGAGCGGATCCTGCTCTTGATGATGGGGTTGCCTTCGAGCTGCTTGAACTCGTCCTGGACTTCCTGCTTGGTCATGAGGAGGTCCTCGGTGTACTGCCACTTCTGGAACGCCCAGTCCGCGGCGGCCACGAAGACGAAGATCCAGAGGAAGTCCCACAGGAGCCGCATGGACGACTGAAAAAATGTCATAATTATGACATTTATCTCGGCGTGCATGAGCGGGGGGAAGGCGGGGATCTCCCGCTGAATGGCCCGGTAGGCCACCCAGGAGATGACAAGCAATATAAGAACATTCTTTACGAGGAGTTCCAGGCTCTTCACGGACATGAACCGGTTTTTGAACCCCGTGACAGGGTTGAGCTTCGAGAGCTTCGGGACCAGGGACTCCCCGCTGAACACGAACCCGACCTGAAGGATATTTGACGCTATGCCGATGACCAGGAACACGGCGAGGATGGGCATGAGCATGATCCCCAGCCGGAAAACGGCCTGCTGGAAGATGGTGATCACGCCGTCGCTGGAGCCGTCCCAGGCCGAGGCGTGGGCCAGGTAGGAGCGCACGGTTTCGCCCAGCTGGGAGCCCACGGCCGGGATGTAGAAGGAGAAGGAGATCACGGTCGCCAGGAAGAGAAAGCAGGTGGAGACCTCCATGCTCTTGCATACCTGGCCTTTGTTCCTGGCTTCTTCCAGCCGTTTTCCGCTCGGTTGTTCGGTGCGTTCCTGACCGTTCTCGTTTTCCGCCATGGGGGGTAAAATGCGAAAACTGTACCAACGAATTTCACCCTGCGCTTCCGGTGGCCCGGGGAGGGCTCACATATAGTCTCCACCGGGCATCCATGTTTCCTGCGCTCCCCGCGGCCGGTAAGGGCTTTTTCCGCAGGGGCGGCCCCATTCGCGACGGCCCCCGGGCGCATGAGAAATCATTTGAAGGGACCGGGAGAAAAGGTTATTGTGCAGGTGTGGAAAAGGTGTAGATGTTTTTCGTTTCCGACAGAACTTCAGTGAGGAGGCCTTGACGTGCATGATTTGAGAAGTATCCGGAAGACCAGGGGATTGACCATGGAACAGCTCGCCAGCGCCAGCGGTGTTTCGTCCAAGACCATCTCCCTCTACGAGCACACGCCGCCCAAAAGGCCGAGCAGGAAGGTGGTGGACAAGCTTTCCCAGGTCCTCGACATCTCCCCGGACGCCCTGCTGGACACCCTCGGCTCCGGAGGGAAGCCCGGGGCGGACCCCTGCGGGGAAGACCCGGGGGAGGCCATCGAGCTCGAGGATTTCGAGGTGGCGAGGGTCATGGTCCTGGTGGAGAAGGAATTGCAGGGGCTGCACCAGCTGGTGATCGAGTCCGCCTCCCTTGCGGACGATTGGCCGGCGGCGGCGAAGAGCATCGAGTACCTTTCGGGCGACATCGATCTCCTCATCGGGATCAGGCGGAAGCTCTCGCAGGCGTAGGCCGCCGGTTCTTCGATCCCCGGAATGCCCCATGAAGTGCAGGGACGCGCATGATCAACCTCGAAGAAGTCACCAAGAGCTACCACGACAACATATACGCCCTGAGGGAGGTGTCGCTCTCCATCGGCAGGGGTGAGTGCTGCTTTGTCCTCGGGCCTCCCGGGGCGGGCAAGACCACTCTCCTGAAGCTGCTCTACGGCATCGAGCCGCCCACGGGGGGGAAGGTCACCCTTTTGGGCAGGGACGTTTCCCGCCTGAAGCCGTCGAACATCCAGGCCCTCAGGAGGCACATGGGGTTCGTGTTCCAGGACTACCGCCTCATCGACAGCTGGACCGTCTACGACAACGCCGCGGTCATCCTCGAGATCCTGGGGAAGTCCCCGGGATACATCAGGGGCCGCGTCTGGCAGATGCTCAAGTGGGTGGGCCTGCAGCACCGGATCTACGAGCGGGCGGGCGACCTCTCCGGCGGCGAGAAGCAGCTCCTCGCCGTCATCAGGGCCACCATCCACGACCCCGACATCCTGCTCGCGGACGAGCCCGTGGGCAGTCTCGACGAGACCACTGCCATGCACGTGATGAACATGTTCTACAAGCTGCACAAGAAGGGGGTGACCATGCTCATTGCCAGCCATCGGGAAGACCCGCTCATCGACTTCACCCGGGTGATCACCCTGGACAAGGGCATGGTCCTGAGCAGGTGAGGTCCCTCGTGATCCGCGTCTACTCCATCCTGAAGCTCCTCTTCCGCGGCCTGCGCAGGCGGCCGCTGGGCAGCCTCTTCGCCTTCGTCGCCTGGTGGTTCGCCCTCTGCCAGCTCATCCTCGTCATCCACGCCGTGAACCTCGCCGGACAGGTCAAGGAGGTCCGGGGCACCACCAGCACCCTGATCGCCTACCTGGGGCCCTCCCCGGACACCCGTGCGGTCAGGGCGGGGGTCTCCCTCATGGAGGAGGTCAGGGACGTGGTGTTCATCCCCCGGCAGGAGGGGGTCGAACGGCTCAGGAAGTGGATGGGTGAAGACAACCCCCTCGTGGAGGGGCTCGACCCCGCCGTGCTCCCCGACGCCTTCGAGATCACCCTCAAGCCGGCCTACGCCGGCAGGATCGACGACATCGCCGGGCGGGTCCGGGCCATCCCCGGGGTCGATGACGTGCGGTACGACCGGGGCATCCTCGGGTACATTGCGGACTCCTACCACGAGATCCTCGCGGCGGCGGGGGCGGTTGCCCTGGTGGTCGTCGTGTCCCTTTCCCTCGTCATTTTCCTGTCGATCCGCGTCTCCATCGTGACGAGGCGCCAGGAGATCGAGGTCATGCACAGCCTGGGCGCCCCACGGAGCTTCCTCTATGCCCCGTACCTTACCGAGGCCCTGCTCTACGGCGCGGGCGGAGCCCTGCTGGCCCTTCTCGCCACCGAGGGGGCAACGGCATACATCCTCGGCCGGGTCCCCGCCCTGCACAGCATCCTGAAGCCCCTGCAGGCGGCCGAAATGGCCTCCATCGTCGCCTTCTCGGTCCTCTTGAGCCTCCTGGGGGCGTACCTCGCGATAAAGAAAAGCATTGATGGGTAGATTCCTCGCCATTCTCCTCATGGTCATCATCCCCTGCACCGCCGCGGCCGACGACCCCGCAGCAAAGCTCAAGGCCCTGACGCGCAAGGCGCAGGAGGTGGAAGGCACCTACCGCGCTGAGGAGAGGAAGCTCAGGACCATCGACGACGAAATGTCCAGGATCCAGGGCAGGATCCCCCGGGTGAAGGGGGACGTGCAGCAGAAGCAGGAGCAGATCAGGGCCTTCGACCGGCAGGTGGAGGCCTATTCGGCCGAGCTGGAGCTTTCGAGGGAAAAGATGGTCAGGTCGTGGGTCACCCTGTACAAGAGCGCTTCCCTGGACATGGTCACGGTCTATTCCGGCCACGAGAAATACGCGGGATACCTGAACGCCGTGTTCAGGCATCACGAGGAGATCCTCCGGCGGTACCAGGCACTGCAGAAGCGGGTGGCGGCCACCCGGGAAAAGGCGAGCGCGGTCTCGGAGCTCCTCAGGAGGGACCTGGCCGAGCTCCAGACCTCGGCGAAGGACCTCGAGAGCAGGCGTGCCGGCAAGGCAGCCCTCGTCGCCTCGCTCAAGGGCAAGTCCCGGGAGTACCAGGACGAGATAGAAGACCTCATCCGGGAGATCCAGAAGAGGGAGAAGGAAAAGAAGGAGCGCCTCAGGCGGGAGAAGGAGCGCAGGGAGCGGGAGCGGAAAGCCCGGGAGCGGAAGGGGGAGAGGGTCAGGGAGAAAGAGGCCCCCCTCGCGGCGAGCGGGGGGTTCTATGAGAACCGGGGCCGACTCCCGTGGCCCGCACGGGGCAGGGTCGTGCGCCCCTTCGGCCAGATCAGGGTGGGAGGCGTGCTCCAGAAGTCACAGGGCATCGACATCGAGGTGCCCGTGGGCGCGCTCGTCAGGTGCATCTACCCGGGCACCGTGGTGTACGCGAACTGGATGGGCAAGTACGGCAACACGGTCATCCTCGACCACGGGGACGGGTTTTACACCATCTACGGGTATCTCCAGGACGCGCTGAAGGCTTCCGGGGACAAGGTCGCGGCACGGGAGGTCATCGGCCGGGTGGGGCAGAGCGGCAGCGCCCTCAAGCCCGCGCTCCACTTCGAGGTGCGATTCCACCAGAAGGCACTGGACCCCTCCCGGTGGCTGGGCAGGGAATAGAAGCTATGTTATCGTGCGGACAACTGTGTTATACGGCGGTAAGGGAATCGATGCGTTCAATAACGGTGCAGGAGCTGGTATGAAAATAAACAAGGCTGTCCTTTTCGTCGTGCTTGCCGCCGCAGTCATTTCCGTCGTCGTGGCGTTCAACGGCACCAGGGGCGAAAGCGCAAACACGGCGGGGATCTTCCCGGAGCTGGAAAAGTTCACCGACTGCCTCAACATCATAGAAAAGAACTATGTGGAGGAGGTTCCCCCGGAAAAGCTCGTCGAGGGGGCCATCAAGGGCATGGTATCGGTCCTCGACCCCCACTCGTCCTACCTCACCAAGGAAGGCTACAAGGAGATGCAGATCAGCACCACCGGGTCCTTCGGCGGCCTGGGCATCGAGATCGGCATCCGCGACAACCTCCTCATGGTCATCTCCCCCATCGAGGGCACGCCTGCGTTCAACGCAGGCGTGCTCCCCGGCGACAGGATCGTCAGGATAAACGGCAAGTCCACCGCGGACATGGGCCTCGAGGACGCGGTAAACCTCCTGAGGGGGCCCAAAGGCACGAACGTCACCATCAGCATCGTGAGGGAGAAGCTCGACAGCCCCCTCGAGCTGACGCTCACCCGCGCCATCATCCACATCGACAGCGTCAAATCCCAGACGCTCGAGCCCGGCTACGGGTATGTCAAGGTCAGGAACTTCCAGGTGGACACCGCCGACGACATCAAGAAGGCGCTCGACGGCATGGGCAAGCTCAAGGGCCTCGTCCTGGATCTCAGGTACAACCCCGGCGGCCTGCTCGACCAGGCCGTGTCCGTGAGCGACCTCTTCCTGGACGAGGGGCTCATCGTCTACACCGACGGCCGCAGGCCCGAGGAAAAGACGGAGTACCGCGCCCGCAAGGAGGGGACCTTCGAGGGGTTCCCCATGATCGTCCTCATCAACGGAGGCAGCGCCAGCGCGGCCGAGATCGTCGCGGGCGCCTTGCAGGACAACAGGCGCGCCGTGGTCGTGGGGGTGAAGAGCTTCGGCAAGGCCTCGGTCCAGACCATCAGGCCCCTAAGCGACGGCTCCGCGCTCAAGCTCACCGTGGCGCGCTACTACACCCCGCTGGGCCGCTCCATCCAGGCCACGGGCATCGAGCCGGACATCAGGGTGGACCAGAAGGGCCTCTCTCCCGAGGAAGAGAAGGAGCAGACGTTCATCCGGGAAAAGGACCTCAAGGACCACCTCGAGCCCAGGGCCGGGGGTGCGGCGAAGGACATCCAGGCCGCCCCCGGGGAGCCCGGGAAGAACAAGCTCCTCGAGGAGGACTTCCAGCTCAAGTACGGCCTTGACCTCCTCAAGTCCTGGCAGGTGTTCCACTCGGTCAGAAAGGCCGCATGAAGAAGCGGAAAACCGACCCCCGGATGCTCGTCGCCGGGGGCATCATCGCCGTGCTCGCCATCCTGGTGGGCATCGCCCTCGTGCTCCAGGAGGCGGAGAAGACCCCCGGAAAGCCCGGGACGAAGCCCCTGAAGCCCCCAGCCGCCCGCGTGTCCCCGAAGGTGGCGAAGGGGTACGCCCTGCCCGCTCTCCTGATCAAGGGCTGCCTCCTCGACCTGGGTGTGGCCCGGCAGGACGTGAGCGTCGCGGGCCGTACCGTGCGGGTGAGAACGGAAGCGCTTCCCCCGGATGAGCGCATTCTGAACGCCTTCGAGCCGCTTGGGGAGGCCGGGGGATTCAGCCTGGCAGCACCGGGCCACCTGAAGGTGAGGGTGGGCGGGGAAGCCTGGGACGTCGTCTTTTTCCGGGCGACCGCGAGTCCGGCCAGGTGCGCCATCATCGTCGACGACATGGGGCAGAGCCTGCAGTCCGCCCGGGAGCTGGCCGCCATCGACGCGGACCTCACCTTTGCCGTGCTCCCCGACCTTCCCCATTCGCGCCCCGTGGCGGAGCTCCTCCATGGGCACGGCAGGGAGCTGCTTCTCCACCTGCCCATGCAGGGCAACGGAAAGGACCCCGGGCCGGGGGCCATCCTCGAAGGCATGTCCCCCGGGCAGGTCAGAGCAGTCCTGAGGGAGAACATCGGGAAGGTCCCCTACATAGAAGGCGTCAACAACCACATGGGATCCGTCGTCACCGCCGATCCCCGGGACATGCGCCCGGTTTTCCGGGAGCTCAGGAAAAACGGGCTGTTCTTCGTGGACAGCCTCACCACCAGCGGGTCCGTGTGCCAGGCCATGGCGGCCGAGGCGAAGGTCCCCTTCATCGCCCGGGACGTGTTCCTCGACAACGAGCAGAATGACTCCTACATCTCCGGCCAGATACACAAGCTCGTGAGCCTCTCCCTCAAGCACTCGAAGGCGGTGGGCATCTGCCACCCCTATCCCGAGACCATAGCCGTGCTTCAACGCGAGGCGCCCAGGCTCAGGAGCCTCGGCGTGGAAATCGTGGGGGTGTCTGCGCTCCTGGAGGAACCGGGCCAGGCCAGGTGAACGCCGCCGGAAGCGGGGCCCCCCTCGATTGACTGCCGGTATTCTTTGGACTATACAGGGGAGGACAACGCCCATGGAGCCGTTTTCATGAAGCAGTGGTTTGTAATCCAGACGAATCCGAAGGAAGGAGACATCGCCTGCCTCGTCCTGAAGCAGCAGGGGGTCGCCATCTATCAGCCGTTCATGGAAAAGTACGTCTTTCATGCGCGCAAAAAGACCCTGAAGCGCTACCCCCTCTTCCCCGGCTACGCCTTCGCCCGCATCGACCCCACCGAGGAGGAGTTGCACAAGATCAGGTGGTGCCGGGGGGTCCGCAGGATCCTGCTGGACAACTACCAGCCCGTGCCCATCGACGACGATTTCATCGAGGGGCTCAGGGACCTCGAGGACAGGAAGTCCGGCACCATCAGGAAGCCCGTGACCTTCGAACCCGGCGACCAGGTGAGAATCAAGTCGGGCCCCATGAAAGATCTGTACGGGGTGTTCGAAGAGTGGGGCTCCGACGAGGGCCGCGTGAAGATCCTCATCGAGATGGTGAACAACAAGGCCAAGGTGGTGATGCACTCCTCCCTCATCGAGAAGGCGTGAGGCAAGGAGGGTCTCATAGAAAGAATCTACGGCAGCACGAAATCCCTCAAGGCTTCCGAGCACAAGGCCCTGGAGCATCTTTACCGGCGCAGGGTCCCCCCGCAGTCCGTGGTGTCCCAGGACCTGAGTGTCGAGATCTCTCGCCTTTCCCGCCAGATCGGCATCCAGATCGGGCTGCTCATCAGCCGCAAGGGGACCGTGGAGTACGTCATCGCGGGAACCGCCGGCGGCATCTCCATCCCCGAACCGCACCGGCGGCGCACGCACCCGGGCCGCCTGGCCGGGTTGAGGCTCATCCACACGCACCTCTCCGGGGAAGAGCTCTCCTCCGAAGACCTCACCGACCTCGCGAAGCTCAGGCTCGACATGGTCTATGCCCTCGAAGTGAGGGAGAACGGCGACCCGGGGCTCGCCTACGGTGCCTGCCTCGTCCCGGCCGACGACGGGGCCGTGGTGTGGCAGACCCTCGACCCCGTGCCCACCCACCGCATCGACATCCCCTTCGAGACCTTCATTGCCGACCTCGAGGACCGGATCACCCGGACCCGGGCCGCCTTTTCCGCCGGGGCGAACGAAGACCGGGCCATCCTCGTGGCCGTGGTGCCCTCCCTGTCCGAAGATGCCCGGATCGCGCTCTTAGAGTTCCAGTCCCTGGCGAAGTCGGCGGGCATCACCGTCATGGACACCGTGGTGCAGCGCCGGCCCAAGCCAGACCCCCGCTACGTGGCGGGCAAGGGCAAGGTGGTGGACATCTACACCCGGGCGCTCGCCCTGGACGCGAACCTCATCATTTTCGACCACGAGCTTTCCCCCTCCCAGGCGCGCTCCATCGCCGACCTCGTGAACGTGCGCGTCCTCGACCGCACCCAGCTCATCCTCGACATCTTCGCCCGCCGGGCCAAGACCCGGGAAGGCAAGATCCAGGTGGAGCTGGCCCAGCTGCGCTACAACATGCCCCGGCTCGTGGGGAAGAACCCCTCCCTGAGCCGGCTCGCCGGTGGCATCGGCACCCGGGGCCCCGGCGAGAGCAAGCTCGAGATCGACCGCAGGCGCGCCAAGGACCGCATGACCAGGCTCGAAAAGGACGCGGCGGCCATCTCGAAGAAGCGCAGGCTCACCCGCCAGAGGAGGGGCAGGGGTAACGTCCCGGTCATCTCCATCATCGGCTACACGAACACGGGCAAGTCCACCCTGCTCAACACCCTGACGAAGAGCTCCGTGCTCACGGCGGACATGCCCTTCGCCACCCTGGACCCCTCGAGCAAGCGTCTGAGGTTCCCCCGGGAGGTCGAGGCGGTCGTCACCGACACGGTGGGGTTCATCCGCGACCTGCCCGCCGACCTGAGGGTCGCGTTCATGGCCACCCTCGAGGAGCTCGAGGACGCGAACCTGCTCCTGGAGGTCATCGATGTGGCCGACCCCGACATGGAGTACCGGATGAAGGCGGTGGACGAGATCCTCAAGGGGCTTGCCCTCGAAAGCAAGCCCAGGCTCAAGGTGTTCAACAAGGCCGACCGGTGCCCGCGGGACTTTGCTCAGGACGTCGCCCGCAGATACGGCGGGGTGGCCGTCTCCGCCCTGGACCGCTCGACGCTGGCGCCGCTCATCGAGAGGATGGAGTCGTTTCTCCTGAGCGCCCCCGGCCCCTCATGAGCCTTTCTTGCCCCTGAGCAGGTCGCGGGAATCCTTCAGGAGCTCCGAGGGGAGCTTCAGCGCCCTGATCAGGGATTCCTTCACCGGGTCGGAGACGGTTTTCACGGGCTGGAAGGTCACGGTGGGGTCGTCGATCTTGCCCGTCACCTTGAGGCTCACGATGAAGAGCTGGCCCTTGTCCCCGGTGAGGACCCACCCGATGAGGGGGATCGCGCGGATGGTCCTGTCGAGGCTTTCGAAGGGTTGCACCCCCAGGATCGCATCGACGGTGCCGGTCCTGAGGGAGTAGCTGCCCACGGCCGAGAACTGCAGGGAGTTGCTGTCGAGGAAGAAGTCGTCGAAGCGGGCGACGCTGTCCTTGATGGCGAAGGTGGCCGCGATCTGGTTGTACGGAAAGTTCTTGCTGGTGAGCTCCAGGTCCCGGGACTTGATGATCTTGTAGACGTTGAGCACGGCGAACACCCTCGAGATGAGGGCGTAGCGCTTGAGCTTCCCGTCCTTTGCGGCGAGCTTCACCGTGCCGTTTATCGAGTCCGGCCTGCCCGAGAGCCTGCCGTCGAGGTTTATGTTCCCGCGGATGAAGTCCTGGTTCGGGGAATAGCGCTCCAGGAGCTTGGAGATGCTGACCCCCTTGAGGGAAAACTCCGTGTCGAAGGAGAGCAGGCCGGCCGTGCCCACCGTCATCCGGCCCGATGCAAGGATGGACGCACCCTGTGCGCGAACGTTCGCAAGGCTTGCCACGCCACCCCTGAGCACGGCGTCCGCCTGCGCCTCTTCCACCGGGATGCCGTAGAAGTCGAGGTTCACGATCCTGAGATGCCCCTGGGCGGTCAGGTCCCCGAGGTCCCCGGGCACTCCGCCCCGGGTGCCGGGCAGCGGCAGGCTCAGGCCGTCGACCGTGACGTTCCCCTTGAACGCGGGCGTGCCCGAGAGGTCGAGCGTCCAGTCGGAGGCGACGAACTTCAGGGTGTCCCGGGCGACCCTGAGCCTTTTGCCCGAGAGCATGGGCCCCGACA
>ERZ1645192.208-NODE-208-length-44840-cov-43.733728_pt1 | contig 44840 bp, 47 predicted proteins | sample MGYA00575354_ERZ1645192 | MGnify/ENA primary metagenome ERZ1645192 (study PRJEB40844, sample SAMN11349763) | freshwater sediment metagenome | isolation source: river sediment | host: Sediment | place: India: Faizupur Khadar , New Delhi | collected 2017-02-21 ...
GGACAGCACGTTGTTCCTGCCGCAGGTGTGCTCGGTGATGCCCAGCGTGTAGCAGACCATGCAGGGTTTGACCGATGCGAGCAAATAGGCGATGTCGCGGATCTTGTCTTCACTCACCCCCGATATCTCCGAAGCCCTCTTCACGGGGTAGTATGCAAGCACGTGCTCCCTGAGCGCCTCGAACCCGGTGCAGTTTTCCTCCACGAATTGTTTGTCATAGAGGTCTTCCGTGATGAGGACATGCATGAGCCCGTTGAGGAAGGCGATGTCGGAGCCCACCCTGATCTGGGCGAAGAGGTCGGCAAACTCGGCCAGCGGCTGTCTCCTCGGGTCGACCACGATGAGCCTGGCGCCTTTCTCCACCGCGTTCTTCAGGAAGGTCGACGCCACCGGGTGCGCCTCGGTCATATTGGTGCCGATGCACAGGAACATCTTCGCTTTTTCGAACTCGCGAAACGAGTTGGTCATTGCGCCCGATCCGAATGCGGCTGCCAGACCGGCAACCGTGGGGGCGTGTCACGTTCGCGCGCAGTGATCGATGTTGTTCGTGCCGATCGCCGCGCGGAAGAGCTTCTGCATCTGGTAGGAGTCCTCGTTGGTGCTGCGGGCGCAGCTGACGCCGGCGATGGCGTCCGGCCCGTGCCTGGCGATGATCTCCTTGAGCCTGTTTGCAACGAGGTCGAGCGCTTCCTCCCAGGACGCCTCCCGGAAGGAGCCGTTCTCCCTGATGAGCGGCGCGGTCAGCCTGTCTCCCGAGTAGATGAAGTCGTAGCCGTACCTGCCCTTGACGCAGAGCCTGCCCTTGTTCGGCGAGGCGTTCTCCTCGCCGGTGACCTTCACGATCTTCCCGTTTCTGACATGGAGGGAGAGCTGGCACCCCACCCCGCAGTACGGGCAGGTGGTCCTGACCTTTTCGATATCCCCGAACCGGGATACGCCCAGAGACTTTTTGCTGACGAGGGCGCCGACCGGACAGATCTGGGTGCACTCGCCGCACTGGACGCACGACGACTCCCCCATGGGCGCATCGGCGTCAAACCCGATGCGGGCCTCGTATCCCCGGTGCATGACCTTCAGCACGCGGTTCACCGCTATGTGGTTGCAGGCCTCGACGCATCTGCCGCAGAGGATGCACTTCGTGTGGTCCACGCGGATGAACGCCGAGCTGTCATCCAGGTGCGGGGGTTTGCCCCCCGTGACGATGTCCTTGTCTTCGAGCTTGAGGAAGTATGCGGCTTCCTGCAGCTCGCACGAGCCCGATTTCTCGCACATGATGCACTCGTGGTTTCCCGAGGAGAGGGCCAGCTTGATCACGAAGCGCTGCGCCTCGATCACCTCGGGCGAGTCGGTGACGATCTCCATGCCTTCCGTCACGGCGGTGTTGCACGCGGTCACCAGGTCGGGTCTGCCCTTCACCTTGACCGCGCAGGCCCTGCACCGCGCCGAGGCGCCGACCTTTTCATGGTAGCACAGCGTGGGGATGTAGACCCCGGCCGAGCGGGCAGCATCGAGGATGGTCTGTCCGCTTTTCGCGCTGATGCCTTTTCCGTTGATGGTGATGTTCATTGCCCGGCCTCCTTCTTTGCGAGGAGCTCTTCCACTGTGCCCTTCAGGTCTGCAGGCTTGATGGGCTTGGTCAGGAAGGCGTCGATGCCCAGGTCTTCGTCATCCGGGAACAGGGTGGAGTAGTCGGTGTTCGCCACCGAGGTCACCATGATGATGGGGATATCGCCGTATGCCGGGTCCTCTTTCATGAAACGGCTCATGTTCAGCCCGTCCAGGATGCTCGACATGATCACGTCCAGGATCACGAGGTCGGGCTTGTCGCGGGCAAGCATTGCCTTGCCCTGGTTGCCGTTGCTTGCCGAGGTCACCGCGTACCCGAGCTGCTCGAGCACGGTCTTCGTGGAAAAGACAAAATCCGAGTCGTCATCGACGATCATGATCTTCGCATTCTGCATGGGCCTTCTCCTTTCCCGTTCTCAACGGCCGGCTGCCTTTGCCTCGTACTCGCCGCGGAAGAGTTTGAGCGAGGACAGGACCGGTTCGACCATGCCGGTGCCCATGGGGCAGAAGGTCCGGCCCGTGATGCCATTTGCCAGGTACTCGATCTCATCGATATCTTTCATCGTGCCGGTGCCCGCGGTGAGCTTCTCGAGGAGCGAGAGGATATTGTGCCCCCCGACGCGGCAGGGCAGGCAGTTGCCGCACGACTCGTGCACGAAGAAGCGCATGGTCCTGCGCACCACCTCGACGATGTCGGTGGTCTGGTCCATCACGATGACCGCCCCGGTCCCCAGCGCCGAGCCCGCTTCCTTGAGGGTCTCGAAGGCCATGGGCGTGAAGACCCTGTCGCCCCTCAGCAAGGGCGTCGAGGCGCCGCCGGGCACGATGGCCTTGATTTCCCGGCCCTTGCGGACGCCGCCTGCGTGCTCGTAGATGATCTCCTTGAGTGTCGTGCCCAGGGGCAGCTCGAAGTTGCCCGGACGGTTCACATGGCCGCTCACGCAGAAGATCTTGATCCCCTTGCTCTGTTCCGTGCCGATGCCCGCGTACCACCCGGCGCCCCTCAGGACGATGTGGGGGATGTTCGCGAGGGTCTCGCAGTTCTGCACGAGGGTGGGCTTGCCCCAGATGCCCCTGTTCGCGGGGAAGGGCGGCTTCTGCCTGGGGATGCCCCGTTTGCCTTCGAGGGATTCGATCATGGCGGTCTCTTCCCCGCAGATGTAGGCGCCTGCCCCCCTGTGGACCGAGACATCGAGATCGAAGCCGGTGCCGAGGATGTCCCTGCCGAGAAATCCGTGCTGATAGGCATCGGAGATCGCCTTTATCCACCGCTTGACCCCGAGGAAGAACTCGCCCCGGATATAGACGAAGGCCCGGTGTGCGCCGACGGCGTACGCGGTGATGATCACCCCTTCGAGGATGGAGTGCGGGTCTCTTTCGACGATGAGGCGGTCCTTGAAGGTGCCGGGCTCGCCCTCGTCCGTGTTGACCGCAAGGTATTTGACCGGCGCGTCCTTCGGCATGAACCCCCACTTCGTCCCCGTGGGGAAGCCGGCGCCGCCGCGGCCCCTCAGCCCCGAAGCCTTGACCTCGGCGATGACGCTTTCGGGGGTCATCGACAGGGCCTTCCTGAGCGCCTTGTAGCCGCCGTGTTTCAGGTAGGTGTCGATCTTCTCGGAGTTGGGACGGTCAACGTTCGCCAGCAGTACCGGTTCCCAGTGCGCCATGCTACACCTCCCCCGTGATGCGTTCGAGGATCTCGTCAATGCTCGCGGGCGTGAGGTTCTCGTAAAGCTGGTCGTTCACGCGCATCGCGGGAGCGGTCCCGCAGGAGGCGAGGCACTGGACCATCTCGAGGGTGAACGTGCCGTCGGGGGTCGTTTCCCCCGGCTTGATGCCGAGCTTCTCGCTCACGTATTCAACCACCCGCTCCGCGCCGTCGTTCAGGTAGCACGAGAGCCCCTCGCACACCTGGATGACGTAGCGGCCCACGGGCTCCGTGCGGAACAGGGTGTAGAAGCTCGCCGTGCTGTACACCTCGCCGGCCGTCAGCCCCAGGCGTTTTGCCACCTGCTTCACGGATTCCTCGGTCAGATACCCCTTCTGCTCCTGCGCGATATAGAGCGCCGCAAGCAGCATGGCCTCTTTCGCCGGATCGACGACGGCGCGGCCTTCAGGTTTTCGGGGAACACTCTTGGCCTTCATCGACACACTCCTTTCGATCGCACCCATGCCTGCACCCACCCTCGGCAGGACAAACCCCTGAAGCTCAACCGATGTGCTGGCAGGTATCCCGCGGCTTTTTTCAATCGGTCATTCCGCTGCAGCACAAACAAAGCAACAGTGGTGCCAGGGGTGATTGGGCAAAAAGACTATTTATAATTGAGTTATTGCAAACAGCTGTCGCTGAATGCTCAGCCCGGGGGGGAATTTTACCCCTGCGGCGGGGTCATGTTCCCCGGCGCCCGGGGGTGCGCTGAGCCTTCCTTTCCGGGCCTGATCTTCATGGACAACCCCGGATCAATCATCGAGCGTCCGATTCATATTGATTTACGGCTCCACATGGGCATAATGCTCGATGAGGACAACCCTTGCCAGTGCGGGCTTTTGTCCTGGAAGGGTCCCTGTTCGAGACTTGCACATATTTCCCTGTGAGGGTGTGCCCGTGAACTTTTCGAGCTCCTTTGCCCCGCGCCTGCTTTCATGGCCGCTCGCATTGCTGATCGTTTGTCTGATCCTGCAGGGGTGCGGGACAATGAAAAACGGCAGGCGCTGGGGAGAAGATGCAACGCTTTTGCCCGGCTGGAAAAAGGCCGGCGAATCGGCCTTCGACGCGTTGATGTCTCCTCTGGTTCTCATACCCGCCGCAGGCGCGCTTCTCCTCCAGATCGACCATGGCGACAGGAGGATTTCCGACTGGGCACGGGAGCACACCCCTGTTTACGGCTCAAATGATAAGGCAGACCAGCGGAGTGAAGACATCAGGGGGGTCATGGCCTGCACTTTTTACCTGTCGATGCTTGCGACCCCGAGCGGGGACGACCTTACGTCGTGGGGTGCCTCAAAAGTGAAAGGTGCCCTGGTCCAACAGGCCGCCGTGGGCTTCAATCACCTGATCGTGAGCAATTCCCAGGACGCCATCGGGAGAGAACGCCCCAACAACAGCGACAAACGCAGCTTTCCATCCAGCAGGGCAGCCAACACTGCAGCGTTCGCCACCCTCTCTTCAAGGAACGTCGACGCCATGAACATCCCCCAACCGGCAAAGACAACCCTGAACGCCGGGTTGTACACCGCCATGTTCGCAACGGCCTGGGCCAGGGTCGAAGCAGGCCGGCATTACCCTTCGGACGTGCTGGCAGGGATCTCGCTCGGTCACCTGACGAGTTCGATCATCAACGACACGTTCATGGGCATCGATTCGAAAGTAAACGGCCATCCTGTGGCAAGCTGCAACGGCAAGGAATTGTTTATCGGTTATTGCTTGAGATTTTAAAGCGTCGATGAGGACGGTCATTCTTGTCGCTGCCGGGATCAGGCGAGGTCGAAACGGTCGAGGTTCATGATTTTGTCCCACACCGCGACAAAGTCGTGCAGGAACTTTTCCCGGGAGTCCTCACAGGCATAGACTTCCGCCAGGGCCCGGAGCCGGGAGTCGGAACCGAAGACCAGATCGACACGGGTGGCGGTCCACTTCAGTTCACCCGTCTTGCGATCACGCCCTTCGAACAGGTCCCCGGCATCCGATACCGCCTTCCACGCCGTGCCCATGTCAAGCAGGTTCACGAAAAAGTCGTTGCTCAAGGCCTCCTGCCGCTTCGTGAAAACCCCGTGCCGGGTCTGGCCGAAGTTGGTGTTCATGACGCGCATGCCCCCCAGAAGAACCGTCATCTCGGGGGCGGTCAGCGTCAGCAGCTGCGCCCGGTCGATCAGCAGCTCTTCGGCCGATATGGAGAACCTGGTCTTGAGGTAGTTGCGGAAACCATCCGCAGCCGGTTCGAGCACGGCGAAGGAGGCCGCATCGGTCTGCTCCCGGGAGGCATCCATCCGCCCCGGCGTGAAGGGAACCGTCACCTTGTGGCCGGCATTCTTCGCGGCCTGCTCGACGCCTGCGCAACCGGCAAGAACGATCACGTCGGCCAGCGAAACCTTCTTCCCGCCGGACTGGGAAGTGTTGAACCCTTTCCGGATGCTCTCCAGGGTCTCGAGAACCTTTGCCAGCCGGGCCGGCTCGTTGACCTCCCAATCCTTCTGCGGTGCCAGGCGGATGCGGGCACCGTTGGCGCCGCCGCGCTTGTCCGAGCCCCGGAAGGTGGATGCGGACGCCCAGGCGGTTGAAACCAGCTCCGAGACGGACAGGCCCGAAGCCAGGATTTTGCGCTTGAGGGAGGCAATGTCCTTCTTATCGATCAGTTTGTGATCGACGGCGGGAACCGGGTCCTGCCAGATGAGCTCCTCCCTGGGAACCTCCGGGCCGAGATACCGTGAACGGGGACCCATGTCCCGGTGCGTGAGCTTGAACCAGGCCCGGGCGAACGCATCTGCAAACTGATCCGGGTGCTCGTAGAAGCGCCTTGATATCTTCTCGTAGACAGGGTCGAACCGCAGGGAGAGATCCGTGGTCAGCATGCCTGGGGCCTGGCGCTTTGACGGATCGTGCGCATCCGGCACCGTGTTGGCGGCCGCACCACCCTTTGGTATCCACTGATGAGCGCCGGCAGGGCTTTTGGTCAGTTCCCATTCGTGGGTGAACAGGATCCTGAAGAAGTTGTTGCTCCACCTGGTCGGCGTGTTCGTCCAGGTGACTTCCAGGCCGCTGGTGATCGCGTCGCCGCCTTTGCCCGTGCCAAAGCTGCTCTTCCAGCCGAGGCCCTGCTCCTCGATGGGAGCGGCTTCGGGCTCGGGCCCCACATGTTTCGCATCGCCTGCGCCATGGGTTTTGCCGAAGGTGTGGCCCCCTGCGATGAGCGCGACCGTCTCTTCGTCATTCATGGCCATACGGGCGAACGTTTCGCGGATGTCCCTGGCTGCGGCGACCGGGTCAGGATTGCCGTTCGGCCCCTCGGGGTTGACGTAGATCAAACCCATCTGCACGGCAGCGAGCGGGTTTTCCAGGTCCCTCTCGCCGGAGTAGCGCTTGTCATCCAGCCACTTTTCCTCGGACCCCCAGTACACGTCCCCTTCCGCTTCCCAGACATCCTCACGCCCCCCGGCAAAGCCGAAGGTCTTGAACCCCATCGATTCCAGTGCGACGTTCCCGGCGAGGATCATGAGGTCGGCCCAGGAAATTTTCCGGCCATACTTCTGCTTGATCGGCCAGAGCAGCCTGCGCGCCTTGTCGAGGTTGGCGTTGTCCGGCCAGCTGCTCAGGGGTGCGAAGCGCTGCTGTCCCGCCCCCGCGCCGCCGCGGCCGTCACCGGTGCGGTAGGTGCCGGCGCTATGCCATGCCATGCGGATGAACAGGGGGCCGTAGTGACCGAAGTCCGCCGGCCACCAGTCCTTAGAGTCGGTCATGAGCGCCAGAAGGTCCTTCTTCACGGCCGCGAGATCGAGGCTCTCGAACTCTTCAGCATAGTTGAAATCCCTGTCCATCGGGTTGGCCTTGCAGGAATGCTGGTGCAGGATATCGAGCCTCAGCTGGTTCGGCCACCAGTCGCGGTTTGATGCGCCTCTTCCGGTCTTGCTGTCTTCAGCCATGATCTTCGCTCCTTTCGCTCGGTGAATTGTGGAACACTGCCGCTGTGAATCCCTTTTGCGCCAGGCTCTTCGCTGCTTTTTTTGCCAATATCGAGGGCACTCTTATTAAGAACGATTATTAATAGTGAGTGATCATAAACATAATGCCGGCTTTCAATTTGTCAAAGGTGCATGCTCCGTTTCCTGGAAATAGATGAATCCCCGGGTAGTCGGCGCTGCACTGTTCCGCTGCTGCCAACAGCACCAAGGCACTGCCATCGAAGCCAGGCAGGAGATCTTCCGGGAACGCGCGGAGAACCAGCCATGGGGCACATCCTTGAGCAACGGGGGGTGAAGTCTCCTCCGGTTCCCCAGGGAGGCTCTCGCGCGTCGTATCCTTGAGCAGCGGGGGGTGAATACCTACCCCCTGCCTGTCATTCTGACACTTTTCACACAGCGGCAGAGAGGTTTTTTTGCCATTTTGGACCTGTCCCCGTGCCTGCTGAAAGCCTTTCTGCCAATTTGGCAAGCACAAGAAAATCCTGCATCATTAATCTTTCCTGATATCAGGGAGTTATAAATTGCCGGCACCTGGCACGCCCTTTGCCCTTTCTTTGGCATAAGAAAAAAACAAACCCCCAGGAGGGCAAGACAATGATGACATTATGGCTCGTAATCGGCGCACTGTTCATGACCGGCATCGGGATCAGGTTCACCTACAAGGTTTTGGGACTCACCAGAGTGGAAGCCGCCGCAGTGTTCGTCCTGGTCGTAGCCCTGGTGACCATCAACACCGGTCCGGCACGTGAAGTTCTGATGACCCTGTTTTAAAAGGGAAAGCCACTCCTGAAAGGAGGAAGGTCATGAAACGCATGAAGAAAGAAAAAATCGGAAAGGCACTGGCAAACAGGCTGGCTCGGATCAGCGGCTACAGCCTGGTGCTCGTTACGATGACCTTCCTCGGCATGTACGGCGGAATATACCTCGACAAGACGTTGAACATGGCCCCCAACTTCACGCTGCTCGGCCTGCTCGCGGGCATCGTCCTCGGGTTCAAGGGGTTCATCGAAGAGGTCGTGATCGAAAGAAAGATGAAGAGGGCCTAGCCCCGGGACGGTCATCTGTACAAGTCGAGACTGGATCTGACAAATCACCCGATGAAGACATGATCTTACCTTGCAGTATGGTGAGTTACTCTCTCCCGATGATATATGCAATGCAGGTCGAAGTTAGCTATCCTCTTAATTATTTACGAATCATTTAATTTTACCCTTTACAAGGAAAGATATCGTCCTTATTATTTCTCTAGAAAGAGATGATAGGGGGGGTTGTATATGAGGCACAAGACGGCGACAATCCCGGATGCTGCGACACAAAGAAAAGTGTTGTCAAAGGCGGTTGTCAACACCGCCGAGAAGCTGAAGTTCACAAAAAACAAGCTGTCCAGGGTGCTTGGCATCAGCCCTGCGACTGTTACACGCCTATACACACACTCTTATGAATTGTCACCAGATCGCAAGGAGTGGGACTTTGGTGTACTTCTGGTAAGACTTTTCAGATCTCTCGATGCTCTTGTTGGCGGCTCACGCGAGGATGCCTTGGCGTGGATGAACAGTAAAAACAAAGGGCTTGCAGATCAAAAACCCGCAGACCTCATAGAAAAAACGGAGGGCCTGGTGAGTGTCATCCACTACCTGGACACCTGCAGAGGTATCATCTAACGCCCGGCAGTTCTCAGGTACAGTCTGGCGTATGGTGGAATCGCAGTATGAATCGTCCACTATGCGTTTAGTCGATACCATAAGAGAGCATGAGATCCTCGAAGATATCCTTGAGGCGAGCAAACCTCCAGTACCAGACGGGGCAAAAGATCTGCACTACCTCCTTTTCAGCCCGTTCAGATATGCGTACACAACTGCGTTCGGCACACGATTCAGGGCTAAAGGCGATACTGGCGTGTTCTATAGTGCGGATACACCGTATACAGCTGCATCCGAAGTAGGGTTCTGGCGCTGGAAGTTCGTGCAGGACAGCGATGGCCTGAAACGTCTATCGCCATCCCAATTCACTGCGTTCAGTGTTCCCTTGAGCGATCTTTCGGTTGATTTAAGGATAAAGCCGTTCAAGCGCGATGCAGTTCGTTGGCAACATCCCAGCGATTATACTGCAACACAAGCTTTTGCCAAAATAGTCCGCAAGACCAAAGTGGCTATTATCATTTACAAGTCTGTGCGTTGCCCAATAGATAGTTTCTGTGCAGCCGTTCTCGATCCTAAAGCCTTTGCCCAAAAAAAGCCGGATAACGGCATGCAGTCATGGGTGCTCTCAATTGCAGACGAGGTTATCTGGAGCCGCAATCAGGGAGAGGAGTCATTCTCATTAACTTTCTAATGCCAAATCCTTTATCTGTTATATCAATATGCTGGAAGCATGTGGCAAAGGACTATTTCATGGTTTTTTTAAAAGCATGACAATAGAGTTTGCCACCGCGTTCCTTCCGGTCTGCCAGGAATGAAAAAGCGGGCCGCCTGACAGGCGCCCCGCTTTCGTGGTGTTAAAGGGGGAACAGTTTACCGGGCTTCTTTGGCGATCTGCTGGGCAGGGTACCTGATCTTTCTCCTGCTCAGGTCTTTCCTGATCTTCGCGTAGTCCTGGTACATCCGGCCGATGCACAGCCCGAGGCCCAGCATGAGCAAGCCCAGCATGAAGGTCGGCTCCGTGTTGAACCTCACGTCGATCCAGCGCCCCGCCAGCAGGAAGAGGAAGGAGGAGACGACCATGGTGAAGCTCCACGCGCTCATCAGGATGATCTGGTTCATCGTCTTCGTCAGGACTATTTTCTTCTTCGCCTCTTTCATGGCACCTGCTCCTTTCCGGCCCGTCCCACACCGGGGGCCGATGTTGTTTACCAGCCGATATCCTAGCTCACCAGCCCTTTGACCGTCTCGATGGCCGGGGCGGTGAACAGGGCCACGAGGACGGCGTACAGCGCGAAGGACCCGATGGCCTCGCTCAGGTAGATGCCCTGGTAGCGGTACTTCAAAGACACGATGGTGAGCCCGCCGATGGCGAGGCAGCCCAGGTGGAAGTAGGGGAAGTTCCCTGCGCCCGAAGTTGCGTTGGCTGCAAAAGCGAAGCCTGCGGTGATGAGCACTACGAAGAAAGCCACGATTGCCGTCTGGATTGTCCTTTTCATTTTCCTGTCCCCCTTTTTTGTTTTTGTGATACTTACCCTTAGGCATACAGCGTGCCAGTTTGCGCGATCTTCGGTAAATCTTCTTCCATCTCATTGTTATTATAGTTTATATGCCGGATCACCTTCCCCCGTTTGTCAAGGAAAGGGGGCCTGAAAACACGGCCGCATTGAATGGAATGTTCAAAGGGATTGAATGAAATGTCGTTTTGCGGCAGGGAACAGCGGGCTCTGTCCCTTTCCAGGCGCCACGGGGTGGGGACGCATCCTCGGGGGCACGCTCGCCGGTGCCGGTCGAACGCCCCGCCTCCCCCGGCGATACGGGAGGCCGGGGGGTGCGCCGGAGGCGAGCCTGCGTGCGCCCGCCGGGGCCCGGGGCCCCTCTCCACGCTTGCATTTCCAGCAGACAACCTTTAGAAGACAGGTACTATCTTTTGTCTGCAGGAGGTGCATCCCATGGGAATCCAGGAGATTACGCTGGACCGGCTCGATCCTGCCGGGTTCATCGCACAAAAGTCGCGGGAGCTGTCAGCGGCCGTGGGTGAAGGGTTTGCGGTCAACGCCCTTTCCGGCGGCGTGGACTCTTCGGTGGTGACGGCGCTCGGCCACAAGGCGCTGGGCAGCAGGCTCAAGACCTATTTCATCGACAACGGCATCATGCGCAAGGACGAGCCCGCGCAGATCGCCGCTCAGTTCCGGAGCATCGGCATACCCATCGAGATCGTCGACGCCAAGGACCGGTTCTTTGCCGCCCTCAAGGGGCTTTCCGACCCCGAAGAAAAGCGGGAAGCCATCACGCAGACCTTCTACAAAGACGTGTTCGGCGAGCTCGTGAAGCGCAGCAAGGCGCGGATCCTGCTGCAGGGGACCATCTTCACGGACGTGGAGGAGACGGTCGCCGGGGTGAAGCGCCAGCACAACATCCTCTCCCAGCTGGGCATCGACACGGTGGAGCAGTTCGGGTACGAGGTCGTCGAGCCGCTCATCGAGCTGCGCAAGCCCGGCGTCCGGAAAGTCGGCGAGGCGCTCGGCCTGCCGCTGGACATGTACAACCGGCCGCCCTTCCCGGGACCGGCCCTGGCGGCGCGGGTCATCGGGGAGGTCACCCCCGCGCGGGTCGCCCTCGTGCGCGAGGCCACCGCCATCGTGGAGGAGGAGCTCGCCGGCAGCGGGGCCTTCCAGTACCTCGCGATCCTGCACGAGGACAGGGTGACTGGCATCAGGGACGGCAAAAGGGACTACGGCAGCCAGATCGAGGTCCGGTGCTGGGAAAGCAAGGACGCGAAGACGGCCGCCCCCACCAGGCTCGACTACGACATCCTCCAGAAGATCGCTGCGCGCATGACCTCAGAGGTCCCGGGGGTGGTGAGCGTGACCTACAACATCACCTCCAAGCCCACCTCGACCATCGAGGCCGTCTAGAAAGCGGGGGTACCGGAAAGGGCGGCGCGGCTCGGGCCCAGGTAATGTCGGCCCCGGCCCCGCCGCCCCTGCCGGGCCTAGGCAGGGATACCTGCTGGGCCATATACCAGGGGCCATGCGACGCGAGCGTGATCATCGACGAGATGCTGAAAAAGCTCGACAGGGAAAAATTCTTCAACCCCTCTTCACTCATCATCCAGGGAGAGGGAGTCATGCTCCAGGACGCCCGGGCAGCCATCGATTGAAATGAAAGGAAGGGGACATGATCAAAACGGCGGTCACTGAAATGTTCGGGGTGAAATATCCCATCATCTGCGGGTCCATGATGTGGCTGTGCAGGCCCGAGCTCTGCGCGGCAGTATCGGAGGGCGGGGGGCTCGGCAATCTCACCTGCGGCAATTACGAGACCGAGGACGAGCTTAAGTCCGCCATCTCCCGTGTCCGGGAGCTCACCGGCAAGCCCTTCATGCTCGGGGTGACGCTGATGCCCTCAGTGCGGGTGACCCCGGAGATGAACCGCATGTACCTGAGGGTGGCGGCCGAGGAAAAGGTCGCCGGCATGGAGATCTCCGGGATGCCCCTCGACATGGCCTTCGGGAAGGAGGCCCTGACGGCCCTCAAGCATGCGGGCGTGAGGGTGTTCCACAAGGTCGGCTGCCTGAAGCACGGCATCCATGCGCAAAAGGCGGGCTACGATGGGGTCTATTGCCTCGGGTTCGAAGCGGGCGGACACCCGTACAAGGACAATGTGGGGACCATCGTGCTCACCCCCCGCATGGTGGATGCGCTCGATATTCCCGTAGTCACCGTGGGCGGCATAGCGGATGGCCGGGCCATGGCAGCCGCACTTGCGTTGGGAGCCCAGGGCATAATGATGGCGAGCCGGTTCCTCACCACCCGGGAGTGCCCCGTGCACGACAATATCAAGCAGGAGCTCATCAAACGAAACGAGGCGGACACCGTCATCTTCGGGGGGAAGGGACTGGGTATGCAGGGTCGCGCCCTGAAGAACGGCCTCGTTGAAAAGATTCAAAACATCGAGGACGGAGGGGGCGGACTCGAAGAGCTCTTTCCCCTCATCTCGGGCGAGCGGATCAAGAACGCCTGGGAAAAGGGATTGGTGGACGATGCCCCCTTTATGGTGGGACAGTGCATAGGGCACATCCATGAGATCATGACCTGCAAAGAGGTGCTGGAGACTGTATGCAGGGATGCACAGAAACACCTCTCACGGGCGAACACCCTTTTTCAAAAAGATCAGCAAGGAACCAGCGCTGAACCATGAGGCGCTTTAAGCAGAGGTTCGAGAAATAAAAAGGGGCGCTCTCCGTGCAGTGGCGAAACAGCCGGGTTTCACAGGGGTATCGCTGCCCGGTTTTTTACTTCGGCAGATACACTTGAAAGAAAAAAGCCCTTGTTTCCAAGGGCTATTGAATCTTGCCGGATTGCTTCAGACAGTTAATTGGTGGAGGTGGGGGGGATCGAACCCCCGACCTTAGCATTGCGAACGCTACGCTCTCCCAACTGAGCCACACCCCCAAAACGCTTACCAAACCTTGTCTACATGACTCCGTGCTACTCGTCAACCCCTTGCTTCGGCGTTTGCGCCTCCTGAAGCCTCGCCCGGGCAAATTCCATGGCCTCCCGGTGGTCCTTGAGCTCGCCGTCGAGCCCCTTGTCCCGGATGAGCCTGAGCGTCCCGCCCAGGTACCTGCCCCGGGCGAATCCCGCGGCGAGGAGATCCTTGCCGCTCACGGGTGGCCGGTAGGAGCGCCAGGCGGTGATGTAGGAGGAGATGAGCTCCTTCACCGCGCTGCTCCTGGTCTTGGACATGGCGAAGAGGACCACCTCGAGGGACGCGCCCTCGAGGAGCTTCACCACGCCCGACGGCTTGAGCGTGCGCGCCGCGGCGAACCCCTTGAGGATCTCCTGGACCTTGGTCTGGGAGTCGAGGAGCGCCCTGATCTCCTCGTCCGTGATCCCCAGCCTCCGGCAGATGTCGACAATCTTTTTGGTCTTCATCTGGTCCACAAGGCCCAGGAGGTAGACGAGCCAGGACCGGTACTCCTCGTGGGTGAAGAGCATGGTGAACCACAGGAGCGTCTCCCTCACCCGGGCGAAACAGTCCTTCATGGCCGGGAGGAACTGGAAGTCCGGGTGGATGGCCGTGAGCACGCCGAGACCTGCCAGCCGCTCGAGACCCTTCGCGGGGTCGTCTTCGCCGAGCATCTGCCGGATCTCCCGGGAGATGCGGCCCCCGAACACGCTCCCCAGGAGCCCCGACTTCACCGCGGCGTGGACGAGGGTGATGGTCTGCTTGCCCAGCGTGAAGCCGTAGCGCTGCTCGAACCTCACGGCGCGCAGGATCCGGGAGGGGTCCTCGACGAAGCTCAGGGCGTGCAGCACCCGGATGCGCTTTTCCCTGATGTCCCGCTGGGCGCCGAAAAAGTCGATGAGCTCGCCGAAGCGCTGGGGGTTCAGGCAGACGGCCATGGTGTTGATGGTGAAGTCCCTGCGGTAGAGGTCGAGCTTCAGGGTGGACTGCTCCACCACGGGGTAGTCCCCCGGGGTCTTGTAGTACTCCAGGCGGGCCGTCGCCACATCGATGTGGGTGCCGTCACCGAGCGTGACCACCGCGGTCTTGTACTTCTCGTGGGAGGCGTACCGGGCGCCCACGGCCTGGCAGAAATTCCGGGCGAAGGCGATCCCGTCCCCCTCGACCACGACGTCCACGTCGAGATTGCTGATCCTGAGGATCATGTCCCGCACGATCCCGCCCACGAGGTAGATGTTGAAGCCCATGGAGGATGCCAGCTCCCCCGCCTGCCGGAGCAGCCCGCAGATCTCCCGGGGCAGGCGCTCCTCCAGGAGCCCCGTGAGGTTCTTGGTCTGGGCCGGCTTGAGCTCCGCTCCCTCGGTCTTGGCCATCTTCTCGTGCATGACCATCATGAGGTCCGTGCGCGTGATCACGCCCATGACCCTGCCCTCTTCCACCACCGGGAGCAGCCGCTGGTTCCCGTCGATGACGAGGGTCCGGATCTCCCACACCGGGGCGCCGGGCTCCACGAGCTTCAGGTCTCGGATCATGTAGTCCTTCACCGTGGCCCCGCCCAGTCCGTGGCCCTCGGCGCGGCTCACGATCTGCCGGGTGACGAGACCTGCGGGCCAGCCGTCTTCGGCCAGCACCACCGCGGCGTTGATGTGGTAGCGGTTGAGCACCTCGCTCGCCTCGCTCAGCGAGGCGTCCATGCCCAGCGAGATCACCGGGAAGGTCATGATGTCCCGGGCCGTGATCCGGGGCTTCGTTTCCCGCTTCACGACGGTTACGAGCCTCGCCTCGGCGGCGTCGATGGTGGCCTCCCTGATGGACGCGGCCGCGGCCGTGGGGTGCCCGCCGCCGCCGAAGGCCCGCGCCACCTCCGCCGCGTTCACCTGGGGCAGGGTGCTCCGGGCCACGAGGTAGATCCGCTCGCCCATGAGCCCCAGGGCGAACATGGCGTCCGCGTTGAACATGGGCCTGAGCTTGTGCACGAGCATGGCGAAGTCCTCGACGTAGCCCGGCGATTCGGACCGGGTGAACAGGACGTCGATGCCGCTGATGTGCAGGACGCGGGAGTTCTTGATGAGCTGGTCGAGCACGTCCACCTGCGAGGCGTCGAGCTCCCGGGAAATGGCTGCGGAAACCTGCCGGAGATCGGCGCCCCAGGAGATGAGCTGGGCCAGGGTAAGGGCGTCCGCGGACGTGGTGGAGGGGAAGAGGAGCGACCCGGTGTCCTCGTAGACCCCCATGGCCATGACCGTCGCCAGCGCCGGGCTCGGTGCGATCCCCCGCTCCCTGAGGACGCCCACCATGATCGCCACGTTCGAGCCGAGCTCCTCGCAGTGCGCCTCGGCGGCGGGGATGTCCTCCACGGAGCAGGGGTGGTGGTCGTACACGATCACCTCGACCCCCTCCCTGCCCACGATCTTCGCGAACTCGCCGATGCGGGAGGACTGCCTCGTGTCCACGACCACGAGCCGCGTGATCGCGTCCAGGTCGATGTCCTTCTGCCGGACGATGCCCCGGGTGATCTCCGCCGGGGCCCCGGCGAGGTAGTCCCGCAGGTTCTTTTCCTGCGCCCCGGGAAAGGAGAGCAGGGCTTCCGGGTAGATGAGCTTCGCCGCGACCATGGAGGCTAAGGCGTCGAAGTCCGCCTGGATGTGGGAGATCACGACGTCCACGCCCTACCCCCTCGGGTGGAACCGCTCGTGGATCTCTTTGAGCCGGGCCGGGTTCACGTGGGTGTAGATCTGGGTGGTGGAGATGTCGGAGTGTCCGAGCATCATCTGCACCGACCTCAGGTCGGCCCCGCCGGCCAGCAGGTGCGTGGCGAAGGAGTGCCTGAGGACGTGGGGGGAGATGTGCTTCCTGATCCCGGCCTCTTCGGCATAGCGCTGGATCATGTACCAGAAGTTCTGCCGGGTCATGGCCCTGCCGCGGTTCGAATAGAACAGGCTGTCGGAGGCATCCTTTGCCAGGGACGGGCGGGCGAGGGCAAGGTACTCCTTCACCCACCTGACCGCAGCCTCCCCGATGGGCACGAGGCGCTCCTTGCCCCCCTTGCCCCGGCAGATGAGGTAGCCCACGTCCAGGTTGAGCATGTGGAGCTCCAGTCCCACGAGCTCGCTCACCCGCAGGCCCGTGGCGTAAAGGAGCTCGATCATGGCCTTGTCCCTGATGCCCAGGGGCGTGGAGGGGTCCGGGGCGTGGAGGAGCCTGTCCACCTCTTCGGCGCTCAGCACCTGGGGAAGGTACGCGCTTCGCCTGGGCGCGGCCAGCTCCCGGGTGGGGTCTTTGCCGATGCCCCCCTCCTCGAGGAGGAAGCGGTAGAACTGGCGCAGGGCGGAGAGCCTCCTGCCGATGCTCGTGGACTTGAGCTTCTTCGCGCGGCAGGCGCTCGAGTAGGCGGCGATGTCTTCGGACCCCAGCGTGAGCACATCCTTGCCCCGGCCTTCCATCCAGGCGAAAAAGTCCCTCAGGTCGCTTTCATAGGCCGACAGGGTGTTCTCGGGCGCAGATCTCTCGACAACCAGGTATTCGAGAAAAGAGTCTATGTATGCATGACTCATCTCTTCTTCAGGGCGGGCTGGAGATTGAGCGCCATGAGGTCGCTCAACGCGGGCGCCGCGCTCTTTTCGTCCGGGTACGCCCCGGAGAGGAGGCGGTAGAGGTCTTCCTTCTCCTTGACGACGTAGGGGACGACGCCTTTGCGGGAGAGGCTCCCGGCCGCTGTCAGGGCGTCCTCCCTGCTCTTGTACAGGCCCAGCTCGATGGCGTAGGGGACCGTGCCCCCCACGAAGGCGTCCTTGGCGACGATGCCCTTGCCTTTGAGCTCCTGGAGCTTCAGCACGGCATCCTTGATGTTCGAGAACGCGCCATAGTCGATGCGGTACCAGATGCCCGGCGCGCCGAGATTGATCTTGGTGATGAAGACCATCTCCGCGAGCTTCTTCCGGGTGAGCTCGCTCAGCCTGTGCGCCTGGCCCGCGTCTTTCGAGGAGGCGATGTGGATGGTGTAGGGGTAGTGGGTCGTCTTCGTGTAGAGGAGGCCCTGGCCCTGGGCGGCCTGCGCCGGGTCGTCGGCGGTCTGGACCCCCATGCCCTGCGGAGGGCTCGCGGGGACGGTCCGGTGGATCTCTTTTCTCACCACGTTGCTCAGGCCCCAGTCAGCCCATGCGGGGATCGCCGCCAGGAACAGGGCGCACACCAGCAGAACACGCTTCATTTATTCCTCCCGCCGTACGCGTATGTGGTGTTCATTATATAACTATTTATTCCCTTTGCAATACCGTCCACCAGGGTCTCCTGGTGGGAGCGCTGCTTGAGGAGGCCCATGTCCATGGGGCTCGTGATGAAGCCCAGCTCGATGAGGATCGAGGGCATCTGCGCGCCCAGCAGGACGTAGAAGGGCGCCTGCCGCACCCCGAGGTTCTTCCCCTCGTACCCCGTGTCTGCCGCTAGGGACAGCACGTTCCTGTGCACGCAGGTGGCGAACTTCGAGGACTCGTTGATCTTGGAGTTGAGCATGAGGTCGTTGAGAATGAGCTGCAGGTCGCTCATGGACTTGTCAGAGAAGGTGTTCTCCCGCGCCGCCACCTCGATGGCCGAGGAGTCCGTGGTCAGGTTCAGGAAGTAGGTCTCGATGCCGCTCACGGAGACGCTCTGGTGCGAGTTGATGTGAAGCGACAGGAAAAGGTCGGCCCGCTTGCGGTTGGCGAAGGACGTCCTTTCCTCCAGGGCCACGAACTCGTCCCTGGTCCGGGTAAGGAACACCTCGAAGCCGTCCGCCTTCAGACGCTTGGCCAGGAGCTTCCCGATCTCCAGGGTGAGGTCCTTCTCCTTGACGCCCGACGGGCTGACGGCGCCGGGGTCCTTGCCGCCGTGGCCCGGGTCCACCACGATCCGGGAAACCTTCAGGCAGAGCTGGGTGGCTATGGTCGGCAGGTCCCTGCCCGCCTGCGCGGGCGTGCCCGCCGGCACCTTCCTGGGCGGGGTGCTTTGGCCGGCCGGGGAAGCGGCGTTCCGCCGGGAAGCGGCCGTCTTCGGCGAAGCCTTGCCGCTCACGTCGATGACGATCCTGGACGGGTCGTCCTCCGTGCTCGTCCGGTAGGAGGGCCTGGCGCTGAGGTCGAGCACGACCCGCACCCTGCCGTCGGGGTGCCCGGAGGCGCGGATGGACGACACGATTCCTTCGCCCGCGTCCTTCCTGCCTTGAACTGCCGGCGCAAGCCTCGCTCCCTCGATGTCCACGACCAGCCGGACCGGTTTTCCCTGCGCCCTGTTCTCGGGGGCGACCCAGGTCTTGTACGAAGCCGGGCCGTCCAGCTCCACGACCACCCGGGCGCCGCCCTCGCTGTCGAGGCAGGAGATCTTCTTCACCCGGGCAGGCAGCTCAGGCCGCTTCTGCCCGGCCTCTTCAACCCGGGGCTTTTCCGTGGCCTTTTCCGAAACTCTCTGCTCCGCGGCCTTCCCCTGGCCGGGTTTCTCCCCGAGCTTCAGGCCGGCCTCCTCCGCCATGTCCCCCCTGGCGTACTCGTCGAGGACCCGGCGGTACAGTGCCGCGGCCTTCCGGTCGTTCCCCGCCCTTTCTTCCAGGAGTCCCGAGTGGTAAAGGGCGTCGTCGGCAACGGCGCTCCCAGGATATTTTTCCGCAACGTTCTGGTAGATCCGGGAGGCTTCCCCGAGGTCGCTCTTTTTCCCCGAATACCGGGAGAAGTGCTCATAGACCTTCGCGCCCCGAAGGCAGGCCTCCGGTGCGAGGTCGGAGGCGGGGTATTTCTCCGCGACGCCGAGGTAGGCGTCGATCACCCTTATCCAGTTGTCCCTGACCTTCTTTTTCGCGGGGTCTTTCACGAGGTCGACGTACTTCCTGTTGGCATCCTGGAACAGGGCCGCGGGGTCGCCCGCTGCCCGCACGGGAGCGCCCCACCCCACCATCATGGCCAGCAGCAGGAGGATGCACGCGAAGATGTTCAGCTTATCATCGATGTAATCCATTACGTCGTCTTCTCAGTAATCCCTTACTTTCTGCCCGGGCCACATCCGGGCCCGCGTAAGGGGTCTATCGGCAAACCGCCCCCGAAAACTTAGCCGCTGCTGGTGTTTATCGAATGTATGATCGAGAGGCCTTTGACGGTCAGGTGCTCGTCCCGGACATAGTCGGCCGGCAGGAGGGCGTCGATCACCCGGGCCAGCCCCCCGGTGACTACCACCAGGGGCTTCTTGCCCAGGCGGTCTGCCATGAGGGAGGACAGCCCCCGGATAAGCGCCGCGTGGCCCGCGATGACGCCCGAGCGCAGGCACTCCTTCGTGGTGGTGCCGATGAGGTTTTCCACCGGGGAGATGGCGATGTCCGGGAGCTCCGGCGCCGCGGCGAGCAGGCCGCGGTACGCGCTCAGCAGGCCCGGGACGATGGCCCCGCCGAGGAACTCCCCGGCTTCGGTGATGCAGTCCACGGTGGTGGCCGTGCCCATGTCGATGACGATGCCCGGGGCCCTGCCCCCGCTGTAGAGGTGGTGGCAGGCGGCCGCGTCCACGAGCCTGTCCGTGCCGAGGGTGTCCATTGACCGGTAGCTCGTGGTGATCCCCATGGGGGTGTCGTTGGAAACCACGAAGGGGGAGATGCCCAGCCCCTCCCTGAAGTCCCGGCAGATGGCGCCTGTTGCCGCCCTGCGGACGCTGCAGATGACGACCCGGTCGGGCACGGGCTTTCCGTCGAGGTCGAGGAGGTCCAGGAAGGCGCTGCCCGAGAGGCAGTCTTCCGTCGAAACCCGCCGGAGCAGGCGGATCTCGGATTCCTCCATGAAAGCACAGGTGATATGCGTATTGCCCACGTCTATGGCGAGCATCCCGGTCCTCCCGTCAATTCCTGCAGCATTCCCTCCGGAGGAGGATGAGCCACTGGCCGGATTATAAGACCGGCCCGCAGGCCGGGTCAACCGGGAACCTCTGCCACGGCCCTGATCCAGCCGGCGCTCGCGCCCTTGATCTTGACGGGAAAGCAGTAGAAGGTGAAGCCCGTTGGCGGCAGCTCGTGGAGATTCGTGAGCTTTTCTATCTGGAAGTAGCCCTTCTCGATGCCCGCGAAATGCCCTTCCCAGATGAGGGACGCATCGTGCGTGCGCCCGAACTCCTCGGCCTGGAAGGGCAGCGGCCGGTCCCAGCTCCAGGCGTCCGTGCCCACCACGTGCACCCCCTGGTTCACGATCCACAGCGTCGAAGCCCTGCCGAAGCCGCAGCCCTTCACCAGGTACTCGGGCGTGCCCCAGTAAGCGTCGGCGCCGGTGCGGGCCAGGAAGATGTCGCCTTCCCTGAGGCGGTAGCCCATGCCGTCGAGCCTCTCTTCGATGTCTTCGGGCATGATGTTGTAGCCGTCGGGGAGGCCCGTGAAGTCGAGCACGACCCCGTTGCCCACGGCCCACTCGATGGGGAACTGGTCGATGGTGAGGGCCTGCTTCCCGCCGTCCTGGGTGGGGGCGTAGTGCCAGGGCGCGTCCATGTGCGTGCCCGCGTGGGTGGACAGCTCGAGCACCTCCATGGCCCAGCCGTTGCCCCCGGGCAGGTCCCCCCCGGTGAGGCCGGGGTAGAAGAGCTGCATGGTCTGCGCGCCGATCTTGTGGTCCAGGTAGGTGATCTTGGGGATCATGAGGGGCGGGTCGCTGGGAAGCCCGCTTTCGATGGCGATGGAAAGGTCGATGAATCTCCTGGGCATGTCGTCACCTCCGGTCGTTCCGGCCGTCCGCAAGGGCGGATCCTTTCGGCCATGTTACCGGGGAGAACGCCCGCAAGTCAAGACATCATGCGTGTTGACAGGGAGGGGTTTTTCCGTGTTAATGTCCGGTATGGACTTCACCATCCAGGACCTCCTGAAGCAGGCGCAGCAGCTCCAGGAGCAGGTTAAAAAGATCCAGGAAGAGCTCGGCCGCAGGACCGTTTCCGCCTCCTCCGGCGGCGGCATGGTGAGCGTCACGGTCACCGGCCGGCAGGAACTCCTGTCCATAAAACTCGACCCCGTGTGCGTCGACGGCCGGGACATCCCCATGCTCGAAGACCTCATCCTCGCCGCCGTGAACCAGGGGCTGAAGAAGTCCCGGGAGCTCATGGCCGAAGAGATGAAGGGCCTCACCGGCGGGCTCCCTCTCCCGTTCGACATCGCCTGACATGGACCCCTACCCCAAGCCGCTCAAGGACCTCATCAGCCAGCTCAGGCGCCTGCCGGGCATTGGCGAGAAGACCGCCGCCAGGCTTGCCCTCTTCATCATCGGTGACCGGGAAAACCTCGCGGGGGACCTGTCGCGATCGCTCTCGACGGTCAAGGACTCCATCCGTCTGTGCTCGGCGTGCTTCACCCTCGCCGATGCGCCCCGGTGCCCCATCTGCTCCGACCCCACCCGCGACCCCTCCATCATCTGCGTGGTCGAGGAGCCAAGCGACGTGCTCGCCCTGGAGTCGGCCCACGCCTACAAGGGGCTTTACCACGTGCTCCACGGGCTCATCTCGCCCATCAACGGCATCGGCCCCGAGGACATCCGGCTCTCCGAGCTCATGGAACGCCTCTCCCGCAGGGAGGTGAGCGAGGTGATCGTGGCCACCAACCCGTCGGTGGAAGGGGAAGGCACCTTCCACTTCATCGCCCGCCTCGTCGAGGACGCGAAGCTCCCGGTGAAGGTCAGCCGCATCGCGTCGGGCATCCCCATGGGGGGGGAGCTCAAGTACATGGACCAGGTCACCCTTGCCAGCGCCTTGCGCTACCGCAGAAACGCGAAGGACAGATGACCCCGGGGGGGCATTCCGCATGAGCCAGTTTGCCGTTCAGGGTGGGTATGTGATCAAGAGCGCGAGGGAGATCCTCCGGGACCACTTCGTCATCGTGGAGGGAAACCGGATAAAGGACATCGCCCCCGCCCTGCCTGAAGGCATGGCCGAGGTGCTGGGCGGACCCTGCGACATCGTCATGCCCGGGCTCATCAACACCCACACCCACGCCACCATGACGCTGTTCCGGGGCTTCGCCGACGACCTGCCCCTCATGACCTGGCTCAACGACTTTATCTTCCCCGCGGAGGCGAAGTTCGTGAACAGGGAGTTCGTCTACCTGGGCACGATGCTCGCCGCCTGGGAGATGACCAGGTCCGGGACCACGGCCTTCTGCGACGGGTATTTCTACGAGGACGAGGTGGGCAGGGCCGCAAAGGAGGTGGGCATCCGGGCGTGGCTCGGGGAGGGCATCCTCCAGTTTCCCAGCCCCTCGCTGAAGGACCCCGAAAGGACCATCGACCACTCCAGGAGGTTCATCAGCCGCTGGCTCGATGACGACCTCGTCCGTCCCACGGTCTTCCCCCACGGCGTGTACACCTGCACCCCCGAACTCCTTGCCCGGGCCTATGCCCTGGCCGAGGAGTTCGACCTCATCTACCAGATCCACTTAAGCGAGAGCGCAGCCGAGGTCAGGCAGGTGCGGGAGCAGACGGGCATGACCCCCGTGGGGCTCCTGGACTCCCTGGGCTGCCTCTCCCCGAGGACGCTCGCGGCCCACTGCGTGGCCCTCGACCAGGCCGAGATCGAGCTTCTGGCCCGGAGGGGCGTGCACGTGGCCCACAACGCCGAGAGCAACATGAAGCTCGCCTCGGGCATCGCGCCGGTGCCCGCCATGCTCGCCGCGGGCGTGAACGTCACCATCGGCACGGACGGGTGCGCGAGCAACAACAACCTCGACATGCTCACCGAGATCTCCACCGTGGCCAAGCGCCACAAGATCAGCACCATGGACCCCACCGCGCTGGACGAATGCACCGCGCTGGCACTCATGACGCAAAATGCGGCAAAGGCCCTGAAGCTCGACGCGGGCACCCTCGAGCCGGGCAAGCTCGCGGACATCATCACCCTCGACGGCCATGCGCCCAACCTCGTGCCCGTCTACAACCCCGTCTCCCACGTGATCTACGCGGCCTCGGGCTCCAACGTCAAGGACGTGGTCGTCAACGGCACGGTCATCGTGCGCGACTTCGAGTCGCTCACCGTGGACGAGGAAAACCTCATCAGGGAATGCCGGAAAATCCAGGAGCGGGTAAGCAGGGGCTGAACGGGAAAAGAGTTCCTTCCGCCGGGCACTATTTTCCATGCCCCCCCGTACGAGCCCCTGGCGCCGCCTCGTTTTCCCAGCCTGGCAATGTCGTTGCTTACAATAAAGAGTACCGAAACGCATGCCGATAGGATGGGATATGAGAATCAGCAACAGATTTCTCTACTACCAGTTGGTCAAGGACCTGGGGGCGAACTCCGAGAAGCTCTTCAGGCTCAACAGCCAGATATCCTCTGCCAGGAAGCTCGACAAGCCCTCGGAAGACCCGCTGGGCCTGGCAAAAGTCCTGGTGAACCGCTCCGAGCTGAGCGCCTTCGACCAGTTCCAGAAATCCATCACGCTGGCCAGCGGGTGGCTCACGCGCACGGAATCCATCGCCTCCTCGTCGGACGACCTCCTCACCCGGGCCTCCGAGCTCGCAACCCAGATGGCCTCCTCGACGCAGAACGCCGCCACGAGGGCCGGCGCGGCAGAGGAGATCAAGGGCCTCCGGGAGGAACTCCTGGGCCTCGCCAACTCCAGGTACGGAAACAAGTACCTCTTCGGCGGCACCATGACCCAGACACCCCCGTTCCAGAACGCGGACGCCGCCCTGATGCAGGACGAAGTAGACACCGTGGCCGCGGACGCCGCGGAAGCGGTGGCGAACCTCGGGGGTGCGGCAGCCGCCGGGGACCGCTACATCAACAGCACCGACGGGAACATCTACCAGTATGACGGCGCGGCCTGGCAGGTGAGCGTAGCCGCCGCGGAGGGGATCTCCGCCGCGGTGGGCGACGATATCCGGGTATATGCCGACGGCCGGTGGTCGAGCATCTACGGGGGCAACAGCGCGTCCTTTTCCGTGCAGATCGGCAAAAACGACACCGTGGAAATCAACCTGCCCGGCGACGAGATCTTCATGAACCCTTCGGGCAGCGCCATCGGGACGCTCATGAAGCTGGAAAAGGCCATGAGGGACAACGACCAGCAGGGGATACAGGACCTGCTCGGAGATATCGAGGACGCAAGCGTGGTCCTGAACAACAAGCTCGCCAAGGTCGGAGCCGTGATGAACCGGCTCGACACGACGAAGTCCGTCATCAGGCAGGCCGCGGTGGAAAACCAGGCAGTGACGTCGGAGATCGAGGATCTCGACTACGCCGACGCCATCACCAAGCTGCAGAACCAGCAGACCATCTACCAGGCTGCCCTGCAGAGCGCATCCATGATCACGGGCATGAGCCTCGTGGACTACATGTCATAGGAGGAGAGGGCTTTTGGAAATCCAGACCTCGAGATTCGGCAATATATCGGTGCAGGAGGAGAAGGTGATCCTTTTCCCCAAAGGGATTTTGGGCTTTTCCCAGAACAAGCGCTACGTCCTGTTCCCGCATGCGGAAAAGTCCCCCTTCTACTGGCTCCAGAGCGTCGAGGACGGCAGGGTGGCCTTCGTGGTCATGAGCCCGCAGCTGGTGAAGCAGGACTATGCCGTGAACGTCGAGGATTCCCTGCTCCGGGAGCTTCAAGCGGGGGAGATGTCCGAGCTGGAGGTCATGTGCATCGTCAACATCCCCCACGACCAGCCCGACCGGATGACCATCAACCTCCTGGGGCCCATCGTCATCAACGTGAACAAGCGCTGCGCCGTTCAGATCATCTGCCCGGAAGAAAGCTACTCGCACCGCCACCCGGTCATCGCAGACATGGGGTGAACCCTCCGGAGCCAGCGGCAACCGAAAAACCCCATCCCCCGGGACCTGTCACAAAAAACCTCCGCCACACGCGGAGGCTTTTTATTGCCCCTCTCCCGGGCAGCCCCTCCCCGGCCAGCGCCTGACAGACGACCGCCGCACGCGGGGGATCTTTGGCCGGGATCTCTTTGGTTTCAAGACCTAATGCCAACGACCGCCGCACGCGGGGGATCTTTACTGCCCCTCTTCCTTCGAACCCTTCTTTGCCTGTTTCTTTTCGGCTTTCAGCCTGTTCTTTTCGGCCTTCTTCGAGAGCTTGCCTTCCTGAGAAGGCGCGGTGGGCGCCTGCGGCACCGGGGCTCGGGGGGCAGCCCCCTGCACCCCGGGCGACTTCCCCCGGTGGAAACGGTCCAGGATCAGCCTCCCGAGGTACTTGCCGAAAAAGCCGATGAACCCCGCGGCAAAGACCAGGGCGGCCCACGTGAGGACCTCGGCTATGGTGTCCTGATACGGCATGGCAGTTATATACAATGATTCGGACACGGTTTTCCACCCGCGTTTGCACAACCCGGCCGCCCGGCTCGACAACCGGCACCGCCGTGCGGGTCTGTCGCCCGCGTTTGCAAAACTGTCCGCGATTCGCTATAAGGAGGTGCCCGCCTGTTCGCTGCACGGGGAAGAGCCCTCGAACGGCGGAAGCCACCCGAGCCCAAGGAGCGTACGGACACAGCATGCAGGCACCCATCATTTCCTTCGTCGCGAAGGGTACGAACAGCGGGAAGACCTACCTCATGGAGAAGCTCGTGGGCGAGTTCAAGGCCCGGGGGAAGAAGGTCACCGCGGTCAAGCACGGAACCCACCGCATGGACGTGGACAAGGAAGGCAAGGACACCTGGAAGTTCGCCCAACAGGGGGCCGACCGCATCATCCTCTTTTCGGACAGGGCCCTGCTCCTCTACGAGCTCAAGGAGCCGGACCTGGACCACCTCGTGTCCCTGGCCCGGGAAGGGTCGGACATCGTCCTCGTGGAGGGCTTCAAAAGCGGCCCCTTCAAAAAGATCGAGGTCTTCAACCCCGCGCTCTACGACACACCCCTGTGCCTCGAGGAGCCCGGAGACGATTATATCGCCATTGTCAGCGGGGAATACATTGACGCGAACCTCCCCTGGTTTTCCTTCGAGGACGTCCGGGGGATCTGCGACTTCATCGAGGGGCAGTGCGGGCAGTAGACGCCGCGGCCCGGCCGGTTCGGAGCAGGGCGCCCGGGCAAAAAACTGCCCGCGAAATTGAGTCAATAAGCTGTGGCTTCCCGGAAAAAACTGTGGTAAAGGCTTTATCCCTATGCTGATCGTCCGCCTTCTGCCTAAAAAAGACCTCCCCGTGGCCAAGGGGCACCCCTGGATCTTCTCGGGCGCCGTGGACAAGATCCAGGGCTCTCCCGAGGAAGGAAGCCTGTGCCGGGTCATCGACTCGAGGGGGAAATTCCTGTGCCAGGGCTTCTACAACCCCTTTTCCCAGATCGCCGTGCGGGTGCTCACCCGGGGCAAGGAGACGGTCGACCGGGCCTTCTTCGCGCAGAGGATCAGGCAGGCGGCGACGATGCGGGAATCGATCATCCCCGGGGACACCACCTGCTACCGGCTCGTCAACGGCGAAGGCGACCTCCTGCCCGGCCTGGTGGTGGACTTCTTCTCCCAGGTCCTGGTCATGCAGTTCCTCACCACGGGCATGGAAGAAATCAAGGCCGACATCGTGTCCATCTTCCAGGAGCTCTACCCCTCGTGCGCCATCCACGAGCGCTCCGACATGCGCGCCCGCTCCGGCGAGGGCCTGCGCCCCTTGAGCGGCCCGCTTTCCGGGAGCCTCCCCGATGGCACGGTGCAGGTGCTCGAAGCGGGCATCCCTCTCATGGTGGACGTTCTCACGGGCGACCGCACGGGCTTCTACCTCGAGCACCGGATCAACCGGTCCAAGCTCAGGGCCCGGGCAGCAGGCAGGGACGTCCTCGACCTCTTTTCCTACACCGGGGCATACGCCATGCACGCCCTCAAAGGCGGGGCGAAGTCGGTGGTGTCGGTGGAAAACTCCGCGCCGGCGCTGGCCCTGACGAAAAAGAACCTGGAGCTGAACAAGGTCCCGCCCTTTGTCTGGAAGGTCGTGCGGGACGACGTGTTCAGGTTCCTCCAGGACGACCGGGCGACCTACGACATCATCGTGTGCGACCCCCCCGCCTTCATGAAGGAGGCGGACGATTTCGAGAAGGCCCTCGCCCTCGCCCTCGAGAGGCTCAGGCCTTCGGGCCAGGTCTTCACGAACACGTACCTGGGCCCGCAGGTCACCCCGCTGGACTTCTACCGGGCGGTGCAGCAGGCCGCGGAAAAAGCATCGAGGTCCGTGCGCATCATCGAGCCCCTCCACGAGGGCCCAGACTTCCCCATCCAGCCTTCCCACCCCCAGGGGGTGCACCTCTTCGGCCACATCCTCTACGGGGAATAGGCAAAAAAAAGTCTTTCGCCCCCGCGGGGCAACCACGGCCCCGGGTCAGGCTCGGGCGCCTTCTGCCTCGAACCGCTCCGCCGGCACCGCCCGTTCATCGCCGGTGAAGACGTAGCGGACGAGCATGTCGGTCACCTCGCGGATGAACTCGTCCATGCCCACCTCCGTGGTCCAGTAGAGAATGTACTCGTGGATGAGCGCGTAGACCGACCCGTATGCCACGTGCGCGGCAACCCGGGGGTTGCGCACGCGGAGGTTGGGGGCCCTCCGGAAAACGTCCTCCAGCCGGCTTTTGATGAACCTCCCCAGCTCGAGCTCCTTTTCGATGACGGCTTGGGGCCAGGGGATGTCGCCGACGAAAAGCCTGTGCTGGACCCTGTCCTCCATGTTCGCCTGGAGCGCCCGGCGGATGACCCGGGCGACGACTTCCCGGTCCACGAAGCGCAGGCCCTCCATCTCGCGGATTAGCCCCTCGACCAGTGCCCGGGCCTGCAGGAAGTGGTTTTCCCAGAGGCCGACGAGGATGGCGTCCTTGCTGGGGAAGTACTGGTAGAGGGTCCCGATGGACACCCCCGCCCGCTCCGCGATGGAGTCCGTGGTGGTGGAAGAGTATCCGTTCCGGGTGAAAACCTGCGAGGCAGCTTCATAGATCGCTGCGACGGTGACCCGTGACCGTTCCTGGCACGGCAGCTTTCTCGGCACCAGGTGATTCTTTTTCTGCATGCACACCTCCTTCTCACTGCAATCAAATAAAAAACAAAATGCCACAGTATTTATTGATAAAACAAACGCCGCGACAATCAAGCCCCGGGCGGGCACACCCGTGGAGAATCGCGCCTGCCCGGCCGGTTCATGAAGGCCGGCGGCTTCCCTCCGGGCTGCCCGTGAGCCCAAGCCCCCTCTTCGGGCGCTACCCCATCCTGCCGTCGAGTCCCCTGCCCCCCATGACGTGGAGGTGGACGTGCCAGACGACCTGGGTGCCGTCCTTGCCGCAGTTGACGACGAGCCGGTAGCCGCTCTGGTCGATGCCCTTGATCTTTGCCGACGCCTGGGCCGCCTTGAGCATGGAGAACCAGATCTCCCTGTCGTCCAGCGCGTTGATGTCGGCGATGTGCTTCTTGGGGACGATGACGACGTGTGCCGGCGCCTGGGGCTGGATGTCGTCGAAAGCGAGCACCAGGTCGTCCTCGTAGACCTTCGCGGAAGGGATCTCCTTCTTGACGATCTTGCAGAAAATGCACTCCATCTCACACACCTCCCTTGTCATTGCCCGCAGGCGAGGATGGCCGCCCCCACGTCGAGCAGCCCTTCGTACACCGCCTTGCCGGTGATCGCGCCCATGAGGCCCTGGATGCCCTTGAGGGCCAGGATGTCGTCCATGCTCGACACCCCCCCGGAGGCCACCACCGGGATCTTCACGCTCCGCACCATTTCCGCCGTGGCCTCGATGTTGGGCCCGGTGAGCATGCCGTCGCGGTCGATGTCGGTGTACACCAGGAAGGCCGGGCGGGCGGGCTCGAACTCCTGTGCCAGGACAATCGCCCTCTGCCGGGTGATCTCCTTCCACCCGCGCACCGCGACGAAGCCCTTCAGCGCGTCGATGCCGATCCCCACCCTGCCGGGGTACTCGAGGATGATCTCTTTGGCCTCCTCGGGCATGGTGGCGATGACCGTGCCCAGGATGACGTAGGACACGCCCAGGTCGAAGGCCCTGTCCACGTCCTCCGCCGAGCGGATTCCGCCGCCGAGCTCCACCTCGATGCCGGGGATATTGCAGATGGATGCGATGGCCACGGTGTTGACGCCCTGGCCTTTCACCGACCCGTCGAGATCCACCACGTGGATCCGTTTCGCGCCGGCATCGCGGAAGCTCCAGGCCACGTCGGCCGGCACCGGGCTGTAGTACGTCACGTCCTCGAAGACGCCTTTCTTCAGGCGCACGACGCTTCCCTCGTGGAGGTCGATGGCGGGGATGACGATCACGACACTGACCTCTCCCCTTCACCGGCGTGCCTGCTCTTCACAGGCTCTCCTTGGTGGACGGGATCCCGGTGCCGCTGACGGAAACGGCCTCCCGCACCGCCCGGGCGAACGCCTTGAAGCAGGCCTCAGCCAGGTGATGCCCGTTGCCGGACGCGCAGACCGTCACGTGCAGGGTGATGCCCGCGTTGAAGGCCAGCGCCCGGAAAAACTCCGGCACCAGCTCCAGGTCGAGGTCCCCCGCCTGCCCGTGGAACACGTCCCCCCCGTGGACCTGGAAATACGGCCTGCCGGAGATGTCGAGGCACACCTCCACGAGGGCCTCGTCCATGGGGACCTTGGCCAGGCCGTAGCGGGTTATCCCGGCCTTGTCGCCGAGGGCCTTCTTGAAGGCCTTGCCCAGGACGATGCCGATGTCCTCCACGGTGTGGTGAAGGTCCACGTGGACGTCCCCCCGGGCCTGCACCGCGAGCCCCAGCCCGCCGTGCTTCGCCAGGGCGTCGAGCATGTGGGTGAGGAACCCCGAGGGGATGTCCGGCCTGAAATCGCCCCCGTCGAGGCAGAGGCTGACCGTGATCTCCGTTTCCCTGGTCTTGCGTGTGACCGAGCCTGTCCTCATTCACCGACCCCCATGGCTTCCTTGAAGATCCTGATCACTGTGCCAAGCGCCCCGGAATCCGCGCCTCCCTGGGCGAACTGGGCCTTGCCGCCCCCCCTGCCGCCCACGGCGTCCATGGCCTTCTTCATGATCCTGCCCGCGTCGAAGGTTTCCGCGGCATCGGGGGTGGCCATGACCATGAAGGTCGCCTTGTCCGTCCCGGGCGCATAGAGCACCACCGCGCCCGATTTGATCCGCTCCTTTATCCGGTCGCCCACCTCGCGCATCTGGGCGATGTCCCCCGTTTCGACCTCTTTGAACACGACCGTGCGCTCACCCGCGGCGTACTCTTCCTCCCCGGCGCCGGAGCCCGCCCCGGTGGCGATGCGGAGGTTGAGGTCCCTGATGGCGCCCTCCTGCTCCTTGATTTTCGACTGCAGGGCGGAGATGCGCTGGGGGATCTCCGGGGGCGAACACCTGAGGCTCTCCGCCGCCCCGGCCACGAGGCCGTCGAGGGAGCGGAACAGGTCGAGGGCCCGGGTGCCCGCCACGGCTTCGATCCTCCTGAGGCCCGCGGAGACGCTCCCCTCGGAGACGATCTTCACCAGGCCGATCTGGCCGGTCGAGGAGCAGTGGGTGCCCCCGCAGAGCTCCACGGAGACGTCGCCCATGGTCACCATGCGCACGGACTCCCCGTACTTTTCGTCGAACAGGGCCATGGCGCCTTTCTCCAGGGCCCGGTCCTTCGTGGTGACCTGGGTCGTCACCGGGAGGTCCTCCATGACGAACTGGTTCACGATGGCCTCTGCCCGGGCGATCTCTTCGGGCTTCATGGGGGCGAAGTGCGTGAAGTCGAACCGCAGCCGGGACTCGTTCACGAGGGACCCGGACTGGTGCACGTGCTCGCCCAGAACCTCCCGGAGCGCCTTCTGGAGGAGGTGCGTGGCGCTGTGGTGCCGCATGATGCTCTTCCGCCTGTTGTGGTCCACGGCCAGCGTGACCTTCTGCCCCTTTCGGATTTCCCCCGCTCTGACCGCCACGTGGTGGATGATGATGCCGGCCTCGGATTTGGAGGTGTCCTCCACGTCGGCCACCAGGCCGTCAGCCCGGAGGGTGCCGGTGTCCCCCACCTGCCCGCCCGACTCCCCGTAGAACGGGGTCTCGTCGGCCACGAGCAGGCCCATCTGGCCGCTCACGAGGCTGTCCGACGGGGCATAGCCTTCCTCCGTCCTGACCTTGAGCTCCAGCACCGTGCCCTCGATCTCGAACACGTCGTAGCCCACGAAGCGAGCCATGTCGCTTTTCACCTGGCTTTCGAGGCCTGCGCCCTCGCCCGTGAGGCTCCCGAAACTCGACGAGGTCCGCGCCTTTTCCCGCTGGAGCTCCATCTGGGCCTCGAACCCGGAGCCGTCGATGGCGAAGCCCTCTTTTCCCGCGATGTCCTGGGTGAGGTCGACGGGGAACCCGAAGGTGTCGTAGAGCATGAACACCGCGTCCCCGGGAATGACGGTTTCCTTCTTTCCCCTGAGCTCCGCCATGACCTCGTCCAGGAGCGCGAGCCCCCGGTCGAGGGTCCTGAGGAAGCGCTCCTCCTCGCCGGTGATCACCTTGTCGATGAAGTCCTTCCGGGCGAGGAGTTCGGGGTAGACGTCGCCCATCCCCGAGGCCACCTGCATGGCCACCTCGTGGAGGAAGGGCTTGCCGAGCCCGAGCAGCTTGCCGTGGCGGGCGGCCCTGCGGATGATCCTCCTGAGGACGTAGCCCCTGCCCTCGTTGGAGGGCAGCACGCCGTCGCCCACGAGGAAGGCGCTCGCCCGGGCGTGGTCGGCCACCACCCGGACGGAGACGTCCGCGTCTTCGTTCTCCCCGTATTTCTTCCCCGCCATGTTCGCGACGTAGGCGATGAGCGGGGCGAAGAGGTCGGTGTCGTAGTTGCTTTTCGCCCCCTGCATCACGGCGGTGATCCGCTCGAGCCCCATGCCGGTGTCGATGCTGGGGTTGGGCAGGGGCTTGAGCGTCCCGGCTTCGTCCCGGTTGTACTGCATGAACACGAGGTTCCAGATCTCGAGGTAGCGGTCGCAGTCGCACTCGCCGGCCTTGCACTCGGGCCTGCCGCACCCGACGCCTTGGCCCTGGTCGTAGAGGATCTCGGAGCAGGGGCCGCAGGGGCCGGTGTCGCCCATGGCCCAGAAGTTGTCCTTGTCGCCCAGGCGCAGGATGCGCTCCTCGCTCACGCCGACCTTGTCGCGCCAGATGGCGTAGGCCTCGTCGTCGCTGTGGTGCACGGAGACGTAGAGGCGCCCCCTGTCGAGCTTCATGCGGTTCACGAGGAGGTCCCAGGCGAACTCGATGGCCCCGGGCTTGAAATAGTCGCCGAAGGAAAAGTTGCCGAGCATCTCGAAGAAGGTGTGGTGCCGGGCCGTGCGGCCCACGTTCTCCAGGTCGTTGTGCTTGCCGCCCGCGCGGACGCACTTCTGCGAGGTGGTGGCCCTGGTGTAGGGCCTCTTGTCAGAACCCAGGAACACGGCCTTGAACTGGACCATGCCGGCATTGGTAAAGAGGAGCGACGGGTCGTCCGCGGGCACGAGCGAAGAGCTCTGCACGACGGCGTGCCCCTTCTCCTTGAAGTACTCCAGAAACAAGCTGCGTATCTCAGAACCTTTCATCATCTTCTCCACCTGGACGACTCCGCGGGCATGCTCGCCTCCAGCGGCCTGCGCATCTCAAATCCTTTCATCATCTTCTCCACCCAGTGCGTCCAGAATCTTTGCGTAGGGGAAACCCCTGCCCGCCAGAAAACGGATGAGCTTTTCCCTCTTGAGGGAAACCCTTTTCCCCATGAGCCGGGCGATCCTCTCCCCCTCGTTCATCTCCACGGAGATCTTCTCCATTACATCATCAGTCATATTCGCAGGGAAATCAAGTCCTTCAAGAAAGTTTCTGATGGAATAATCGCCGTAGCCCTTCTGGGCCATGAGCCTGGCCCGGCGCAGGGCATATTCGGCGTCGTCGAGGTACCCCAGATGGAGCACCCGGGCGATTACCGCGTCACAGACATCATCGCTCAGCCCCTTGAGCGCGAGTTTTTTTTTAGCTCAAAGGTCGAGACGGCCCTCCGGGAAATCACCTGGAGGGCGCAGGAGAGCCCCTGCTCAAACGTCTCTATATTTGCCTTCCTGGAATATCTTGGCTTTTTCACCGTCTTCCACTTCTCCGCGCTCTTCGGCCTTTTCGCCCTCGAAGCTGTCCCACTTGGCATCGCTCGTGCCCCGGATGCCCTTCATGCGCAGGGCAAAGTCGTTGGGGTTGGTGGCCTGGCGCATGGCTTCGTTGTAGCTCACCTTGCCCTCCTTCACCAGGGCCATGAGCGACTGGTCGAAGGTCTGCATGCCGTAGGCGATCATGCCCTCGCCGATGGCGTCGGGGATTTCGCTCGTGCGGGTCTCGTCGGTGATGCACTCCCTGACCCTGCCCGTGGAGACAAGGACTTCGGCGGCGGGCACGACGCCCTGGCCGTCGATGTTGGGCAGGAGCCGCTGGGAGATGACCGCTTTCAGGACGCCCGCGAGCTGGAGCCTCACCTGCAGATGCTGGTGCGGCGGGTACTGTGACACGATGCGCATGATGGTCTCGACCGCGTCGAGGGTGTGCAGGGTGGAGAGCACGAGGTGGCCCGTCTCCGCGGCGGTGAGCGCGATGTCGATGGTTTCGCGGTCGCGCATCTCGCCCACGAGGATGACGTCCGGGTCCTGCCTGAGGGCCGCCCTCAGCGCCATGGCGAAGGAGTTGGTGTCGGACCCCACCTCCCGCTGGTTGATGATGCACTTGCGGTCCTTGTGCAAAAACTCGATGGGGTCCTCGATGGTGATGACATGGCAGTTGCGGTAGGTGTTGATGTGGTCCACCATGGCCGCCAGCGTGGTCGACTTTCCCGAACCGGTAGTACCCGTGACGAGGATGAGCCCCTTGCGCTCGAGAGAGATCTTCTTGATCACCTCGGGCAGGTGGAGATCGTCGATGGCGGGCGGGTCGGTGGGCACGATGCGGAACACCATGCCGTAGCTTCCCCGCTGTCTGAAGCAGTTCACCCTGAAGCGGGCCACGCCCGACAGGCTGTAGGCAAGGTCGATCTCGTTGGTGGTGTCGAACTTGGCCTGCTGGTACTGGTTCATCAGGCTGTACGCCATGGTCGAAATGTCGTCGTTGGAAAGACGTTCACGGTCCCGAAGCGGGATCAGGGCGCCAAACCTCCGGATAACCGGAGGCAGGCTGACCTTTATGTGGACGTCCGAAGCAGACATCTCGACCGCCTGCTTCAAGACATCGTTAATATCCATGCATCATGCCTCCCCGTACGTATTTGCCTCGACCTCCGAGCCTTGTCCTGCCTTCTCCCGGGTCTCGGCAGTGCGGACTGTCTTTTCTTGATTTTCGGCTGAGAGAAAAGATTTCTTGAGCTCTTCGTAAATCTCGGCAAACACCTCGGGGTGTTCCTTGAGGTAGGTCTTGGAGGCTTCCCTGCCCTGCCCGAGCCTCTGCTTCCGGTAGCTGTACCAGGCCCCGGACTTTTCGATGATGCCCCGGCCCGGCAGGCTGCCCACGTCGAGAATCTCGCCATAGCGCGAGATCCCCTCGCCGAACATGATGTCGAACTCCACCTCCTTGAAGGGGGGGGCCATCTTGTTCTTCACCACCTTGACCTTGGTGCGGCTGCCCACCACGTCGGTCCCTTCCTTGATCGGTCCGGCGTTCCTGATCTGGAGGCGGATGCTCGCGTAGAACTTCAGGGCGTTGCCCCCGGTCGTGGTCTCGGGGTTGCCGTAGACGACGCCGATCTTCTGCCGGGTCTGGTTGATGAAGATGGCGGTGGTGTTCGTCTTCGATATGGCGCCCGAGAGCTTGCGCAGGGCCTGGGACATGAGCCGGGCCTGGAGGCCCATGTGGGCGTCCCCCATGTCTCCCTCGATTTCCGCCCTGGGCACCAGGGCGGCCACCGAGTCGATGACCACGATATCCACGGCGTTCGATCTCACCAGCGTCTCGGCGATCTCGAGGGCCTGCTCGCCCGAGTCGGGCTGGGAAACGAGGAGATCCTCCACGTTGACGCCGAGCTTCTTTGCATAGTTTATGTCGAGGGCGTGCTCCGCATCGATGAACGCCGCCACGCCTCCCTGGGCCTGGGCGGAGGAGATGCAGTGCAGGGCCAGCGTGGTCTTGCCCGACGACTCCGCACCGTATATCTCGGTCACCCTCCCGCGGGGGATGCCCCCGATGATCAGCGCCTCGTAGTCGAGCAGCAGCGAACCCGTGGAGATGACCGGCACGTCTCTTCCAATGGCATCGGATCCCATGCGCATGATAGCGCCCTTCCCGTAGGAGCGCTCTATCTTCGTAATCGCATCCTGCAATGCCCGCTTTCTTCCGTCTTCCATTCTTCACTCTCCTTTGTCTTGCCCAAGAACGCTCCTGTGAAGAACACTGTAGCGCGCCCCGGACGGGGACAGCTCGCTCTTGTACAGCACGATATGTTCGATGGTAAAAGGTGACGCCTTCACTTCCTGCGCCACATCTACCACAGACGGCACCTTTAGTCTACCTATGGTTATGTGCGCGCGGAACGGCTTTTTCTCGGGCTCCAGGCCGTATCTGGACCCTGCCATGTCGATCTTTCGGGCTATTTCTCCCATGGCTCGCGTTTGGCCGCCCAGCCCGGCCCAGATGACCCGGGGACGCTCCAGGTCCGGGAAAGCCCCAAGCCGGGAAAGGCTCACCTGGAACCTCGGGTATTGACGGGCGATGGCGTCCAGCTCCCGGGAGAGGAGCGGCACGAGGCCCTCCTCGATGGCCCCCAGGAATTTCAGGGTCACGTGCAGACCCTCGGGCTGCACCCACTTCACGCCCCTGGCCTTCTGCCCCAGTCCCGCGGCGAGGACTCCCAGGAGGGATTTGATCTCGCCGGGCAGCTCAAACGCGATGAATGCCCGAATCACGAATGCATGCCCTCAACAGGAAGAGCGCCGTCTTGGCGAAGATCATCTTGTTCCGCTCCCGGTCGAACGGGAAACGGAACTCCCTGACCACCGAGCTCTCCCGGCTCCCCGCGGCGATCCAGACCGTGCCCACGGGCTTGGCTTGTGTCCCCCCGGCGGGGCCGGCGATGCCGGTGGTCGCCATGGCCACGTCCGCTCCGGTGAGGCGCAGCACGCCCAGGAGCATGGCCCGGGCAACCTCCCGGCTCACCGCGCCGTGGCGGGCGATGAGGTCCGCCGGCACGCCGAGGACCCCGGACTTGACGCCGTTGCTGTAGGACACCACCGACCCCAGGAAATATGCCGAACTCCCGGAGAGCCCGGTCATGAGGTGGGCGATGAGGCCGCCGGTGCACGATTCGGCCGCGGCGCAGGAAAGCCCCCGCTCCCTGAGCAGGGCGCCCACGGTGGCGTTCAGGTCCCGCCCCTGAAGGGCGTGCTCGCCGAGGATCCCGCGGATCTCCCCTTCCCGGTCGGCGGGCGCGATGAGCGCGACCTCCATGTCCCTGGGCAGGTAGCCGCACAGGGGGGCCAGGTCGCCCAGCCGACCGGCGATCTCCGCCTCCCTCAGGCCGAAGACCGCAATCTCGACCGTGGGGGAAGCCCCGCCGTTCAGGCTGTCCGCCACCTCGCCGAACATGGCGAGCGCTTCCGCAGGGACGCCGGGAAAGAACACCGCCCGCGCCCCCGAGACGAAGCTCAGGTCCACCCCCGGGGCAGACCCGACGGGGTTGCGCAGGTCTGGGTTCCTGATCGCATGGGCCCGCTCCTGGAGGGTCCTCACGGCGGCATGGGTGGTGTCGTCCGGGGTCAGGCCCAGCCCGCCGGTCACCACGATGATTTCGACGCGGGCCTGGAGTTCGAGGATGGTTTCAATGAGCACGGCGGGGTCGTCGCCCACCACGCGGATCTCGTTCATGGAGACGCCCCGGGAGACGAGCAGGGCGGTCAAGGGCTGGATCAGCAGGTCCTGCCTTCGCCCGCTGAGGATCTCCGACCCCGTGACGATGACGGCCGCATTCATCGGCGCCTCTTCATTCCCTTCCCGATCAGGGCCGCCGAAAGTGCGCTCAGGATGCCCGCGGCCACGTCGTCCGCCATGATGCCCGCCCCGCCCGGCAGCCGTTCGAGAGAGCTCACCGGCGGGGGCTTCAGGATGTCGAAGACCCGGAACAGGGCCATGCCGAGAAAGATTTCCCCGAGGCCCGCGGGACGGGCGCTCAGGGTGATCAGCGTCCCTGCCACCTCGTCGATCACCACCTTCCCAGGGTCCTTGCCCCAGTGCCTTTCCATCCGGCCCGAGGAAAAGACCCCCAGCAGGATGACGAGGGCGATGGAAAGGAGATACCAGGGGAGGGAAAGCCTTCTCAGGAGGAGGTACAGGGGGAGCGTCGCGAAGGTGGCGGCGGTCCCGGGGGCTGCGGGGGCGTACCCGGCGCCGAAAAAGGTGGCGATCATCCGGGCGGGGGCATCCAGAAAACTCATCTGCCCCTACGCCGAGCCCAGGCTGCCGATTTTTTCCATGATCTTGGGAAGAGATCCCGACGAAACCGTTCTGTCCATTTCCTGCATGATCTCCCGGAAGCTGCTCACGATGAGCTTGCCTTCCTCGGTCAGGTGCGCGCCGACCCGGCCGTGCCTGCCCTTCTCGAGGAGGCCTACGCCGAGCCGATCTTCGTAATCCCTGACCTTTCCCCAGGCCGCGCGGTAGGACATCTTGAGCTCCTGGGCCGCCTTGTGGAGGGATCCTGTCTCGGCCACCAGGGTCAGGAGCCTGTAGATCCCCATGCCGAACACGGTGTCGCCGTCTTTTTCGATCCAGATCTTGTATCCGAAATTCATATTCATGAGATACCACCATGCAGAAAAAGAATCAATCGCTCATCATGAGGTTTGTGGTTGATTCACCGGGGCTAATACGTTATGAATTTTCCAAATCTCTCAGGCAGGTTCACACCATGATCGAGTGTCTCATCAAAGATTTTCCCCGGCACGCGCAGGAAGAGGTCACCATACGGGGCTGGGTTTCCAACAGGAGGTCCAGCGGCAAGGTCTCCTTCCTGGTCCTCCGGGACGGGAGCGGGGTCTGTCAGGCCATCGCGGAGCGGGAAGTCCTCGGGGAGGAGCTGTACCCGGAGATCAAGAAGATCCCCCTCGAGTCGTCGGTGATCGTCCGGGGCACAATCCGTGAGGAGCCCCGCTCGCCCGGCGGGTACGAGCTCACCGTGACGGGCCTCGAGATCGTCCAGAAGTCGGAGGAGTTCCCCATCGGCAAAAAGGAGCACGGCCCCGACTTTCTCCTGAACAACCGCCACCTCTGGCTCAGGTCGGGCAGGCAGACGGCCATCATGCGGGTGAGGGACACCCTGGTGCGCAACGTCAGGGAATATTTCCACAGGAACGACTTCACCCTCCTGGACTCGCCCATCTTCACCACCACCTGCGGGGAAGACACCTCGAGCCTGTTCTCGGTGGACTACTTCGACCTGGGCAAGGCCTACCTCTCCCAGACCGGCCAGCTCTATCTCGAGGCGGCCATCTTCGGGCTGGGCAAGGTCTACTGCCTCGGCCCGACCTTCCGGGCGGAGCGCTCCAAGACGAGGCGGCACCTCATCGAGTTCTGGATGGTGGAAGCGGAGGTGGCCTTTGCCGACCATGAGAAGAACCTCGCCCTCCAGGAGGACTTCGTTTCCTTTATCGTGCAGAACACCATCGCCGAGCGGGCGGAAGAGCTCGCGTACCTGGAAAGGGACCTCGAACCGCTGAAAAAGGTCACCCCGCCCTTCTACCGCATCACCTACGACGAGGCCCTGAAGATCCTGGGTGAGCACGGGTCCGACATCCAGTGGGGCGCGGACCTCGGGGGCGACGACGAAACCATCATTACGGGCCTCTACGACAAGCCCGTCTTCATCGAGCACTACCCCAAGAAGGTCAAGGCCTTCTATATGAAGGAGCACCCGGAGAAGCCCGAATACGTCAAGTGCGCCGACCTGCTGGCCCCCGAGGGCTACGGCGAGATCATCGGCGGCTCCCAGCGCGAGGACGACCACGGCAAGCTCCTGCAGGCGATCCTCGACAACGGCCTCGACCCCGAACGCTACGGCTGGTACCTCGATCTGAGGAAGTACGGGAGCGTTCCCCACTCGGGATTCGGCCTGGGCATCGAACGGACCCTCTCGTGGATATGCGGCCTCAAGCACGTGCGCGAGACCATCCCCTTCCCGCGGATGATCTACCGGGCATACCCGTAAGGGGCTGCAGCCTTCAAACAGGAGTGCGTCCGCGCGGGCGGCAAGCACAACGACCAGGAGAACGCTGGCCGCACGCCCGGCACCACGAAAAACCGGGGCCTGCCGCAGGAGACCGCCCTGCCGCAGGCCCTTTGCCTGTGCAGGAGCCGTTCAGGGCCGTCGAAGGCAACCTGGGGCTTACAGGGCGGACAGAGCGCGGCTCATGGCTTTGGGGAAAAGGGGGAGGTGAAGTTGGAGCGGGAAACGGGATTCGAACCCGCGACGTCAACCTTGGCAAGGTTGCACTCTACCACTGAGTTATTCCCGCCCAAAACACCCTACCCATATAAGCAACAACGTTTTCTTTGTCAAGGCACTTTTCAGGACCTTCCCCGGGGTTCGCGCATCTCTGCGCACCCCTTGTTGCCCCTGGGAAAGTCTGGACTTTTTCACCCTTCGGAGGCGTCTCCCCCATTGACAATTCAGACCGGTGCGTTACTAATTTCTACATGATATTGCCACCGTGACGATTACGGCTTGCAATAACGGTGGAGGCAACCCTCGCGATTCTTTCCCTTCGATGATGAGGTGGAGCGTATGGACGGCAAAGAACATCCAGGCACTGACCCGCAGGCGATGCTCGCCGACTGGCTGAAGGCGGCGAATAAATTCTGGGCGCGGCCGGAGCAGGGTCAGCCCCGGGAAGAGCAGCCCGGGAAGAAGGAGCCCCCGCGTTCGCTCCAGGACTCCTTTCTCTCCGTCATGAAGACCCTCGGCACCCTTTCCACGGCCATGGGCGACCCGCAGGTGATGAATGCCGCCTTCCGGGGGGCGTCCATCCTGCCGGACATCACGTCGAGCCTGATGAAGTCGGGGATGCAGGCGCTCCTCACCCTCCAGAACCAGCTCTCGGAAAAGGCCGGCAAGCTCGGGGCGGGCGCCGAGCCCCGCACCTTCGACACCATCGACCGGGACACCCTCCAGGCCTGGTCGACCATGTACGAGGAAGAGATCCAGCGGTACCTCAACATCCCCCAGCTCGGGCTCAACAGGTTTTACCAGGAAAGAATCAACAGGGCCATCGACAGGTACACCGTCTTTGTCACGTCCCTGACAGAGTTCCTCCAGATCCTCCAGGTGCCCTTTGAAAAGACCACCCGGGCCATGAACGAAAAAATCGAGGAGATCGCCTCCGCGGACGCCCTTCCCGAAGACTCGAGAGAGTATTACCGCATGTGGGTGAAAACCCTCGAGGGGCACTTCATGACCCTCTTCAAATCCCCTCAATACACCGGAGCCCTGGGCAACACCCTGGCTTCCTACGAAGACTATCTCCTGTCGAGGAACAGCATCGTACAGGACCTGCTCCAGTCGTTTCCCATCCCCACGAACAGGGAGATGAACGAGCTCTACAAGGAGATCTACCTGCTGAAAAAGAAGGTCCGGAAGCTCGAAAAGGCCGGCGGGAAGGGATAGCAGCAAAGGAGATGCCATGGATAAACCGAAGATCCCTGTCGATCTGATCATCAAACACCTTGCCGAAGAAGCCGGGCAGGTTCACGAACGCGCGCAGAAGGCCTCCGACATTCTCCTGGGCTCCCTTGAAACCGAAATAGCCACCACCCCCTACGAGGTGGTCCATGAAGAGGACCGGGTCAGGCTGAAGCACTATCACCCCTCCCCCGGGGCAAAAAGCGAGATCAAAACGCCCCTGCTGGTGGTCTACGCCCTGATCAACCGGGAAACCATGCTCGACCTTCAGCCGGAGCGCAGCGTGGTGAAGAGCTTTCTGCAGAACGGCATCAACCTCTACATGATCGACTGGGGCTACCCCACGGCCAAGGACAAGTTCCTGACCATCGACGACCACGTCAACGTCTACATGGACAACATCGTGGACGTCATCAGGGACCGCGAAGGGGTCGAGAAGGTCAACGTCATGGGGATCTGCATGGGGGGCACGTTCTGCGTCATCTACTCCGCACTCCACCCCGAAAAGGTGAAGAATCTCATCACCACGGTCTGCCCGACGAACTTCGACACCCAGCAGGGACTGCTCCACATCTGGATGAAGGGGCTCAATGCGGACAAGATGGTCGACACCTACGGGAACATGCCCGGGGATATCATGAATTTCGGCTTCCTCCTCCTCAATCCCGCGCGGCTGATGATAGACAAGTACATCGGTTTCTTTGAAAATATGGACGACAAATCCTTTGTCGAAAATTTCATCCGCATGGAGAAATGGATATTCGACAGCCCCGACGTCCCGGGAGAAACGTTCAGGCAGTTCATCAAGGACCTGTATCAGAACAATCTCCTTATTCAAAGCAAGCTCATGGTCGGCGGCAGGCGGGTTGACCTCGGGAAGATCACCATGCCCCTGCTCAACATCTATGCCCAGTTCGACCACCTCGTGCCGCCGGGCGCCGCAGAAAAACTTTCGGGCGCCGTGGGGAGCACCGACACCGAGGACCTGTGCCTCGACACCGGCCACATCGGTATCTACGTCTCTTCGAAAACGCAAAAGGAGTTTGCTCCCAAGATCATCCAGTGGCTGAAGGACCGCGAGGGCCGCCGTGAACCCGGTCACCGGGTCGTACCCCCCAAAAAGAAGCCCGCCCGTGCACGGGCGAATTCCACGGTAAAGAAAAAGACGTTGAGCGCCTAAAGAATCGAGGAGAGGAGCCATGCCGGAAAAAGAAAGCTATTTTTTGACGATTTGCAAGGTAAGCAGGGCCTTCGGGACAACACTTGAAAAAGACGACCTGCTGGATCTGATCGTCCAGAGCGCCATCGACACCATGGACGGGAAGGCCGCCTGCCTTTTCCTGCAGGAGGAGAGGGACAGCCCCTTCTTCATCGCCCTGGCGCAGAAAGGCCTGTCGAAACATTATCTCCACGCCGAACCCAAGGAAGCGAAGCGGGCGGCGAAGGAGATCCTCCATAAGGGCTTCATCGCCATCCACGATGCGACAACCGATTCCCGGGTATCGAACCACGCCCTGAAAAAGAAGGAGGGCATCGCCTCCATCCTCGTGGTCCCCGTCATCGTAAAGGACAAGGTCATCGGCGTCCTCTCCCTGTACACGTCAAAAAAACGGACGTTCTCGGAAAACGAGATCTCTTTCCTCACCGCCCTTGCGGAGCAGGGGGGGATGGCCATCGAACACGCCCGGCTCGTGGAGCAGATCCGGAAGAACACGGAGCTTTTCCACAAGCTGGCCGTCAGCATGAACGACAAGCTCGACCTCAAGCACATCATGGAGATCATGACGGAAGGCGTCGCCCGGGCCTTCGGGGTCAAGGCCGCCTCCGTGCGCCTCCTCGACGACGAGAAAAAGACCCTGCAGCTGATTTCGAGCTACGGCTTGAGCGAGCGGTACCTCAACAAGGGACCGGTCTACGCAGAGAAGAGCATCAGCGATGCGCTCAAGGGGAAGGTCTGCGCCATCGACGACGCCTGCACGGCAGAGGGGGTGCAGTACAAGAATGAAAAGAAAGACGAGGGCATCGCCTCCATCCTGAGCGTGCCCATCAAGGCGGGAGACGAGGTGATCGGGGTTCTTCGGCTCTACAGCGGCACGCCCAGGGAGTTCACCGAGGACGAGTCCATGTTCGCCGCCGCCCTGGCGCAGCAGGGGGGGCTGGCAATCCAGAACGCCTCCTGCATGCTCATGCTCCAGGAGGACCTCAAGGATCTCAAGCAGGACATCTGGAGCCACAGGTCCTGGTTCTGAAGCGCACCGGGCGCCCCGATGCACGGCAGCGAGGCTGAGGCCGCCCTTCGCTCGGGGCAGGCCGGGATTCTTCCAGGGAGCACAGGAGGGACTATGATCGGAAAAACCATCGACCACCTTCAGGCGGGAGACTTCGCCCAGTTCTCCAAGACCATCACCGAGGCCGACATCACCCTGTTCGCAGGCATCACCGGGGACTTGAACCCGGCCCACATAAACGAAGAGTATGCGAAGAACACCTTCTTCAAGACCAGGATAGCCCATGGCATCCTCCTGGGCGGATTCATCTCCTCGGTCATCGGGATGCAGCTTCCCGGCCCGGGGACCATATATATCAGGCAGGAGCTCAATTTCCTGGCCCCGGCCCGCGTCGGGGACACCATCACCGCCCGCGTCGAGGTTTCCGCGATGGACAGGGAAAAGAACCGCGTGACCCTGAAAACAACCTGCACAAACCAGAACAGCGAGGTGGTCCTCGAGGGACAGGCCCTGGTAAGCCCTCCCAAGGCCCCCAAAAAATGAGGTCCCCGCCCGGAGAGCGCCCGTCGCTCTCCGGGCAAAGCGCAAAGAAAGGCCCCGCAGCAAGGCTGCGGGGCCTTTGCCCTCAGGGCGGATCAATATACCCGGCACCGGGCCATGCTCGTTCGCCCCGGTGCCGGGCCTTGCAGCTGCGCTTGTTTTTCGGAGAAGAGCCCCTACCTTTTGGGCCCTGCCGTCCGGGCAGCCCTCTTCCCCCTTGTCTGCGGCCCTTTTCTCGACCCGGTTTTCTTTTCCCCTTTTGACGAAGGGGAGGGCCCCGTCTGCGAGGGATTCGCGAATTGGGTGAAATTCGCCATGAGGTCCTGGAACTGCCTGGCCTGATCCTTCACGAGCTTTTCGAAGTTTCGCAGCCCCTGCTTCTGCAGCGACATCTCCTCGCCCAGCAGCGAGCCCATCGACCCGGTGCCCTTTTCTTCAACGCTCTTCCTGTACGCCTCGAACTCCTCACGAAGCGCAAGGTAATCCTTTCGGGGAACGAGGTCAGCGAGCGCGAGGTAGTCCGTAATGGTTTTCTGTATTTCCCCGTTTACCCGGGCGAAAAGGGCAAGATACTCCCGGGCGGCATTTTCGAAGGCATCCATGCCGGGAAAACCGCCCGTCGCCGCGCCCGGGTCGGGCATTCCCCACGGCCCGCCCCCGGCCATTTTCGAAAACTCTCCCGCCTGCTTCTGCCCCTTCGCTGCAGCGCGAAAGAAGTTTCCCCACAATTCCATCAGATTGTTGTCCATCAGCGTCTCCTTACTTCGGCTTTTCCATCTCCAGCTGGAACAGGACCGGCCCCCGCTGGTTCTTCTTTCCAAAGCGTTTGTCGAGGGCATACTCTGTTTCGGGATTGGACCAGGACGTCGCGATGGCAAGATGGCCCTTGGGGAATCCCGTCACCTCGACATCGATGAAGTCGGTGGGCGCAAGGGCCGTCTCCTTTTCCACCAGGTCGTCATTCTCCCCGTAGCAGATGAGCCATTTGACGCCCTTTGCCGGGATGGCGTGCAGGTTGAGCTTCCGGTCGAAGAGGCGTACGGGAAGGGTCCCGTCGGGGCCGATGGGGGTGTTGTACTGATCGAAGCTCATCCTCGTGACCGCCAGGGGAAGGTCGGTGCGCTCGTAGGCAAGCCAGTGCCTGATGGCCAGCG
>ERZ1645192.210-NODE-210-length-44724-cov-7.432268_pt1 | contig 44724 bp, 34 predicted proteins | sample MGYA00575354_ERZ1645192 | MGnify/ENA primary metagenome ERZ1645192 (study PRJEB40844, sample SAMN11349763) | freshwater sediment metagenome | isolation source: river sediment | host: Sediment | place: India: Faizupur Khadar , New Delhi | collected 2017-02-21 ...
GTCAGTTGTTCACTCTTTCGAGGTATTCCTTGGTCTCGGTGTTTACCCGGATTTTTTCACCCTGCTTGATGAAGATGGGAACGCGGACCTTCAAGCCGGTCTCGGTGGTGATGTATTTGGTTGCACCCTGCACGGTGTCACCCTTGACGGCCTCCTCGGCCTCGGCGACCAAAAAAACAACCTTCGGCGGAACCTGGATTTCCAACAGCTGGGTTTCCCAGAAGGTGCAGCGATAGGTCTCTCCGTCCTTCATCAGGTACTGGTAGTCGGGGAAGTTGCCCATCGGAACCTCAATCTGCTCGAAGTTGTCGGTCAACATCAAGTGGAAATTCTCCCCGTCGTTGTACAGATACTGGCAGTCCCTATCGACTACGGTGATATCCTCGGCGTTGTCCTGGCTCTTCATCGTCTCTTGGAGCGTCTGACCGGTGGAAGGACTCTTCAGCTTCAGGCGAACGAAGGCGGAGCCTTTCCCTGGATTTACGAATTCACGGTCGACAACAACAAACGGTTGTCCTTTGATCAACAAGGCGGTTCCCTTATCGATTTGACCTGCTTTAATCATGCTCATTACCTCGTATATTTACAAATTGCGCGTATTGCCACTCTTCAGCATACCAGAAAGGGGAAAAAGAATCACCCCCTGCAGGTCTGTTTTTCCCATCAACAGCATCTGCAGGCGGTCAAGCCCCAACGCAACTCCCGAACAAGCGGGCATTGCAGAGAATACGGCGGCTAATTGAGGGTCTATATCAGGAATTACCGATCCGCTTTCCTCCCGTTTCTGCACCAAGCGGGCGTACTCGTCACGATAGTATGTCTGGATTGTTTGCAGGTTGCGGTCCTCATCATAACAGTTTGCGACCTCCACACCTTTCACATAGAGCTCCCACCGCCGTCTGTATGCACCTTCCTGCTTGGCAAGACACTCGATTTGCTTGGGGTACCGCTGGAGAACCAGTGGTCGGTCCTGAGGGAGGTTCGGCTCGACAAAGGTGAGAAATATGCGATTGAAGGTCTCCTCCCAACTCTCTGGCTCATCCGGGACGGTGAGGCCCAGCCTTCGTGCTTCAGAAGCCAGCGAAGACTGTTTTTGATGCTTGTCCAAATCCACGTCGGCATAGGTTTTCATCGCCTCGGCGACACTGAGACGGGCAAATGGTGGACGCAGGTAATCCGGACTATCTTTTGTGAGCAGGGAGGAGAACAGCTCTTCGGTGATTTTGATTGAATCCTGTTCATCGGCTCCCACCGTATAGTACTCAAGCATGGAGAATTCGGGATTGTGAATGTGTCCCAGCTGTTCGCTGTTGCGAAAGCAGTGACTGATCTGATAGATGCTTCCCCAGCCCTGAGCAATGAGCTGTTTCATGAATATCTCCGGGGATGGAACCAAATACAACTCAGTGGAGGGCAGGAACGGGTTCTGAAACCGGGTTGCGAAGTTCTCGATGGTGGACTCGGGAATCAGGGAGGTGGAGAGGATCGGGGTGTCGACCTCGGTGTAATCGCGTCCATCGAAGAAGGTGCGGATGGTTCGATACATGGCCGAACGAAATTGTGCTGCTGCTTTCATGGCCGAATCATAGCCAAAGCTCCTGTTGTGTTGCAAGTGTCGGCGTCGCTGGAGTATACTCGCCTGTATGAAGCGATATGTTACTGACGACATCATCTATGCGCTTGCAACGGCATGGGCGCAGAGCGCCCTTGCCGTGATCCGGGTCAGTGGAGAGGGGTGCAGAAAGCTGCTCTCTACACGGTTTTCCAGGCCCAAAGCGCTGCTTGATGCTGATAATGCGACATTGGTGCACGGCTACCTTTGCGATGAGAGCGGCAAAGCCATCGATGAGGTTGTTGCTGCGGTATATACCGAGGGCCACGGCTACACGAAAGAAGAGTCGGTGGAATTCACCTGTCATGGTTCTCTTGCCGTAATCAAGGAACTTTTGGCACTTTTCAATCAATTGGGCATGCGTAGTGCCGAAGGCGGGGAGTTCACGTTCCGTGCATTTTTGCATGGAAGATTGGACTTGACCCAGGCCGAGGCTGTGCAGGAGCTGGTCTCCAGCCAAAGCCAGCGCTCGCGCTCGCTTGCCTTGGGCAGGTTGGAAGGAAGCCTGCGCAGCCTGATATCGGATTTGAAGGAACAATTGCTCGGCATCGTTGCTGCAGTGGAAGTCCAGCTTGATTATGCAGAGGATGAACTGGATGAATTTGTCTTTCCCCGTTCGAAACTGGTTGATTTGATCAAACAGATCAAGGACTTGTCGGATACCTACCGGATCGGGCGGTTGTACCGCAGTGGTGCCCGCATCGTACTGGCTGGTTCCACCAATGCCGGTAAGAGTTCGTTGTTCAATCTCTTGTTGAAGCAGGAGCGCTCCATCGTCAGTCCGGTTCGCGGAACAACGCGTGACTACATTGAAGCCGACCTCGATGTCCACGGGATACCGGTTCGCCTCTATGACACAGCAGGATTGCGCGAAAGCGATGATGCCATCGAGAGCGAGGGCATCAGAAGGACCGAGCGCCTGATCGGCCAGGCCGACTTGGTCGTCTATCTGGTGGACAGCTCCGAGCTCGGCCATGTCCCCGAAGAGGATGAGCGGACCTTGGTTGTCTACAACAAGAGCGATTTGGTCAAGCCTCCGAAAGGCAGGATGGCCATCAGCGCCCAGACCGGTGAAGGCGTCGGCGCTTTGCTGGCTGAGATTGCAAAACGCTTGGCGAAGGGCAGCGTTTCCACCGGTGATGAACAGGTGGTCATTGAATCGCAGCGGCAGTATACCTTGCTTGAGAACGCCGCCCAAGCGCTCCAGCGGTCCTTGGTCTTGGTCGACCAGGACATCCCGCTGGACATCACCGCCGTTGAATTGGGCGAAGCGCTTCAGAATCTCGGGGAGCTGACCGGTGAAGTAACACCAGCCGACATTCTGCAAAAGATTTTCAGCGGTTTTTGTGTAGGAAAATAACATGGATTATGATGCAATAGTTGTAGGGGGCGGCCATGCCGGAATCGAGGCAAGCCTCGCCCTTTCCCGAATAGGATTTTCAACGCTCCTGATCACCCAGAACCTTGACACCATCGGCAGACTCTCCTGCAATCCTGCAATCGGGGGGTTGAGCAAAGGCAATTTGGTGCGCGAGGTGGACGCCCTTGGCGGGGAGATGGCTCATCTGATCGACCACAGCATGATCCAGTTCCGCATTCTCAACCGTCGCCGTGGTCCTGCCGTACAGGCTCCCCGAGCCCAGGCGGACAAATTCACCTATGCTCGCCTTGCAAAGGAGACGCTGGAAGCGCAGCACAACCTGGCCTTGTTCATGGATACGGTGGTGGATATCCTGGTCGATGATCACAATCGCCTGGTCGGAGTGGTGACGGAGCGGCGCCATACCATTACCTGCAAGGTGATGGTCCTGACCACCGGCACCTTCATGGAAGGCCGCATTTTCATCGGTGAGTACGATGCTTCCAACGGACGGCTGGATGAGCCGGCTGCAATCGGGCTGGGCAGTGCATTGCGGAAAAAAGGCTTTCCTGTGGGCAGGCTGAAAACCGGCACCCCTGCACGGGTGAGGCGCTCCAGCCTGGATTTCGACAAGATGGAGATTCAGGATGGCGAAGAGACCATGATGCCTTTCAGCTTCGACTATGACAGCATCCAGCGCCCTGCGCTTCCCTGCCATATCACCTGGACCAATGAGAACACCCACCAGATCATCAGGCAGAACATCCACCGGTCCCCGCTGTATGGAGGCAAGATTGTCGGCAAGGGACCGCGGTACTGCCCGTCGATCGAGGACAAGGTGGTCAGGTTCCCCGATCGGGAGCGCCATCAGATATTTGTGGAGCCCGAAGGTGTGGGAACCGAGGAAATGTATCTGAACGGGATCTCCTCTTCGCTTCCCGAGGATGTGCAACATGCTTTCATCCACAGCATTGCAGGCCTTGAGCATGCCCAGATCATGCGTCCGGCCTATGCGGTTGAGTATGACTTTATCGATCCTCAGGCGCTTTTCCCCTCCTTGGAGAGCAAGTTGGTGGAAAACCTCTTCATAGCCGGACAGACCAATGGAACCAGCGGGTACGAGGAGGCTGCATGCCAGGGCTTGATGGCCGGCATCAATGCATCCCAGAAGCTCAAGGGAGAGAAACCCTTGGTGCTCAGCCGCAATGAAGCGTATACCGGTGTTCTCATCGACGACCTGGTCACCATGGGAACCCAGGAACCGTATCGCATGTTCACCAGCCGTGCCGAGTATCGTTTGAACCTGCGTCACGACAGCTGCGACCAGCGCCTCACAGCAAAAGGTTTATCCGTCGGGCTGCAAAAGCAGGAGGCCCTCGATCGTCTCAAGGACAAGCTTGCAAAAATGGACGCAGTGAAGGACCTGCTTCGAGCACGAAGACTCGAGGAGAAGAGCGCCCTGCAAGCCTTGAAAATGCCGGAAGTGACGATTGCCGATCTCTTGGAGCACATGCCTGAATTGAAGGCGTTTGAGGAGCCGATTCTCTACCAGGTCGAGCTCGATGTGAAGTATGAAGGCTACATCAACCGTCAGGAGCGACAGATCAGCAGATTCGAAAAACTGGAGAGCCTGCTGATTGATGAGAGTCTTGACTATGATGCCATCGAGGGCCTCAGCGCAGAGGGCAAGGAGAAGCTGAAGAAGGTACGCCCCCTGTCAATCGGGCAGGCCAGTCGCATCAACGGGGTGCGGAACAGCGATATTGCCGTTCTGATCGTGCATCTCGACCGGGGAGGAAGACATGGCAGGTAAATACCAAGCGTTGCTTGACGAAGGTCTTTCTTCTCTCTCTCTGGCTCTGGATCAGGGACAAAGGGAGCAGTTGGATGCCTACATAGCAGAACTGGAGCTGTTCAATCCTGTCTATAAGTTGGTGGCTGCAGAGGGTGAGGAGTTGGTGGTTCGCCATATCCTGGACAGCCTGAGCGGATCTTTGACTATTGCCTCGCTGGCCCTGGAATTTCCGTCCTGCAGGATTGCAGACTTTGGTTCGGGTGCGGGGCTTCCCGGCATTCCTCTTGCCATCGCCCTGCCATCCTGCTCCTTTACCCTGGTCGAACGGATGGGCAGGAGAGTGGATTTTCTTCGCAATGCCTTGCTGCGCGCTTCGCTTTCAGACCGTGTCCAAGTTGTCGACAGGGACTTGAAGGAAGTAAAAGACCGGTTCGACCTCATTACTTTTCGGGCGTTCCACCCCTTGGCCGATATTCTCGATCTTGTCGCCGACCTGCTTGTCGATGGGGGGTATGTATGCGCCTACAAGGCGGTGCAAGCCCAAGTGGAAGAGGAGCTTGTCCAGGTACAGCGAACGTGCAAAAGCAGGTGGAAAGCGAGCTTTGTACCCCTTCATGTGCCCCGACTTGATGCGAGCCGCATGCTGTGCCTCTTGCAAAAGATTTGATACCATTTCAAATATGGGGTGTTTACCGGATTCAGGGAGGAGTTTCTTGTGAAGGGAAGGAAAGGTCGGATATCGTTGCTTGCAGGAGCAGGCTGTTTGGTCGCCTCGCTTGTGGTGGCTGCTTTGGTTGCTCTCCCGTTGTTTGGCATCACCAATCCTCTTCTGGAGCGAATGCATGCATCGCTGAGTCGAATCTTCTCCTTCACCGTTGATCCTTCCCGTTTCGGTCTGGCCCCTCTGGCCCTGCTCCTGTTTGTATGGAGCATCATGATTTTCAGTTTCCGTTCCAAGAAACGTTTCTCCTATATCCTCATACCCCTCACTGCAATCATGACATACACCCTGTACACCCTTTCCCATCTCTTGCAGGAGAGCAGCAGGCCTTTCTTCTCCGATTTTCTGCTCTCCTCGTCTGCCGACCCACGCAGCGCCTCTTTCAAGGTGGTGTTGCTTTTTATTGCCGAAACCGCCATGTTCGTCCTCTTCACCTTGCTCGGCGATGCCTTGGATAGGTATCGTGCTGCCAAGCTTGAGCGACAGGAGCGCAGCCGGCGGATGATGGAGCAGAAGATCGAGCAACAGAAACAGAAAGAAGAAAAGAAAGCGAGCAGGCACTTTCCGTCCGCAAAGCGTTCAAAACGTGAACAGCCGGTTGATGAGCAAGACCAGGTCACCCTGATAAAAAAGCCGGTTGCAGAACAGAAGGAGGAGGAAGGTGTCGAGCTCGGCCGACAACAGGTCAACTTTCCTCCCATCGCAGAAGTGCCTCCCTTGGGCAGTCTTTCCAAACGGCGTCATTCCATATCCAAGCCTTCCGAGCGTGATGTAATCCAGGTTGATGAGATCCAGGTGCACGGCAAGGTCAGCATCGGTGCTTTGCATACGCTTACTGAAGAACGCAAGCGAAACAACGGACTATCCTATCTTGAGCGCAAACAGCTTGAGCTTGCTCAGGCAAAGAGTGAACAGGCGGAGCAGCCGAAGGAACCGGTCCAGCTGTCCGGTTTTCTCCAAGGGGCGTTGGAGGCGGTAGGCAAGGCGCCCCATAAGAGACATGAGAAAATCGAACAGCCCAAAGGCAGGGCGAAGGGGATGCTGGCTGAGGCTGTCGAACAACAGCAAACCAGACAGGACGAACCGGCTCCGGCAACCTCCAAGCAGAACGATGAAGCACTCTCCATCAAGGAACGGGTGCTCTCGGTACGCTATGAGGAGAACCCTTCACATCCGCTTTTAGCTTCTGAGATGCAAAGAGAGGTTGAGGCCGCCAAGCCTGCTGTTTCTGCACCGATTGAAAAGCTTTTTGCCGGTCAGAGCACTGCAAGACCGATCAATGGAGGCTTCAGCGAGGATGTCCCGAAAGTGGAGCAGGACAGCGAGGATGAGACCGACCTGCTCGAGCCTTCGAGCGGAGTCGGCGGCCTGAGCGGCAGCGCCTTGATCAATACAAACCGCATCACCTACCAATTTCCCTCCGAATCGATGCTGGTCACCTATCCCAAGGTTTCTGATGTCATTGACGAGACTACGCTCAAACGTGGAGAGGTGCTTGTCTCCACGTTGCAAGAGTTCAATGTCACCGTCGAGTTGGTCAATATTGTGCGCGGTCCTACGGTCACCATGTTTGAGCTGCTGCCGGCTGCCGGGGTGAGGGTCAACTCAATCGTCAATCTTTCCGATAACATCGCACTCGCTTTGGCAGCCACCCAGGTCCGGATTGTTGCCCCGATTCCCGGCAAGTCGGCCGTCGGGGTTGAGATTCCCAATCTAAGGCGGGACATCATCGGTTTTCGGGAGATGCTCGGCTCGCTTCCAACGAGTTTTGGCATTCCGATGGTGCTGGGGCGCAACCTGATGGGAGAGCCTGTTGTCATCGATGTGATCAAGGCTCCGCACCTCTTGATCGCCGGTTCCACCGGCAGCGGAAAGAGCGTCTGTGTCAATTCGTTGATTTGTTCGGTCCTGTTTCGATGCAGTCCCAAGCAGGTGCGCATGATTCTAGTCGATCCGAAGATTGTTGAGTTGAACGTTTACAATGGCATTCCACACCTGCTTACTCCGGTCATCACCGAAGCCAAGCGGACGCTCAAAGCCCTGGATTTCTGTCTCTATGAGATGGATAGGCGCTATAAGCTCTTGCAGGGCCTCAGTGTCCGGAATATCATCGGGTACAACGAAAAGATTGAGGCCAGTCATCTGGCACGGGAGAAACTCCCCTATATTTTGGTGGTCATCGATGAGTTTGCCGACCTGATGCACCTGGTGGGCAAGGACATGGAGAGCAAGGTCAGCCGTCTTGCAGCCATGAGCCGGGCTGTGGGCATCCATTTGGTGCTGGCGACCCAGCGACCTTCGGTGGATGTCATCACCGGGGTCATCAAGAACAACATCCCCACCCGGATTGCTTTTGCCGTCACCAGTGCAACCGACAGCCGCATCATTCTTGATGAGCAGGGTGCCGACAAGCTGCTGGGAAAGGGCGATATGCTCTATATGTCCAGCAGTAATCCGGCAACCGAACGCATCCAAGGCTCATTCCTCAGCGACCATGAGGTTGAGAAGGTGGTCAAATTCGTCTCAAGCCAGGGAGTGCCCGACTTCATCGATGAGTCCTTCTTCGAAGACGAGGAACAGAAAGCCTCGGATTCGGAGAGTGAGGATGGAGTCGATGTGAATGACGACGATGAGCTCATGCAGCGGGCCTTGACGATCGTTGTCGAGCGAAAGTGCGCTTCCGCCTCCTACTTGCAGAGAAGGCTGAAGATAGGGTACAACCGGGCTGCGCGCTTGGTCGAGCAGATGGAGGAAATGGGATATGTGGGGCCTCCGAATGGAAGCAAGCCCCGCGAACTGATCAAGTATCCCTGATGAGGAGAGAGTCATGGTAGGTGTTCACGCCATACATAACGGCAAGGTCATCCTTGCCAAGGATGCTGTTGTACCGGTGAGCCTCAGGGAGGTCCAGTTCGGTTTCTCAACCTATGAGGCACTGCGGGTTGTAAAAGGCCATGCTGTGCATTTGGACGACCATCTGGTACGTCTGGAGAACTCGTGTCGGGGCATCAAGCTTACCCATCCTTTTACCAATCAGCAGATCAGCGGTTGGGTGCATGATTTGATACAGGTCGATGCAATCGATGAGGCTTCGCTGAGAATCCAGCTCTATGGCGGAAAGGATCCGCAGCTCTTCGTTCTGGCCTCTGCATTGCTCACCTATCCCGATACCCACTACACCCAAGGGGTCGCAGCCATTACGTTCGAGGGAGAACGTCTCTATCCTTCGTGCAAGACCGGCAACTTGCTGCTCAACTATATCGCCCTCGAGGAGGCCCGCAGCCAAGGCTGTTTTGAGGCTTTGCTGGTCGACCGGCATCAGAGGGTCTTGGAAGGAACCAGAAGCAATTTTTTTGTTTTCAAGGGCTTGGATATCCATACGGCCGCCGATGAACAGGTTCTGCTGGGTATCACCCGCGACCGCGTGTTGAAAGCTGCACGGCTTTTGGGGTACCGGATTGTCTTTCAGGCACCAGCTTTGCAAGATATTCGGGCAGGCATCTACGACGAAGCATTCATCAGCTCCACCAGCATGGCGGCCATGCCGCTTTCGCGGATAGACAAGCTTGGTTTTCCCGGACCGTTTGAGAAAACCTTGGCTATCATGCATCTTGTCAGAAGTTGGGAACTCGACGATTGATAAACTCCATCCGCTGATGTGGACAATAGTGATGATTTCCTCTATCTTTATAGGGAAGGGGCCTCCCTCGAGGTCCCCCTTTTCTGTGTAACACAGCTATTTCTTGTAAAGGCGATATATAGTACCAATGAAATTTATTGAACTACCCTTAAGTGAGCAAGTGCTCAAAGGCATTGAGGCTGCGGGTTTCACCGATTGTACGGAAGTACAAGAAAAGGTGCTCCCGGTCAGTCTTTCCCATCGTGATGTCATGGTCCAGTCCAAGACTGGAAGCGGGAAAACCGCAGTGTATGTGCTGACCATTCTTCAGTTATTCGTAGAAGCCCAACAAAAGGGCAAAAGCAAGCCGAAGGCCCTCATTGTAGCCCCTACCAGAGAACTTGCCGTGCAGATCGAGGAGGATACCCTCAAACTCGCCTCTGCCATGGAAGATGTAACGGTGGGGTGTTTTTTTGGCGGCATAGGCTACGGCAAGCAGGATGAGATCCTGGAAAAGGGGTGTGATATTTTTGTCTGCACCCCGGGTCGTATCCTCGACTACCAGAAAATGCACAAGATTGATTTTCGTCAGTTTGACATCTTCGTCGTTGATGAGGCGGACCGCCTGTTCGACATGGGGTTCTATCCCGACATCCAAAAGATGTTCAGTCTGCTCAGAGACTGTACCGAACGGCAGACCATGCTCTTCTCGGCCACCTTGGGTACCAAGGTACGCAATCTTGCATGGTCGTTCATGAATGATCCGGTCGAGCTGGAGGTGCAACCCGAAGAGATTACCGTCAAGGCTATCACCCAGGAGCTGTACCACATTTCCAAGGATCAGAAGTTCAGCCTTTTTTTGAGGCTGATGAAGAAAGAGGATCCCGAGAACTGCCTGATTTTCACCAATACCAAGGCCCGTTGCATCGAGCTCTCCAAACGTCTTTCACTCAACGGATATCCAACCAAGTATCTGATGGGGGATATGCCCCAGACAAAGCGGCTTCAGACAATCGATCAGATGAAGGAAGGGAAGATCAAGTTCCTTGTTGCAACCGATGTTGCCGCCCGCGGCCTGCAGATTGATGACCTGCAGCTGGTTGTCAACTATGATATCCCTGACGATTTTGAGAGCTATGTACACCGTATCGGCCGTACTGCAAGGGCGGGCAAGAGCGGTAAGTCCATCACCCTGGCCGACGAAGAGTATGTATTCAACCTCGAGCCCATTGAAAATTACATTCAGATGAAAATTCCGGTGATCTGGCCCGAAGAGGGGGATCTTCCTCAGGTGGAGGACGCCAGCGCTTCCTATTCGTTCCGCGACTTGGTCAGCAACGATGAGTATGCCTCCTCGCCTTCAAGGACCAGAGGCGGTGTCGGCGGCCCCAGGGGCAGGAAGGGACCGCTTCCCAGGGTCAAGAGCCAGGATCGGAGCCGTACTCCCAAGAGAACGCCGCAGACTGCGGAAAGCAGACCAAGAAGAGCACCACGGCCGACGCAGCAGGGACGACCTGTTGAGCCTGGACGCAGGCGACCAGGCTCCAAGAGCTATGCAGAAATCCAGAATCTTTCGCTCGAAGAGAGATTGGCTTACTACAAGCAGCAGTATCAGAGTGAAGGCGGCCAGGTTGCACCCGGCCAAGGTCCGGCTCAGGTTTCCAAGAGTCCAGTGAAGAAAACAGCTGTCGCACCTGTGGCAAAGGAGCAGGATCAGGCCAAGAGTCCCGAGATGAAAATCGGGTTCTTTGCACGATTGTTCAGGAGGAAGAAGTAGGGTGCTTAAGCGTTTCATTGCATACTACCGCCCCTACAAGGGGCTTTTCTTTCTGGACATCGGGGTGGCCATCCTGGCCAGCGCGCTCTCCATCCTGTTTCCGTCGCTGACCAGACAGCTGCTGCGTGTCGAGATTCCTGAAAAGAATCTCGAGCATATGCTTGTCATATTCGCCCTCATGCTGCTCATCTACATCCTGCAGGCCGTCTGCCAATATGTCAGAGTAACGTGGGGCCATATCCTGGGTGTCCGGATGGAGACGGATATGCGCAGTGAGCTGTTCTCCCATTTGCAAAAACTCTCTTTCGGATACTTTGACAAGACCAAGACCGGTCATATGATGAGCCGGATCACGAACGACTTGTTCCAGATCACCGAGACCGCCCACCATGCCCCCGAGGATCTGATCATCAGTGTGGCAACGATTCTCGGCTCGTACATACTCATGTTCAGCTACAGTGTTCCTCTTGCCCTGATTTCCCTCATCCCGCTTCCGATCATGGTGTTCTACGGGGTGTATTACGGCATGAAAATGAAGGCAACCTTCCGCAAGGTCCGCAGCACGGTTGCCGATGTGAACAGCAATGTCGAGAATTCGCTGATGGGAATCCGGGAAGTGAAGTCTTTTGGCAGGGAGTCCTATCAGGAAGAGAAGTTCAATCAGGTCAACGATGTGCTGAGGGACAGCAAGATGGAGCAGTACAAGGTGATGGGCCGCTATCACTCGGTAATCGGATTGTTTCGTGAAATGTACTACTTTTGCACCGTTGCAGGCGGCTCCCTGCTCATTTTCATGGGCAGGGTCGAGTCCTACGACCTGGTGACTTTTATCCTGTATGTAGGAGTGGTGCTTCCTCCCATTGATCGGCTGATCAACTTCACTGAACAACTGCAGCAGGGCATGGCAAGCTTTGAACGGTTCACCCAGGTTATGGACGAGCATCCTGATATCACCGATGCAAAGGATGCCAAGGATTTGAAAATCAAAGAGGGTACCATCCAATTCGAGCATGTCTCGTTCGCCTACGAGAACTCACCCGACATGATCCTCAAGGATATCAATGTTCTCATCAGTGGAGGCTCAACCGTTGCCTTGGTGGGAGAGTCGGGTGCCGGAAAGAGCACCTTTGCATCCCTGCTGCCTCGGTTCTATGAACCTACCGAAGGAAGAATCCTCATTGATGGTCAGGATACGAAGTACCTCAAGCAGAATTCTTTGAGGCAGCATATCGGTTTCGTGCAGCAGAACATCTTTCTTTTCGATGATACGATCCGGGAGAATCTTCGATACGGCAAGGTGGATGCCACCGACGAAGAGTTTTGGGCCGCCCTTGATGCTGCGAACCTCGGCGATTTCGTCCGTTCGCTTCCCAACGGCTTGGATACCCAGGTGGGAGAGCGGGGAACCCTGCTCAGCGGAGGGCAGAAGCAGCGCATCTCCATCGCCCGGGTATTTCTGAAGAATCCTTCGATTCTCATTTTTGATGAAGCAACCAGCAGCCTGGACACCGAGAGCGAGGAGCTCATCACCGAAGCGTTCGCCCGCCTTTCGGTCGGAAGGACCGCCATTGTGATCGCCCACCGTCTCACTACGGTGAAGAATGCCGATTGCATCTTGGTACTTGATGAGGGTACACTGGTCGAGTCGGGTACGCATACCCAGCTGCTTCAGAAGAGCGGGCAGTATGCGAAACTGTACAAGACGCAGGACTTTTCCTAGAACGGAGGCGCTTGCATGAGAAAACTACGCATTGCATTTGCAGCACTGTTTATTCTTCCTATCCTGATTCTTTCGCCGGTATACGCCTTCCTTCCTGCAGTATTGCTGCGTCTGTTGAAGCTCAAGAGCGCAGAGAGACGCCACCTCCAGCGTTGCGGCCATTTCATTGGAAACAGTATCCTGTTCTTTCTGGGGATTACCGTACATGTCGACGGCAGAGAGAACATCCCCGATGTTCCCAATATCTGTTACGTGGCCAATCATCAGAGCCTGCTCGATATCGTTGCCTTTGTCGGCCCCGCTCATCTGTGGGCGGCGATTTTGGCAAAGGCCGAGGTTAAGAAGATTCCCATCATCAATCTCTGGTGTTACGCCCTTGACTGCATCTTCATCGACCGTTCAAGTCCCCACGATGCAATCAAGGCAATCCTGAAAGGAGTGGAACACCTCAAGCAAGGCAAGAGCATGGTGGTATTTCCTGAAGGAACGAGAAGCAAGAGCGGGCGCATCGGAGAGCTGAAGAATGGGAGCCTCAAGCTTGCAACCCGGTCAAAAGCCGTCATCGTCCCCATCACCATCAAGGGAATGCGCTCTGGATTCGAGCATCTCAAAGGCTTTGGCAGGGTGCACGCCTATTTTTCCATCGGAAAGCCGATTCCTACCGCCACCCTGGGCAGTGAGGAAATTGCAAATCTCCATGAGGTGGTCTATGGAGCCATCACCAAACGGTTCGACGAACTTCCCGGCCAAGTCTAGGTTGACCATGCAGCATGCACTTCAGCTCTCCCGCTTAAGTTTCACCTACCGCTCCTGGAAGGAGGAGGTGTGCGACAGCTTGTTTTCCGATCTCAGCCTGGATCTGCAGGAAGGGAGTAAAACATTGTTGCTCGCACCCTTCAACAAGGGAAAGACTACGTTGGCAAAGATTATTTGCAAAGTGTGTCCCAAATACTTCCCGGGAAGCCTGGAGGGGAGCATCACCATGTTCGGAATGGATCTCAGTACGTTGGAACCGTGGGATTTGCTTGGCCTGTGCTCATTTGTCTCTCAAAATCCTCAGGAACAGTTCATCGCCGCCTCGGTTGAGGAGGAGCTTGCCTTCCCGTTGGAATCGATGGGAATAGAACGTGAGGAGATGGTGCGGCGGATTACCGGCGCACTCAACCTTTGGGGGTTGCAGGACCTCAGAACATCCAGCCACCAGGAGCTCAGCGGAGGGGAGCGCAAGCGGGTCCTGCTTGCAGTCCAGGAGGTGCTTCAGGCACGCCTTTGGATTCTTGACGAGGCGTTCGACGATCTTGACCAACAGTGGCGGGACCGGCTGAGGGAGACCATACAAACTTCTGATAAAACAATCCTGGTGCTTGCCAGCCGATATTTGGAAGAGTTTTCCGGTCTGTTCGACCAGGTGGTCTTGCTCGACCAAAAAACGATCCATACTCCTGCATTCGATGAGCTGCTTCCCCGGTTTTCCCGGCTCTGCGGTGACGACCAGCCCAATCCATTGGAGGCTCAGGTACTGGAGATTGCAGAAAAGCACAAGCTCTGCTGTACAAATCTCCAGGCCGAACGGAAACGTCAAAGTACGTTGCTCGGCCGATCCTTTTCCCTGAACGTCCCGGATTTTCACTTGGAGAGCGGCGAGCTGGTCACGTTGGTAGGCCCCAACGGCAGTGGAAAGAGTTCGTTTTCACGACTTCTATGCGGCTTGGATGAACCGAAGGGCGGGGCCGTCACCATCGATGGACAACCATTTTCAGCCAAGGAGCTTTCCAGAAAGGCAGGCTACCTCTTCCAGAATCCTGATCTGCAGATATTTCTTCCCACGGTCGAGGAGGAACTCTCCTGGTCATTGAAACGTCGTAAAGACTTAGAGTACGAGCAGGTGAAGAGCAGGGTGGCCGAGTGTGCCGATTTGTTCGGACTTACCCTGTCCGATACTCCCTCCACCATGAGCTATCCACTGAGGAAAGCTTTGCAGGCGGCTGTGTATTTCCTGCTTGACCGCCCGTTCTATATTCTGGACGAGCTGGACAGTTCCCTTACCTACCACAGTGCTCTCTCCATTATTGCCCGCCTGCGCCAACGAGGGGCCGGCTTGCTTATTATCACCCACGACCGTCACTTTGCCGGGCGCATAGCCCAACGCGGATATTCCATCGTGGATGGAAGGATGGAAAGCCTATGACAACCAGTACCTTTGTAGCTGGAAATGGATGGTTGTACCGCTTTGATCCAAGGGCGAAAATCCTGTTGATGGTGCTCTTGTGTGTATGGTTCTTCCTTCCTGTCCATCTTGTCGGGCTCTACTGTGTGGTTGCACTTGTCATGCTTGCCGGTGGATTGAATACCGGTTTCTCTCATGTCTACAAGACGTTTCGCTCAATTCTTCCGATGTTGTTGTTCATGGTGCTGTTCATGCCGTTCAACGTCCGAACCGGCCGGCCGCTTTTCACCCTTGGTTCGTTGACGATTGTCACTGAGGAGGGTCTGTTGCAGGCTGCCAGGCTTGCAGGAAGGTTCATCGGCATCTCGTATGTGTGTACACTGCTCTTCGCCACTACCATCATGAACGAGGTTATGCTCGCCCTCAGATGGTACCGGCTGCCCTACAAGGCAGGTTTGGTGGTGACCCTTGCATTCACCTACATTCCCTTCATCGCCGACAGTTTCAATCAGATTGCAGAGTCACACCGGCTTCGGGAAGCCGATCGTGAGCAGGGGAGGAAATTTCTGCAACGGCTGAGGGATTTGGTGCCGACTTTGACCAGCGCCTTGGTGGTTGCACTTCGCTCCATTCCCAATTTGGCGATGAGCCTGGAGATGAGGGGATTGGGTCTGCAGAACAAGAGAAGCCAATATCACAATCTGGAATCCTACCGGCATCCCTTTACCCACTTTCTGCTTTCGGCTATTATCCCGATAGGGCTTTGGTTGCTTTGCAAAGCTTGAGGAGGGAATCAGGATGCAACAAAACAGGAATGCCTTGAAGGTAGCTGTCGTCGCCGTCCTAACTGCAGTGGTTGTCGTGTTTACCATGGTCGTTCGTATCCCTACGGCGAAGGGATATCTCAATCTTTGCGACGTGGCCATCTGCTTCATCGCTTTCACTTTCGGCCCTTGGTCTGCTTTCATTGCAGCCGGTTTGGGAACAGCAATTGCCGATCTGATCAGCGGTTACGCCCAATGGGCTCCCATCTCCTTTGTAGTGCACGGGGTGGAGGGGCTTTTGATCGCCCTTATCGTGCGGCAAAAAAATGACAAGGAAGCTTCCCTGATCCGCAAGCTTCTCGCCGGCCTGGTTTGCATTGCAACCGTATCGCTTGGGTATTTTGCACTCTCTTCGCTGTTTATCAGCACCGTCAGTGTTGCAGCAGCCGAGATTCCCGGCAATATTGCCCAGAGTGCGGTTGGGTTTGTGCTCGGTTTGGGTGTAGCCAGTGCTGTAAAACGCGCATATCCGCCGGTACGTTCGCTTGCTTGGTAGCAATTTGCCTCCTTTTTCGCTATACTCGCAACAAATCTCAGATAAAAGGAATACAGCATGCAACAATTCCCCCATGACACCATCGTAGTGCTCGACTTTGGTGCCCAATACAGCCAGTTGATAGCACGCAGGGTGAGGGAGATGCACGTCTACAGCCAGATAGTCCCCTATACCATCAGCGCGGCACAGCTTGGGGCCATGCAACCCAAAGGCATCATATTTTCCGGTGGTCCGGCTTCGGTGAGAACCGAAGGATCGCCTCGTCCCGACCTGGCTATCTACTCGCTGGGTATTCCAATTCTGGGTATTTGCTACGGCCTTCAGGTCATGTGCATCCAAAACGGCGGCAGTGTCGAACGGCCGGACAAACGCGAATACGGGTTTGCCGATTTGAGGATTCTGAACCATGAGTCGGCTCTTCTGAAAGGCATTGGACAGAATTCCAGGCTTTGGATGAGCCATGGTGATGCCGTTTGCACCCTTCCTGCGGGATTCGAGCATACCGGCAGCACTGAGAACTGTTCGTATACGGTCATTGAGAACAAGGAGAAGCAGTTCTACGGCGTTCAATTCCACCCTGAGGTGGTGCATACCGCTGAAGGAAAAACCTTTTTGGAGAACTTTGTGCTTGGAATTTGCAAGGCAGAGCCCAATTGGGACATGGGTTCATTCATCACTAGTGCTATTGAGGAGATCCGTGCCAAGGTCGGGGACAAGCAGGTACTGTGCGGTCTTTCCGGCGGAGTCGACTCCGCTGTTGCTGCTGTCTTGATCCACAAGGCCATCGGTGATCAATTGGTGTGCGTCTTTGTGAACAACGGCCTGCTTCGCAAGGGCGAGGCTGAGATGGTTCTCAAGCTCTTTCGGGACAACTACAAGATCAGGCTGCAGTATGCAGATGCACAAGAGGCTTTCCTCTCTGCATTGAAAGGAGTGACAGATCCGGAGGCCAAGCGCAAGATCATCGGCAAGGTTTTTGTCGATACCTTCTATAGTGAAGCCCGCAAGGCCGGAGAAATATCCTTCCTTGCCCAGGGTACGCTCTATCCGGATGTGATTGAGAGCAAGAGCCCCTCCGGCGGGCCTTCTGCCACCATCAAGAGCCACCACAATGTCGGCGGCCTGCCTGAAGACCTGAAGTGGGATTTGCTTGAACCGCTTCGAGAGTTGTTCAAGGATGAGGTGCGGGCATTGGGTCGCGAGCTTGGCCTGCCCGAGGTGTTGGTCACCAGGCATCCGTTCCCGGGCCCGGGCTTGGGTGTCCGATGCGTCGGCGAGGTCACCAAGGAGCGCCTTGATACCCTTCGGGATGTCGATGCCATCTTCATCGACGAGATTCGCAAGGCCGGCCTCTATCACGATATTTGGCAAGCTCTTGCATGCTTGTTGCCTGTCAAGAGCGTGGGAGTGCAGGGCGATGAGCGTACGTACGAGGAGGTCTGCTCGCTTCGGGCGGTGACCAGTGAGGATGCCATGACAGCCGACTGGTTCCGGTTCCCTCCGGATGTGCTTCAGCGTGCTGCAAGCAGAATCTGCAACGAGGTGGCCAAAGTCAACAGGGTGCTCTACGATATTACCAGCAAACCCCCCGGAACGATTGAGTGGGAGTAAGCTGAAAAAGCCCAACGTGCCGTATTGGTTGGTTGGGCTTTTTTCTGTCTGCAGCTTTACGCTGCCAGCGTCTTGATCTTTCTCACATACACCCTTCTGAAGAAGATGATGGTCAGCAAAAGGGAAGATGTTTCTGCGATGATGAACGAGTACCACAGAGCATCCAATCCGACGAAACGACCAAGCAGATAGGCGGATGGCAGCAGGAATATGAGCTGTCGGGTGACACTGATGATCATGGAGATGTATCCGTCGCCGGTTCCTTGGAAAAGGGCGCCGAGGACAATGCAGAAACCTGCAGAGATGAAGCAAAGGCTGATGCGCTGCATGGCAATCACCCCGATGGCCATCATCTCATCGGTGGCGTTGAAAAGCCCGAGCAGGATGTGGGGCAGGAAGGTGAAGACGGCAAAGCCGGCGCTCATGATTGACAGCGAAACAATAAGGCCCACCTTGACGGCACTGATGATGCGCTTGGGCCGTTTCGCCCCATAGTTGTAGCCGATGACAGGAATCATCCCGCTGTTGAGACCGAACACCGGCATGAAGATGAATGACTGCAGTCTGAAGTAGATGCCGAAGACTGCAACGGCGGAAGTTCCGAAACCAATAAGAATCTTGTTCAGGCTGGTGTTCAGAATGGTTCCAATCGCCTGCATGATGATAGAGGGGATGCCTACAGCGTAGATGTCCTTTACCGTTTTTTTCTCAAGACGGAACGAAGGACGGTCAAGAATGATTTCCTTGTTTCTCTTTACATAATATATGGCCAGGACGGCCGAAACATGTTGGGCGAATACGGTCGCAATCGCTGCTCCCGGCACACCCATGCGGGGAAAGCCGAAAAGGCCGAAGATGAGGATCGGGTCGAGGATGATGTTCACTATCGCTCCGGTGCCTTGGATGATCATCGGGTGAAATGTGTCTCCGGTTCCCTGCAGGATGCGTTCGCAGGTGATATCGATGAAAAGTGCCAGGGAGAAGAAGAGACAGACCGAACTGTATTGGGTGCCCATTGCAATCAGTTCAGGATCGCTGGAGAAAAAGCTGATGAAGGATTTGGTGAAAAAGAGTCCGACTATGGCAAAAAATATCCAGCTGATCGCCGAGAGAGTCAGGCCGTTGCCGGCAGCCTTCTTGGCTGCAGCCAAGTCTTTGGCACCGAGTTTTCTGGACAAGAGTGAATTCACCCCGATCGAGGTTCCAACGCTGACTGCTATCAGGAGGTTTTGAAGCGGAAACGCCAGGGTGACTGCTGTCAAAGCTGTTTGGCTGTAGTGTGAGACAAACATGCTGTCCACGATGTTGTAAAACGCCTGGACCAGCATGGAAAGCATGATGGGAAAGGACATGGACAGAACGAGTGAGGGGATTGGTTTCACCCCCATTTTATTTTCTTGCAAGGCTTGCATGGGTTTTCCTTATGCTCCGAGGTATCAGAGAGTGTAGTAATACCACAGCCGCCTTATAGAGTAAAGTATCCTGTACCTTATTGGTTTTCCATGAATGACTTGATTTCTTCCTGTCCTTTCCGCTCATCCACCCGCTTGAGGAGTATGAATCCGAGTGCGAAAAGCGCAACCAAGCTGATGATGCCTGAACGGACATTTCCGGTGACCAAGGTGACAATGCCCATGAGAAGCGGGCCGATGATTGCGGCAAATTTACCGAGCATGTTGAAAAAGCCGAAGAATTCTGCAGAGCGCTCCTTGGGGATGAGCCGGGTGTAATACGACCGGGAAAGGGCCTGGATGCCGCCCTGGAAAAGTCCGATGACTATTGCCAGCAGGTAGAAGTGAAGGGGGGTGGTCATGAAGTAGCCGAGGATGGCAATGATGGTATAGGCGCCGATTGCAACCTGAAGGGCCTTCTTCACGCCAATCTTGTTGCCGAATGAAGAATAGAGCAGGGCGGAAGGAAAGGCGACGAACTGGGTGATCAAGAGGGCGATGATCAGCGATTCACTGGGGAAGTTGAGGCTGGTTCCATAGTTGACGGCCATCCTGATGATGGTATCCACTCCATCGATGTACAGCCAGTATGCGACCAAAAAGAGTGCGATGGTCTTCAATTTTCTGAAGCTTCTCACAGTATTGATGGTAATGTTCAGTCCTTTCTTTACCGCCTCCCGAGCCCCCAGTACCTGTTTGGATTTCTCTTCCTTTACGAAAAAAAGCAAGGGCAGGGTGAAGACTGTCCACCAGATGCCGACTATGACGAAGCATGCCTTTATCGCACTTTCCTGACTGGCGAAACCAAACCAAGAGGGGTTGAGATACATCAACACATTGACCAAGAAGAGCAGGCCGCCTCCGATATAGCCAAGGCTGTATCCAAGCGAGGAAACATAGTCGACTTTCTTCTCGGAAGCTACGAAGGGCAGCAGAGCATCGTAGAAGGTATTGGCACCGCTGAAACCTACGACGGCAAGGGAGTAGAAGAGGACCGCCATCGGCCAGTTGCCCATCTGCAGGACATAGAGGCTTGCCGTCATCACCGAACCGAGGAGTGCAAAAAATGCAAGCAAGCGTTTCTTGTAACTTCCCCAATCTGCTATGGCACCGAGAAAGGGTGCCAGCAGGGCGACGATGAGAGAGCCGAGGGAATTGGCTGCGCCCAGGTAGAAGGTGCCTTGTTCACTGCTGGACCCCACGGCCCAATATGCGCTGAAAAAGACTGGAAAGAAGCCCGCCATGACGGTGGTTGCGAAGGCGCTGTTCGCCCAATCGTAACAAGCCCAAGCCAAAATCGACCGTTTTGAGTCCTGCATGATTTCCTCTTGTACGTAGAGTAGCAGTGAACAGGCTTTCTGTCATGTATTTTCGCTTTGGCAGGGTTCACTTGCACAACAAGCTATCCTTCAATACAATACGCACTTAGACATCTCTAGCAAGGTGGGAGGTTACCCCCATGATCGTGTGTAAATTCGGCGGAAGCTCGGTTGCTGAAGCCAAACAAATAATGAAAGTAAAATCAATTGTCGATGCCGACCCGGACAGACAGATAGTAATCGTTTCAGCACCGGGCAAGCGAAACAAGGATGATGAAAAAGTTACCGACATGCTTTACAACTGCAACGCCATGGTGCAGCAAGGCCACTCCTGTCGTGAACTCTTCAAGAAAGTTGCCAATCGCTATACCAGCATCCTCAATGAATTGGGAATGGACCAGAAACCCTTTCTGCCGATTTTGGATGAAGTGAGACAGATGATTGATGCCGGCCATGGGGCTGAGTATGCTGCAAGCCGCGGGGAATATCTGTGCGCCCGGATGATTGCAACCTATTTCGGCTGGACGTTTCTCGATACCGATCCGCTGATCGTCATCAAGGACGACGGCACCGTGCATGAAGATACGTATCAAAATCTGAAAAAAGTCCTGAAAAAGGGAGAGAAGTATATCGTACCCGGTTTCTATGGCTGCAGCACTGAAGGGAAAGTGAAAACTTTCAGCAGAGGTGGTTCGGATATCACCGGTGCAATCCTCAGCCGTGCCTCAGAAGCTGCAAAATATGAAAACTGGACCGATGTAAGCGGTGTCTTCAGTGTGGATCCCCGTTTGGTCAAGGAAGCAAAGGTCATCAAGACCATGACCTATCGTGAAGTCCGCGAGCTTGCCGGGGTTGGAGCTGGAGTATTTCATGAAGAAGCAATCGCTCCGGTGATTGCTGCAAAGATTCCCATCAATGTCAAGAATACCAATGCTCCCTTGGACGATGGAACAATGATTGTTGACCATCGAGAGCTTGAGGGCCGGCCTTTGGCTGGTGTTTCTGCAAAAAGCGGGTACAGCCGAATCACCTTGCGTAAGCTCATGCTTTTCAAGAGAACTGGAATCCGGCATGCCTTGCTTACCATGTTGCATATCTTTGGAGTCCGACCTTCCTTCTCCCTGTTCGGTGTTGACAGTATCGTGTGGTTTTTTGAATCCACCCAAGCCAGCGAAAGCGTGCTCAATGCAATGTGTGTCCGCATCAAGAGCGAATTCCGCCTCGATTCCATCGAAGTCGACCACGGTCATGCTGTGGTTGGGATTGTAGGTGCAGGCGTCATGCAGGAGACGGATTTGATCGCGAAGAGCACCACCGCTCTGGCCGATGCCAAAATCAAGCTCAACTTCTACAATTACGGCTCCTCTGATACATCCATTTTGCTGGGAGTGAATGCTGCCCAGGCACAGGATGCAGTGAAATGCCTGTATCACGCATTGTTTGAATAAAATCTGAGAGACACCTGGGACAACCCTCCTTTGCATGGAGGGTTCGGATTCCTTTGGTACAAAGATAACTTTTTGAATACTATGTAAAACATTCCTAATAAGGTATGGTATATTTACATAGGAATTGGCATTGCATCTTTCTTGTTTCTATCGTATGGTATGCGGGCGGACAGCAGTTCCAGTTCCATTCCATATTGAGGGTAGGCTTATGTTTACCAATGAAACTCTTGCATTAGCCTTGGTTATTTTTGCGGCCAGGGTGGTGGATGTTTCCCTCGGTACCATCCGCCATGCAATGATAGTACGGGGAAAGCGCCTTATTACGTTTTGTATTGCATTTCTCGAATCCTTGGTTTGGGTGTTTGCGGTTTCCAAAGTGCTCAGCGACCTGACCGAACCCATTACGGCATTGGCTTTCGCCCTCGGCTTTGCAACCGGGACCTTTGTAGGCATGACCATAGAGGGCCTTTTGAAGATTGGTGATCAGGTGGTTAAAGTTTTTTCCAACAAAGGGAAGGAAGTTGCCTGTGCGCTCAGGGAGGCTGGTTTTCGCGTAACCGAGTTCGAAGGACGGGGTCGGGATGGCCAAGTCGTTCTTCTGTTTGTGCAAGTTCGTCGCAGGGATGCCAAGAAAGTACTGCAGACGGCACGCACGTTTGATAAGAACTGCTATCTCGTCCTCGAGGATATTCGATGGCGGCAGAACGCATTGTTATAAAAGAGATGTGAACAACCAATGGGGCTTCGGCCCCAATTTTTTTCTTTGACTGATGCTTGTCTTCGCTGAAGCATGCAACGAGAGGAGTAACGTTACCGCAAACATCCATCCATACGCCTCGTCGTATAATCTCAGACAAACACCTTTATAAAAAGCTTGACGGCTCATTTCACCGATGATAGAGTTAGTTAGACATCTTTTGGATGGTTTTGTTTTCATGAATGCGTTATCGTTAACGCATGAAGCTTTAAGGAGGCTGTGTATGAAAAAGTTGCTAGTAGTGGGAATGGTCCTGTTATACGCAATGACCATGGTTTTTGCTGCAGGTGCTGCAGAGAGTTCGTCCTCAAAAGGGATGATCGGCGTCGTCATGCCGACCAGGTCCGAGGAGCGCTGGAATAAGGACGGAGCGGCGGTAAAGTCCGGTTTGGAAAAACTTGGTTACAAGGTTGACCTGCAGTTCTCTGACGACGATATTCCCACCCAGGTTCGTCAGATTGAGGATTTGATTACCAAGGATGCAAAAGTGCTCGTAATCGCTTCAATCGATGGAGTGGCGTTGAGTGATGTTCTGGCAAAAGCTGCAGAAGCCAAGATTCCAGTAATCGCGTATGACCGCTTGATCATGAAGTCCCCGAACGTCGACTACTATCTGTCGTTCGACAACTACGCCGTCGGCCAGCAGATGGGTGACATCCTCATCAAGGGTATGAACCTCGACAATCCTAAGAAAAAGCCGCTTTTGATCGAACTCTTCGGTGGATCTCCCGACGACAACAACGCGTATAAGTTCTATGACGGTGCCATGGATAGGCTCAAGCCCTATTTTGACAACGGTACGCTCAAGATTGGTTCAGGCCAGCAGGGCATGGATACAGTCGGTACGCTGCGCTGGAGCAATGAATTGGCAATGGCCAGAATGGAAAACCTCCTCTCGGCCTATTACACCAACCAGACGCTCGATGGAATTCTCTCTCCCTACGATCCGATCAGTCTTTCAACGCTTGAAGCTTGCAAGGCCGTTGGATATGGCACCGCCGGCAAGCCGCTTCCGATCGTTGGTGGACAGGACTGCATCGTCGCTTCCTGCAAATCGATTCTCGCCGGTGAGCAGTATGCAACCATCCTGAAGGATACCCGTGTGCTTGGTCAGGCCACTGTTGAGCTCGTGGATACCATCATGCGCGGACAGGTTCCCCAGGGACTCGATACCACCAGTTACAACAACGACTCCATCAAGAACGGCAAGCCGTATATCGTTCCCTCCGTTCTGTTGAAGTCTGTCATCGTCACAAAGGACAACCTGAAGGCTGAAGTAGTCGATACCGGCTACCACACTGCTGCTGAAGTTGGTCTGTAAGAGTATGTATCCGGCTTCTTCCTTGAAGCCGGAACTGTATCGCATGATCGCGAACCCGGTGCCATCTGCCTGCGGCTGAATTGGAATCGGGTTCCGGTCTGTCTAGCGGGGGACCTGAATGCCTAACAATTCTATTTTGCTGTCGATGAAGCATATCACCAAGATTTTTCCAGGTGTGAAAGCGCTTGATGACGTCAGTTTTGATGTCAAAGAACGTGAAATACATGCCTTGGTTGGAGAAAACGGCGCCGGAAAATCTACGCTGATGAAAGTACTGTCGGGTGTATATCCTTATGGCACCTATGATGGGGACATTTTCTTCGAGGGCAAGCGTTGCACGTTCTCCAGCATAAGGCAGAGCGAGCAGGCTGGAATCGTCATCATTCATCAGGAGTTGGCGTTAAGTCCCTATCTCTCCATTGCAGAGAACATGTTCATCGGTGATGAGAGGGCAAGGTTCAATATCATAAACTGGGACAAGACCCGTGAAGATGCAATGAAATACATGCATCGTGTCGGGCTGCATGAGAACCCCAATCTTCCCGTGAACAAGCTCGGGGTGGGCAAGCAGCAAATGGTTGAGATCGCAAAAGCTTTGGCGAAGCATGCCAAATTGCTGATTCTTGACGAGCCCACTTCCGCACTCAATGAGAAGGACAGCAAGCATCTGCTTGAGATCCTCAAGGAACTCCGAGACAAGAGTAATATCTCTTCGGTGTTGATTTCCCACAAGCTCAACGAAGTCGCTGCCGTAGCCGATTCCATTACGATTCTGCGGGACGGCAAAACGATTGAGACGCTGGATGTTGTTCAATCTGAGCAAGGGGCTGTTTCAATAGGTGAAGAGAGAATTATCAAAGGGATGGTGGGACGGGAAATTACCGAGATGTTCCCCAAGCGAAACAATCCCATCGGAGATGTTTTGTTCGAGATCAAGGATTGGACGGTTCAAAATCCTGATAATCCGGAGCGAAAGAAACTTGATGGAGTGAATATCAATGTTCGTGCTGGCGAGGTCGTCGGTTTGGCTGGTCTGGTTGGTGCCGGACGTACGGAACTTGCCATGAGCGTTTTCGGCCGGGCTTACGGTGAGAATATCACCGGCAAAACATTTATCGGGGGCAAGGAAGTCGATATCAGTACGATACCCAAGGCAATTGAACAAGGTGTTGCCTATGTGCCCGAGGACCGAAAGGAACTTGGCTTGGTGATGATTCAGAACATCAAGGAAAATACGACGATTGCCAAGTTGAAGAAAATTTCCAATATGTCGGTGATCAACGAACATGAAGAGAATGTCGCGGCAGAACATTTTTGCAAACGTCTCAATACGAAAACACCGACTATTCTTCAGAAGGTGGGAAACCTTTCGGGAGGCAATCAGCAGAAGGTTGTGCTCTCAAAATGGTTGTTCACCGATCCAAGGGTTCTGCTCCTTGATGAACCCACGCGCGGCATCGATGTCGGGGCAAAGCATGAGATTTATACGATTATCAATTCTCTCGCTGCCCAAGGGATGGCGTGCTTGTTGATTTCCAGTGAAATGCCGGAGATTATCGGAATGTGTGACAGAATATATGTGATGAGCGAAGGTAAGATTACCGCTGAGTTGTCGGGACAAACGGCGACCCAGGAAGAGATTATGCGAAATATCCTGAACAATTAGGTAACACTGATCGCTTGGCGATGTTGTGACGTAGAATCCGGTATACGATAAGGAGTGTGGGATGAGTGTTTTGATTACGATTTTGAAAAAGAATGTAAGGCAATACATGATGGTCATCGCCTTGGTTGTGGCGATGATCGCATTTGGATTCTTGACGGACGGTATCTTTTTCAGACCGGTAAATCTGACGAACTTGGTGCTTCAGAACAGTTATGTTCTGATTCTTGCCGTCGGTATGTTGCTGTGCACCCTGACAGGGAACGTCGACCTTTCCGTGGGTTCCATTGTCTGTTTCATTGGTGCGCTGTGTGGCGTCATGATGGTGGATCTGCAGTGGAATCCGTACATGGCAATGCTGCTTGCGCTTCTTGTAGGTGCCTTGATCGGCATGTGGCAGGGATTCTGGATTGCCTTTGTGAATGTCCCACCGTTTATTGCCACCTTGGCCGGTATGCTTGTGTTCCGTGGCCTGGGGCAGGTAATCATGAAAGGACAGACCAAAGCCCCGTTCCCCAAGGAATTCCAGATGATATCATCAGGGTACATTCCTGACCCGCTCGGAGGCCTGACGATTGGAAATACGCAATTGCATCTCTTCACGTTGTTGATTGGTTTGATCATCGTCGCATTGATCATATTCGGCGAGGTGAAAAAACGAAAGAAGCAGAAGCAATATGACTTTGATATCCTTCCAGCGGGGATATGGCTTGTAAAGGTGATATTCATAGCTGCTGCCCTTGTTGCTTTCACTGTTGTTTTCGCACTCTACAAAGGTTTTCCCAATATACTTATCCTGCTGGGCGTGTTGGTTGTTGCCTACCAGTTCGTTGCATCAAAGACTGTCCAAGGTCGTCATATTTACGCTCTTGGTGGAAATAGAAAAGCAGCGGAACTGTCAGGTGTCAAGGTAAAATGGGTGATGTTTTGGATTTATACCAATATGGCGGTCCTGGCAGCAGTGGCAGCGATGGTCTTTACAGCACGTCTGAACTCCGCCACCCCCAAGGCCGGGCAGAACTTCGAGATGGATGCGATTGCCGCATGTTATGTCGGTGGGTCTGCAGTCTCCGGCGGTATCGGAACGGTAATCGGGGCGGTTGTCGGTGGACTGTTCATCGGCGTACTGAACAACGGTATGTCCATCATCGGCATCAGTACGGACTGGCAACAGGCCATCAAGGGATTTGTCCTGCTTGCAGCCGTTGCCTTTGACTTGTATTCAAAATCACAATCATCGAAGATAGCGTAAAAGATTATTTCATTGAAAATGCATGACCCCTGTGAATTATGTGATTCGCAGGGGTCATAAAAAAACCGGCTCAGAAATGAGCCGGTGATTCAAAATGCATTGCTTATTTGATTACCTGTTCGGTCTCAAGATCAAAGAACTTTGCCTTGACCATGTCGGGAATCAAGGAAATCTTGGTGTCCGGAGCAGGAACAAGGGTGGGTTCAATCTTGCCGACAACCTGGCTTCTGGAAGTAGACACGAACACGTGGGTCTCGCTTCCGAGGGGTTCTACGACGCTGACGGTACCATCGATGGTTTCACCATCCTTGGGGGTGTTGCTGAACGTAACGTCCTCAGGGCGGATACCGAAGGTGACAGACTTGCCGACATACGGGGTCAACATCTTCTTCTGCTCGGCAGTAACCTTGAGACGGAAGGAACCTTCATTTACATAAATGTTGGAACCATCGGCTTCAACTGCAGCTTCGAGGAAGTTCATGGGAGGGGAGCCGATGAACCCGGCAACAAACTTGTTCTGGGGATTGTTGTACAGGTCGAGCGGTCCACCGATCTGCTGGATGACACCGAACTTCATGACGACGATTACGTCTGCCATGGTCAGGGCTTCAACCTGGTCGTGGGTTACGTAAATCATCGTTGCCTTGAGGCGGTTGTGCAAAGAGGAGATCTCTGCGCGCATCTGGACACGAAGTTTTGCGTCGAGGTTTGAGAGCGGTTCGTCAAAGAGGAATACCTTGGGTTTGCGGACGATGGCGCGGCCTACTGCAACACGCTGTCTCTGTCCACCGGAAAGAGCCTTGGGCTTTCGATCAAGCAGTTCTTCAATCTCGAGGATCTTGGCTGCTTCACGAACACGCTGGTCGATCTCTTCCTTGGGGAACTTGCGGATTTTCAGACCGAATGCCATGTTGTCATACACGGTCATGTGGGGATACAGGGCGTAGTTCTGGAATACCATGGCGATGTCTCTGTCTTTCGGGGGAACATCGTTGACGAGATTCCCATCGATGTAGATCTCACCACTGGTGATGTCTTCCAAACCTGCTACCATGCGGAGAGTTGTGGACTTACCACAACCGGAAGGTCCGACGAGGACGACAAACTGTCTGTCCTGAATGTCAATGTTGACATTGTCGACGGCCTTTACTCCACCTTCGTACACTTTGCAAACGTTTTTGAGTTGTACTGTGGCCATAATGCCTCCAATTTATTTTATCTAACGTTCACTTTACCCCACGGGATGTCCGCTGTCAAACAAAAAATGGGAATAGTTTTTGTTTGATTTGATAACTATAAATAAAGAAAAGAAATATATAAGCCAAGATATCATAAAAGACAATCGTTAGGAAATTATTGTATTCGAATTGCCAAATTTGTTTCATAGCCAATCAAAATCCTATACAGCGTCTCAGGCCAGACACTTCTCAGCCTTGCATCGGTGATGGGAATCTCTTCTACTGTAATTGAGAGGAACGGCGTTTGGATTTCCAGCGTTGCTGCTTCTCCCAAGGTTATGATGTTCTCTGTTACTGTCGGCCTCACCATGCACATCAACGTCAAGACGGGTTGTACCTCCCCCTCGACCGATTCTCTGAGGACGATCTCTTTTCCTTTGGTGTGGGTCACACTTCGCTGATAGGACTGAAGCGGACAGTTTCTGTCATAGGCAGCTGCAAGCTCGAGGGTGATGGTTGAAGTTTCCCCTTGTTCGAGCTTGAGTATTTTACTTTGGTACTCCTTGCCTGCAAGCTGCTCATACGGAGGGAAATTGGTTATGTTGTGGTAGACCGACCGCATTGTCCAAATCGAATACCGGTCCTTGGAAAAGGTCTGCTTGGTATATGTTTCCACCCCTACATCGACAAGAATCGGCTGGCTGTTCTTAAAGAGGGTGAAGCTGCCTGTATCGTTATGGTTGTGACTATCGTCATTGCCGCCGGCCTTCACTGCGAGTGCATAGACATCGTCCCTGCTGATACAAAGGCCGACACTTGGATAGTAGTGGTCCTCTTGTGACGGGAAGGATGCAGCTTTATCCCGCTTTGAAGCATGAACAAGTTCCAGAAGGCGATAGGTGAGGTTGATTTCGTTGGGAAGGTCCCTATCTTCCTCCTCTTTCAGATTGCTCGATGCGAGAGCGAACCGTACAAGCTTCTCATCCCCGACAGCCTCTGCAAAGAGGTACTCCCGGATGGTGCAGCTGCCGGCAAGGCAGGAACAATCGGAGAAGTTGAAGTAATAGGGCCCTTGTGCGTGAATATGACGGATATAGGAGGCGATGTTTCTGATTTTCGGCTCCTTGAACACAGGCTTCAAGGCATTGCCACTTACATCGTTGAGAATATCCAGGCACACATACAGGCAGAGTCCTGCATGCCGATAGTATTGTGCTCCCTCGCTGCAGCAGCCGTCTTCGCCGTAGTCCTTGAGGAAGCAGTCGATGCCAAGAAGGGCTTTGGCAGCAACTTTCGCCCGAAATGCTTGGTCGGTAGGGAGCAGGAAGGTGCAGAGCAGCACGTTCTGCGTGCACCATACAGTCCAATTGTTCATCGGCTCCTCCCCGCTGCCCATCCACCAGAAATGTTCGGTATCATAGGGAATGAAGATGCGTTTTTCAATCTCACTGATGATTCTTTTGTTGAGCAGGGGGGAAATCGCTTCCAAGTCGTCACAGATGAGGGCATGGGTTTGGGCGAGCAAGGCACCGGTCTCAGCACTGAACAAATCGATCACGGGTCGATTTGCATCAGGGAGAGGCAGCTGCTCGGCATCGCGGATATAGCTGTTGTGGGCCGGCAGGCACCAGGACGTCTCTTCGCAGATGGCCCAGATACCATCCACAATGGCATCGAGCAGGGCTTGATCGGGTTCCATGCAGTATCCCAATACCAAGGAGGCCAACAGTTTTCTCCGTTGAAAGTAAGGAGTTTCATAGACAACGCGGTTGCCCGTACGGGTGAAGGCAAGGTACTGCGTAGCCGGCAGGGGCGGAAACACCTGCTTTTGTGCCGACTTTGCCCGCTCGCGCACCAGAAGCGAATGCTTTGCATCGAGTGACATCCAGAAATCCCGGTCGCCACAGCGGGGGGCCGTACGATACGTAGTGAGAACGGGCGGAAGGTCGTTGATGTAGACGCCAAGCATGGTTAACTCCGTTTGCGCTGCAGGTGTTGCAGATATTGGCGAGGGGATATTCCCTCGACTTTCTTGAAGACTTTGCTGAAGTAGAAAGAACTCTCAAAGTCGAATGTATCGGCAACCTCATAGATTTTGTAATCGCTTTTTGCCATCATCTCCTTGGCGGCGGCGATTTTGGCATTCGTGGTATATTCAACGAAACTGCATCCACTATATTTGGAAAAGAGACTGCTCAGGTAGTTCTGGCTGAATCCGAACAGGAGGGCAACTTCTCCCAAGTTGAGCTTTCGCGTCACATGCTCCTTGATGTACTGCTGGATGTTGGCCACCACTTTTGCCCGGTAGTCCTGCTTGCGTGATTGAAGCTGGTCAGCCAATCCACCGGCCAGCTGCCGGAGATAGGTACTGCACTGGGCAGTGGTGCCGAAGCTGTAAATCTGGCGATATCCTTGACTCTCTTTTGCAAATGCACTTTGGACGAGGTTCTGTCCATCCGGCAGCAACGTGATGGCCATATAGAGGATATTGCTTGCTGTTTCGACTGCCTGCAGGGCGGGGATGTTCTGGACCTGCAACTCCTTTGCAATATCCTCAATCACCTCGGCAAGTTTTTCTGCATCGAGCTCCTCGAAGGCCCTGGTAAGCCGAATCTTGAACGGATCGAGGTTGAAGCTTGCATTTTCGTTGCTTTGGCGCTCAGCTATCAGGATTGTTTTTCCATCCGAACTACCAGCCATAAGCTGCCGGGCAGAGAGGAAGGATTCATTGAGATGGTAGGGGTCTTGGACCGTATGGCCTACACAGCAGACCAACTGCAAGGAAAAGTAGTTGTAGATGACCTGCAAGGTTTTCTCCAGCACTTGGCGGATGATGGTCCGATAGTGCTGCGCCTGCTCATCGGTAAGGCAGAACGTGATGGCCAGATGATGTAAATCGAGGCTGGTGATATAGGTGGTCAGGTACCGGCCGAGCGTCTCCTTGAGCATTCCTATGGTGCTGTAATAGAGGTTTACCTCGGCTTCCTCCTGCTTTGACTGTATGTGCACATAGCAGACCGCATACCAGCGTTCATTGAATGAGATCTGCAGCTCCTGTTTCTGCGTCTCAAAGCTTTGGCGGGAGTCGATCAGGCCGTTGAAAAGCCGAACGAAGAACTTGTCACAAAATGATTGCATGGCGCTGCGTTCAAGCAAGGGAAACGTATGGCCCCGTTCGGCCTTGAGCTGCTCCAGCATCCCCAGAGCCTTTGTCACCGAGGTCCGAAGGCTCTTCTCGGTCAACTCCAGTTTGACCAGGTAGTCCACCGCTTGGAATTTCAAGGCTTCCTTGACAAAGCTGAACTCCTCATAGCTTGTCAACAGGATGAACAGGGGGATTCTCCCGTAGGTTTTGGAGCACTCCTTCAAGACTTCCAACCCACTTTTAATCGGCATCTTGATGTCGGTGATCACCAGGTCTGGCCGCTCTTTTGCGATGGCGTCTTCCAGCTGCTTGCCGTTGCGGGCAACCCCAACCATTTCGATGCCGAGCTCATTCCATGAAAGCATGGATTGCAGTCCCACAAGCACCAACGGCTCATCGTCGGCTATGATCAATTTTACGGCCATGGCCGGCCCTCCTTGGTTCGTTTGGGCAAACGGATGATCGCCTTGGTGTATGATCCGACCACACTTTCGATGGATAGTCCATACTCCGCTCCGTACGTATACTCGATGCGTTTGGCGACATTGCGGATGCCTATTTCACGGAACATGCCCTTTGCCGGGGAACTTGCCACGGCAAAAACAGCATCAATGGTCTTTTGGTCCATGCCGATGCCGTCATCCCTGATGATCAGGCAGATTGTCTGACTGTTTTCCTCGTACGCTTCAAGCATCACCGTCCCGGCTCCTCCCTTGGGTTCGATGCCATGGAAAATCGCATTCTCAACCAAGGGCTGCAGCGTAAAGCGGGGGATGCCCAGAGACAGGAACCTGCTGTCGATCGAATTATGGAGTACCAACGTCCCCCCATACCGATATTTCTGAATCACGAAATAGTCGTCAAGCAACGCAAGCTCGGCCTCCAGGCTGATGACCGGCTCATCGGCTTTGCTCACGTTCTTCATGAGCCGGGAGAGGCTTGTGGTCATTTCCGCTATGCCCGGTGCCTTCTGCAAGGTAGCCATCCACTTGATGGAGTTGAGGGTGTTGTAGAGGAAATGGGGATTGATCTGGCTTTGTAGCATCCGATATTCCAATTCCTGTTTCTTTTTTTCATCGGCGATGCGCCTTTCAAGCAGCGAATCGATGCGCAGCGCCAAGTCGTTGATCCCCTTGCCGATATCGCCCAGTTCATCATCCCATTCTATGGACGGGTCGCTGGAGAAGTCACTATGGGCGATGGCCTTCACCCTCTCCTGTATTTTTGCAATCGGCCGGTTGAACAACCGGTTGAGCAGCAGCGTCAAGAGCAGGCCGAACAGCAGGACGACGACCAGGATGATGGCAAGCAGTCCGAAGTACATCGTGCGCTCGAAACGGACCTTGCCTGAAGGGATGCTTTGGGAGAGCGAGATATCCTGAAAGCCGGTGGGACACGTAACCAAAAGATGTTTCTCACCTCGTATCCGTACTGAATTGACGGTGGTCTGCTCTCCGGCGGTGTCAAAATCCTGTTTGACCAGCTGAGGTGTCTGCATGAGGTTGAAGTGATTATCGCGAATCTCATAGAAGTGCTCACCGATGGTAAGAAACAGCGATGAATCTTCGCTGATGGTATAGTCTTTGATGAGGTCCAGGATCAGGGCGGCCGATACCGCCAGATAGAGCTGCCCGGTTACCTCGGGTGAAGAGGAGCGGTTGATGACCCGCCTGATCGGCAGCACCTGCTCATCCGTAAAAAGAAAGGGGTCTTCCCCGATGTGGCTCCAGCCTGCATTCTGCGTGTAGGATGCAGGAAGGACTTGTTGGACATTGGAGACCGTCACCGGCTTGCTGTCGCTCATGGAGAGCCCGGTATGAATCAATTTTGTGTGGTTGATGTCGGTGATGATGATCCTGCTTACATATCTTTGGGCAAGATTGTTCATCACCTCCTCCTTCACCCGTTCATAGGTGATCAGGTCGTTCTGTGTTCCCTCCGTCTCCAAATAGGCGAGGACCTGGGCATTGGTGGTGCTCCAGCGTATCAGCGAATCGATGGCAACCATGTGCTCCCTGGCTTTCGCCCCGATGAACTGCAGGTTGAATTCAGTGGAGGAGATCTGGCTTTGGAGAGCAACCGACCGAAAGAGGAAAAAGCTGAAGGTGGCCACCAAAAACGCAAGGGTGAGGGTGAATGTCACCGTGATCAGGGTAATTTTTCCCTTCAGGGTTTTCAGTCGCATACAGACCTCCTTGGTAGAGTATGGGACCAGATTCTTGGTTTCCGCAATCAGAAAGCTGATTGATGGGAACATCTTCGGAAAATTCTACAGGTTTGAAGATAAAAGTGCAGGATTTTCAAGATTTGCGGAAAATTGTCAATGTTTTGTCAAGCGAATTACATGGAGTTGTGCCAAAATGGGCCGTACCCTTGATGTTGGAAGCGGGGAATATCCCCGGCTTGTATGAACCGTAAGGAGGTTTAATCATGAAAAAGGCACTCACTATCATTCTGGTACTCTGCCTGGTATTCAGTTCTGTGTTCGCACAGGGAACCAAGGAAGCAGCAGCATCCACGGCCGAAGGTACGACCAACCTCAAGTGGGCATTGTGGGATATAGCATCCACAACCTATTACGAACCGTTGATCAAGGCTTACGAGGCAAAGAACCCGAATGTCACGATCGAAATGCTTGACCTCGGCTCTGCTGACTTTATGACCATGCTGCAGACCCAGCTCTCCGGTGGAGACTCCTCGATCGATATAGTCACCATCAAGGACATCCCGGGATACAACAACCTGGTCAAACGCAATCTCTTGATGAACCTGAACGACAAGATCAAGAGCGAGAAGGTCGACGTTTCCCTGTATGGCGGCACCACCGACCAGATTTCTGTCGACGGCAAGCTCTACGGCATCCCGTTCCGCAGTGACTTCTGGGTTATTTTCTACAACAAGGATGTCTTTGACAAAGCCGGCGTTGCATATCCCGACAACGACATGACCTTTGCTGAATATGATGCACTCGCCCGCAGGATGACCAGCGGCACAGGAGCTGCCAAAGTCTACGGCGCCCACTACCATACTTGGAGATCGGCAGTACAGCTGTTCGGTATCCTCGATGGCAAGAATACCATCGTCGACGGCACCTACAACTTCCTCAAGCCCTACTATGAGATGGTCCTCAGTCAGCAGAAGGATGGCATTGTACAGGATTACGCCACCCTCAAGACCTCATCCACCCACTACAGCGGGGTTTTCTACAACAACAGTGTAGCCATGATGAACATGGGTTCCTGGTTCATCGCCACCCTCATCAACCAGATCGAGCAGGGCAAGACCGAGGTGAAGAACTGGGGTCTGGCCAAGTATCCTCATGCCGAAGGTGTGCCTGCCGGAACGACGCTTGGAACCATCACCAGTCTTGGTGTCAGCAATGCTTCCAAGAAGAAGGACGCAGCATTTGACTTTGTGAAGTTCGTCACTGGACCCGAAGGCGCCCAGATCATTGCCAAGACCGGTACGATTCCCGCAATCAAGGATGCCGAGGTCGTAAAGATCATCGCTTCCAAGCCCGGCTTCCCCTCCGACCAGGGCAGCAGGGATGCTTTGCAGGTTGCCAAGACCTACCTTGAGATGCCGCTGCACGAGAGAGCCGGTGAGATCGAGGTCGTCCTCAACCAGGTCCATGATGAGATCATGACCAACAACATCAGCATCGATGCAGGTCTTGCAAAGATGAACGAACAGGTTCAGAAGATTCTGGCCAAATAAGTTCTCCGCAGTTTCGGGTACAGGGGGCAAGTGCTCCCTGTACCATAGTATGTACGAGAGGATGGTTTCATGGCCTCAAAGAAAGCTAACTTCAAAAAACAGTTGGTTGCTTATAGTTTCATAGCGCCCAACTTCATCGGGTTTGCCATTTTTACGCTGGTTCCCATTGTATTTGCCGTTGTTTTGGCCTTTCTTCACTGGGATGGTTCAAATCCCATGGAGTGGGCGGGATTGGCTAACTTTTCCGAGTTGCTGGACGACGACCAGTTCAAGGCAGCCTTGAAAAACACCATTGTCTATACCGCCGGTACGGTTCCACTCACCCTGCTGGCAAGTTTGTTTCTCGCTGTGATTCTGAACCAGGGCATAAAGGCCCGTAATTTTTTTCGAACGGTAATCTTTTTCCCGTACATCGCTTCCTTGGTTGCCGTTGCCGCTGTTTGGAATATGATCTTCAATCCCTCCAAGGGACCGGTGAACATGCTGTTATATGCACTTGGGTTCGAAAATGTTCCAGGTTGGGCTGCAGACAAGGATTGGGCGATGATCACCATCATCCTGTTCAGCGTCTGGAAGTACATGGGGTATTACATGATCATATACCTTGCAGGCCTTCAGGGCATTAATCCTGAGTTGTATGAAGCGGCAAACCTCGATGGGACAAACGCTTGGCAGCGATTCCGCTATGTAACCGTCCCTCAGCTCAGCGCAACCACCTTTTTTATATTGGTGATGCTCACCATCCAGTGCTTCAAGGTCTATGATATTGTCTATATGGTAACCCAGGCCGGTCCGGGGACTGCCACGTTGGTCCTGGTCTATGATATCTACAACAAGGCCTTCATCAGTTGGAATCTTGGCTCTGCCAGTGCAGTGGCCATGGTGCTCTTCGCCCTGGTACTTGCGGTCACCTTGATTCAATTCAGCTCTGAGAAGCGGATGCACTAGAGAGGCACAGCATGCAAATATACTCCAACAAACAAAAAGTTACCAAGACCTTTCTCTATACGCTCCTCGTGGTGTGTTCGCTTGCGATGCTGATGCCCTTTGTATGGATGCTCAGCTCGTCGCTCAAGCTCGACAAGGATGTTTTTACATTCCCCATCGAGTGGATTCCTTCCAATCCCAGGTGGAAGAACTATGCAGAAATCTGGACCACCATCCCCTTGGCTCAGTTTCTCAAGAACACAGCCAAGCTCACCATCATCGTAACCCTCCTGCAGTTGCTTACTTCCTCCTTTGCCGCCTATGCCTTTGCAAAGTTGCAGTTCAAAGGTCGTGATATTCTTTTCTTGGGATATGTGGCCACCATTGCCATGCCTTGGCAGGTGTATATGGTTCCGCAGTTCATATTGATGCGCTCCTTCGGCCTGAACAACACCCATTTGGCGATCATATTTCTCCAGGCGTTCAGCGCCTTCGGTGTATTTTTGATGAAGCAGTTTTATATGAGCGTACCCGATGAGCTGTGTGAAGCTGCGAGAATCGATGGCATGAGCGAGTATCGGATCTGGGTCCGGATCATGCTCCCGCTCTCAAAACCGGCTCTCTCCACGCTGACAATTTTCACCTTCGTCAATACGTGGAACGACTTCCTTGGACCCTTGCTCTACTTGACCAGGATGGAGCTCAAGACCATCCAGATTGGCCTGAGGATGTTCATCAGCCAGTACTCCAGTGAATACGGCTTGATCATGGCGGCAAGTGTCGTGGCCCTTATTCCTGTCGTCATAGTCTTTCTTGCTTTACAGAAGTTCTTCGTGCAGGGTGTTGCTACTGCGGGCCTGAAGGGGTAGGAATGAAAGAGATTGCAAACCAAACCGTTTTGAAAGCACTCGATGAGGCTGCAAGCCAAGTCAGAAGGAATCTGAGTTCGTTCACCTACCAGTGTCAGAACCATTCTTCGGTCAACAATTTCTATCCCGCAGTCGAGAACAATCAATGGACCTGCGGGTTCTGGCCGGGTGAGGTCTGCCTTGCATATGAACATACCTCCGATCCTGTGTTTTTGCATGCAGCGTATATTCTGTGCGAGAGCTTTCTTTCGCGGATCGAGCAGAAGATCGAGGTGGACCATCACGATATGGGCTTCCTCTATACACCCTCTTGTGTCTCCTTGTACAAGTTGGATGGAAGCCTCAGAGCCAGGAGGGCCGCCCTGCTTGCTGCCGATCAGCTGCTCACGCGCTTTCAAGAGAAAGGTTCATTTCTCCAGGCTTGGGGAGCGATGGGGGCGAAGGAGAATTACCGCTTCATCATCGACTGCCTGATGAATCTGCCTTTGCTGTATTGGGCTGGCGAACAGACAGGTGATGAGAAGTATCGCTCGGTCGCCCTGCGACATACCCAAACCTGTCTTGCCAACTCTTTTCGGGCCGATGGTTCAACGTTTCATACGTTCTTCATGGATCCGGAGACAGGATTCCCTGTTCGTGGTGAGACCTGCCAAGGCTATCGGGCCGATTCCTCCTGGGCCCGTGGTCAGGCATGGGGAATCTACGGTTTGGCGATGAGCTACCGTTATACCTCCGATCCTGCGTGCATCGAGCAGTTCAGAACCTCCTCTGCGTACTTTCTTTCCAGGCTTCCCTCTGATTTGATTCCCTACTGGGATTTGATTTTCACCCAAGGGGATGAGCCTCGCGACTCATCCTCTGCCTCCATCGCAGCATGCGGTTTTTTGGAGATGGCTTCGATGCTTGATGCCGATGAAGCGGCATACTACGTCTCCTGGGCCAAGGCCTTGATGCAAAGCCTCTATGAACACTATCGCGTCACCGATCCGAATCTTTCCAACGGTTTGGTTTTGCATGGTACATATTCCAAGAAATCACCGTATAATACCTGTACACCTGAAGGGGTTGATGAGTGTGTCTCATGGGGTGATTATTTCTACATGGAGGCACTGACCAGGCTCAAGGGTGGTTGGATTTCGTACTGGTAGGAGGCTTGGATGACAAGAAATGAGTATGCAAAGCAGACACGAATATGCTTTCTGGATGACAGGGATGCTGTTGCCCGTTATGTAAAAACCCATGAAGCCGATACGCTGCAAAAAATTATCACCATCGCCGATGATGTGGTCAACCAATCATTCCTTTTCAACCTGCGCTGGGATATGGAACGTACCTTCGAGCCGGTGGTATTTGCAGATGAGATCGACTGGCTCCACCAGAGCGGTGATGACAGCGAGTGGGTCTTCGCTTTCAACCGGATGCGGTTCTGGATCTGCCTTGGACAGGCGTATGCATGCACCAAGGATGAGAAGTATGCCAGGGCGTTCGCCCATCAGTTGTGCGACTGGTGCGGGCGAGTCAAACGTACCGACCCTGCCTGTGCAAAGGCTTGGAGGTCCATCGAGGCAGGACTGCGAATGGAATATTGGACCAAGGCGATGCAGTACTTCCTGGATAGTCCTTCCATCACTGAAGAGGTCATCGATGTCTTTCTCTGCTCGGTTGCCGAGCATGCCCGATTCCTCTATTCGGTGTGGGACAGCTATCACTTGATGAGCAATTGGGGAGTGTTGGAGAACCATGGGCTTTTCCTTGCATCCCTTGCCCTGCCCAAAAGTGAAACCACTGACATGTACACCAAGGAGGCTCTGAGGCGTCTGGCCCTGGAGATACAGATCCAGGTGTACGATGACGGGGTGCAATGGGAGCAGTCTTCCATGTACCACAACGAGGTGACGCACGACTTTTTGGATGTGGTGCTGATGGCCAAGCGGCTCTCTCTTCCGATTGATGAAGTGATCAGAGAGAAAACCCACCTGATGTGCCGTGCCGGCATGGCTTGGCAGAAACCCGACGGGACTGAACCCTGCATGGGGGACAGCGACCGCATCGACCAACGGGATATCGTCAGCAAGGGTGCCTACCTGTATAACGACGGCGAACTGAAGGGAGCCGGGTATCCCCATCTGGATTTCGATTGTGTCTGGGACCTGGGGGCCGAAGCAATTGCGGCGTATGACCGCCTACCGGGAATCAAAATGCAACAAAGGCTCAGCGTTCTCTTTGAAAGCGGGAATGCAATCATCAGGCAAGGTGGTATGTATCTGAGGTTCCACTGTGGAACGCTTGGTGCAGGCCATGGGCACAGCGACAAGCTTCATTTCGACCTTTTTGCCAATGGTGAAGATATTTTGGTGGATGCAGGGCGGTTCACCTATGTACCGAAGGCCGAGCGTTTTGAGTTCAAGGATAGTACCGCTCACAATACCACCACCGTCGACCGCAAGAATTTTACTGTCTGCAAGGATAGTTGGGAGTGTTCAAAGCTTTCGGCTCCTTTGGGTTTCCGAGCGGTACAGAAGGGCCCTTACTGTGCTCTGCAAGGCAGCCATCAAGGATATCTCGATGTCGGGGTGCTTCCCAAACGGACGATTGTCACGCTCGGCGAGGACTTGATTCTCGTCTCTGATGCTTTCTTGAGTGCAACCGAGCACACATACCAGAGTTACCTCCATTTCAATGACAGCGGCAAGGTGAAACTGACCGATGATGGAACGTTCTTTGAGAGTCCGCTTTCAAAGGTTCAGGTCCTGACGGCCTGTAGAGGGGGTGTCACCCAATTTGTCAAGTCCACCCGCCTTTCACGCCACTACAACCAACTCGTCAACAATAAAACATTGGTAAGCGAGATTGAATCGGTTGGTTTCGGTTCCCTGTTCACCCTGATTTCGGTGAACAAGGCAGGACAGTTCATCCCGGCCAGGATGTCCAAGGTACGGGTGATGAGCAACTTCAAGAAGATTCGTTTCGGTGACGATTGGATCGAGGCGGTAAAAATTCAACGCGGGGATCAGCAATGTATCGTAGTAGTTGCACACCAGGAGTGGGCGACCCCCACCGATACCTTCAATGCCGAGGGATGCACCGGCTTTGGTTCTGTTGTTGTGTTCAATACCGCCCAAGGCGAGAAGGAGATAGGTACGAGATTGTTCTGCTAAGATTTTTCCAAGGATATTTACAACCCCTTTCGATTTTGCTATGATGGCTGGACAGTCGCGCTAGTAGCACAATGGTTAGTGCTCGTGCTTCCCAAGCATGAGACGGGGGTTCGATTCCCCTCTGGCGCTCTTGCCCCCTTTGTCTTTGGACCGAGGGGGTTTGTTTTGCCCCAAAGATGAAGGCCGGGTATACGACCCGGCCTCCGAGAGCACATATTGATGGAAATTGGTTACTTGAATACAACGATTGCTTTCGGTTCCAGCACTCTGAAGGTGAAGGACTCGGTTGCAAAGAGGGTGACTTCCTTGGTGTCATGGGTTTCATAACCAAGGGCGAAATCCTGTCCGATGGTCAGTTCGAGATTCTCATTGTTGTAGGGAACCAGAAGAGCCCCTTCCAGGCTGTTGGCAAGCACCACCTTCGAGCCGAGCATCTTCTCCACTCTGTCCAGAAGGCTCTTGCCATAGGAGTCACGGTTGAGAAGCAGCCATGTCTGCCTGCTGACAACCAACGTGTAGGGGCCGTGGATGAAACACTTCTTGAGCAACAGCATCCCTTCTGCAATCGAGGTGAGGATGTCGTTGTTTTCGGTTCCCAATGTCAGTGCCTTATGTGCAGATGACTCCTTCAGGCCCTTGATGCCTCCCTTTGCATACCCGTTGTACACAGCATTCTCCTCAAAGAGGGCCAGCTTTTCCAAGGCGGCATCGAGATTGTCGAAGTCGATGTCCTTCGCGCCACGGGCGAGGTTGTCCAGCTCCCACTTGTTCAGCGAGAAACGAATCCTTGCTTCGGTAAGAGGCTTGGCCGTATAGGTTCCGGCTTTCACCTCGCCATCGTCAACCAAGGCAAGCCTGCCTTCGCTGATCACGGTGAAGTCGATGCCCTTCGGGCCGTCGACATCAACCACCTTGCGGGCGGTAAGGCGGGAGAGCAGTACTTGTTTTGCCCGTGCTTCTATTTCGGCCCATGCTTGTGCGGAAAGAGGGGCAAGTTCGCGTTTAAACATATCCATAGTCAACTATCCTCCAATGGTGTTATTTCAAGTCGCCGATCGACAATGAGGAGACGCCGGCACCACTAGTTGCTGCACCGCCTTCCTCGACATCCAGCACGGAGCCGGAGGTGAACAGATAGGTCTTCAACTCATGGTCCCATCCATCCATGTTCCTTCTCAGCCACTCCAGAGTCATAACAGCATGCTCAATCTCTTCATCACGGTTGTGGGCCATGATGCCTTTCAAGTCGGGATCCTTTGTTGTGTTTACTCTCTGGTTGTACCAGTCAACCGCCTCAAGTTCTTCCCTGAGACTGGTTATTGCACGAGAGATGTCCCTCGTTTTTTCGTCTATTGCATCATACGGTTCAGTGTAAGCCATTGGTTCCTCCTGTTAAGACATTGTATCAATATCTATAATACTCATACTTCAACAAGAAAGAAAGGGTCTTGACCCAATCATCAGCAAGTCATCGGAGTGCAGGGGAGGAAAAACCTCTCTGTTTTTGCCTGCTTGTATGGAAAAGCCAAGAAAATCATACTCTCAGCAAATCAATGAAATATTAGTATTTTATAAACTGTACATAGAGTACAATAAAGTATCCATAGGATATGTAAAACGTATCCTAAATTAAGACAAAATCCTTAATGAACTAATACAAAATTAGTATTATACTTATGATACAAAAACAACTCCTGAACTTGCACTATACGGAGGCTCCTATGGCATTGAAATTCAAGCATGTGTTTACCCAGCTTCAGATGAAGATCATTTTCGGTGAATGGCCGGAGGGCTACAGGATTCCCACTGAAATGAAATTGTGTGAGCAATACGGTGTGTCCCGGGTGACCATTCGGAGGGCTCTCGATGGCTTGGTAAATCAAGGATACATCTCCCGAACGAGAGGCCGGGGGTCTTTTGTATTGTTCAAACGATCGGTTGTCGGTTTGGGGTATCCTCAGATTATTGAGTCTGAATCAGAATTCGTTCCGAGAGGCACGTACAAGATTCTTCTGAAAGAGCAAGTGGAGGCTTCGCCGACCGATAAGGAGCAGTTCAAACTTTCGGACAGTCCGGAGGACAGGATGATGTGGCACTTCAAGAGTCTGCACATCGTCGATGGAAAGCCTTCAGTCTTGAGTGATTTTTACGTATCCCCCCGGTTTGGTTCCAGTTTGGCTTTGCTTGATGAGACGAGCGACCAATCCTTCTTTGAGATAGTAGGAAGAAAAACCGGACAGCGCTGCCATTTCATCAACGGCAAGGTGGCTGCAATCAATCCCAATGAGGAGATCTGCAAGCAACTCGGCATCGATTGCAAATCAGCAAGCCTGTGGTGCAGGGGCCTGTGTGTACTGGATGATGGGTCCTTGGTTGGACGCTGTACGAAGGTTTTCAATGGTTTGATGTATGAGTTTGCGGTGGAGTGTGAGTCCGGTCTGCATATCGGAAGTGCCTGATTCACCATAATTTCATGATTAGCCTCTTCTCTTTCCTTGTGTTTTCTTGACATCTGGGGTATACGTGTAAGTATAAAAACACTTGGACATAAAAGGGGCTTACTATGGAAAGAACGATTGTTCAGATGCTGCACGATGCAGCTCAGAAATACGGGGACCGGGCCTATACCAATACGAGAATGGAAGCAGGCTGGCAACCCTGTTCTTTTAAGCAAACCGATATTCAATCCGATTATGTTGCTGCCTACCTGCTCGATCATGGCTTCAAGGCTGAGCAGACCGTGGGCATTCTCAGTGAAGGAAAGAGCTCCTGGGTTACCTGTGAGCATGGTGCCATCAAGGCAAAGATGATCAGCGTTCCTCTGTCCATCAAGCTGACACCCGAGGAAATTGCTTTCAGGATCAACCACAGTGAGGCTGTAGCTTTGGCAGTCTCTTCCAATACGCTGGGTAATGCTGTCAAGGCATTGCCGTTTTTCGATCACCATGTCATGTTCATCTACCTCGACGAACAGGATGATCGGTTGGAGAGCCAGATACGCCAGGCCGGCTGGAAGCAGGATGTCGACTATGTCCCCTATCAGACGATGCTCTCCGATGGCCAGGCCCTGCTTGAGAAGCAGCCGAAGCTGGTCCGTGACGTTGAGGCGACGATCAGCGAGCAGGATACAATCAATATCTGTTACACCAGCGGGACGACCGGCAATCCAAAGGGCATCATGCTCACCCATGTGAACTACTGGGTCAACTCCCACGATGCAATCGAGCTGTTCCAGCTTCCCGATGCGCAGTTTGAGACCTTGGTCGTCCTTCCGGTCGACCACAGCTTCGCCCATACGGTGGGAATCTACACTTCGCTATTGCGGGGCATCACCTTGCACTTTGTCGATTCACGGGGTTCCAATGCCGCAATCATCCGCAATTTCCCCAAAAACCTTGTGGAGTTGAATCCGGTGTTCCTGATGACCGTCCCTTCCATCACGGGCAACTTCATGAAGAAAATGATTCAGGGGATTCACCAAAAGGGTTCATTCGTCGAGGGTATTTTCAACAGGGGCTTGGAGGCAGGCATGCTGAGAAACGGCGATGGCTTTCACAAGGGTGGCACTTGGATCCGCATCAAGACATGGCTGCCGTATACCTTGGCAAACCTGTTGGTCTTTCCCAAACTTCGTAAGATATTCGGGGATAAGATGCTCTACTGTGTAGGCGGTGGAGCATTGCTGGAAGCAAAGCAGCAGCGTTTCTTTGCTGCCATCGGCGTCCCTGTTTTCCAAGGCTACGGCCTTACCGAGGCAGCCCCGATTATCAGCAGCAATACTCCTCATCGCTACAAGTTTGGTACCAGCGGCATGGTGGCCAAGAGCGAGATTTGCAAGATCATGGTGGACGAGACCACCGAGGCAAAGGTCGGACAGCGCGGCGAGATCGTCATCAAGGGCGAGAATGTCATGAAGGGGTATTTCAAGAACCCTGCTGCAAGTGCCGAGGTGTTGCGTGACGGCTGGCTTTGGACCGGCGACCTTGGCTACTACGACGAGGATGGGTTCCTGGTTGTAACCGGCCGGGCGAAGGCTCTTTTGATCAACAAGGATGGCGAGAAGTATAGTCCGGAAGAGGTTGAGGAAGTGATGGTCAACAACCTTTCAGTGTTGAATCAGCTGATGGTGTACAATGATCATCAGATGATAACCACTGCCTTGGTTACGCTGCAGGAGGATGTTGCCACCCGCTTGATTGAGGAGAATGGTTGCAAGAGTGCCGAAGAGGCTTTGGACGTGCTTGTTGCAGAGCTGAAGTCCTACGAGCCGCAAGCTTCAGCCATCCCCGGTATGTGGATTCCTTCCCGGTTTGCCATTATTGAGAAACCGTTCAGCGAGGCTGACGGCCTGGTAAACTCAACGTTGAAGCTGGTCCGTTACAAGACGGCAGAATTCTACAAGGATAGGATTGCAACCCTGTATGAAAGTGAGGAAGCGAATAGAAAAGCAAACATTGAGGTGATCAAGCACTTGTTTTTCAAATAGCAGATACCCATAAAAACCGGTATACAAGCTGAGACGAAAGTTTCCGCTTGTACAGTTGGTGGTCTACAGTGGACAATACTATGAAAATGTGTAACGCTTTAGCTGTAAGTTAGTTTTCTTAGTACGACGATATGACATACCTGTTGTTTCGTCTGATAGCTGCCGGGAGATATCCTTTACTTGCATGGGTGAGGGAGTGGAAAGATACCATATGGTTTCCCCCACAGAAGGAGGGCATCATGAAGAAAATGTTCGTACTGGTTTTGTTAGTACCTATGCTAACAATCGCATTCATTTCCTGTGACGCTGATATGCGTTCCAACCTAGCCGG
>ERZ1645192.213-NODE-213-length-44477-cov-7.508397_pt1 | contig 44477 bp, 42 predicted proteins | sample MGYA00575354_ERZ1645192 | MGnify/ENA primary metagenome ERZ1645192 (study PRJEB40844, sample SAMN11349763) | freshwater sediment metagenome | isolation source: river sediment | host: Sediment | place: India: Faizupur Khadar , New Delhi | collected 2017-02-21 ...
GACCGCGATGATCGAAGACCTTCATCCGATCGTCCCTCGTATGGGGAGAGAAGGCCCTTCGGAGACAGAAGCGAGCGCTCCCCGGTGCGCAGGGGAGAAGACCGACCTGCAATCTCATCCCCACGTGATGAGGCTGGATCGGAAGGCAGGGTGAAGCGTGAACGCAAATCTTCCCCCAAGCCTTACGGTTTTGACAAATTCCGTGAGACCAGAACCAGGGGAGAGAACGAGAACGACTCCTTCTTCTGGCTTGATGATGAAGGAAAAAACAAGGATAAATAATGCTATCCTGTTCTGCGAAACCCCAGGATTCCCTGGGGTTTCCTCGTGGATGTCCGGTTTTACCAGTATCTTGTTGACACTGTGCTAGGCCTGGACTATTATAACTATTGAGATTCGATATCATTTAGGAAATTCAATGAAAGAGAAGCGGCAGACAATACAGAAAGGATTGGTTTGGGAAGCTGTCACCACTGCTACAAACCATCCGAATGCTGAACAAATTTACGAGAACATTGTGCTGAAGCATCCTTCCATCAGTCGGGCAACGGTGTACCGAAATTTAAACATGCTCGTGGATGAGGGAAAGGTGAAGCGTATTCGCGTGCTTGGCGGCCCTGATCATTTCGACCGAACCCTGGGTAATCATTACCATATCCAATGCACGAGTTGCAAACAGGTGAGCGACATCGAAGTGTTCGGTGATATCGATTTTAGTACCAAGAATGTGGAAACTTTCGGATACGTCCTCGAATCGTACGAAATAGTGTTCAACGGGATTTGTCCCGATTGCCAAAAAAAGCATGCTGCCCAAAGGCAGTGAAGGAGTAAGGTATGGAATTGAAAGGATCTAAGACCGAAGCCAATTTGAACGCCGCATTTGCAGGGGAGTCCATGGCTCGTAACAAGTACACGTATTATGCCTCCCAGGCCAAGAAAGAAGGCTATGTACAGATTGCCAATCTGTTTGAGGAAACTGCTTTCAACGAGAAAGAACACGCCAAGATTTGGTTCAAGCTTCTACAGGAAGGCGGGGAGATCCATGATACCGCCACCAACCTCAAGGATGCTGCCGCCGGCGAGCATTACGAGTGGACCGAGATGTATATTGGTTTCGCCAAAGAAGCCCGTGAGGAAGGTTTCAACAAGATTGCCACCCTCTTTGAAATGGTTGCTGCCATTGAGAAGCACCATGAGCAGCGCTATCTTGACCTCTTGAAGAATGTTGAAGGTGGCTTGGTATTCAGCAGAGAGGGCGACCAGATTTGGAAGTGCTCCAACTGCGGGCATATCGTTATCGGCAAGAAGGCTCCAGGCATGTGCCCTGTATGTGCCCATCCCCAGGCATATTTCGAGATTGTTGCCAAGAATTACTAAGCGTATTTGGTGTACAGCGACAGAGGCAGGCTCAAGGCCTGCCTTTATTCTTGCCCGATATGCATGAAACGAAGCGGATTGACCGATACCATTGCATGAACTTCGTCATCGGAAAGCGGGGATTGCTCGAACATCCGATAATAGGAAGTATAGCTTTCAACCTTCATCAGGTTGACTGAGAAATCAGTCCCGAACAGCGAACGACTCAGGATGACCCGTCGCTTCTCTTCCTCCAAGGAATTAAGATAATTGACCAATTGTAGATAGAAGTCCGGATTGGCCCCGCTGAAGGATACATCGGCATAGATGTTGGGATAGAGCTGCATCAACTCGGTGATCTCGTAGAACCAAGTGGAGTCGGGAACTTTGCTGGTCAGGCTGGAGATGACTGTGATGGGATTCTTCTGCAATGGCGTATATTGCCAGCCATAATGTGCAAAGTCGATACGAAGCAGCGGAAAGCGTGCGAGTACCGGTTTGTAGGCTGAAGGGGCTGTGTACTTCCATGCCTCCTTGGCCGGGATTCCACGAAAACCCTGGTCGTCGCAGTGCGTCATGATGGGGATGTTGTTCTGGCTGCAAAACTCATAGATGTAGAGGACCTTTTGGCGCTCGATCTCATCGGAAGGCCATGGGTCGTATCCAAGCGGCGGATAGAACTTGATGCCGTAAAACTGCTTGTTCCCGGTTGCGATATAGGTGGACAAAAGCTCCTTGATGAAATCCAGGGAGTGGACGGGTGGATTGATTCCCAAAAATGGAAAGAACTCGAACAGTCCATCGGGCCGCTGGCTGTGGTAATAGGAAAATCCCTCAAGCGAATCTTTCACGTAATCGAGGATTTTCTGTTCACTGGGAGTGGGGTAGTACAGAGTTTCCTTGCGTACCAGGCTGCTGGAAAAATCCATAAGCAAGGGACACATCGCCATTTTGTCGTAGGTACGTCCCCGCATATGCATTTTCCCTTCCCTTATATACGGAAGTTCAGGCCTGGGAGCTCCTTCCTCATGGGAGGTGAACACCCCGCGTAGGTCATCTTCCATCATCACCAAGGTCTGCCCGATGGACTGTTCGAAGGTGGTCAACGTATTGGTCAGTCGGTTGAGGAGCACCGGACCTTTTCGGTTCTTGGCCGTGAGGATGTAGCCGGGGGAAAGTGCTCCGCTGGTGATGAGTTCGGGAATACCCGTATCCAGCGAAGCGAGGAAACTGATGAGGTTAGGATGGGAAATATGCATCACATGGAAGTGCTGGTCAAAGAAGTAATCCATAATTCTCTCTCTGCAGTACGTGTCTTACACACCCATTTTCTGTTTGAGCTTCGCCCAGGAATCCTTCAGGGTCACGGTCCGATTGAAGACCAAACCTTCGCTGCGGTTGTCTTTGCAGAAGTATCCGTTTCTGATGAACTGCAGGTAATCGCCAACCTTGGCGTTGAGAATCTCGGGTTCGGCTTTTGCATCGGTAACAATTCTCAAGGAATCGGGATTCAAATCATCCAGATAGTTGCCGGTAGCCGCTCCAGGATACTCGGACAAGAAGAGTTTGTCATACAGGCGAGCCTCTATGGTAATGCCCTCTGAAGCGCTTACCCAATGGCTGGTGCCTTTCACCTTGCGGTTGTCCGGGGTTGTTCCTCCCCGTGACTCGGGGTCGTAGGTGCAGTGTACTTCAACCACGTTGCCGTCCTCATCCTTTACAACCGAGTTTGCGGTGATGTAATAGGCGTATTTCAGGCGGATTTCTCCTCCGATGAAGAGGCGGTGATACCCCTTGGGGGGTACTTCCATGAAGTCTTCCTTTTCAATATACAGCTCTCGGGAGAAGGGTATCTGATGAGTGCCGCTATTGGGATCTTCGGGGTTTTTCACAGCCTCAAAGTACTCAACCTTTCCCTCGGGATAGTTGTCGATGACCAGCTTCAAGGGATCGAGAACGACCATCAACCGCTCAGCGCGTTTGTTGAGGTCTTCGCGGACACAGAATTCCATCAGCGAGTAATCGACTACGCTCTCGACCTTCGCGACACCGATACGGCTGACAAAGTCCTTCATCGATTCAGGGGAATATCCTCGTCGACGGATTCCGCTGATGGTGGGCATGCGCGGGTCGTCCCATCCATCTACGATCCCCAGCTTCACCAGATTGAGCAGGCGCCGCTTGCTCATCACCAGATAGTTGATGTTCAGACGGGCGAACTCATACTGATGCGGGGTGTGGTCGATGCCGTCGATTGACGTGGCCCAATCGTAGGCCGGGCGATGATCCTCGAACTCAAGGGTGCAGATCGAGTGGGTGATGCCTTCAATGGCGTCGCTGATGGGATGGGTGAAGTCATACATCGGGTAGATGCACCACGTATCGCCTGTTCGGGGATGGGTGGCAAACTTGATCCGATAGAGCACCGGGTCGCGCATGTTGATGTTCGGGCTGGACATGTCGATCTTCGCTCTGAGGACATAGGAGCCTTCAGGATGTTTTCCTTGGCGCATCTCCTCAAAAAGCCTGAGATTCTCTTCAACGCTCCTGTCTCGGGAAGGGCTGTTTTTCCCGCCCTCGGTCAACGTTCCCCGATACTCTTTCATCTCTTCGAAGGTCAGGTTGTCGACATAGGCTTTGCCTTCCTTGATCAAGCGCACGGCAATCTCATACAACTGCTGATAATAATCCGAGGCATGGTACTCATATTTGCCCCAATCAAAACCGAGCCAGCGGATATCGCGCATGATGGACTGGATATACTCGATGTCCTCTTTTTCAGGATTGGTGTCATCGAGTCTGAGATGGCAGCGGCCTTTATATTTTTCTGCAAGACCGAAATTCAGGCAGATCGATTTGATATGTCCGATGTGCAGATACCCGTTCGGCTCGGGAGGGAACCGGGTGACTATGGTGTTGTCGGGGACCCGGCCGTTGGCTAGGTCATCCTCGATGATGCGCTCAAGAAAATTGAGGGGAGTCTTCTCTTCAGTTCGTTCGTCCATATAAAATTCTTCCTTATGCCCTTCCAAAGGGGCTCGTTTGGAGATAGCTCATAGTAGCATAAGCGCACTGCTTGGACCAGTACAGTTCAAGCCTCTTTGGTGTACCGTATCGAGTGCATCCAGCCTTGCATGCTCTGCTCGGTAGCGTTGGTAAAGTACGGGCCGAAGCTGATCGATTGTTCAACCCCTGGAAGCTGAAAGTTTCCGATCCAGATCTCTTGCTCCTCACTTCGATACCCTATGGTCAAAAGGGCTGAGCTTCGTCGCAAGAGCCACGTAGCCTCGTCCTGCCCGAAGGGTCGGGCGATGACGGCCCTGCTGTGAAAGCCCGCGATTGACATATGGATCTCAATTTCTTGCCGACTCATGCCTACTGCAGCAAACGTCGTGTCCAAATGGTAGACACAAAGGCCTGTAAACCCGCCTTCACAAGGGACATTCAGTTTTGCCTCAAACATGAATGATTCATCGCTTACAGCCAACAGCAAGGGTCCGTTCGGCAGACTCATGTGGGCTTCTACTTCAAGTTTTACCTGTCGATAGTCCTTTTCCCACACCGATGGTCTGCCCATCCAGCGAAAGTCGCGCATTGTGATTCGTCTCATGCTTGCAGTATAGGCAGTTTGTCTCATTTTATCCACAGACTCTTTCCGTTGTTCTGAAGTTGTTGTAGTCTTAGGGTATGAAGTCACCAAAAGAACTCCATCTGGAACGACAATTGCTTTCCCTGCTTCAAGAGGGAACCGACAGCCATTCCCTGGCTCAGCAGCTGACAAGCGACTCTGAGATCGAGGCTATTCAAGACTATGCGAACAGTGTTTCGATCAAACGGTTGAACTACAACGATCACGGCCCTGTGCATATGCGCCAGGTTGCGGTGAATGTGGTGAAAATGCTGTCGCTGCTCAAACAGGCCGGGGTGAAGACGTCTCTTGAGCAAGAGGATGCCGGAAGCTATGAAGACAGCTTGTGCGCCTTGTTGCTTGCCGCCTTTCTGCATGACTTGGGGATGAGTGTCGGAAGGACCGACCATGAGTTGACAGGGCTTGTCATTGCCAGGCCGATCATGGACCGGCTGCTGCAGGTCCTGCTGCCAAACGCTTTGGAACGTCGCATAGCCATCATGTCGATAGCCAGCGAAGGTGTCCTTGGGCATATGGCGAACCGAAAGATCTACTCCTTGGAAGCGGGTCTCTTGCTGGTTGGCGATGGATGCGACATGGAAAAGGGAAGGGCGCGTATCCCGATGAGCATCAGCACAAGCCCGAAGACCGGGGATATTCACAAGTATTCAGCTAATTCCATTGAGAAGGTAACCATCAGCAAGGGTGAAGGGGCTCCCATTCTCATCGATGTGCAAATGTCCAGCGATGTGGGGTTCTTCCAGATCGAGGAGGTCTTGCTGCCCAAGATTTCCATGAGCCCTGCCAAGCAGTATGTGCAGCTTCTTGCCGGAGTCATCGGGCAGGAGAAGAAACGCTATTTATAGGAGAGAGCAGTATGATAGGTGTCATCGGTGAAGCCTTGATCGATTTCATTTCCAAGCCTTCAAATCTTTCAACGGTCAGCTTCGATTCACATGTAGGCGGGTGCGGTCTCAATGCTGCCACAGCGGCATCGCTGCAGGGTTCTGCTGTCGGGTTCATTGGAAAGCTTTCAAAGGATATGTTCGGCATGAGGGTGTTGGACCATTTGGTGGAGAACCGGGTGATGTTCGATCCCGCCCTGTGTGCTGCAGAACAACCTTCCTTGCTGGCCTTTGCTTCCTTGGATGAGCACGGGAAGGCGACCTATGCGTTCTATTGGAAAGGCTCGGCTCCAGTCACCCTGAACAAGGAGGAGCTGCTCTCTGTGATGGGAGTGCATACCGACCTCAGGGTGGTTCACATCGGCTCTCTCGTCCTGGCTTTGGAACCCGGTTGCCATGCGATTCTGGCAGCCCTCAAGGAGTACGAACCCCGTCCCATCATCTTTCTCGATCCCAACGTACGGCCGGCTGTAATCGACAACAGGCAATCGTATCTGAAGCGCATGGAGCAGGCGTTCGGCCTGGCCTCGCTGATCAAGCTCAGCGACGAAGACCTTCTCTACCTGTATCCCGGCGCGGATGTCAAGAAACAAGCCAAAAAGCTTGCCTTCGATTACTCGGCACATACCATATTGACCCTGGGAAGGGACGGCAGTATTTGGTTCACCCCCGAGGGACTGGAAGTCAGCATGCCGATCATCGATCTGCCTGTCATCGACACGGTGGGAGCCGGTGATACATTCAGTGGAGCCCTGCTCTCCTACCTGCACGAACGGGATTGCTTCGGCTCCGACGGCCAGCTGCCCTGCCTTGGTGTGCTTGATGAGCACCTGATCATGGATGCCCTCAGATGGGCGAGTGCTGCAAGTGCAATAAACTGCTCACGAAGGGGTTGCGACCCTCCGACAAAAGAGGAAGTTCTGACGCTCCTGTCCAGCCTATAGTTGCCTAGCTCCCCCTTTGGAAGTACACTAGGGACATGCTTCGAACTACACGCACCACAGTAATCCGGATAGTGCTAGCCATCCTTATCGGTACGGCCAGTATTGTTTTTGCCTACATCCTGATTCGTTGGACCAACTCCATCAATGAGGACAAGCGCAAAAAAGATCTTGCCCAGGTACTCAAGGGCGTGGTTGAGGCACAGGGCGTGGAAGGGTTGCTTTCCTTATCCGGTGTTCCGGTGTCAAATATATTCCATGGTGAGGATGGTCTGATCCTTTTCGAGGGTGATGAGCGTTCCTGGATGTATAGTGCCGATGAGAAGCAAACCATCAGTGTCTATGAGCAAGCAAACAAGAGTGTGGTGCATATCACCACGATTGCCGAATCCCAGGTGAATGCATTCATGGACGTGCTTCCCGCCCAGGGTACCGGAAGCGGAATAATTCTCTCATCCGATGGATACATCCTTACCAATGCCCATGTGGTTGAGAAGGCCGCCAGTTTGAAGGTGGGACTGTACAACAACCGGACCTATCCTGCCACGCTGGTGGGTATCGACAGCGAGGATGACCTGGCTGTGATAAAAATCAATGTCGAGAAAGAAGTGGTGCTCAAGCCGATCACCTTGGGCACCAGCGAGGAACTCAAGATTGGACAGAAAGTCATCGCCATCGGCAATCCTTTCGGATATGATCGCACGCTGACGGTCGGGGTGGTGAGCGGTTTGAACAGGCCTGTCCGAACCGGTGACGGGAAAATCATCATGAACGCCATCCAGACCGATGCCTCGATCAACCCGGGAAACAGCGGCGGGCCATTGCTCAACGGACGGGGGGAGGTGATAGGGATCAACAGCACCATCTACTCAACCACCGGCAGCTCTCAAGGATTGAACTTTGCCATTCCCATCGATACTGCCATTGCCGTCATTCCCGACCTCATCAAGCTGGGCAAGGTCAGCCGAGGCTGGCTCGACTTGGCGGCAGTGCAGCTCTCCCCCCAATTGGTAGCCTATGCGAAGCTCCCGGTTGACAAGGGTGTACTCATCAGCCAAGTGGTAAGCGGCGGTTTTGCCGACAAGGCGGGCTTGAAGGGTGGAAATCAGATGGTCCAATACGGTTCAAGTGTGATATACCTGGGCGGAGACATCATCACGGCAGTCAATGGTGAAGTGGTGGAAGATCTCAACGATTTGTATCTTGCCCTGCTGCCGCTGAAAAGCGGTCAAAAGGTGAGTGTGACGGTGAACCGCAAGGGTGAGATCAAGCAGATGAATGTACAGCTTATTGAACGAACGGCGCAACACGTAAGCGCATTGGTGCGATAATATGGAAGAACTCAAAGTAGACGAGCGATGGGGAGGGGAGTCGGTAACAAATGTGCATGGCGACGTCTCCTATCAGAATAAACGCTTCAAGGTGGTTTCAGCATACGACCCTTCGGGAGATCAGGCACAGGCCATCGAGGCCTTGAGCAAGGGTCTTGAACAGGGTGACTTCCATCAGACCCTCAAAGGGGTTACCGGTAGTGGTAAAACCTATACGATGGCCAAGATTATCGAACAGGTGCAGCGCCCTACCTTGGTGCTTTCCCACAACAAAACATTGGCAGCCCAGCTCTACCGGGAGTTTAAGTCTTTCTTCCCTGAAAATGCCGTCGAATACTTCGTCTCAACCTACGACTATTACCAACCGGAGGCGTATGTTCCCGGCAAGGACCTCTATATTGAAAAGGATGCCGATATCAACCAGGAAATCGACAGGCTCAGGCTTTCTGCCTCCTTTTCCTTGATGGAGCGACGCGATGTCATTGTGGTGGCCACCGTTTCCTGCATATTCGGTTTGGCCAACCCTGTCTCGGTTCGTGACATGGTACATACGTTTGCCAAGGGTGACCAGTTCAACCATCACGAGGTGCTCGAGAAGCTGGTGAGGATGCAATATGAACGCAACGATGCCATTCTCAAGCGGGGTGCTTTCCGCGTGAAGGGTGATATTATTGAAATTTGTCCCTCCTATTTGGAGAATGCCGTACGAATCAGCGTGGATTGGGATGAGATTGCCTCCATCCAATGGTTCGATCCCGTGTCTGGAGAAAAGCAGGAGATGGTGGATAGCTACACCCTCTATCCCGCAAAGCAGTTTGTCATGCCTCCTGAGCAGGTCAAAGCAGCAATTGGACGAATTCGCAGTGAGATGGAGGACCAGGTCGAGCTCTTCAACAGCATGGGAAAACCGCTCGAGGCTGAACGGATCAAGACCAGGGTTGAGTATGACTTGGAGATGCTTGAGGAGATAGGCTACTGTTCAGGAATTGAGAACTATTCACGTCCTCTCTCAGATCGAAAGGCAGGCGAGCGTCCTGCGGTGCTGCTGGATTATTTCCCTCCGGACTTTATTACGTTCATAGATGAATCGCATGTCACCCTCCCGCAGGTCGGTGCGATGTACGAGGGGGACAGGTCTCGGAAACTCAACCTGGTCAATTACGGCTTCAGGCTCCCCTCAGCCTTGGACAACAGGCCATTGAAGGCGGCAGAGTTTGAACAGGTCGTGCAGCAGCGCATCTATGTGTCTGCGACACCCGGCAAGACTGAAGTTGCCAAAAGTGCAAGAGTGGTTGAGCAGATTATCAGGCCGACCGGGTTGCTGGATCCCGAGATTGATGTCCGCCCTTCTGAAGGCCAGATGGAGAACCTGTATGGAGAAATCCGAAAAGTAGTTGCCAAGAAGCAACGAGTCCTGGTTACAACCCTGACAAAAAAGATGAGCGAGGATTTGACGGATTACTTCGCTTCGCTGGGCTTGAAGGTGCGGTACTTGCATTCGGAAATCGATACCATCGAACGGGTGGAGATTCTCAGGGACCTTCGGCTTGGAGTGTTTGATATCCTGGTGGGTATCAACCTGCTTAGGGAAGGATTGGACCTTCCAGAGGTTTCTCTTATTGCCATTCTCGACGCAGACAAGATTGGGTTCTTGCGGTCGACCACCTCCTTGATTCAGATCATCGGCCGGGCTGCTCGAAATTCCGAGGGGAGGGTCATCATGTATGCCGACCGGATGAGTTCTGCGATGGAAGAAGCCATCGGCGAGACGAATCGAAGACGGGAAATACAGACAGCCTACAACGAAGCGCACGGCATTACACCTACTACTATTGTAAAGGCGGTTCAGGACATCCTCGAACGGGAGCGTGAGGAGACGAAGGAAATCCAGAAGCAGGATCTATCCATTCTCAAGGGTGGATACAACCTCTTCAATGCCAACGACCGCAAAAAGTACATCAAGGCCTTGGAGAAGGAGATGCTGGAAGCTGCCAAGAACCTGGAGTTCGAGCGCGCCGCCGTCATCCGTGATGAGATTGTCGCCATTCGTGAGGGTCAGTTCTCGTCCTGACAGAGTACGAGATCCAGCGGCCCGCCGACGATGGTTGGGTGCTGGTAAAACGCTTGATAGGTTCCTGAGAGCTTGATGCGTTGATTCTCCATGATGTAGCAGTAGAGCCCGTCCAAACTCAATGAGGATGGCTTGTTCAAAAGACTTTGGGACTCTTCATCCCATCCAAGTCCTCCGAGCAGAGCCTCGGTGAAGTAGCCGTGAATGTGGCTGCCTCCGATGGGCTCCTTGCTAGTGTTGTCTGCTGTCGTTGCTGCCATGACAAACACCTTCTTCTCATAAGAGCCCTTGCTGAAATAGGCCTCATATGCATCAGAGAAGATGGGCCGTGGATCGATGAGCGAGACTGATGTTCCATTTTCCAAGACAAAATTACCTGCATAGCAACTGTCGATGATCAACAGTGTGGTTCCTTTCGATGGTGCGAGCAGGGCAAACAGCTCACCTACGGAGAGCAGCAGTGATGGATCTACTGTGGTTGCATCGAGGAAGATTGTGCCCGATGCATCATCCGGTGCCAATACCCATGAGCCATCCTCCATGCCGTGACCGCTGTAGGTGATCAAGAGCAGGTCTTGTTCCTGTTGGTTTTCAACGAGCGCAGAGAGCAACTTGGTTACTCGTTCCTTTGTCGGGAGAGACGGTGAGCTTGGATTGTCGTACGAATCATCGCTGCTTCCTTCCTGCAGCATCAGATAAGCAGAAGAATCTCGATTGGAGAAGAGGGAAGCGAATGCAGCTTCCTGCTCCCTGGCGTCGTTGATCGTGCCTGAGAGCACGTTTGCATTGGTCCCCCGGTAATTCAGCCCGATGGCTACATGGGTGAATGTCCCAGGCTCTGGATGTTGGTGGACAAGCTCACAACCAAGCAGAAGCAGAATGAGGGGAAATAGCAGAAGATGTTTCATGTGCATATAGGTATGAGAGTATGGCTTCTGCTTCAGAATCTGAACAGGACCATGTCCATGGCACCACCTGAGACGAGAGGGTGTTGGATATAATCGGAGAGGCTGAACAGGTTCCAATGGAGAGAGATGTCCGGGAGTCCTTCAATATAGTTTTTACTATATGCATAGAGAGCATCGACTGTGAGGGTGGAGCCTCGAGCGGCAGGGGGCATGGGTAGGTCCTCCACATCAGGATGAGGATACCCCCAGCCCAGAGCTTCAAGGATGGCGGCGGTGAAGGCGCCATGCATATGCTCTACAGACTTGCTTGAGTCCAAATCTACTTCATAGGATTCTGTATCAGCGCTTGCTGTGAGTACATATATGTCTGGCAATTCATATGAGGAATTCTCCCAATACTTTGCATACCAATCATCAATTGAAGAACCAAGTACCGTGTTTGTGCTCCCCGGGTTAACAGGCAGGGAAAGGCCGCTGTAGCAGGTGTCGAAGATGATGAGCTTGCGGCCATTTACCTTCTTGAAGTGATCCAATAGATTCTGGACATCATAGAAGTATTCTCCATCGGATGATGATGTCTTTGCCAGTGCTATACTTCCGTCTTCTCCGCCATGTCCCGAATAGGAGAAGAGGATTAAATCGCTTTCATCTGTTGCGCCTACTAAAGCCTCTATAGCTTTTTCGATATTTGTAATTGAGGGGTATGCATTCACTGTTGTTGTTCCAATGAGATAATTTACTTCTGATGTATACGATAACCCTTCTTGTCTGAACCTGTACCCAAAATAGTCGGAATCCGTTTGTTCTGCCAGGCTATCAAGCACGATATGGAGTTCATCGGCATCATTGAGCGTCCCTTGGAGATTATCTTGGCTTGTATTGTTCTGATAATCCAATCCCACCAAAATAGCATACACATCCCCCGCCACCGGCTCATCATAGAACAGCTCACAGGAACTGAGAATGAGTACTATGCTGAATAGGAGGGGGATGATTCTTCTCATTGGCTTCCCCCTTGATGATACGGGAACAGGTGGTATCGCAATCCTACTCCCACTTGGATGGCGGTAATCTCCTTTCTCAGGTGAATGGAGAGCGGAAAAGCTAGAAAGAGTTGATAGGTGGGGTTTTCCAGAATGAGCAACTGTCCTCCTACCTGGAGTGAGAAGGATGCAAATGCCTCTTTGATCTGGCTGTAGAAGTTTACCTCTGTGCCCAGCTGGCCATACAGGGAGAAGGAATCGTTTAGCATGCAACTGGACCTTAGGCCGAATCCAATGGAAGTAAACCCTCTGCTGCGGTAGAGCCCGTAGGGAAGCGAGCGGCTCACCGATTGAATTTGTAGCTCCAACGAACCGTCCCATCGGTTTCCCTGGTACCCGAATAAGCCAAGTGAGGTACTACCGGCAAAAGAGGAACGGGCTGGGATCTCATCCGCAAAATGGGAGATTCCCAGATACTCAAAAGCTGTGGCGGTGGCCGAATGATAGTACCCTGTGGTCTGAGCTGACAAGGGGAAGACTGCTGCAATAAGGAGGAGAATCAAAAGGTAGCGTCTTCTCATATGCCCAGTATACAAAAAAATAACTTTGTTTCTATTCCCCGACCGGGGGAAGCAACGGCTTTGTTACCGATTGTCCATCAACATACTCACGAATATGCTTGACTCTTACTCCCAAGGTAACATTTCTTGACTGAGGTCGATGAGAACAGTGACTGATGATGGGATATCCTTCCCAACTGCAGACAAGTCGGTAGTGATCTCCTTGGAACTCACAGCTCAACACTTCAGCCTGTTTGAACTGGAGATGTACCAAGTACTCTGCAAGAGGCAGGTTCTTGTTGTCTTGGACCAAGACCTCTTCGGGGCGGAAGAAGATGGTGTGCTTGCCCTCCTTGGGCTTGAAGACAAAGGGGTCGGTTCCCCCGGGATTCACCAGCGTTTTGGGAATAATGCTGTAAGGGAGGGCGTTCCCCTCACCCATGAACGTCGCAACAAAAAGATTCGCCGGTTCGTTGTAAATCTGTTCACCTGTCCCTTCCTGCATAACCCTTCCCTCATGCATGACAATAATGCGGTCGGCAAGCGATAATGCTTCTTCTTGGTCATGGGTGACATACAGGGTGGTGATTCCTGTCTCGTCATGGATCCTCCGGATTTCTTCCCGTAGGTGTTTTCTCAGTTTTGCATCCAATGCCGAAAGAGGTTCATCCAACAGCAGCAGTTTGGGATCTGAAGCAAGAGCCCTGGCCAAGGCAACACGTTGGCGCTCACCGCCGCTGAGCTGCTGGCTCTTGCGCTTCTGATACCCTTCCAAGGCGACCATGGAGAGCAACCGGGCAATTCTCTCCTTGCGTTTTTCCCGACCGACCTTTCTGATTTTCAGCGGATAGGCGATATTCTGCTCCACGCTCATATGGGGAAACAAGGCATAGTCTTGGAATACCATGGCTATCTGCCGTTCATGTACGCTGGTATGTGAGATATCCCTGCCATTGAGAACCAGTTTCCCTTCGTTCAACGGCAGCAAGCCTGCTATCAACTGCAATGTGGTGGACTTTCCACACCCCGACGGACCGATGATGCACGCCAACTCTCCGCTTTTGACGGAGAAAGAGACATCCAGGTTGAAATCCTGATAGGAAGCTTTGAGGGAACAGGAAAGACCGTCATCGGTCATATTTGCCTCCTTTTGCCAATTCACTGACGATGAACACAAGAGTACAGACGGCGATTAAAATGGTTCCCAAGGCGCAAGCCCCTTGGAAGTTGTAGGACCCAATGAGACGATACATGACGATGGGAAGCGTCACGATTGAACTGTTGGCCAAGGTCAACGTTGCATTGAACTCACCCATGCTCAAGGCAAAGGCAAAAATGGCTCCAGTGAGCATGGCACCCCTGAGCAGGGGCAGCTCGATTTGCAGGAATGTCCTCAAGGGTCCGGCACCCAACGTCAATGAGCTATGAATGTAGGAATTGGGAATCTTTCGATACTCTGGAAGAATGGTTCTGAGTACAAAGGGTATGGATTTAACCATGTGTGCGAGGACCACCAAACTATAACTTGTCAACAAACCGCCGCGGATTCTTGCACTGATCAGGTAATACCCCAGGCCAATGATTACCGAGCTGACGGTCATCGGCATCATGCCCAAGAGCTCCAGCAGCGATCCCTTCTCCTTTTTTCGGATGGCGACACAGAGTGTGAGGGCAAGCGGAACGGTACAAAGGGCTACCAGGGCGGCAATGACCAAGCTGTTTGATAACGCTTGGAGAGCAGAATTCATATGTCCTGTCGCGCGCTCGAGTGAAAGCAGCTGCCGATACCATTTCAGGCTGAATGCCTCGGCACCCGAGCGGGAGGATGAAGCCATGAATGAACGGACAACCACCGATGCAATGGGCCCGAGGATGAACAGGGAAGAAACGATAGTATAGAATAATGCAAGCAGTTTTCCTGGCAGCGTTGCCGGTTTCTTCTCGATCAAGCGATTGCTGTTTCTATACGTCTCACTGAGTGCAAGCCTCTTTTGCGTCCTGTTGTACCATAAGAGGAGGATGCTGGTGACAAGAATGGAGAAGAGCGACAAGGCAGCTGCAGAGCCGGTTTGTCCCAGCATACGGGCCTGCCGGTAGATTTCCACCTCCATGGTGGTATACCGGGGACCGCCTCCGAGGACCAGGATGATTGCAAAACTGTTGAAACAAAAAAGAAATACCAAGGAAGCTGCACTGATGATGGCGGGAAGCAGACGAGGCAGGGTGATGGAAAAGAACGTCTTGGCCTTGGTGGCGCCCAGGGTATAGGATGCCGTTTCGCAGTTGCCATCCATATGCTCCCAGTACGAGGAGACCAAGCTCATGATGATGGGAAAGTTGTAGAACGTATGGGCAAGGATGATGGCGGGAAATGAGTAGAGAATCGAAAGCGGAGGCTCTTCAAGTTTGAAGAGTGTCATCAGGATTCGATTGAGAAACCCATTGTTGCCAAAGAAAATGACAAATCCAAGCACCACCAAGATGGATGGGATCACGAACGGAATGGCGCTGAGTGCAAGGATGAGACGTTTACCCCTGAAGGAGTAGGTGGCGATCAAATAGGCTCCTGGGAGGGCGACGAGCAGGGATGCAAGTGTCGACAAGGTTGCCTGCAACAAGGTGAACAGCATGATTCTCTGCGTATAGGGGTCGGTAAAGACCCCTGCAATACGCGAGAATGTGAATCCTTGCTCGGTGACGAATGCCGAAGAGAGGGTGAAAAAGAGAGGGACGAAGAACAACAGCAGCAAAACCATTGTCGAGGGCAACGGCATTACGCGATAGAATCGCTTGTACTGCATATTCTTGTCATCTCTCATCTACTCATTACCTGTGTCCATTCAGTAAGCCATCTATCGAGGTTTTTTGCAAGTATTTCAGTCTCCATCGAGAGGCTCTTTTTGGGTTTTGGAGCATAGTCGAAGGCAGCGGGAAGCTCGGTCTTGCTGTTTACCGGATACATGGAGTTGGCCAAGGCTATGGTAAGCTGAGCTTCGGTAAGCAGATAATCAACAAACTTTTGTGCATTCGCCTTCTGGTTGCTCGATGCCAGGATCCCTACACCTTCGATGGTGGTACTATGACCCTCACAAAAGATTGCCGTCTGATACCGTGTGGTTTCTTCGTACGTTACATGGTAGACCGGGCTGGTGGAGTAGCTGAGCACCAATGGAGCCTCTCCCTCAGTGAAGAGCCCGTATGCACTGGACCAACCGTCGGTGATGGTCAGGGCATTCTCCTTCATAGCCTCCCACCATGACAGATATCCGTCCTCTCCAAATACCTCGATGGTCCACAGCAGCAAGCCAAGCCCGACCGACGAGGTACGGGGGTCGATGAGAATCACCTTGTTCTTGTACTTGGGATCGACCAGCGAAGCAAGAGAGGTCGGGATGTCCTGTGCCTTCATCCGTTCGGTATCGACGACGAAGGCAAAATTGCCGTAATCGAACGGCAGGAGCCGATACAAGGGATCGAAGTGCAGAAATGAGGGGATGTCCGAGAGGACCGGACTCTCATATCGCTGAAGCAGGTTTGCATCATACATCTTCTGGGCCATGTCGTCGGTTATGCCGATTACAACGTCGGCCCAAGGGTTGCCCGCTTCGCTGATGACTTTGGTCATCATTTCCACAGCGTCTCCCGCACTTACCAGGTTTACCTTGACGCCGTACTGCTTCTCAAACTCCTCGACGATTGCAGGACCGGGGCCCCAGTCTCCGCAGAACGCATCATAGGCATACACAACCAGCTCTTTCGATTCCTTGGCCGGTTGTGCAAATACTGAGAACGAGAGTGTAAGGATGGCAACCAAAACACATACGTACCGATGCTTGTTCATAAGCACCTCCATATTGAATAGTCTGCCATGGGGATAGGTGTGATTGAGAAGTGACTGTCTCCCTCCGCTGGTATTATCCAGATCAGGTTAACGGGTGTAATCTCAGGCTGTTACGCCACCCCAGGACATGTCCAGCCTAACGGGATGCCCCAAACGTGTCAAGATAGGAAATGTTGACCGCATCTTGCCCCTCATGTACAGTATGGATATGAAACCTCTTGCACTTGCCTCCGATATTGCAACACTGGATAAGAATGCCCAAGATGTGGCTCATCTCCCACCTCTCTGTCTCATGGAGAGCGCAGGTCTGCAGATCTATCAACTATGGAAACCCAGTCTTTCCAAGGATGACCGTCTGGTATTCTTGTGCGGCGGCGGCAATAATGGCGGCGATGCATTGGTTGTCAGCCGGTATGCATTGCAGGATGGGTTTGCCAACCAGGTTCTAATATATACGGGTACGCGGATTTCCGAGTCCTGTGCACGGCACCGTCTTGTTGCCCAAGCATACGCTCTTGTCTCTTTGCAGGCCGAAAATACGGAATTCACCCGCCTATTTTCTGAGTTGCAGCACGCCGACTGGATTGTCGACGGCTTGATGGGCACTGGCTTGAAGGGTCCCCTCAACGGCATTGCCGCTTCCTTGGTTGAGGCTGCCAATCAGAGCAAAGCACGAATTCTGGCTGTCGACGTTCCCTCGGGCCTGGGCGATGAGGTCCCTTCTGATGCGATTTGCATCCAAGCCGACATGACTGTTACGATGGGGTTGCTCAAGCGCAGCATGTTTCATCCTTCCACCCGCTCTCGATGCGGGAGCTTGTTCTGCGTCAATCCCTCCTTCCCCCCGTTTTTGCTTCAGCAGGTGCCAAGTGCGGCACTGCTCTGTGAGAGGAAGGCACATCTGCCCAAGCTCGCAATCGATGAGTACAAGAACAGCCGTTCCCATGTTGCAATATTCGGCGGAAGCGTTGCCTATAGCGGAGCGGCAAGACTTTCGGCCAAGGCGTGTTTTGCAGCCCGTGCCGGGCTGGTAAGCCTGTATTGCGACGCGCAAGTCTATACCCTGGCCGCCTCTGAAGCCCCTTCGGTGATGGTAAAAGTCTATGAAGGACAGCCGATTCCCCCGTATGGGGCTTTGCTGGTGGGGCCGGGGTGGGGGTCTGGGAGGGAACCGCTGCTTGAAAAGCTCTTTGCAACCGGACAGAGCATGGTCCTCGATGCTGATGGGATTCGGGCCTACGCTTCCTTGCTCGCCCGCGGACGGAGGCCGGAACACGGACCGCTTGTTCTCACCCCTCATCTCGGAGAGCTCGCTTGCTTGCTCGCAAGCCTTTTTGGCGATGACTACGACAGAAAGACTGTGAACGCTTTCTTTGCATCCATTCAGAAGGCAGCTGCCGAACTCAAGGCGACGCTCGTTGTGAAGAGCTCCTTGGTGCATATTGTCGATGAAGCAGGAAACGTGGTGGTCATCGAGGGCAACAATCCATCGCTCGGCGTTGCCGGCAGCGGTGATGTCCTGTCGGGAATCGTTGCCTCGCTTTTTGCAAAATATCAGGATGGGTGGCTTGCAGCTTTGGAGGGAGCGTTGATTCACCAGCAGACGGGCCGTCTTGCAAAGCGTGCGTATGGATACTACGATAGTGAAACATTGCTTGCCTTCCTTGGCAGGGCAGTCCAGGAGGCCGAGCTTTGATTCAGCTGTATCTGCTTTCCATCGCCTATCTCTTGCTGGGCTCGGCTTTCCTGCTTTCGGACTCGTATGGTCTGTCATTTCCTCTTTTGCTCTCCTTGCGATACGCCTTCCGCACCCACAGGGTGGTACGAAGGATACTTGTTCTCAGCGGGCTTCTGCTGACGATTGCATTAGCCCTGTTCCCGATGGATCCAGGTCCGATGCTGCTTGGTGACCTGGTTCCGATGCTCAATGTGTTCTCTCTCACGCTCTGGTATCTCTATCAAGCGCTGCGGGGCATCGGGGTGAAGCAGGAAGAGCAGCAGACGGTACTGGATGCAACAGGGCTCTATATGGAACGAAACAAGCGCAATGTCGGCTTTTTAACCATGGCTGTTGCAATCATCCACTTCATTGCACCCCAATTGGTTTTGCTGTAGGAGACAGAGATGCAGGAACGAATTACCACCGCAGGAATACTGATGCGAAACGATGCCTATTTCATCGCCAAACGCGAGGATACAGGCTCCATCGGAGGACTTTGGGAATTTCCCGGAGGAAAGAATCGCTATGGGGAAAGCGAACAAGAGACACTCAAGCGTGAGTTTGCTGAAGAGCTTGGCCTTGAAGTGGAAGTTGGTCAGCTGGTCCACAGCCACGACTTCACCAACAAGGAGACGTTGTATCACCTGAAGGCGTATCGTGTGTATGCCGATGCTGTTGAAAACCTGCCTTTCAAGGTACACACCGAGTATCGCTGGGTGACACTTGAGGAACTGGGCAAGTATGCGTTTGCACCCAGCGATCAGCAAATCGTCAGAAAACTTCAAGAACTTGGCGGGATGAAGCGTTGACCGACGGCACTTGCTGTTGGGGTTACAGGGTCGGACACCAGCCTTTCTCGTCGATGAGATTCTCGGGCAGGATGATATCGATGGGAACACAGATGGTCTCTTCCGGATCCTGATCAAGCAGTCCCTTTCGATACAACTGATAGATTGCCGTGTACCCTTGAAACTCCGGCCTCTGACTGATCAGGCAGTCGACCGACCCTGCAATCATCGCCCTGCGGTTGTGTTCGATCAAGTCATACCCGATCATGGTTGTCTGGCTCTTGCGACCCAGAAGCAGGACGCTTTGTGCTATCCTATGAATGGCGTCATTGACCACGAATATGCCGCACACATCACCGTGTTTCCGATAGAATGCATCAAGCTCCTTGTCCATGTTCTGTGTCAGGGGAGCCTCCATCTCAAAAACAGTGAACTCTGGTTTGTTTGCAAAGTATTCAGTAAAGCCACGTGCGCGCTCGATTGAGTTGTATGCAGCGCGGTGTGTCTGAATGGTCAGCAGCGTACCGCTTTTCTGTGTGAGCAGATGCATCATCCTTCCTGCGAGAAAACCTCCCCGGAAGGGATTCTGCACAACACAGGAGACCGGGTTTGTATTGGGTAGAGGAGAGTCGATGAACGCATAGAAAGGGATGTCCTTTGCACTGAGTAGCTTTTGCGCATCGGCAGGAACGACAGGGGCAAGCAAGAGAGCGTCGACCTTGTGTGTGAGCAGAGCCTTCCCCTTTTCAAGCAGGGAACCGGGGACCATGCGGTCGAACTCCATCATGTCGATGCGTACAGCCAGGGTGTGCAACTCCTTGGCTGCTTTCAGAATTCCTTCATAGATGAGACTCCAATATCCGAATTCGGAGTGGAGCAGGGGAAGGAGCACCCCGATGGTAAAATCCTTGCTCAGCTTGAGATTGCGTGCGTAGGTATTCGGCTGGTAACCATAGTCTTGCACAATACTCATGACTTTCTTCACCGTTTCGGGCGCAACCCGGCCCCGCTTGTGCAGCACCCGGTCTACTGTCCCGATTGAAACATGCGCCAGCTTTGCAATCTCCGATATTGTCATTCGTTTGTTTTATCCTTTCCGGTTGCCCGAATGTGTTTGTTTATCGATAACGCAAGTATACCATAGAAAGTATTTTTGTCTATGCGATGAAAACATGGCTTGACGCAATGCATAGCAATATTTTTATTCAACTCTTGACAGAAAGTCCAGTACGAGTGAAGATATTAGTATGGTTGCGTTAACGTAAACGCAGTCAATTTTCAAGAGGTTTACCCTCATCGATGGTGGAGGATATCATGCAAAGACAGCCGTTGGCAGCGTACGATTTTTGGTTTGTGGTAGGATCGCAATTTCTCTATGGAAAGGAAACTCTCGACCAGGTGGCCGACCATGCCAAACTGATGGTCCAGCGCATGAACGCAAGTGAATTGCTTCCCTGCAAGCTGGTATACAAGGCAACGGTAAAAACTTCTGAGGAAATCGAGCAGTGTGTTAAGGATGCCAACTATGATGACACGTGCGCCGGCTTGATTACCTGGATGCATACGTTCTCTCCCTCAAAAATGTGGATCCGCGGCCTTGATTTGCTGCAGAAACCGTATTGTCACCTCCATACCCAGTTCAACCGTACCATTGTCGATACCGAGATCGATATGGATTTCATGAACCTGAACCAATCCGCCCACGGCGATCGTGAGCATGCTTTCATTGCTGCCAGGATGCATACCAAGCGCAAAATCATCACCGGATTCTGGGAGGACGAACCTGTTTTGGCCAAGCTGGGTTCTTGGATGCGCTCCGCTGTCGGTGCCGTTGAAAGCCGAAAGCTCAAGGTGGTCCGTTTCGGTGACAATATGCGCAATGTCGCAGTAACCGAGGGAGACAAGGTCGGGGTGCAGATGCAGCTCGGCTGGCAGGTAAATTCCTGGGGTGTCGGCGATTTGGTCAGGGAGCTCGAACAGGTCAGCGAGGCCGAAGTTGATGAGCAGATGGAAGTGTATCGCAGCCGCTATGAGTTTGCCACCAAGGACTTGGAGACCGTGCGGTATCAGGCACGGGAGGAAGTGGCGATGCGAAAATTCCTCCAGCGCGAAGGTGCCTATGCCTATACCAATACCTTTGAGGACCTGCAACAGATGCGCCAGCTTCCCGGTCTTGCAAGCCAGAACCTGATGGCTGAAGGATATGGCTACGGTGGGGAAGGAGACTGGAAGGTCTCGGCCATGACCAGCCTGATCAAGCGGATGACCGAAGGTCTGGGTGGCGGCACCACCTTCATGGAGGACTATACCTATCATCTTGAGAAAGGCAATGAACTTTCCCTTGGAGCCCACATGCTTGAGATTTGTCCTTCGATCACGACCGACAAGGCCCGCATCGAAGTGCACGAATTGGGAATCGGGGGGAAGGAGCCCCCTGCACGGTTGGTGTTTGAAGGACATCCCGGCAATGCCATCCTTGCTTCATTGGTGGACATGGGCGGCCGCGTCCGCCTGATCGTCAATGAAATAGAGGTGGTCAAACCAATCTATCGCATGCCCAACCTTCCGGTTGCAAGGGTCATGTGGAAACCCCAACCGGACTTGAACCAGGCAAGCCATCTTTGGATGCTTGCCGGCGGGGCCCACCATGCCGTGCTCAGCTACGACGCAACTGCAGAGATGTTGGAGGATTGGTGCGAGATCATGGGGATCGAGTTTGTGCACATCAACAACCAGACCACCGTCTCATCACTGAAGCAGCAGCTCTTCTTATCAGATTTGGCTTGGAAGCTGCAATGATCGAGTGAGAAGGCGCACAGGAAAAAGGAGGTTCATTGAACCTCCTTTTTTAGGGAACGGCACTTACTTCAGATTCTGTACTGCGGCCTTCTCAACAGCAAGTCCCCGCTTGTAGCGTTCCAGGAAAATATTGAAGCCTTCAATATCCTCCCTGCTTGCCTCGACAGTGGAGATTTCAGCAGTAGCAAATGCTTCTTTTGCAAGGAATTCAGCAAGACTTCTGTTTTGCTTGTGCACCATGTACGAAGCAAGCAGTGCAATCCCCCAGGCTCCTCCTTCTCCTGCTGTCTTGAGCACCGAGATGGGGGTGTGGAGGGCGCTTGCCATCATGCTCTGGCCGACCTCGGCAGTCTTGAAGAATCCTCCATGTCCGGTGATGGAGTCGATGGCCACCTTCTCCTGCTCAAACAGGATGTCCATGCCGATTCGCAGCACCCCAAGGGCGGTGAAAAGTTGAGAACGCATGAAATTGGCGAGATTGAAGGTGTTTGTCGTCTCCCGCACGAAGAGGGGACGACCTTCATTCATATCGGTCATGGTCTCTCCGGAAAGATAGTTGTACGGCAGCAGACCACCGCAATCCTTGTCTCCTTCCAAAGCCTTGTAGAGCAGCTTGTCGTAGAGCTCTCCCTTGCTGAGTGAGAAGCCCGCTGTGGTGAGCACTTCCGAGAACAATCTCATCCAGTTGTCATACTCACCGGTGCAGTTGTTCCCGTGGCTCATCGCCACAAGCGAACCGTCGGGGGTGGTGACCAGATCGATGAACTTGTTGTAGCTCTTGGAAAGTTCCTTTTCCAGGACGATCATGGCGAAAACCGAGGTACCCGCTGAAACATTGCCGGTACGCTTGGCGATGCTGTTGGTGGCAACCATGCCGGTTCCTGCATCACCTTCAGGGGGGCAAAGCGGAATCCCTGCCTCAAGCGTTCCACTGGGATCGATCAGAAGTGCTCCTGTTTCTGTGAGATTTCCTGCATGGTCGCCGGCTGTAAGGATGGACGGGAGAACTGTCTCCAGCTGCCATGGGAATTTGTAGGCCCGGGTCAAATCAGCAAAGGCTTTGAGCATGCGTGTGTCGTAGCGACCGGTTTTCGTGTCTACAGGAAACATGCCCGAGGCATCGCCGATGCCCAATACCTTATTTCCGGTCAATTGCCAATGTACATAGCCCGCCAAGGTGGTAAGGAAGCCAAGATCCTTGACATGCTCTTCCTTGTTCAGGATGGCCTGATAGAGGTGGGAGATGGACCATCGTTCAGGAACGGGATAATCAAAGAGTGTGCCCAGCTCTTCAGCAGCCTGGCTTGTCATGGTATTTCTCCAGGTCCTGAAGGCAGCAAGCTGCCTGCCCTCGGAATCGAATGGCAGATAGCCATGCATCATGGCACTGACCCCTAGCGCCTTGGTGCGGCGAAGCTTAAGCGCGTAGGTGTGCTGAATGTTGGCTTGCAAGGATGCAAAACAGGATTGTATTCCCTTCCAAACATCATCGAGTGCATACGTCCACACTCCATCAAGCAAGGTATTTTCCCAATCATGGGCTCCCTGTGCTATCGGCTGGTTCTCGGAATTGATCAAGACCGCCTTGATCCGGGTGGAACCGAGCTCGATTCCCAAAACAGTCTTCCCGTGAAGTATCTCTTCTTTGATTTGGTTGGTTTGCATTCTATTCTCCTTTCAGTAATTATATCCTGTATATCGGATTATTTCCAGATAAAACATAAAAAAACAGCGGAAGAATTGAGTTCTTCCGCTGTCTGGAACGTATTGCATCTACATTACAGTCCCATTCTTGATAACTGCATTCTTGTTGATGACAATGATGCCGTCATGGATGGAGTACATGGCGAAATCTCCTTCTTGTCGAGGAATATCGTCTATGCCGATTCTGCATCCATCACCGATGCGTGCATTCTGGTCGATGATCGCCTTGCGGATGATGGTGCCCCTTCCGATGCCGATGTTGGGTATTCCCTTCTTGGCATTGGCAGCTTTCTCGGCTTCGGTCTCATAGTAGGACGCACCCATGCAGTATACACCGTCCAGGGAGGCTCCTGATTCAATGATGGTACGGACGCCGATGATGGAGTTGACGATGTATGCATTGGTGATGATCGAGCCTTCACTGGTCAGCGAGCTGGAAATGTTGCAGAAGTTCACCTTGGTTGCCGGCAGGTGGCGGCGGTGGGTGTAAATCGGCATCATCTCGTTGTAGAAGTTGAATTGAGGGTTGATGGAGGCCAAGTCAAGGTTTGTCTCGTAGAAGGCCTTGATGGTTCCGATGTCCTCCCAGAAACCGTCAAAGAGAAAGGTGGCCACTTTTCGATGCTTGATTACATCGGGGATGATCTCCTTGCCGAAATCAGTTTTGTCGTTGTTCAGTACCTCTTCCAACGACTTCGCATTGAAGATGTAAATACCCATGCTCGCAAGGTATTCATTGCTTGCATCGACATGCTTTCCGAGCGAAGCATGCATGAAAGAGTCTGCAACCTTGTACTCGCTGATATCCAGGTCGATAGCCGGCTTTTCATAGAATTTTGTGATCATGCCATCATTGTCGCAGCCGATGATGCCGAGTCCCGTAGCCTGTTCACGGCTGATCGGCTTGGCGGCGATGGTCAATTCAGCTCCGCTGCTGATATGCCTGTCCAGCATTTCCTTGAGGTCCATGCGATAGAGCTGATCACCGCTGAGGATGATGTAGTAGTCTGCATTCTGGTCATGGAAGTGCCTCATATTCTTTCGAACCGCATCAGCAGTTCCCTGATACCAGGTGTCGGTTTGGTTGGTCTGCTCGGCAGCCAGAATCTCAACAAATCCATTGCTGAACGTGTCGAAGATGTAGGTGTTGGAAATATGGTTGTGCAGTGAAGCGGAGTTGAACTGCGTCAGGATATAAATCTGCCTGATACCGCTGTTGATGCAGTTCGAGATGGGAATATCCACCAATCGATACTTTCCAGCGAAAGGTACGGCAGGTTTGGCGCGGTCCATGGTAAGCGGATACAATCGAGTACCCTTGCCACCGCCTAGTACTATAGCGATTGATTTTTCTTTCGTGCGCATTCTTAGTTCCCCCTTATGCTGGATTCATATATTGAACGATACAATCGGGCAGACCGTTCCCAGGTACTGTCCCAATGCATACATCGAATCCTGACAGATTGCATGGTTTTCTTTCCTTTGTTCCACCATTGAAGTGCTCGTTCCACCGCTTCAAGTATACCACGGCCTGTCATGGAGTCAAAGAGGATTCCTGTTCCGGTCTCTGGGTTCTCATCCAAGTCGAGGATGCTGTCAGCCAATCCTCCGGTCCTTCGTGCGACAGGCAGTGTTCCGTAACGGAGGCTGTACAGCTGATTGAGACCGCATGGCTCATACCGGCTGGGCATGAGGAAAAAGTCAGACCCGGCTTCGAGCAGATGAGCCGCCCTGTTGCTGAACAGAATGTTGACGGAGAGATTGGAGTATCTCTGCCCGATTTCAACAAGTTTCTTCTCCAGGGTATGGTCGCCGGTTCCCACGATGATCATCTGCATCGTGTGTGCATGAAGCATCTGCTCCAGCACACAGGGAGACCCCTCAAGCAATTCGACAAAGCCCTTCTGCTCAGCCAAGCGGCTGATCATACAAAAGAGCGGTACACCATCATTCACTTCAAGGCCGAACTCGGCTTGCACTTGAGCCTTGGTCAGGGCCTTTCCCTCTTGGTGGCTTGCGCTGAAGTGGTGATTGATGAAACGGTCGGTTTGCGGGTTCCACTCTTCGTAATCGATGCCGTTGATGATGCCCGTCAAATCCTGGGACCGCTCGGCGAGCAATGCTTCCAAATTGCAACCATACTCCTTGCTCTGGATTTCCTTTGCATAGGTCGGACTTACGGTGGTGAGTTTGTCGGCGAACACCAAGCCGGTCTTCAACATGTTGGTCCGCTTATTCGTAGCATGGCCGCTGAACATGGCTTTGTCGGGAGCTATGTCGCATCCAAGCAGTTCGAGACGAGAGAACTCACCTTGATAGGCGAGGTTGTGAATGGTCATCATGCTTTTGGTTCCGCGGTAAAACTGGTCCTTGCCGGTTTTGAGAAGATACGGAAGGAACCCGCAGGTCCAGTCATGACAGTGCATGATGTCCACCTTCCAAGCAAGCTCCTTGCACAAGAAAAGTGCCGCCTTGTTCAAAAGGGTATAGCGTCTGAGATTATCGGCATAGGGAGTAAACGACGTATCCCCATAAATCCCTTTTCGTCCGGTAAAGTAAGGATGACGCAGAAAATAGTACGTAACCCCGTTGAGGATGGTTTGGCAGAAACCGACCTGTTCTTCACAACCGAGCAATGAAATCGAGCCGGCGATTGGTACATCCTCAAAGGTTGAAGCATCCACACTTCCATAGAGCGGGAGCACAACCCTGACATCCTCGCCTAAGGAAGCGAGGGCGGCCGAGAGTGCACCAACCACGTCTGCAAGCCCTCCTGATTTGGAAAAGGGTACAGATTCACTGGAAACCATGCATATGTTCATGGCTCAATTAGAACACTAACGACCAGCCATCGTCAAGGAGATTTGTGTGATATATGAGAGGCAGCCCGCTATTTAGCGGTATGCTCTTCCTTCAAGTTCATCGATGTATTCGCTTGCACAATGAGCGGCGATGGCACCATCGCTGGCAGCTGTCACCAACTGTCTGAACACTGTAGTGCGTACATCTCCGGCAGCGTACAGGCCGGCCAGCTTCGTTTCCATCCTCTCGTTGGTGATGACATACCCGCTTTCATCGAGGACACTCTTGTCCAGCATCTCGGTCTGGGGAAGCATGCCGACGAAGATGAATACTGCATCAAACTCCCGCTCGTACTCAACATCGTTGGCAAGATCCTTGAGGACGACCGAGGTAACCTTGTTGCCGTCACCCTTGATGAGGCTGACGGTATGCTGCATGACCAGTTCGATGTTCTTGTTCCTGGAAACCTGTGCCACCAGATTGTCCTGGGCTCTGAAGCGTTCCTTTCGATGCACGATGGTAATGTGCTCGCTGAGCTTTGAGAGGTAGAGAGCATCGGTAAGAGCGGTATCACCGCCTCCGACGACTAGGATTTTCTTGCCCTTGAAGAAGGGTCCGTCACAGGTGCCGCAGTAACTGACTCCCTTGCCGTTGTACTTCTCCTCGCCCTCGACTCCAAGGTGGCGGTGCTTCGCTCCCGTTGCAAAAATAACAGCCTTTGCCTGATAGGTTTCCCCGTCGGCGGTTTCTGCAAGGAAGGTGTCTCCTTCCTTGGACAACTTGGTGACAGTTGCATAGACAAGTTTTGCCCCGAAGGCCTCAGCCTGGGCATGGAATTTCATTCCCATTTCATATCCACTGATGGGTTGATCGAACCCTGGATAGTTTTCAATCATGTCGATGTACATGGTCTGCCCACCGGGGGCGATCGACTCGAGCATTGTTACAGAACGACCAGCACGTGCTGCGTATTGGGCTGCGGACATGCCCGCAACCCCTGATCCGACGATCAGGATATCTTGTTCAATCATGTGTTTCCTCCAGAGAACTGATTGTTTCTTGCAATGCGATTTCTGCATCGCTCTTTCTCACATAAACAGGGCCTGTGTCCGGCTCATCAGCTCCCCATTGTTCAAATTTCCGCTTGCCCAGCGTGCAGAGCACCAGAGAAAGATTGAGTTGGGAGCTCTCATCGACGGCATAGTGTTTGGAGAGCTTGGATGCAAGCAAGGGGGCATCGCCACCAAGCAGGAGGGTGTCGGGATAGGGTGCAAGCAGGCGTTCTATCTGCAAGGGATCAAGGTCGAGATCAGGCGTCAGTCTTTCGCCGGCTTGGAACAAGGCAGTGTAGAATCGCTTTTTCTTTGCATCGATGACCGCAAGGCTTGTATGGGGATACGAGCTGTTGCAGGCTTGGTACGCTTCCAAGGTCGGAATCGTAACCATGGGGATGCCGGTGGCAAGACTGATGCCTTTCAGGGTGCTCATGGCGATTCTCAAACCGGTGAATGAACCGGGACCACTGGTGCACACCAGCAGGTCGAGCTCCTTCAGCTTGACAGAGTTGCGTTGACACACCTCGAGCATGGACGGAACCAGCATCTCTGAGTGTTGGTTTGCACTTGTCACCACTCTTGCTTCAAAGAAAGGCTTTTTGCCCTCTTCAAAGCGTGCAAAGCACACGTGCATGACCTCGGTTGAAGTGTCGCAGGAAAGGATGTTCATATGTCGGCCCCTTGCAGGGTGATCACTCGGTCTTCATTGGGCATAATATCAATATCGACAAAAAGTGTCGTATCGGGAAGCATCTCGGCAATCTTTTCACTCCATTCAACTATCGCGACCCCGTTGCTGTACAGCAGTTCTTCACCGCCGATCATTTCGAACTCTTCGGCCGAACCTATCCGATACAAATCCATATGATAGAGCGGCAACGTTCCTTCGTACTGCTGAATCAGGGTGAAGGTGGGACTTACAATCGGTTCGGTGATGCCCAAGGCCCGTGCAAGGCCTTTGACAAGAACTGTTTTTCCCGCTCCCAGGCTCCCCCGAAGCGATATAACCGTTCCGCTCTTGCACTGCTTGCCCAAGCGATACCCGAACGATAGCGTCTCCTCTTCACTATGGCTGATGTATGTCATCAGAGTGAGTCCTCGATGTCATACACCGTCTCCAGGTCGTCGGTTTCTTCTTTGCCTTGGATGAAGAAGGGCTTTTCTTGCTTGGTCTGCCGTACTACATCCTCGGTATCGACAAATTCCTGAACGATGGGGGAGGCGAGCGTATCACCGCTGGCTTGCTCGTAATCCTTCATCAACTGGATGATCAAGGGGTCGTTGGGATCGATGGCACGGGCGATTTCCAGATATTCACGGGCTTCATCCCACATCCGGTCTTTCAAATAGAGGTATGCCAAGTTCGATATGAGGGTGATGTTCTGGCTGTCCAAATCCACTGCAGTATTGAGATAGTCCTTTGCTAGCTCGGGTTTTCCGGTCTCCAAGCTGCAGATGGCCAATTCGTTATAGATGTCGCTTGTCCCCTTGCTGTTTGCAAGAGCGGCGAGCAGAGCCTCTTCTGCCTTTCGGTAGTTGCCCATTCTCCTGAGCGCCCAGCCCTTGAGGAACCAAGCGTTCCAAACCTTTGGATTGTCTGCAAGGAAGGAGTCCAGAAGGGCGACAGCCTCTGGTTCCTTGTTCATCTGGATGGCATCGTAGGAGCGCATCAACGTCTGGTCATCGTTGAGTTTGGCGTCGATGTCGTCCACGATCTTTTGTACATGGGCCTTTTTCCCATCCTCGTCGGCAATGGCCAGATATCGGTCGAGATACTCCTTGGCAATCTCTACATTTCCTTGATATAGATGGAAAAAACCTAATTCACTGAGCAGAGGGGCGTCCTCGCCGACCACATCCAGCCCTTCCTTGAGGGTTTCCAGGGCCTTTTGCTGATAAAGGTCGTATTGAACTCCTTTCGCAGTATCCTCGGCTGCTTTTCGGCTGTACAGGGTTGCCAGGTTTATGTATGTCGCGCTTTGCGGTGCAAGATGGCACACAGTAAGAAACAACTCTTCTGCAAATGGAAAGTTCTGTTTCTGCTCTTGGGCAATAGCTGCAATATTGAGTTCTTGGACGGCATCAGGCTGCAGGGCAAGCACAAATTCACGGTAATACGGTGCGTGTACATGGTCGTTCTGATAGGCAAGGATCTTGAGCATGCCTGCGACGATCAGCTCAACACTGATATCCTTTGCCGGATCGAAATCACGGCTTCCCTCAGGGCGTTGCACCGGGATCTCAATCGAACTGTCGACATGAAAATTGTTGATATCCCGCTCCATGGAAGCAGGAAGTTTGATGAAGAGAATGTTCTTCAAGGCATTGTGTGTTTCTGGCATGGATGAATGGTTCCTGTATGCAAGATAAAACCTGCGGTGCCGTACCCGGAGAATGCTCTTGAACCTGTGGTTCAAGGGGGAAACTAGTTGCGCTGAAAATTCTGTTCCATTTAACCCCGAAGGAGTTGGATCAATGCAAATCAGCTATACCGCTACCCATTTGTGTAAGTTGAGCCAAGAGACTGTGGCTCCAGGCGCACACCGCAGGAAACTTGTCAAATATCGAGGCAGTTGACTGCCGTACTTCTATCGTACAATAAGAAAGAGCTTTGGGAAAGGGGGTTCGGAAAAAGAAAACGGGACCTTGCGGCCCCGTTCACGGACAGTGTCCAGACTGATTGCTTCAGCTCAAAGAGTGGGAGAATCCTCCAAGAGTGCATCCAGGTCGACTTCCTCATCAGAGAAAGCATTTCCACTGGAGAATCCCTCGGCGGCTTCCAAATCAAGTGCTGCGTCATCGAAAAGTTGGACGTCATCCAGCCCTTCGATAGCGGAAAGATTTTCCATGGCATTGGCAATGCTTTCTTCGAGAAGCTTGTTGCTGGAAGTGAAACTTTCAACATACTCCTCAAGTTCAGCGTTGTGTGCATGTACCAAATCAAACTTTTCTTGAAGTTCGGCTTTCTCCTTGCGGAGCATTGCGATCAATCCTGCTGCCTTCTTGGTTCGCAGTTCGAGCATTTTTACGGTATCAACAACTGACATGGTTCCTCCTTCAAACGTCTAGACGAGTTACCTTGGCTTATTTGCCCAAGGTATCCTTTACCTGAGCAACGAGAGCGGAGAAAGTAGCCTGGTCTTCAATAGCCATATTGGAGAGGGCCTTTCTGTTGATCTCGATGTTGGCAAGCTTCATGCCATGCATGAACTGAGAGTAGTTGAGACCCTCTGCCTGCACAGCTGCGCTGATTCTTGCAATCCAGAGCCTGCGGAAATCCCGCTTGCGCTCTTTACGACCGCGATATGCGTACTGGCCAGCCTTGGCAACTGCATCTTTTGCAACGCGGTTGTTCGTGCTTCTGCGGCCATAATAGCCTTTTGCCAGTTCAAGAATCTTCTTCCTTCTGTCCTTACGTTTCGTTCCGTCAACTGCTCTTGGCATCGCCCACCCCCCTTATGCGTACGGAAGCATGGATTTGGCTCTCTTTGCTTCCATATCTTCGAGGATTCCAGAAGCACGGAGGTTTCCCTTGCGCTTGCTGCTCTTCTTGGTGAGAATGTGGCGAAGACCCTGCTTCTTATAGCGGACCTTGCCGGTTCCAGTGACGCGGAACCGCTTTGCAGCGGACCTTCTTGTTTTCATCTTGGGCATTGTAGTGCACCTTCCTACTTGCGCTCACAAGGAACAAGATCCCCTTGGAGCAGCATATTCAACATCCCATGCGGGATACTGTTGCTAATTGTCTTTCTTGGCGGAGACAGGACCCGTTTTGGCAGGACTGATGATCATACTCATCATCTTGCCTTCCATCAAGGCGTCTCGGTCAAGATTGAAGCCTACACCATTTTCAGTGAGCTGGGCAAGTATCTTGTCCAAAACCACCTTGCCGAGTTCTGTGTGGGCCAGCTCGCGGCCACGGAAGCGGATGCTTACCTTGACCTTGTTTCCTTCAGCGAGGAATTCACCGATGAATTTGGACTTTGTCTCAAGATCATGCTTCTCGATCTTGGGCTGCATCCGGATTTCCTTCATTTTGATGACACTCTGGTTCTTCTTGGCATCCCTGAGCCGCTTTTCCTGCTCATACCGGTATTTTCCGAAGTCGAGAATCTTGCAAACGGGAGGGTTTGCGTTGGGGGATACTTCCACCAAATCCAATCCTACACTCTCTGCAAGCATGACGGCGTCATACACGCTCATGATGCCTTTCTGATTTCCATCTGCATCAATGACGAACACTTCTCTTGCACGGATCTGTCTATTGATCCTCAAATCCTTCGTAGCCAATCGATCTCCTTGTGTTTTCGGTGAAAACCACTGTGTGTGAGCTTTTCCCGGCCTAAAAGGCCGACGGTACACAATATAACACATGCATTAAGGGCGTGTCAAAGTACCTGCCCTTGTACCAATGAAAAAAGGCCGTGGAAACTACTTCCAACGGCCTTTGCGCTACAACGGTCGATTACGCCTGATTGGCAGACCCTAGGACGTTGATGTTCTTGTGCATGTACATCTTCTTCAGCTCGTCACGGGCCGGTCCGAGGTACTTGCGGGGATCGAATTCACCGGGTTTCTCTGCAAGCACCTTGCGGATGATTGCAGTCATGGCAAGTCTGCCGTCGCTGTCGATGTTGATCTTGCATACGGCACTCTTGGCTGCCCTGCGAAGCTGTTCCTCGGGAATGCCTACGCTGTCCTTGAGCTTGCCGCCGTACTGCAAAATCATATTCACATATTCTACAGGGACGGAGGAAGAGCCGTGCAACACGATGGGGAAGCCGGGCAGACGTTTCTCGATTTCCTCAAGAATGTCGAAGCGAAGCGGAGGCGGAATGAGAATGCCTTCTGCATTGCGGGTGCACTGCGAAGGTACGAACTTGTTCGCGCCATGGCTGGTTCCAATGGAGATGGCCAGCGAGTCAACACCGGTGCGGGAGACGAAGTCGACGACTTCCTCAGGCTTGGTGTAGTGGCTCATGGCACTGCTGACTTCATCCTCGATGCCGGCCAAAACGCCGAGTTCCCCTTCAACGGTGACATCGTGGGCATGGGCATATTCAACGACTCTCTTGGTCAGTGCAACGTTCTCCTCATAGGGAAAGTGGGATCCATCAATCATGACGGAGCTGAATCCGTTGTCAATGCACTCTTTGCAGGTTTCAAAGCTGTCACCGTGGTCGAGGTGCAGGACGATGGGAATTTCGTATCCGAGTTCCTTGGCATACTCACCGGCACCACGGGCCATGTTTCTCAGCAGATTGATGTTGGCGTAGTCGCGTGCTCCCTTCGAGACCTGAAGAATAACGGGACTCTTGGTGGCGACGCATGCCTGGATGATAGCCTGCAGCTGTTCCATATTGTTGAAATTATAGGCAGGAATGGCATAACCGCCCTTGACTGCTTTTGCAAACATGTCTCTGGTATTCACCAGACCGAGTTCCTTATAGGATATCATAGGTTGCTCCTTGTTCGATGGAAAGTTCAATTCAGTACAAATGTATCCAAACTGTGGGAACTGGTCAACCTGTATACATCTGTTTCTTGACTGCAGAAGACCGGACTGCTACATTCAAGGGAATGAAACCCTTTGTTCTGTTGCCTTTCCTTCTAGCCATATTGCTTTGTGCAACACCTCTTGTGGTTGTTTTGCAGCTTCCCGCACTCTGGTTTCTCACTGATGCAACGTACAGGGCGAATGTGTATTCCTTTCAGCAGCCCGGCCTCTCTCTCTGCATGCTTGCAAAAGGGTACCGACTTCGCACGCTCACTGTGAAAGCGGATGTTGACTATCAAACACTGGCCATGGTGTTGGAGGGAAAGGAAGGGTATGTGGTATGCTCTCCGCCCATAACCCAGGCACTGCACGGTTTGGAGAGGGTGGGTGAAGAGGCCGTCTTTGTCGGCATGGGTCAGGCAAGCCAAAAAGCGCCTTTGTTCGACTGTATGATACTCACGCAGGCGGATGAGCGTATTTGGCAGGAAGCCGTCGACGGCAGGAAGAGTGAAGTCCTCTATATCCGCAGCTCCGATGCGCAATACTTGCCCAAGGAATTTCCAACAGACTTGATAGTGACGAAACAAGAATCAGAGAACGACGTGCAATTTGCCCGGCGGATAGAGCAGATGCTGCAAGCCAACCCCATCATACACCTCTATGCACCGAGGCTTGGAGCGTGGGCGTTGCCATTATTGGGAAAAGACACGCTTCTTTGGACGGTCGAAGCTTCCTATAGGAGTGTGATACCTCCCTCAAACCTGTATGGGGTGGTTGCAGAGGACCTAAGCCGGGCCTTCACGCAATTGCTTGAATCCGAAAGAACCGACATCATTGCCGTGAAACGGTTGTTCACTGGTCGAGAAATGCATGGAAGTTGGCTCTGACCTGCAAAACCATTGCTTCAAGTGAAATACTCCTCAACTGCGCCGCGCATGCATAGATATGGTGCATAAAGAGCGGTGTATTGGCCTTCCCCCGCACCGGATTGGGGCTGAGATAGGGGCTGTCCGTCTCCAAAAGGATGTGCTCGATCGGTAGGCTTGCAAACAGGTCCTGCATGCCCTTGTTCGCCTTGTACGTCAAAGGTCCGGCAAAAGAGAGATAAAACCCCTGCTCGATTGCCAGACGGGCAAGTTCTCCACCTCCTTGATAGCAGTGAAAGATGCCCCGCTTTGCAAAGGTGGTACGCCCAAGAAGCGAGATGAATTGGGAATCGGCTTCCCGATTGTGAAAAATTACGGGTTTGCCGAGCCTGTTGGCAAGTTCGATTTGTCGAGCAAGCAGGTACTGCTGGTTCTCAACCGTGCCATACTTGTGATAGTTGTCCAGTCCGATTTCCCCTATCGCCACCACATCATTCTTCAAAAGCTGGTCCTCCAATACCGCAAGCTGCTCATCAAGTGAGTCTTGCGCCCCCCACGGCCCGATTCCTGCACTGAGCTTTATGAAGGGGTAGGGCTCGAGCATGGCTGTTCTTTCGGCCAGGTCGCCGCAGTCCAGCCCTATCTCAATACCTTCCATGGAAAGCTCTTGCATGGCAGCAAGAATCGATTCGACGTCTATGCCTTTTCTCTGCATGGAACGAAGGTGAAAATGGGAGTCTATGAGATGGGGGATCATGGTTTGCATGCACCCGTTATATCCGCTTCACTGTATTGTTGCAAGTCCGGCATTCCCTGATGGATGGCTTGAAGCGGGCGTGATACACTCAAATACATGACTGGAGGCGTTGCATGGAGCGCATTCTTATGTACTATTCACTTGAGGGACATACCCGGTTTATAGCCGAACAGTTGGAGCAGCTGTTGCATTGCGATGTGTATGCATTGCAACCCCGCAACCACTATCCCACCAAGGGCTTTGCAAAGTATTTCGTTGCCGGCAGGGATGCTGTTTTTCATCGGCGGCTTGCATTCAAGGAACCACTTCCTGACTTGAGCAAGTATGATGTCGTGTTGCTTGCCACCCCGGTTTGGGCTGGAGGCGTGAGCGCTCCGATGTATTCATATCTGAAACAAGCCTCGTTTACGCAAAAGGATCTGTATCTCATCGCCGATTGCAGTGGTGGAGATGTTTCCAAGTGCTTTTCCACCATGAAGAAAATCAAGACCGATGGCCATGTGCGGGGTGAGATTTCCTTTGTGAATCCATCAAAGGATACCTTGGAGCAGGATGCAAGGCGATTGAAAGATTTTTGTGCTGCTGTATTGGCGAATGAGTCGTATTGATCAAGGGGGGTGTGATGCATTTTGATGTACTTGTGATCGGAGCAGGGCTGAGCGGGTTGAGTGCGGCCTCTTTATTGGCAAAACGTGGTTTGAACGTCGCCACTATCGATAAAGCATATTGTCCGGGTGGAAGTTGCGGCGCCTTCAAACGCGGGGATGCAATCTTTGACCAAGGCTCGTCCATGCTCTTCGGCTGGGGGGAGAAGGGCTTCAATGCCCATCGGTTCCTCTTCAATTGTCTTGAGGAGAGCATCACCATGATCCAGCATGAATTGCTCTATTGTGTCCATTACGATGGCAGAAAAGTGAGATTTTTCCCCGACATCTCCCGATTTATCGACGAAGTCGCCGCCCTGTTTCCCGGCCAACGGGAGAGCCTTGTGCGTTTTTATGGGGACATGCAAACCATGTATCAGCATGTCATGGTGGAGAATCCCTCCTACACCACCCCTGACGAAGTGGACAAGAAGGCAGCTCTCAAATCCCTGCTGCACCATCCTCTTTCCTATATCCGGTTTCTCTCTTATTTGAATATCAGCGCTGAGGCGCTGCTTTCCAAGTATTTTACCGATAAGGCGATTTTCAACTTCTTTGACAAGCTTACCTCAACCTACTGCTATGCAACGGTACAAGAGAGCCCGGCGATTCTTGCATCGGTGATGTTCGTCGACAACCATGTCGGAGGCAGCTACTATCCTGCGGGATCAACACTCTTTTTGACCGGAGCGTTGGAAAAAGTGATAGAAGAACATGGCTCGACAATGATGGCGGAGCGTGAGGTTGTCTCGATACTCTTCAACCAAGGAAAACCCGGCGGGGTGCTGCTTGATGATGGAACGGTGCATACTGCTGACCAAATCATCTACAGCGGTACTGTCTGGAACCTCTATGGGAAGTTGTTGCCGCACAATGAAACCACCGAACAGCAGCGAAGCTGGGCGCAGAAGCAGGAACCGACCTATCCAAGTGTAGTTTTGTATACACTGGTCGATAAAGATGTTGTTGATGAGCTGACGCTGGCAGTTGAGATGCTGGTCGGCCGACCCGATGCCTTGGATGAACAAGAGGTTACAGCCTACATCCCCAGCGTCGATGACAGGACCATCTGCGCAGATGATGAGCATATCATCCTTGCCATCGGACCTTCGTTCGGGTCATGGGATGCGCTTGACCAGAAGGCATACCAGCAAAGGAAAAAGCAAGAAATTGAGCGGCTGCTTGCAGTGCTTGAAAAACGGTTTCCCTCGATCAGGGAGCACCTCAGGCATGCAGAGCTTGCAAGTCCGAGAACCATCCAGCGATTTACGCTGAAGAACGGAGGAGCGGTGGCAGGACCCAAGCAAAAGCTGGGCAACCACATGTTCAAGCGTCAGCACATCAGAACAGATTGGGATACCCTGTTCTGCTGCGGCGAGTCAACGATAATGGGCACCGGAACGCCCACTGTCACCACCAGCGGCATCGCTGCAGCGAATGCAGTACTCTCCAAACGCGGTCTTAAACCGTTTGTTTATGACAGTTCAAGGAAAGAGTACGTCCATCTGATACAAGCTCCCTTCACCTGTGAGCAGTTGTATGCTTCAGTTGAGCCTGAACAGCGTGCAATAATGCAAGAAGCAAGGCGCTGCCAGTTGTGCGAGCATCCTACCTGCAGTCATCAAACCGACTTGGATGTTCGGGGAATTATGAGACGGGTGTCGGTAGGCAACTTTGTCGGTGCGAAGAGAAAGCTTACAGAATCCTCGGTTCAAAACCCAAGCATTCTGGAGCCGAACTGCATCCGAGAAGAGAAGGTGGCGATAGGGAAGGTGTGTGAGTATCTGAAGGGTCACTGAACCGGCTCGACCGTCATGATGCGATCCAAGCCGTAGAAGTCGGTATCATCACCTTGAGCTTCGACCATGATGAGGCAGCCGATGTCATCCTGCATGGTTGTATAGGAAGAAGCGTTTGCACCTTCGATGCGTGTTTGGTTATTCGAGCAAGAAATATCCACCCATGGTACGGAAGGTGACTCCCTCACAGAGTGCTCTTTGTACAGCGTGTTGCAGTGTGGTTGTCGCCTTCCACTGTGGAATATCCTCTGCTGTGGCTGTGAAGCCAAAGACCCGTTCGAAAATCTGCGGAGTCTGGAAGGGAACGGGGAATTTGGAGAAACGCTCCATAAACTGTACAATATTGCTCTCTGTATCTGCAACCAGAGACAAGGCCGGGTCGAGCAACCAAGAGGTGCAGACCGCCACCCGATGTGCTGGAAAGAAAGCTTTTGCCTGTGTAAGCGACGCATCCACTGCATTACCGATAAGCCGCTCACCGGCTGGTATGTGCAGGTGCAATACTTCAGTAGTGGCGTCAGCGATACAGTGCAATGCAGCTTTGTCAAACAGGGTGGGCTTTGCTGCCACATTTCCTTGCCTGCCGTCCACCACATGTGCTTGCAGCATGAGCCCATCCTCCGCAAGGGTAGTGATGAAAGAGGATTTCTCTTCATCGGTACAATACCCGTTTGCGTCACATGCCAGGTTCGCTTCAGCAATGGTGACGAGCCTGGCACTGTCTTCTACTCGATAGATGCGAAATGGGGCTTTGAGGCATGCTGGCTCAAATTGCAGCCTCCCCAGTCTCAGGATCCTTGCACACAGATGGCGGGCAATCCAAAAAACCTGGGTCAAACCGGTCTCCAGGCCATGTGAATCGGCATAGGTCTGTGTCCAGAGCTTGATATCCGCCAAGGTATCCAAGCGAATTGCAGGTTCAATGGATAGCTCATCATAGAGAGAGCAGACACTATCATAACAGGTATGGATAAGGTGCAGGGGATACAGCGGGCCAAAGGCCTGCAATCCTTCAAAGAGGATGGTCCCTGCGGTTTTCTCGTCCCGCATTCTGATGGCTTCACGAAACGTTGCCTTCATGGTTGCATCCTGCTTACTCTTACAATACTGCAAAGCTGCCATCTCAATGTCCAAACGCTGGCGCTGTGAGAATCCGAGCTCGGTAAAGAATCCATTTTCCATACTTCGAGCATGCATACCAGTCTGCCATGAGTCAAGTTCTTTTGCCAAAACAGGAAAAAAATGCCAGGATTGAACCAACCCTGGCATTAGGAATGAAGATTCTTACAACAACCCAATTTCCCGGTAGTAGCGTGCAGCACCCTCGTGCAAGGGAAGCCCCGCCAAATCCTTGACTGCTTCCTTGGGGTTGACCTGCTTCAATGGAGCCTGGGTGGCTTTCAATTCCTCGAAGTTTTCCCAGAACGTCTTGGTCATGTCGTACACAACATCGGCATCGACACGGGCATCGGTGCAGACGGTGATCTTGATTGCCGAAGTCAGCACGTCGGCTGTCTGGCCGGGATAGGTGCCGGCGGGAATGGTGTAGGCGCCGTACCAAGGATAGGCTTGCTGAAGCTTTTTGATCAGGTCCATGTCGAGGCTGAGCAATTTGCCGCCGGCCGTTGAAAGCATTTCGGTAACCGCAGCATTGGGAATTCCGGCCATGATCCAAGCCCCGTCCAGCTGCTTGTTGCGCATCAGGTCGATTGCTTCGGTGAATCCGACATACTGGACTCTCAGCCCATCAGGATAGTTGACTCCGCTGGTCTTGAGGTGCAGGCTGGTCTCCACTTCCGTCGTCGACCCTGGAGCTCCTGAAGCGAATCGCTTGCCGCTGAGATCTGCAAGCGAATTGATGCCGCTGTTCTGTGTGACAACCACTTGGTTTGGGTTGGCGTACAAGCCGATCATCACTCTGAGATTGGGGTTGGGTCTTCCCTCGAATGCTCCGATACCGTTAAAGGATTCATACATGATGGACGTAACGGCAACTCCCAGCTGGGCTTCACCATCGGCGATCATATTCAGGTTTGCGATTCCTCCGGCACTGGCTTGGGCACTGACCCTGACGTTCTCCAGCTTGGTGTTCCACAGGTTGGCCATTGCCGATCCAAGCGGGTACACGGCTCCGGTAGTTGCCGCGGTGGGGAAGTTGATGACAGTTTTCTTGACAGGCTGGGCTGCTCCTTCCTTGGTGCCTGCGGCAAACAGCAGGCTTGGGACGAGCAGGGTGACAGCCAGCAGTAGTGCTCCATACTTTTTCATGCGATTTTCTCCTTCGGTTGTGATCTCTTCTGCAAATATTGGAAAGTCATAATGACTCCTACGAGCAAGATTGCAACCAAGTCGGTAACCAGTCCGGTTTCGATGAATAAAAGGCCGGCTGCAACCATGACTAGGCGTTCAATGAGATTCAGCTTGCGCAGCAGGTACCCCTGCAGGCCTGAGGAAAGGGCGATGACCCCGATTGAAGAGGTAATCAGAGCCCTCAGGGTTGTGAGCAGGGGAACCCCTTCCGTACTTCCCAGCAAGAGAATGGGATTGTCCAAAAAGAAGAAGGGAAGGATGAACCCGGTGAGCCCGATTTTTACCGCAATAAGGCTGGTCTTTGTCTGGTCGGAGCCGGCAATGCCGCTTGCAACATAACTGCTCATTGCCACGGGAGGAGTTATGTTGGACAGGCATGCATAAATAAGGCAGAACATATGAGCGGCCATGGGAATTGCTCCGGCCTGGATAAGGACGGGAACGGAGACTGTCGATACGATGACATACGCTGCAACTCCGGGAACTCCCATGCCGAGGACGATGCTCATGAGCATGACCATCAAGCCGCCGAGATACAACTGGCCCTCGCCAACAATCTTGAGGATGATGTATCCGAAGTTCAGACCCAGCCCTGTCAGGGACACCGTTCCTATGATCACCCCGATGATTGCACAGCTCATCCCCACCGCTATGGCTGAACGCGCACCTTCGACTGTGGCTTGTACAATAACAGACCAAGTCATTCTTGTATCCTTGCGGAGCCATGAGGCGCCGATGGTGGCAAATATTGCAACTACGGCACCAAACAGCGGGGTGAATCCAAAGCTGAGCAAGCCGATTAGGACTACCAAAGGAATAATCAGATGACCTTGCTTTTTCAGAACCACCATGGCGTTGGGAATGTTTTCTTTGCTCAAACCGGAGAGGCCGAGTCTCTTTGCTTCGAAGTGAACCGCAAACAGGAGGGTAAGGTAGTAGAGAAATGCCGGGATGCACGCTGCAAGCAAGACTTTTGTGTAACTTACTCCCATGAATTCCGCCATGACAAAGCCAACGGCGCCCATGATGGGAGGTGCAAACTGCCCGCCGGTGGAAGCAACTGCTTCGACTGCGGCTGCAAACTCCTTCTTATAGCCGGTTTTCTTCATCATGGGGATGGTGATTGTTCCAGTTGTAGCCACATTGGCTATGGCCGATCCGTTGATCATGCCCAAAAGAGCACTGGCCAGCACCGCAACTTTTGCAGGTCCTCCGGCAGTTCTCCCTACCAACGTCAGGGAGATGTCGTTGATGAATTGGCTGAATCCACTGTATTTCAAGTAAGCTCCGAAGAGCACGAAAAGGAAAATGTAGGTGGCACTCACCCCTATTCCTACGCCAAAGATCCCCTGGCTGCCCCAAATCATGTGGTTGAGTACCCGTTTGACGCTGAATCCGACATGGCCGAGATCTCCGGGGATCCACTTGCCCAGGAAGTTGTAGAGCAGGAATATCAATCCAAGGATGGCAAGGTTTTTACATGCCCGCCGCCCGGCTTCAAAGATGAGAACCATGATGATGCCTGCAACCCAAATATCGAGACTGATCAGATATCCGCCTCGTTTGGCAACCGGGATGTAATTTTTCAAGAGATAGGCAAAGCTGACGCCGAGTATTGCCAGCAATACCATATCCCAGACAGGTGGAAGGGCGCGTTTTCGGTTTTCGGAAGGGTAGGTTGGAAACAAGAGAAACGTGAAGAGCATGAGAAACAGGAGGTGCCAGGTCCTCAGAGACATAGCATCGATGATGCCAATGGTGTTTGCATACACTTGAAATACAGACCAAAGAAGGAATAAGCCAGTTATTACTGTTCCAAGCGGACCTGAGTACTCTCGAAGCTTGCTGTCTGATTCTTTCTTGTCCAGCAACTCTTGGGCAATGAGCTCTTCCTTGGTGAACTTTTTCTCTGTTGTATTGTTTTGCATGACACCTTTCCCAAATGTTCCCTTCAATCTAGAGGTTGATGCGTCTTTTGTCAATTTGGATATTCACAATTGTGTATAAAAATGGAATGTGTATACACAAGGTTGAAAATTTACAATAATTTCTCCATGCCTCCTATACCCCTCGCAGCATTTTCTGCTTGTCTGGCCTGATTAGACTGGCCATTTGCTTCATGCTCGCTTTGTTCAAGAACGGTAAGTCATTTTCATAAGAAGAAAGAATGGTGTCACTTGTTGATGTTTGTATGTATGCGAATATAAACATATCATCATAGAATTAATATAAGTACATATAATATAATAAGAAAGATACTGAGTTTTGCATATTTTCCTTGAGAAAAGATGTTGCTCGATTCATACTGGAATCATCAATGCAAAGGAGTTTTTTATGCGAATCATTGACGTATTGGTAGTAGGGGGAGGAGCCTCCGGACTACAGGCAGCAATCACCACAAAAACAACTTATCCGGATAAGGAAGTTGTTCTGGTACGCAAGGAGCAGCAGGTCCTGATTCCTTGTGGAATTCCGTATATTTTCGGGACTTTGAGCGATAGCAGCAAGGACATACTTCCGGATAAGCTTCTTACTTCGGTTGGTGTGGAAATAGTTGTTGATGAATTGATCGAAATCAAAGTCAAGGAACACCAGTGTGTTCTTGCAAGCAATGAGATCATTCAATACACCAAGCTTATTCTTGCGCTTGGTTCGATTCCGACCAAGCCTGCTTGGTTGAAAGGGGCGGACTTGGAGAATGTTTTCACCATTCCCAAAAACAAGGAGTATTTGGATCAAGTACTTGTTGCTTTATCTTCTTTGAAAGAAGTCATGGTGATTGGGGCTGGATTCATCGGTGTCGAGGTTTCCGATGAATTAAATAAGAAAGGCTACAAGGTAACTCTTTTGGAAATCGAGAAAACGATTCTCAACCGTGCGTTTGACGATGAATTCGGGGTGCTTGCCCAAGAGCATTTACAGGAACGAGGTGTTCGTGTGATCACCGGCAAGGGAGTGTCTGAAATCAAAGGAAAGAACGGGAAAGTCAGCGAGGTGGTGTTGTCTACGGGTGAACTTCTGAAAGCTGACGCAGTCATCCTTTCCATGGGGTATGCTCCCAATACGCAGGTTGCCAAAGAAGCAGGTATTGAACTCAACGACTTTGGTTTTATAAAAACATGTGAATACATGCGTGTCCTTCCTTGCACCATTGATATTGTGGCGGTAGGAGACTGTGCGGAAAAGCGTGATTTTGTCACCAGGAAGATTGACCGCACCATGCTTGCATCCACAGCATGTGCTGAAGCAAGAACTGCAGGCATGAACCTGTATTCGCTCAGTCCTTGCAAACCGTTTACCGGTACGATTGCAATCTACGCCACCGCAATTGGTTCTCATGCCTTTGGTACTGCTGGGATTACCGAGGCGAAAGCAATGCAGGAAAATTTTTCTGTCATTTGCGGAAGCTTCACTGGAATGGATACTCATCCAGGTAATTTGGAGCACTCCCACAAACAGATGGTCAAGCTGATTGTTGCCAGTGACTGTGGCATGATTTTAGGTGCCGAAGTTTATGGAGGAGCGAGCACCGGCGAACTCACCAATGCCATCGGCTTTTTGATTCAGAATCGCGTAACAGTCAAGCAGCTGTTGACCATGCAAATCGGTACCCAGCCATTGCTCACCGGTTCTCCTGCTGCCTATCCCTTGGTTAAGGCTGCAGAGGTGATAGTCAAGAAAATGCACTGATGCCGGGGATGATTTCCCTTTCACGAGCCCTGCCAACATCTGATGTTGCAGGGCTTTTATGGTTTTTATTCAGGATTTATTGAAAGTCATGGTATAAATGAAGCTCAAGAGAGGATGGCATCATATGGACTATGCAATCCAGAGCAAAGAGCATCTGAAGAACCTGTGGACCAATATCTATAATACGGAAGGTAAACCTGACTGGTCACATATCCTTCCCTATTATTCCAAGGATATCTATTTCTGTGACACTGTGCAAACGATTCACGGCATAGAAGAGTTCAAAGCAATGACCGAGCGCCTGATCGCCCGTTCGAACAACCTGAAGATGGATGTGAAGAACACTGCCTCAAACGGCAACATCATTTTCATGGAGTGGGAGATGAGCCTGAGCTTCAAGAAGTATCCGAACTCGTCCATTTATGGATGCAGCAGGGTAACCATCGATGAGAAAGGCAAGATCATCGAGCAACGCGATTACTACGACCTTTGGGGGGATATTTTCGACAATATCCCCAGGTTCAACAGGATGTATCGCAAGTTCATGCACAAGAAGTTTGGTTGAGGCTGTCTATGAAGAATCCCTATTGGAAACAGTACCAGTGGTCGAATATCAGTGCGATGCTGAAAAACAACAAGGCAGTGCCCAAGCAGGAATCCAAGGAATTTTCTGGTCGGTTGGTCGTCATTACCGGTGCCACCTCGGGTATCGGATACGAGACGGCAAAACTCTATGCAAGCCACGGTGCCGACCTGTTGTTGATCAATCGAGACAAAGAGAAATCAGAGAAGCTGAAAGCAGAGCTTGAGCGGGATTTCAAGGGTGTTTACACGTATTTCATCGCTGATTTTTCTAATCTGAAAGATATTCATGCTGCTTCTGATTATTTAGCTTCGCTCGACCAAAAGATCAGTGTCCTCATTCACAACGCCGGGGTGTACAACACGCACAAGCGCTTCACCGGCGACGGTATTGAAGAAGTGTTTCAAGTGAACTACCTAGCCCCGTTCATCATCACCTACAAGCTGCAGGACAAGCTGATGGCGCAGGGTGAGACCAGGGTGCTCTATGTGAACTCGGAGGGGCACCGGTTTGCCTTATCTGGATTAAGGCTTGACGACCTGGCTTGGAAGAAACAGCACTATACAGGACTCAAAAGCTATGGTTCGGCCAAGACCGCCCAACTGCTCTCCTTGTTCCCCTTCAGCCGGGTTTTTGCAGGCAGCACCGTTACGGTCAATGCAATGCACCCCGGTGATGTCCTTACCAACATGGGGGAGAACAATGGACGGCTGTACAGATTCTTCAAGCATCACATGATCAACCCGTCAACCCGCTCTCCCCGCTTGTCGGCAGAGGCGCTCTACTATCTGGGAGTATCGGATGAGGTAAAAGAAACAACAGGAAAGTTTTTTAATTTCACCACGCTTGAGATTCCTGCACCGCATGCGCTTGACCAATCAGTAGCAGAGAAGCTGTGGCAAAAAAGCTTGGAAATGGGGCACCTCTCATAATGAAAAA